>OJFG01000027.1_pt1 | contig 113539 bp, 83 predicted proteins | sample 1594071 | NCBI WGS metagenome assembly OJFG01 (sample SAMN05416818, study PRJEB24817) | seawater metagenome | isolation source: Sea water | place: Canada:Atlantic | collected 2013-07 | reverse complement strand
TAAACCACTTAACGGTGCCTGTAACTTTAGACATGTCGTATAGACCTCAAATATCGTAATAAATTGCGCAAAAAGCGCGTGTAACTGTGTTTCTGTTGGTCTTTAAATTGGCGGAGTATTGAGGCTTACTTACGAATGGACTAACAACAAACACAAATTACAAGGTAACTCGAGCAGTTTTTACATATAGCAACATATAGCAAATAATACAAATCTCGTCTATTTAAAGACTCTGGCAAACAGCCATTGCCACTATAACACTCTTGGGAACAATTAACATACTAATTAATGACTTATTAACCAAATTCATAAAAAGTTCATTATTGCTTTGACGTTATTGCCGACTATTTCGCCAAGACAAGAACCAAAAAACAGTACCAATTACACTGCTAAATGCTGGGAAATACCACGAAATACCGTAAATTGGCAGAATGGCGGCAAGTAGAATAAATGTGCCACCAACCACACTTAAGTGAGTGGTCTGAGTAGTTCTTTTCTGTTCTTGAAGAAGCGCTGCAGACGCCTTTTGCTGCTGTAGCGGCATCCGTTTAATATGCTGTAAACTGTCGTAAAGTAAGTCTGGCATCTCGGGCAATTTTTCTGACCAAAATGGCAAGTTGGCTTTCACCTTCCCCATCATGGCAGAAAAACCAATCTGCTCTTTCATCCAGTTTTCTAAAAACGGCTTCGCGGTTTTCCATAAGTCTAGCTGCGGATATAACTGCCTTCCTAACCCTTCCACATACAGTAAAGTCTTCTGCAACAGAACCAGCTGAGGCTGCACCACCATGTCGAAACGGCGGGCTGTATTAAATAGCTGCAGCAGTACGTTACCGAATGAAATCTCAGCTAGCGGCTTTTGAAATATGGGTTCGCAAACCGTTCTAATGGCCATCTCAAATTCATCGATGTTGGTGTCTTGGGGTACCCAACCAGAATCAGCATGTAACTGGGCTACTTTGCGATAGTCTCGATTAAAAAAGGCAATAAAGTTTTCGGCTAAATAGCGCTTATCTTCTTTATTTAAGGTACCCACAATGCCAAAGTCGATAGCGATATATTTTGGGTTATCTGGGTGTTCGGTGGAAACAAAAATATTACCCGGGTGCATGTCTGCATGAAAAAAACTGTCGCGAAATACTTGGGTAAAAAACACCTCTACTCCACGTTCTGCTAATTTCTTTAAATTGGTGTTCTGGGCTATTAACGCATCGATATTCGAAATGGGAATACCGTAAATTCGCTCCATTACCAGCACATTGTGACGACAGTAGTCACTGTAAATTTTAGGTACATACAGGGCATCAGAACCCTCAAAGTTGGTACCCAACTGAATACCGTTTGCCGACTCACGCAGTAAATCAAGCTCATCGACAATCGTCTTGCGATACTCCACCACCACTTCAACCGGGCGCAGGCGCCTGCCGTCGGGAAGCCAGCGTTGAATAATATTGGCAAAGCTGAACAACAGCTCCATGTCTGCCACTATCGTGTCGCGAATATCAGGGCGCAGTACTTTTACTACCACGTCTTCGTTATTTGCCTTTAATTTTGCTGCATGCACCTGTGCGATAGACGCTGATGCTAAGGGCTCTTCTTCAAATTCACTAAACAGTTCGCTCAGTTCGTTTAAGCCTAAAGAAGACTTGATTATCGCCTGGGCCGCTTGTGAAGGAAAAGGCGGCACTTTATCTTGTAACCGAGCAAGTTCATTGGCAATAGAAGGCGCAAGCAAGTCTCGGCGGGTAGACAGCATTTGGCCAAACTTAATGAATACAGGCCCTAAACTTTGTAGTGCAAGCGTAATTCGCTCGCCTTGGGATTTACCTTTGTGCTTGTTGCGCACCCAAAAGATACTGTGGCGCAATAACCTTGCATACCAAGGTAACCACTTTGCAGGAATTAGTTCGTCGAGGCCGTGTTCTAGCAGCACTCGATTAATTTTATACAGCCTAACAATTCGCATGCAAGTCTCTTATTTAAGTCGTTCTTCTAAATCACGTAGCCTGGCGTCTAAACGCTCTGTGCTATCTCGCAACGCACTGACTTCATCGCTAAAATGCATAACCGCGAGCCTATGTGCAGCCAACTTTTTTTCTTCCACTAGGGCGTTGCCAAACACATCACTCATGTTGGCAAGCATCGACATAGATTTTTCATGAACGGCTTTTACCGTTTTCATCGACTGATGGGCAAAAACGTCATTTGTTCTAATAGCGATAAGCTCTTCTACATCTATATCGAGGTCTTTGAACAGACTGCTTACCTGCTGCGCCACGTTTAACTCGCCTTCTAAATACAGCGCTTGTTGCTGAATAAGGCGAGTTAACTGACTGGTTTCTTTAAGCGCTGGCAATGTATCGAGTGAGGTTTTAATGCAACAGTCTTTGGCACCTAACTGCGCCTTTACCTCTTCAAAATCACCATGCTCTATCAACACGTCAACCTTATCGGAAAACACCAGGGTAATGCCAAATTGAATAGGAGATAAAAACGCTGTCATCCGCGAACCGTCAAGGGCGTTGAGCCTCGCCTTACTGTCGCTATCCAGCGCTAGCAGTTTATTGATAGAAGACTCTAGCGTAGCCGCAAAAAGTGCAGATGCAGGCATTAAAATTTATAACCTCGGTGAAGCGCTACAATACCGCCTGTTAAGTTCTGGTAGTCGCACTGCTCAAACCCGGCTTCTTCAAACATGCCTTTCAAGGTGTCTTGGTCTGGGTGCATGCGAATACTTTCAGCTAAGTACTGGTAGCTTTCTGCATCGTTCGCGACCAATTGCCCCATCTTGGGAAGTAAGTGAAATGAATACATGTCGTAAAGCTTACTAAGCTGCTCGGATGTTGGTTTGGAAAACTCTAACACCAATAAGCGACCGCCAGGCTTTAGCACCCGATAAATTGAATTAAGCGCGTTTTGTTTTTCCGTCACATTTCGCAAACCAAATGCCATGGTAACCACATCAAAGTGGTTGTCAGGAAATGGCAGTGCTTCTGCATCAGCTTGAACGTAGTCAATGTTACTGACAAGCCCGCGATCGCGCAATTTATCTCGACCTACCTGAAGCATGGATAGATTAATATCAGCAAGGGTTACACGGCCCGTGGGGCCAACTAAGCGAGAAAATTTAGCAGTTAGGTCGCCAGTGCCACCCGCAATGTCGAGCACCTTATTGCCCGCGCGCACACCTGAACAATCAATGGTGAATCGCTTCCATAAACGATGAACGCCCATGGACATCAGATCGTTCATCACATCGTATTTCGCTGCAACAGAATCGAAAACGTTGGCAACTAAAGACGCCTTTTTTTCTTTCTCTACTTGCTTAAAACCGAAGTGCGTCTTTTGCTCTGTAGCTTGCTCTGCCGTTTGTTCCACATCGTTTTCTAGCACGTGCTCTTCAGAGAAAGAGTGCTTGGATGAAGAGTGCACATCACCCGCTGATGAGGTCTGATTGTCGCTCATAACGTTCCTATTGCTAACTGTATTTCACAAAGCTGAAGTGTATAGGATTGTGAAGGTAAGCTAAAGACTTAAAGCACCCGTGAATTCGTACCCCAGCTGAATGCCACCGTAGTGCTAATCTCTTGCAAAGACCGGCCACTTTCTTTATGCCAATTGGCAAACGTATCATTCGCTGCCCTAAGACTTTTCTTCGAGGTAAGGCCCCCATCCACAATATCGTTTTTACGTAAATAGTCTTCCACGTCACGGGACAACAAGAAGGTATCAATACCTAAGGAGCGAAGTGTATAAGGCCCAGTATTTCCGCCAAGCCGTGCGCCTCGCTTTTTCAAAAAAGCCCATAGTTCGGTGATGTTTTCGGGGCCAAAAGACGCCACAAACTTTCCAAAACTCCCGTATTCTAACGACACATCTTTAATCATGATGGCGTTATCTCTCACGGTCATTACTTTTTTATAATTTCTTACAATGCGTTTATCAGATGCTTTTTGCTCTAGCATCTCATCAGGCATCAACAATACTTTGTCGATATCGAAATTAAAAAAGACCGTTTCAAAGTCGTCCCACTTATTTTCGATAACTCGCCACACAAAACCCGACTGAAACACTTTTTTTGTCATTGCGGCCAAAAAGCGATCGTCGGGTATAGTAGCTACATCAGAAGCCGACAAGGGTGCGTGAAGCATAGCTTCAAGCACCCTTTTTCCGCCTTTTCGCTCACACGCTCGCTGGTATATAGAGTGAAACGATTCAGCCATAGCCTGTGTTATCCTTTTATCCCACTGTGACGCAGTAATGCATCCACTTTAGGCTCTCGACCTCTAAACGCGACAAATAGCTCCATTGGCGGTTTGCTTCCACCCATTTCTAAGATATTTGTTAGAAAGGCTTTTCCAGTTTCACGATTGAAAATACCGTCTTCTTCAAACTTGCTGTACGCATCGGCAGATAATACCTCGGCCCACTTGTAGCTGTAATAGCCCGCTGCATATCCACCAGCAAAAATATGACCAAATCCATTTTGGAAACGGTTGAAAGAGGGTGGTACAGATACGGCCACTTCGTCTCTTACACTATCGAGCACACCTTGCACGTCAACGGTGCTGCCCTTTTCACTGTGAAGTAAGAAGTCAAACAAGCTGAATTCTAACTGTCTGACCATCTGCATGGCAGATTGATAGTCTCTGGCTGCTAACATACGCTCTAGTAAATCTGCCGGTAGTGGCTCGCCAGTCTCATAGTGTCCAGAAATGAAGTTAAGCGCGTCCTCTTCCCAGCACCAGTTCTCTAAAAACTGACTTGGTAGCTCCACCGCATCCCACGGTACGCCATTGATACCAGATACACCCGCCACGCGCATTTTAGTTAACATATGGTGGATGCCGTGACCAAACTCATGGAAAAGCGTTACCACTTCATCGTGGGTGAATAAGGCAGGCTTATCGCCAATGGGCGCGTTAAAATTACACGTTAAGTAGGCGACAGGAAGCTGCAGTTCGCCATTGCTCATTTCGCGTCGCACGCGACATTCATCCATCCACGCACCGCCGCGCTTTTTCGCTCGCGCATACAAATCTAAATAGAAGCTTCCGCGAAGCACGTCAGCTTCATCAGTAATAGTGAAATAGCGCACATCTTCATGCCAGGTATCAACGCCAGGTTGCTCGACAATTGATAGGCCATATAGCTTGTGAACCACATCAAACAACCCGGACAGCACTTTGTCTTCAGGGAAATAAGGGCGCAGCATTTCATCTGATATTGTGTACTTTTCTTGCTTCAGCTTTTCACTGTAATAAGGCAGGTCCCAAGACGCTAGCTCAGTCACATTGTGCGTGTTGCGGGCGTACTCTTTTACTTCGTCTAACTCTCGTTCTGCCTGAGGCTTCGACTTAGCCGCTAAGTCGCGTAAGAAACCAATGACTTGCTCGGTAGAATCGGCCATTTTTGTTGCTAGCGAACGCTCGGCGTAACTCGAAAATTCGAGTAGCTCAGCTAACTCAGTACGAAGAGATAATATCTGTTTGATGATATCGGTATTGTCCCACTTGCCTGCATTCGGCCCTTGATCAGAGGCTTTCGTTGAATACGCGCGATACATTTCCTCACGCAATTCACGGTTATCGGCATACAGCATTACAGGAAGGTAAGATGGAATATCTAGTGTGAACAAATAGCCTTGAAGATCTTTTTGATGGGCAGCCTGCGCCGCCGCTTCTAAGGCAGACTCTGGCATACCCTCTAACACACTTCTATCACTAACATGCTTGGTCCACCCCATGGTGGCATCCATCACGTTATTTGAAAACGTCGAAGACAATTCACTTAGCTTTGCCTGTATTTCTGCAAAGCGCTTTTTTTGCGCATCAGGTAAAGCCACACCAGACAGCGTAAAATCTCTAACCGCGTTTTCGACTACTTTTTGTTGTTCATCATCTAGGCTGTTGAACTCTTCTGAATTTTGTAGCGCTACATATGCATTGAACAGACCTTCATGCTGCCCTACCCAAGTGCCATATTCTGACAATAATGGTAAGCAGGCATCGTGGGCCTCTCGAAGCTCATCACTGCTAACCACACTGTTCATGTGTGACACTGGAGAAAATATTTTGCTAAGTCGGTCGTCAACTTCTTCTAGACGAAGAACTACATTTTGATAAGAATAATCTTTAGACGCGACTACATCGTCAATTTCTGCTTTGCAGGCCTCAATAGCGCGCTCAACGGCTGGTTTTATCGAATCGGCCTCAATGCCAGAAAATATAGGTAAACCGTCGACTAATTCAATTGCTGGGGTCGTCATAATATATTCACTCTTATCGTTGTATGCATAATCTTAATTATAAATAAGGTGGGGGTTTTTCATCGAAAAACAACATTCATTCTTAGCCAAGCTTCGTCTAAACAATACCGCCACACTTCGCCGTATCGTGCCATGCTTGGTTAGTGATTTGACTTAACCTGTAAGTACAACTATTTTTTAGTCGAAGATCAAAAGCTATTAACAGTAACAAAGCGCACTTTTACTGGCCTTTAAGCCGACCCAAACTGAAGTGTCACTAATGTCACAATTAAACCTTTTGTCTACTTTGTCTTCTGTGCGTATGACGCTATAATTCACAAGGATATGAAAAAGGCGAAACTATGAAGACACTTACATCGGGCGAAATAGCATCATACTGCGATGTTAATTTGCGTACCGTAATCAGATGGATAGAAAACGGTAAACTTAAAGGTTTCAAGCTTCCCGGCCGAGGGAACAATCGTGTGCTCGTTGAAGATTTCATTGAATTTTTAGAGCGTCACGACATGCCCATCCCCGACTCACTGAAGGGTGACGCAACACCGTCAATACTTATTGTCGATGATGAAATGCCCGTTGCCAAGTCTATTCAACGGGTAGCACGCAGAGCCGGATTCGACAGCTACATTGCTACCGGCGGTTTCCAAGCGGGCATAATGCTGAGTCAGCATGAGCCCAAGGTAATGACGCTCGACCTCAGTATGCCGGGTATGGATGGATACAGCGTCATCGATTTCACACGTGAGCAAAGCAAATATAAAGATTTAAAAATCGTTGTTATTTCTGCACTCGATGATATTAGCCTTGAGCGGGCTTTAGAAATAGGTGCTGATGCATCACTTCAAAAGCCATTTTCTAACCACGATCTCACCATGGTACTCGAGCAGTTTATGTCGATGTAGGACAATAGAGCAAAAGGAGCGTTTTCATGTGTAGAATACTATATGCAATGTGCACCGCTTTTATACTGATGTTACCGCATGAAATCCAAGCGAAAACCCTCACCTTTGGCGTTGTTCCTCAACAATCTGCAAAGAAAATGGCAAAGTCTTGGCAGCCCCTTTTCGAATATATCGAAAATTACGCTGGGTTTCGCATCGATTTTCAAACGGCCAAAGATATTCCGACCTTCGAAGCTAACCTTGCCAATGGGGAATATGACATTGCCTACATGAATCCCTTTCATTTTGTCGTATTTAATTCGTCGGTGGGTTACCAAGCACTCGCAAAACAAAAAGATAAACGTTTGCAGGGCATTATTGTTGTACATAAAGATAGCGGCATTCAGTCTTTATCCGAGCTAAACGGCGCCGAGCTAGTATTTCCAGCGCCGGCCGCCTTTGCAGCAAGCATAGTCACGAGCGCCAAGTTACGAAACGAAGATATTGCCTTTGTTCCTCGCTATGTAAACTCTCACGATTCCGTTTATTTGAATGTAGAAAAACAGTTTTTTATCGCTGGCGGTGGAATTTATAGAACGCTACAGTCATCTCCAGCCCAACAATCGTTAAGGGTATTGTGGGAAAGCCCTCTTTATACCCCTCACGCTATTGCTACACACCCAAGGCTGAGTGAGGATGACAGAAAATCGATAATCAATGCATTAATCTCGATTTCTAGTGATGCCAGTAGCGTCGATATATTAAAGAACTTGGGTATGAACGGCTTTGTTGAAGCCGATGATTCTCATTGGGATGATGTCCGTAAACTTGGCATATCATCGCTGTCTCGGCCTCATAGTTAAAGGACTAACTGTGCGATTATCCTTGCGAACAAAAACCATTACAGGCGTGGTATCAATAACCGCCATACTGCTTATTGTCTTGGTGGTCACTATTTTTCAATTCTTAAACGACCTGGTTGATAGCAGCGTTGAAAAATCTGCCAGCACAAGCGCGGCACTGTTTGTCTCTACCACTAAAAATGCATTTTTAAGTTACGACCTTTCCTCTCTTGATGCTGATGTTACAGAAATACTCACCAACCCCAATATTGCTTACGTAAGGGTTAAAGACAAAAACAACAGAGTGTTTGTTGAAAAAGGCGATACGAGGGCCTTGCAAAACACGTTTAACGAGGACACTTCGGCCTCACACACCGCCGATGGCATTTACGACACCCGGGCTCCCATCTTGGTGAACGACACACTCTACGGCTATGTAGAAATGGGGTTAAATATTGCTTCGGTGACAGACTCGGTGTCGCGGGTGAGAAACTGGACGCTCACCCTAGCGGTGCTCGAGTTTATACTTGTTGGTTTGTTGTCTTATTTACTTGGTTCTTACTTAATGAGACAGCTTCAATCCCTCCACACTGGAGCTAAACATCTTGGCGAAGCCATTGAAAATAATCATTATCAAAATATTTTTATCGAAGTTCGCGGTAAAGACGAACTCAGTGATTTAGCGGAAGCTTTTAACCATTTAGTGGAGCGGTTAAGGGAAGAGCACGGACAGCGGCAGCGTTTTGAAGATGAGCTTAAAGAACTCAACGCCCTGCTTGAAGACAAGGTAAAGGACAGAACGGCAAAGCTTAATCAAAAGAACATGGAGCTTGAAGAGACAAACAAAAACCTAAAAGAAGCGCAGGTGCAGTTATTGCAAGCAGAGAAAATGGCTTCCGTTGGTCAATTAGCAGCCGGTGTTGCCCATGAGATTAATAACCCTATTGGCTTTGTGAGTAGCAACATATCAACGTTAAACGACTATATTGCCACCTATCAAATGTTATTCGCGCAAGTCACGGCGCTACTAAATAGCGATGATGAGGCTCAGCGATTAGCTCTCATTGCCGATATAAAGCAAAACATCATCGATAAAGATATGGCATTTATCAATGAAGATATCAGCGATTTACTCAATGACTCCACCGAGGGGCTTCATCGCGTTGCAGAAATTGTAAAAGGACTAAAACTGTTCTCTCGTGTAGATAGTGATGGCGTGCAGTTACACAACATTAACGATTGCGTACGCACCACATTGGCCATGGTTAATAACCAGCTAAAGTATGTATGTACTGTAGAAACCAAATTAGGCAACGTGCCTGCGGTGACGATGAATATTGGCAAAATTTCACAAGTAGTGACGAATTTGCTCATCAATGCAGGCCAAGCGGTAGAAAGCACAGGTGTACATGGAAGAGTCACTATCTCCACAGTCGTCGTTGAGGACTTTGTAGAGTTAAGAGTGGAAGATACTGGGTGCGGTATTCCTCAAGACAATTTAGATAAGCTGTTTAATCCATTTTTCACTACTAAGCCAGAAGGGCAAGGTACCGGATTAGGGTTGTCTATTTCGTTTGGAATAGCACAGGAACATGGCGGTGGCTTAAGCGTTACAAGCGAAGAGAATGAAGGCAGCATGTTTACATTGGCATTACCCATTGTGAAAGATGAAAGCGACGAACCGGAAACCTAGCTATCTAAGGTTACCTATTGACTAACAGTCAAGGTAGTAATATTTGGTTAAGGTATTGAGTAATTGTCAGTACTTTAAGAAAGACTCGACGTAGGCAGTGCAATGCTTACATAGTGAGAGACAGCGTTTTAACAGGATTACGTTTTTTATGACAGCACCTACCCCAGAAAAGCCGGTGACATACACTGTCTTATTTGTCGATGACGAGCCCAATATATTGCGCGCGATAAAACGTGCTCTGTTTACAATGGATATTAATTTGCTGCTCGCTGACGGCGGCTCAAAAGCCTTAGAGCTGATGGAGAAGCAGACAGTCCATGTGGTAATTTCGGATATGAAAATGCCGCAAATGTCTGGGGCTGAACTGTTAGAGCAAGTCGCTAAAAACTATCCTGACACCTTTAGAGTGGTTCTCACCGGCTATGCCGATATCGAGTCTACAATCAAAGCCGTAAACCAAGGTAAAATTCATCGCTATTTGCAAAAGCCATGGGAAAACCAAGAGCTCATTTCAGTCATCAATGAAGGGCTAGAACGAGTTAAGCTTAAAGAGGAAAATACGCGGCTGCAAAAGCTGACCCGTCTTCAGAACAAAAAGCTCAAAGATGTGAATACCTCTCTTGAAAGTGTGGTTCAAAAAAGAACCCGTCAGATAAAGTTTGCGCTTAATAAGATTGAGAAGCACAACCAGGCCATGGAGCAAGTGCTCTTTAACGTAATCAGTATCAACCCCCACATCAACGGTAAGTTTGCTATTGAAGTGAGCGAACTTGCTGCAAAAATTGCCCGTATTGCACAGCTAGAGAAATGTGATATCAAACAGGTAAAGTATGCAGGGCTTATTTGTGAAATTGGCCAATTGGGTTTATTGGTAGAAGATTTCGCAGAGCCGTTTTCCAAGCTAAAATATCAACAGCAACAGAACTACTTATCGCAAACCAAACAAGCTGCGCTTATTCTCGCTCCAGCAGAAGAGCTTCAGCCCATATCAGATATCATCGAGTTTCAGTTTGAGCACTACAATGGCTCAGGTCTTTACAATAAGGTAGCCAAGGAAATTCCTGTGGGCGCAAGAATATTGGCGATTGCAAGGGACTACTGGCGTTTGGTAACTGGCCGAATGAGCGGTGTAGAAATGCAGCCTAGAGACGCCAAAGCAGAAATGAAAAAGCACAGAAACACCCGCTACGACGGTGAGTTTCTTGATTTACTATTAAGCGCCGAGGACATTGGCACCTCTACCCTACTCGATACCACAATGAAGGCGGCCCAGTTAAAAGAAGGGATGCAGCTGGCGAAAAACTTGTATAACGACAGTCATATACTCATCTTGCCTGAAGGCCACGTATTTAACCGTGCAACCATTCAAAAACTGCAGCAATTTGAAGAAGAGCGCGGTAAAGCATTTAGCATTCAAATAGAACCAGAAAGCAATTCTGAGACTACAAGTCAGTAGTTTCTCTTAAAAAGGTGCGCTAGTCGCTGATAATTAGAGATTAGCGACTAGCGCACCTATTATACCAGTCCTCATAGATAGTTACCTACTCAGCGAGACTTAAAAGGTTCGTAATAGCGGCGTGTTACCTTAGGTATAGTGCTTCTATATCAAGTGACACAACAAAGAGTACGGACATTTTTAGCAGCAAAGGCGTGTGGTTCGTGTTGTGTTTAATACGCATAGTCTTATGTATTGCTTGCGATTAATCGCATTATTGTTGCTGGCGATGCTATTTCGTATGTAGTTACAGTAGAATTCATGTGAGAATGGAAAAATAAGAATTGGCTCCAACAATTTAAAAGGCTTTTGTATGAAACATTTTGATTATATTTCTATTGGCGGCGGTAGCGGTGGCATTGCATCGGCTAATCGCGCAGCGAAGCACGGTAAAAAAGCGGCAATTATCGAAGCAAAGGATATTGGTGGCACCTGTGTAAACGTGGGCTGTGTACCTAAAAAAGCGATGTGGTATGGGGCGCAAATTGCAGAAGCCGTGCATCGCTATGCGCCGGAATATGGATTTGATGTTTCAGTAAATCACTTTAGCTGGGATGGCCTAATTGCAAGTCGCCAAGCGTACATTGAACGCATTCACGCATCATACGATCGCGTGTTAACGGCTAATGACGTCACGTTAATTCACGGCTTCGCTAAGTTTATCGACAACAATACAATTGAAGTGAATGGTGAACGCATTACGGCAGATCACATTACTATAGCTGTGGGTGGCCGCCCTTCTATTCCAGATATCGAAGGGGCGCAGTACGGTATCGACTCAGATGGCTTTTTTGCCCTAAAAGAGCAGCCTAAGCGCGCAGTCGTTGTGGGTGCTGGCTACATTGGTGTTGAATTAGCAGGTGTACTTCATGCTTTAGGTACAGAATCTCATTTGGTAGTGAGAAAACATGCACCACTTAGAAACTTCGACCCTATCATCCACGAAACCTTGGTTGATATGATCAATACCGAAGGCTGTAAATTGCATACCTTCGCCAGTGTCGAAAAAGTGGAAAAAGCTGACGATGGTGAATTAACAATATCGTTAACCAACGGCGAGCAATTAAAAGCAGACTGCTTAATTTGGGCCATTGGCCGCGAGCCATCTACCGATAAAATTGGATTGGAAAATACCGACGTTGAACTTAGTGATGACGGCACGGTGAAAGTGGATAAATACCAAAACACAACGGCCAAAAATGTATACGCCGTTGGTGATATTACCGGTGAAGCAGAGCTGACTCCTGTTGCAATAAAAGCCGGCAGGCTGCTCAGTGAGCGTCTGTTCAACGGCCAAAAAGATGCGCATATGGACTATTCACTTATTCCAACGGTGGTGTTTAGCCACCCGCCTATCGGCACTATTGGAATGACAGAGCCTGAAGCCATTGAAGCCCACGGCGAAGACAATGTTAAAGCGTACACGTCAAGCTTTGCATCTATGTACACCGCCGTAACCCGTCATCGTCAAATGACAAAAATGAAGCTTATCTGCGCGGGTAAAGATGAAAAAGTCGTTGGGTTGCATGGCATTGGACACGGCATGGATGAAATTTTACAAGGTTTCGCAGTGGCAATAAAAATGGGCGCAACTAAAGCCGATTTTGATGCCTGTGTCGCTATACACCCTACTAGCGGTGAAGAATTCGTTACTATGACTTAACCTCTGGGATTGGGCTTTGGGCTTGAGCCCTAGACTTGAATTCGTGACATAACCAGCAACTGTGACCTTCAATAGGTCGCAATTGCTGTAAAATATTAACCGTAGGCCGCATTTGAGATTAAGCGGCCTTTTTTGTGAGCTAAATAACTCAGCCTTACTCTTTCTCCACTCTGTTTCTTCTTACAAACAACGTAAATATAATGTTAACTGGCATTCATCACTTAATGAAAGCGACTAATCGCGTTATGTTTATATAACGTTTATGTTGTAACGTATGATATTAACAACTAATGCTGTTCTTGTTTACGGGCTTACGAAAAAGAAACAACAACACGCACTCTATAAAAACTAACGACATTAAAAAGTTGGAAATAAATACAATGAAAAAATTATCACTGAGTCTCATCGCATCAGCGATGTTGGCATCAGGCATTGCTCCTACCTTTGCACAGGAAGCAATGTCTCAGAATAAAGAAGAAAACGGCTACGATGTGGAGAACTGGGATGTTAATAACCCGCCTTATGCACTGAACGAGGCGGCAATAAGCACCACTGAAACCACGTGGTCGAGCCTAGATGTGGCACCTAACGGCAAGTTTATGATTTTCGATATGCTTGGCGACCTATATAAAGTCGATATTGATGGCGGTGATGCGTCGCCACTTACTCAAGACTTTGCATGGAATATTCATCCTTCCATATCGCCAGACGGTAAGCAGGTCGCTTTTATTTCAGACCGCGATGGCCTAAGTAATGTGTGGATTATGGATATCGATGGCGAAAACCTTCATCAAGTGACGAGTGAGAAGAACAACCTTATTCACTCCCCTAAGTGGAGCCCTGATGGCGAATACCTTGTGGTAACAAAGGGGATTATGTCGAGTCGCAGTATTCCTGCGGGCGAGATTTGGATGTATCACAAGTCAGGCGGTGACGGCCTGCAAATTAAAGCGCGAAACAGCGGAAAGCGCGACCAGCAAAACATTGCTGACCCTGTTTTTTCTCATGACGGCAAATACATCTACTTCACAGAAAATACCGTCCCTGGCAGCCGCTTTGAATACAATCGCGACCCGCTAGAAGGTATCTTTGCCATTACCCGCTTTGATCGTGAAACCGGTGAAGAAAGCCGATACATCAGCGGTACTGGCGGTGCAGTTGTCCCTACTCCGTCACCAGATGGCAAGTACATTGCGTTTGTTCGCCGCGTAAAAGACAGAACTGCTCTGTTTATAAAAGACGTTAAAACGGGAATTGAAACGCCCCTCACACTAGAACTTGAAAGAGATATGCAAGAAGGCTTTGGCTCCGAAGGCTACTTTGCGTATTTCGACTGGATGCCCGATAGCTCTAAAATCGTGTATTGGACAGGCGGAAAATTCCACACCATCGATATTGCTGACAAAAGCACATCAACGATTGAAATTAGTGTAGACGCCAAAGTGCAATACGCCGACGCCCTTCGTTTCGACGTAGACGTGGCTCCAGACAAGTTTGATGTCAATATGATCCGCTGGTCTCAAATGTCACCCAATGGCAAAACCGTTTTATTTCAAGCACTAGGTAAGCTGTACGTTCGCGACGTGAAGTCGGGCAACATTAAGCGTTTAACCAAACAAAACGACCACGACGAGTTTTACCCACGTTTTTCTAACGACGGTAAAAAAGTGGTGTATACCACGTGGGACGACCAAGATTTAGGTACCGTTCGCATAGTGTCAGCGAGAGGCGGTAAAGGCAAAGTCATTACCGAACAACCGGGCCATTACATTGAGCCATCATTCTCTGAAGGTGGAGAGAAAGTGCTGTTTCGCAAATTTACGGGTGGCTATTTGCTTAACCCTAAATACTCTGTAGAGCCAGGTATTTACGTGGCTGACCTTGAAGAAGACACCGTCAATAAGGTGACCGACGGTGGGTATAATGCCCACTTTGCAGGCGGTGACAAACGGGTTTACTTTACTGAGTCTGCGGGCGGTGAAGCCTACTACGAAACGCAGCTATCGAGTGTAAATCTTAAAGGCAACGACAAGCGAACTCACCTATACGGCAGCACTAAGGTAAGTGAGTACAAACTTTCTCACGATAAAAAGTGGATTGCCTTTGTCTATCAGTTCAAAACCTATGTGGCGCCGTTCGTCGATAATGGTAAGAAAATTACCATTGGTCCAGACATGACCTCACTTCCAGTGACACAGCTTTCAAGCCGTGCTGGAGAGTACCTAACGTGGTCGCCTGACAATAAAACACTGAGCTGGTTTAACGGCCCGACATTGTTTAAGCGCTCTCTTGATGAAGCCTTCGCCTTCGTTGACGGAGCTTCAGACACATTACCAGAGCCAGTGGCACAGGGAATGGACCTATCGTTCTCTACCGACGCTGACAAACCATCAGGGTATAAGGCACTGGTAGGCGGGAAAGTGGTCACCATGCGCGACGCTGATAATACGCAGGAAATCATCGAAGATGGCGTTGTGCTTATTAAAGATAACCGCATTGAAGCTGTTGGCAAGCGCAGCGATATCGAGATCCCTGCCGACGCGATGCAAATTGATACCAGTGGAAAAACCATTATTCCAGGTCTTATCGATGCTCACGCTCACGGTTCCCAGGGAAGAAATGAAATCATTCCACAGCAAAACTGGAGTCAGTACTCGAATGTGTCCTTTGGTGTCACCACTATTCACGATCCGTCAAACGACACTACCGAAATATTTGCGGCGTCTGAACTGCAGCGCAAAGGTAAAATTGTAGCGCCACGTATTTACTCTACCGGCACCATTTTATATGGCGCAGAAGGACTAGGATACAAAGCCATCATTAACGATTATGACGATGCTTACTTCCACGTTGAGCGCTTAAAAGAGGCTGGCGCGATTTCAGTCAAAAGTTATAACCAGCCACGTCGTGACCAACGTCAACAGGTGTTATGGGCGTCTAAAAACCAAGAAATGATGGTAGTGCCTGAGGGCGGCGGTAAGTTCCAGCAAAACCTAACCATGTTAGTTGATGGCCATACAGGTTTAGAGCACAGCTTACCGGTGGAAAAAGGGTACAGCGACGTAACTCAGCTTTGGAAAGCCACAGAGTTTGGTTACACACCCACGTTTGTTGTGTCTTATGGCGGAATGATGGGCGAGGAATACTGGTATGACAAAACAGAAGTGTGGAAAAACCCTCGCTTACTGCGGTATACCCCATCGACCATATTAGATAGACGTGCTATTCGCAGACCGAGCGCACCAGAAAATCAATATAACCATCAAAACGTGGCTAGCTACGCGAAAGAGCTTCGCGACAATGGAGTAAGCGTGCATATTGGTGCTCACGGGCAGCGTGAAGGTTTGGCCGCTCACTGGGAGCTGTGGATAATGCAACAAGGCGGCTTTACTCCTTGGGAAGCATTACGCGGTGGTACTATTGACGGTGCCAAACACTTAGGTATGTCGAAAGACTTAGGCAGTATTGAAGCCGGAAAACTAGCAGACTTAGTGGTAATAAACGGCGATGTACTCAGCGACATCAAAAAGAGTGAGTATGTTGAATATACCGTGCTAAATGGCCGTATTTATGAGTCGGCAACAATGAATGAAATGGGTAGTAAGAAAAAGCGCGAGCCATTCTTTTTCGAGCAAGACAACGCCACCTTTATGCCACAAGCAACGGCCGATGCGGTTGAAGCAAAAGCGCACCATTTCCATTGGGAGCATTAATTTTTCTGAGAAATAATTAGCGCCAACTGACGGGCTAAATAGCCCGATATAATCAGTAACACTTAAAAGCCAGCGATGAATGAGGTGATACCTCGAGTCGCTGGCTTTTTCTTTATCTTCCTATTTTTTAGATGAGTAAAAGGTGCTATAAGTATTCAACGAGAAGCAGCAGCGTTTTTCTTCTTATCACAGCTTTTTGTCTCAGCTTTTGGCTTTCAATCTTAAAAGGACTTATGAACGTGAATCGAAATGTTCCCAGTATTCTCATTATTGTCGTTCTTTTATGCATGTCAAAGCTTGGGCAAGCAGAAGGCACCCCCATCTATTTTCAAGACTGTTCATTCATAGATTTCGGCGAACAGGACACCTCTCTAATGACTGAGGCAGAAAAAATTGAGGCTATGGATAAGTCTCTTTTTAGCGTACTTGATCAAACCGAAGAGTGCATGAACAATGCCGCACAATCTGCTGCGCAAGGTATTGCTGATGCCGCGGGCAGTGGTGCTGGTAGCGGGTCAGGCGTACTTGGCGCAAACGGTACTGGTACTACAGGAGCAGGCACTTCAGGTGAGAGTGCGGAACAATCCAATGCACAGTCTGCATCGACCAACTCCCAAGCCTCGTCTACTAAATCGACCTCGGCGACGTCGAAAACCACCGTTGGTGGCCCCTCGCAAGGCGGAAGTTCTGCCGTGTGCGACGCGGTAAATACTGGGCTACAAGGTGCAACCACTGAGTCGGAAAAAACACACTTTAAAGAATTAAAAGAACAATACGGCTGTGAATAACACTAAGAAGAAGGAAAGGAAATGTCTTCATTAAATAAAAAATTAATTACCGTGGTGGCTACCGCCTCGCTTTTGTTTTTAGGCGGTTGTGGCTCAACACAAACTAAGGTCTCTAGCGTAGGGCCTTCTATGGTAGGTCCAGGCTCAGGACAGCCATTAGGTTCATCGTCTAACTCGTATAACTATAATTCTTCTATTTTTATGGATGTTGCGGTTCCGGTCTTCGACCCGGGCTTTCCCACTGAGCGCGATGGAAGTATTGACTATGACGAGATTGAAGAAGAAGGTATTTGGCCTCAAGTTAGACGCTTAGAAGCGAATCGCTTTGCCGTAGCGACCAAAGAAGCACTGGGTAAAACAAAATCTTTCGGCAGTATCAATGTGACTCCCGACGCTTCTGCATTAGCCGACGTTTATGTACTTGGAATCATTAACTACTCAGATACTGAAACGGTAGAAATTGGTGTGAAAGTGATGGACGCCAAAAACACCGTTTGGGGCGAAGAGGAATTTGAATATCGGGTAAGCGAAGGATGGTACAGAGACGCCATGTCTCGTGGTGAAAATCCGAATGGCCCTGTTTTCGACGACATTGCTAAGTTTGTATACGGCCTACTGAAAGAAAAATCTGAAGCCTATAAAAAAGAGGTTCAAACCATTTCTGACCTTCGCTACGCTCAAATGTACAGCCCAGAAAGCTTCGGCCAGTATCTTGAACAAGGCCGCAGAGGCACAGTTGAATTAGTGAGTGCCCCATCTGAAAGCGACCCTATGCTGCGTCGAGTTCGCGCTATTCAAGCAAAAGACGAACAGTTTATAGATAGTCTGCAAGAAACTTACGACTCTTTTTGGGTGACCACAGAAGAAGCATACAGAAAATATCAACAGGAAACCTTGCCTGAAGCAAAGAAAATACGCGAATTAGAAGCCGAGCGTACCACCAAGCAAGTAACTGCGGGACTGTTTGCTGTTGCCTCTGTTCTGCTTGGGTCAAACTCAAGCTCAACAGCGGGTCAAGTAGCTGCAGCAGGTGCTGGCATTGCCGCTATCGGCTCACTTAGTCAGGCAATTCAAACCAATAAAGAACTGCATGCCCAGCGTGATTTGTTCGACGAAATGGGGCAAAACTTGGATATACAAGTTGCCGACCAAATTGTTGAAATTGACAATCAACGCATCGAACTACAAGGCACAGCAAGCGAACAGTACTATCAACTGCGCGCTAAGTTAAAAGACATCTATGATATGGAAGCCACTCCAATGACAGCACTTTAAGCGCTGCATTAACGAGAAGCCTATGCAAAGCGTTGAAAAAGCGATAGAAGAAAGTCGAGCAAAGAAGAAAGCGATAATTAAAAAGTCTTTGCTTGGCACGTTAGTGTTAATTGTTGTTATCGCTATGGGTGGGTTTCTCGTTTTTATGTTACCGGTGACATCAACCGAAGAACGGGACCCTCGCAATGAAAATGGCACAACGTCATCCCCCTCTTCTATCGAAGCAAGCCAACAAGTTTTTAGCGAAGCGCAGCGAAAAGCCTTACAAGTTGCATTGAGCAAAACCAAAGAGCGGATAGAAGCAATGTCTGCTCGCGTTAGCCATTCAGAGCGCTTTCAAGAGGCGGCAACGACTATAGAGAATAAGCTCGACGACGCTTTTAATGCGTATGCTGCGTCTAATTATGCCCGTGTGGAACAGCGTATCAATGAGATAAATGATGACAGTAGTGCTTTGCTAAACGCATTTGAATTAGCCTATACCCAACCTTATGAAAAGGCACTGGCCGCGTTTAATCAAAACGACAACGGCACTGCGTTTAATTTAAATCGAGAGTCATTATCCGTAAACCCGCAATACGCGTTAGCTAATACCCTTCAGCAGCGCATAGACGTATTTGAGCAAGTTCAGGATGCCTACGAACAAGCTCGAATAGGTAAGATTGAAAACAATATTACAAAGCAGCAACAAGCCTACGCTACCATCGTAAAGCTCGACCCACTCAGAGAGGACGCCTCACTGGCGCTTGCGGCACTGAATAAGCAGCAGACGGATACTCAGTTTGCCTCTTTATTAGCACAAGCAAATCGAGCTATAGAGGATAAAAATTATGACGTTGCTAATGGGGTATTAACAGACGCTGCTGCCATTAAGGCAAACAGCGAAGAAGTCAGAGTTATTTCCCAGCGACTTAAAACACTTATTGCTGGTGAAAACCTTAATAAGATTGAGGAGCAAGTGGCTATTTTCATAATCGCAGATGAGTGGGAGACCGTATCGCTACTTGCCGCTAAAGGATTAACTCAATTTCCCACCAGCACCTCACTTTTAAAGGCTGATAAAAATGCAAAAGCAATTATTGAAAGTCGTCGACAAATCGCAAACTTTCAACAACGACCTGAGCGCTTAGCAGATAGTAATATAAAGCAGGCTGCCATGCTGGCGTTAAGAAATGCAGAGCCTTATTTTAGTCAGAGTGAAAAGCTACGAGCACAAGCAGACACATTCAAAAAAATGATAGACGACGTAAATACTCCGCGGGCCGTGACTATCACCTCAGATAACGATACCTACATAAAAGTATTAGGCGTTGGCATAGTGGGCGAAGTAAAAACTAAAACTATTCAGCTCAAGCCAGGCACATACCGGCTAGAAGGAAGCCGAGAAGGATACCGCTCTGTTATCGAAAATATTCACGTAACGCCTTTGACTACAGATTTATCTGTACACATCATTTGCACAGAAAAAGTATAAGGAAACAATTTTGAGTAGCATTGATGAAGCCATTGCCAAGGGAAAACGACGCCGAAAAAGCGCAGCTATTGTTTCTCTTATTGGGCTGTCGATTATTATAGCCATCTATTTTAGTTGGCTATTTTTAACCAAAGGGTATGCCTTTTCTGTTTATCCTGAGGATGCTGCAAAAGCGCCTCAGTTTTCTGTACTTAGCGGTAATGCTTTTTTTATTAGCGACAAACTGTATGTGATTGGTAGTACCGCGGATGTTTCGGTATCGGCACCTAAGTATAGGCCAACCGAACTTACTGTTAACAGTCAATCGCCCAGCACCATCGAGGTAGAGCTTGTGCCGCTACCTGCCACATTAACTATTTCCACTGAGCCCGAGTTGCCAGATATTAGTTGGTATATTAACGGCGAAAAAATAGCGGTCGCGAGCACATTAAAAACCGTATTGCCGGAAGGGCAATACGATATTTCTGCGGTTCATCCTTTCTTCAGTAAAGCTGCACTGAGCATCACTGCAGACAAAGCCGAGGTGATTGAAAAGAAATTAACGCTAGAGCCGATTGAAGGCAGCATGATTATAAACTCACTACCTAGTGGCGCAGCCGTTTCAATAAACGGTGAGACCGTAGGCAATACCCCTTTAACACTCGCAAAGTTTGGCGGCCGCTACGATGTGTCCGTAACAAAAGATGGATTTGAGCCGTTGCATGATGCTATTGAAGTTAGCAACCAACGTCTATCACCCCGTCGAGATTACAACCTTCAACTATTGCAGGCACAGCTTGCCATTGACGTAGCGCCGACTGGAGGCATTATTAGCATCAATGGTAAGCCAGCAAAGTCGAATGCTAGCGTAAACGCTGACGTTACCCACGTAATAACGTATGAAAAGCCTGGTTTTGTGCCACAACGTGAGCGTGTAACGCTCACCCCTGGGGAGCAAAGAAACATTCGCTTTGAGTTAGCCCGTGAAATGGGCGACGTCAGTCTTACCTCATCGCTTACGTCTCAGGTAGTTATTGATGGCGTAAATAAGGGTGAAACCCCCTTGCGCCTTCAGCTTCAAACCCTTCCAACGCGGGTATCTTTTCAGCGAAGTGGCTATAGAACGGTAGAAAAAAGTATAACGCCTACTCACAACAAGCTCACTACCGTATACGCAGAAATGCTGACAGAGTTTGATGCCAGACGCCGAGACGGCACTCCTTTATTTGTATCTTCCTTAGGCATTCAGCTGGCGCTGGTGTCTCCTAAGGAGTTTACAATGGGCTCGCCACCTAATGAACAAAACCGAAAGCGAAATGAGCATCAGCTGACTGTGGATTTCTCACGACAAGTTTGGGTATCGCGGCACGAAATTACTCAAGGCCAATACGCTGCTTTTAGCGGTCAAAATAAAGGCCAAGTACGGGCCAAAAGCAGCAAGCAGCCTGTGACTAACGTTTCTTGGGAAAACGCGGCAGCCTTTACAAATTGGCTGAGTGAAAAAGAGGGACTTACACTTTTTTATGTGATGCAGGGCAAGCGCGTTGTGGGCATTAACGCTAACGCGAAAGGCTACCGACTGCCAACAGAAGCCGAGTGGGAATTTATCGCCAAAATGAATCGAAGGGCCTCCCCTACTACCTTTGTATGGGGAAATCAGCAACGAGTACGAGACAAACAAGGCAACTTTGCCGATGCCTCGTTAAAGGGCAAACAAACCTTTATTTTAAAAGACTACGACGATGGGTTTGCCAATGCAGCGCCAGTGGGTTCGTTTGATGCTGAGCGCGGTGGCTTTTTTGATTTAGACGGCAACGTTCGTGAGTGGGTGCATGATGTGTATTCTGTAACACCCCCTCAAACTAGTGGCACTGTAGTGAATTACTTGGGCCCAACGAATGGCAGTAAGCACGTTGTCAAAGGCGCCTCGTTCAAAATAGGCAGACTGAAGAATATAAGAACCAGTGTGAGAAGTGGCGAAACTAGCCCACAAGATGACATTGGTTTTCGCATAGCAAGGTATGAAGACTAAGATGAAGAAAAAATTTATCATTGCAGCCATTCTTTTGATCGTTGCCGGAACAGCAAGCGCATACTTAGTGTCGTTAGACGCACCCCAAGACTTTCCAACAAACATTTAGCGCCAAGGATTTACTATGAATAAAAATAATGCGTTATCAATGAATCCAAGCTTTCTCTTTAGCGGCGGCGTTTTTCTGCTTATTTTCGCCATTGTTCACTTTCTATTTGCCGGGATTATTAGGCCGGCAGCGGAAAAGGTCATTGTAAGCTCAGGCACAGCCTCACTTTCATCTATCTGGGTTATTTTGAAAGATATTGAGCAGCAAGTGTGTATCTCCTTAATGCTATTTTGTATTTTTTTGATGGTATACAAACTTTGGAAATTGCTTGATGAAGAAGAAATTTATTCTCGCGATCTGCTGCCAGAACACGATAAAGATACACCGTTAGCTATTGATGAGGCAATTAACGAACTATCTTCTTCCTCCTATAGTGACACTCCCGCTTATAGCACTTGGATAAACTGCATTCGACGCTACAAAAACACAAATAATGTTCAACATGCCGCCGATGCTATTCATTCATCCATTGATAACATTGCTGCACAACTAGAAAGTGGCAATAACGTTATTCGATACATCATTTGGGCGATTCCCTCTATTGGCTTTGTGGGTACTGTGCGCGGCATAGGCGCAGCCCTTGCTCAAGCTGATGCAGCTCTTGAGGGCGATATTGCTGGAATGACCGCCTCGCTTGGCGTGGCATTTAACTCTACGCTCGTTGCCCTGTTTATCTCCCTTATCTTAATGCTGTTAATGCACCTGCTTAACGGTCGCCAAGATACTATGGTGATCCGCACTCAGGCATCATGTGAACGTCACTTGCTCTCACATTTACATAACTAATAGAGCAACAAAAGCATGCCAAAAACCCGTAAACCCGTAGACGGATTTAATCTTGCCTTTCTCGATGTTATGGCATGCGGGTTAGGCGCCGTCATCCTTATATTCATTTTAGTCGATTTTAACGCGTTCACTCCCACTCCTACTGATGAAAAAGAAAAGCTGGAACAAGAATTAGCGGCAGCACAAACCGAGCAGCAGCAGCTTAAAAAATCAATAGATGAAGTGAACGATAAAATTGCCCTTGAATCGGCCAAGCAGGACGATGTTGAGCAAGCCCAAAAAGATAGCACGCAAGATCAGTCCAAGCTGTTACAAGATATGTCTACCGAAATGGCTGTAGTGGCCGATCTTGAAAATCAGCTGGCTGCGCTATCTAAAGAAGTGGAAAAATCGGCCAATATTCAAATGCAGGGCACCGGTGAACAGAACTATATAACGGGCCTTAGGATAGAAGGTTCAGATATAGGTATATTAGTTGATAAAAGCGCGTCAATGATGGGAGATAACCTGCTTGATGTGTTGAGCAAACTGGCGCTAAGCGACGGACAAAAAGTGTCTACGCCCAAATGGGTGCGTACAAAACGAGTGGCACAATGGATGCTTGCAAGAGTACCTCAAACATCAAGGCTTTCTGTTGTAACCTTTTCTGATACAGCTGAAACACTGGGGATCAGGAAAATCATTAGTGCAAAAGTCAGTGGCTCTATGAATGCAATTGTTAAAGATTTAGGTGCAGTGGTGCCAAGTGGAGGAACTAATCTCCAAGAAGGGCTTAACGTGTTGTTTGACGCTAATCCAAACATAACCGATGTTTACATTGTGACGGACGGACTGCCAACACAAGGTGATGGTTTGCCACTGAGCTGCAGAAACTTTATCAGTAGTAAAAAATCCATTTCGTCTGACTGTAGAAAAGCACTTTTTGTAGAAACCGTAAAGCGCGCGAAGAAAGGGGTACATTACAACGTTATTCTATTGCCCATTGAGGGCGACCCTTTTGCTACACCTATGTATTGGGAATGGACTCGAGTGACAAGCGGCACTTTTCTTTCACCAGCACCGGAGTGGCCGTAATGCGGAAAATTCAGCGAGCTCCTGTAGAAGTCTTCAACATTGCGTTTTTAGATATTATCTCTTGTGCCTTCGGCGCGGTTATTATGCTGGTGTTGCTTGCAAAAAATGGTACTGAAGATACTGAGCGAGGCCCGAACAACGTCAGCATTCTCATTGACCAGGTTTTACAAGCACAGGTAAGTGTGGAAACCCTGAAAGGTGCACTTTCAGATAAGCAACAAGAGCTTAAATCGGCTCAAAGCAAGACGGCCTCGGTAACCGATAAACAAAAAAACTTAAACTCCTCCATACCTCGTGCCCAGCAAACAATAACGCAGCTACAAGACAAGGCATCATCACTGAGAGCTGAAATTCGTCACGCCACCGCCATGTTAAATACGCCTAATTCAACAGATACTCCCGATGATGATGTAGGCGGTATACCCACAGACGCGGAATATGTCATTTTTGCCATTGATAACTCAGGCTCCATGTCTAATGGAAGTAGCTGGAACAGAGTCATCACCATTGTTAACGATATTCTGCAGAACCACCCAAAGATGAAAGGCTTTCAAATAATGTCAGCCGACGGCGGCTTTATGTTTTCAAGTAAAGCTGGGCAGTGGCTGGACGATAGGCCAACGTTGAGAAAAACAGCCATGAACCAAATGCAAAGCTTTAAAGGTGGTGCGAGCCAGCCTGAAGCGGGTATTTTAAAAGCAATAAAGCTCTACAAAAACACTAAAGGGAAAGTGAGTCTTTATGTATTTGGTGATGACTACCAGCTAAGCAATTTTGACCGAACGGTAACCCAAATAACCCAGGCAAATGCTGGTGCGGATGGTAAGCCAATCATACGTATCCATGGGGTTGGTTTTAGTCGCAGTAATGGCAATGCGCAACGCTTTGGCGCTTTTATGCAAGCGGTTGCTAAGCGAAACCGCGGTGCGTTTATAGGTCAGTATTTTTAAGCGCGTCACGACTGAAGCTTGTTTTACTTTGTTACATTTTTTATTGCCTAATTACGAAGCGAAGTGTGCTTACAATGTTGTAATGCGCTCCCTTAGACCGTAAGATTTAATGAGTCATGTCTTTAGACACGAAAAGGAGTTTTCATGTCACATCAAGCGTTTGTTCTTACGCGAAACAATCACGAAAAAGCTAATGAAAGAGACGAAGCCAATGAACGGTTTCTTCGTATTTTGCCGTCGTGTGGCTTTGCCGTCACCGAAGGAGCTATACAGCCTCCACGAAGCATCTTAAACAATACTCACACTTTTTTTATTGATGCAAACTATTGCAGTACAACAACGTTACTTAATTTGCCAGTTGTGAACGATTTTCCCGACCTAAATAAGGTCTTCTTCAACGTTTGTGCAGCAGACGTTGATTTCCACTACGCGGCATTACAACATGGTATAAATGGCGTTTTTCACATTGAAAATAGTTTAGAACTGCTTGTACGGGGAGTGCAGCAAGTGCAATCGGGAAATAAATGGTTTAGCCGTGAAGTAATGAGCCGTTACATTGATGCTAATTTACTAGCAAAAACAAAGCCAGTAACAGCGCTACAGTCACCGAATAAATTGCTGACAAAACGTGAGTTAGCTATAACTCGTAAAGTGGCTGATGGTGCTCAAAATAAGGAAATTGCAGACTGCCTTCACATTAGCGTTAATACCGTGAAGACACATGTTTACAGCATCTTTAGAAAAACTGAGTGTCGAAATCGTGTAGAACTTATAAAGTGGTATGCCCAGCAGTATAGCCAGCTGCAGCAAGTAAGCCGCTAGCCATTACTAACCGGTATTCATCAACACAATTTAAAAGTAAAAGGCGCCTAAGCTTTAGCGCGCCAAACACCTTTTTCCATGCCTCGTAGAACCAATTCGGTAACTGCCTTCTCAATGCCCTGCTTTACACACTCAAACATAGGCTCATTTGTGGTGTAACCTGTTTCAGCTTCTAGCAGTCGTTTTAATGACACATACCTAAATAGCCCAGCCCTCACTTCTTGACTAAGCACTTTTTTCGACGTTGAGACAGAGATCAAAACCTGTCCGGTTCTGACATCTACTGCCCGCATATAAATAGAAATAAGATCTTCTCTGAATAGCTCACTTGCTCCAACACCAAAATATTCAACACCAGCACCTCCGGTACGAATATTGGTGTCGTAGCTGATGACGCCCCCTTCAATAATTATTCTTGCTGTTGTCAAAGGAGGTAAATCATCGCCACTATTCTCGTCAGCACGGATAATCTTTCGCTCAGTAAGAATGTTCTGCAGTCCTTCTCGCTCTACTGGTAAAAACCAAGATGTTTCGCTCAGTGTTTGAACAAGAATGGACGTAGCGCCTTGCGTAACAGCGGTAGAGAATGAACTTGCGCCGCTGCTTGGCTTATACTGGCCCGTTTGGTCTCTAAACGCATAAACAGACACTGGAATTTGTCCCATGGGAGGAGGTAAAGATTTCACTTCCGATAGTGTTTTGCTTTGTTTGATAATATCTGCCGCGGTAGTATCTGGAGGCAATGTGTTGGTTATTGATTCGCAGCCACAAAGGACTAACGCCAACACTAAAAATACGGTACTTCTCATGTGTTTCCCTACCCAAACCGTGGAATTTCTACAACCGTGACTTCACCTGTCAGCAGATTGGTAATATTAACGACAATACTATCAGGATTACTAGTGATCAGCTCTACCTGAAAATCGCCGCTTACAAAGATACTGTCTTGATTAAATATGCTGTCTATGGGGTTACCATCAGCGTCATATTCCTGCTCGCCAAAGGCAATATCGGTTATCTCACGTACAATACGATTGATATAAGCACGTTCAAGCGACTCCTGTAAGCGTTCATCATAAGAGCGCTCACTTAGAGGCGCACTGTGTGCATTTTGTGAATTGGCTTTGCTCAGTAAAAACGAGCCGTTCAGTGGGTTTCCACCAAACGATGGGTTGATAGGCTCATATACCAATTCTGTTGCTAGGGCAGTAAACTGAAATACCGCTCCCAAGGTTATTAATGCTGTGATTAATGTCCCTTTTTTCATTACCATTCATCCCCTGCTAAATCTGGGCTTCTACTATCTATACTCGCATTCGCTACAGCATCTAACACTAAAACAATAGCTTGCTGCACTTTCTCGTCCATGGGCACCTGACGACGCCCCATGTAGGTTTGGTAAACTACTTTGTTATCATATATCACCGAAAGCAGCGTTCCTGCTTGAGGAACGATAATCTCTTTAACGACTAAGTTTTTACCTGAACTGTCTGGAACTTCTCGCCAATATTGGCTAATTCTAGAGGCAAACTCGTGACCTTGACGACTGATACTGTTGTCGAGCAGAAGTCCACCCAGCCGGATTTCTGCCGCGTGACTCGTCAGAGAAAAGACACTAATTAATAGTGTAATACATGTGAAACGATACAAATACTTCATTGCATTGAATAAGGCCGAGCTTTCGCTCGGCCTAAAGCACTTACATTTGAACAACAGTAGCGACGTTGTAATCGCCTACTTGCGTCACGCTTACCGTTCCGCCGTTGCCAGTTATGCTGCCTGTTACTAAGTTATCATTCCCCATTTGAGTAACCTCAAATGTGTTTGCGTCACCCGTAATCGCAAACTGACCACCACTTTCATCGGTAACCCAGTTACCAACACCCTCTTGCATCACGCTAATCATATTGTCATTACCGTTGACAAGTAGGTCGAGTAGGTTGAGTTCACCTGACTGCGATACCGCAATCTCGTTAAAACTCGAGATTGCATTACTCGCCAACTCTACTGATGCTACGTTCTCAATGCCTTCTTGCGACATTTCGATGATATTGTCATCTGCGAAAAATGTTGTTTCACCAATACCAGCCTGCGCCAGCGCCAAGTTAGCATCGCCGTCTTGCTCAATTTCTATTGTATTGAACCAGCCGTCGAAGTTGACCGCGCTGATCTCATTCGCATCACCAACTTGTGTTAAATCAAACTCATTGAATAAACCAATCACACCGGCATAAGCTATATTGCTAGTACCCACTTGGTTAATTTCAAACGTATTTGCAATGCCCCCAATGGTTTCAACCGTGGCAAGGTTAATATCGCCAATTTGATCAATGTTGATCTCGTTGTCTGAGCCTTCGAACACACCAGTTGCGATTTCATTGCCATTGCCGTCTTGTTCAAATTCAAGAACGTTTGCATCGCCAACCATACTCCAACCAATCACATTGTCGTCGCCGTCTTGGTCTATTTCAATTTCGTTGTCTGAGCCAATTACGGTTAAATCTGAAATGTTGTAGAAACCATCTTGAACAACGTCAATTTCATTGCCATCACCACTTAACTCTCGAACGTATGACTCGTGCCAATCGCCACTCTGATCCACAAACACTGCATTGTCGTTTCCAAAAATGGCATTATTGGCCCAGTTGCCACCGTCACCTTGATAGATTGAAAGCGTATTGCCACTACCCGAAATACTGTTTATTGAACGGCTAAAAATAAAGCCAAACGGCCCGCCATCACCCAATTGCACGAGAGATGCTACGTTATCATCTCCTTCAATTAAAAATTCTGCTGTGCTGTCTAAACTGTCTTGTTCAGACTCGAGGAAGTTGCCATTGCCAGTAATGCTTGCGAAAAGTGTATTTCCCGACTGCATTTGCGATGCAAGTACTTCGTTGGCATCGCCCGTTACATCAACAACGATGGCGTTAAGATCGCCCTCTTGGCTTAAAATCGACTCGTTGCCAACTTCATTTCCCTGTGGCGCGGTTTGAGTTAGCGTAATTGCATTACCTTCCGCTGCAGCAACAAAGTCTGCATTGGCTGAAAAGTCTACCGTTTTTGAATCTGGAACTTGCTGGGCTGATGCCCATCCGCTCGCGACAACTAAAAGTAAAGCACTCGCTATTTTTGTTCTTTTCATTTTCACGTTTGTCTCCCCATGGCAACTACATCATTCTATGTATTGTGTGATGTTAATTACCATTTCATTCCCTATTTGATAAACAGTGAAAGACTGTTCACCTAACTGATTTATATTGGCAACATTGTCAAATCCATCTTGAATAATTTCGAAATAATTATTGTTGTTCTGCTGTAACAAATTAACAATATTCCCATCACCTAACTGGGTGATGATTGCCTCATTATTACTGCCGTTTTGAACAATATTAGATAGGTTTGCGCCGTTGCCGCTCTGGATGATGTTAGTTATGTTATTTAGCCCAAACTGACTGACAGCGATGAAGACCGTTTCATCATCTATCGTAATAGCTTGAGCATTCAGACTTATTGAAAGAGAAGATTCCACCATGTCGGAACTTGTTGATAAATCGGACTGTTGTGCATGAGCAGGAAGATGCAAAGTTAGAAGACTACACCCTGTGATAGCTGCCAATGAAGCGGCTTTGAGTGCCCCTACACTTTTAGCAACTTGGCCCTTTTTAACCTTTAACTTCTTGTCCATGAGAACGACTGCTTCCTTGATTAACAACAAAGGTGACTTCTCTATAACACTCTTTAAGGCTTTGATAATCTATAACCAATTAGTTGTATTTATTACAGATAGAAAACAGGCAAAAAACGTTTAATCAAAGACTTAGAGGTTAAAACTAGTACCATAGTGCTAGTTTATCTTGATTAAAACAGCAGTCATAAATATTGGTAAGACCACTAGTTTTTTATGTGATTTATCAAGGTAAACGATTACCTATTTTCTTTGGCGAGAAGAAAGGATAAGACTTCCCGTTGCATAGTAATTAAGTGCTAGTTTTTTACTCTACTGACGTTTTTCCCTAGTGGTTAAGTCGTATTTTTATATAATTTTTACGATAAAGGTGGCAGCTTTTTAAATTTGCGCTATATCTTTTAACCGTTAGTTATACCAGACCGAACGAGAAGATTTCGTGATTACAGCATTAAGCTAATTATGGAATCTAGTTATGAAAAAAACGCCTTTTAAAACAGGCCTCTCAGCATTGTCATTAGCGCTTCTTCCGCTAATGGCGTCTAGTCATGCCCATGCCACAAAAGCCGAACTTTTCGATGACAGTGTTATCGTGGTTTACAAAGAAAACGTAAGCAAGGCCCAGAAAATGCGTGCCCGTTCATCGGTAGGTGCACGCATTAGTGATGCAAACAGAGATGAAATTGACGATCGGTTTTCAAACCTATTAAGTGGTCGCATTGCAAAATTAGAGCTTCGCGGAAAGTCTGTAAAAGACGCCATTGAAATTTTGAAGAAAAACCCAGCGATTAAAGTTGCAGAGCCAAACTATTTATATCGAAAAGCGCTTCTCCCCAACGACCCGTCTTATGGAGATTTATGGGGTCTGAATAATACTGGACAAGCCGGTGGTACCGACGATGTTGATATTGATGCACCTGAAGCATGGGATATCACGACAGGCGACAGTAGCGTTGTGATAGGCGTAATAGATACCGGTCTTGACTACAACCACGAAGATCTTGCTGATAATGCGTGGATGAACCCTGGAGAAATTCCCGACAACGGTATTGACGACGATGGCAATGGGTATATCGACGATGTGTACGGTATCGATTCGGTAAATGGTGATACCGACCCAATGGATGATGACTCCCACGGTACTCACGTTGCCGGTACCATAGGTGCAGTTGGTGGCAATGGCGTTGGTGTTGTGGGTGTTAACCACGACGTTTCAATTGCCGCATGTAAATTTTTAGGCGCAGATGGCTCTGGCTCGACAGCGGGCGCGATTGAATGTATTGACTACTTCACCGACCTAAAAGAAAACCGCGGTATTAATGTTAAAGCGACCAACAATAGTTGGGGTGGCGGTGGCTACAGTGAAGCATTAGAGACGGCAATTGAAGTGGCAGGCCAAGCGGGTATTCTTTTTGTTGCTGCAGCCGGTAACTCTGGTTCGAACAACGATAATGTAGATAACTACCCATCTAACTACGTTACTACCACTAATAGCTTGATGGCTGTTGCAAGTATTACGCGCACCGACGGAGATAGTGGTTATTCATATGGTATTGAAACGGTAGACATTGCCGCACCCGGTTCATCCATACTATCGACCATACCGGGGAATGGTTATGCTGCCTATTCTGGTACATCTATGGCGACACCTCATGTTGCAGGTGCAGCTGCTTTAGTTTGGTCTTTGAACCCAGAGCTGACTCCCTCAGAAATGAAAGAGTTGCTCATGGCAACGGGAGAAACAAGCTTGTGGGCAGATGGCCGCACGGTTTCAGGCAATCGTTTAAATGTGTTAAACGCCCTTGAAGAGGCCGACCCTACACCAGGCTTTAAGCTTGGCATTACCCCTGGCTCAGCTGAAATGGAAGCAGGTCAAAGCTATACCTTCTCTGTGGAAGTTGGCTCTATCGCAGGCTATGATGAGGAAGTTCAGCTCTCATTAGCCGAGGCTAGCGATATTGCTTCGCTTAGCGCAAGCTCTGCCATGCCTGGCGATACAGTCTCATTGGTGGTTAACACTTCTGAAGACACTGCATGGGGTCAATACAGCTTTACCGTTAATGGCGTAAGTGGCGATATCGAAAAGTCGAAGTCGGCAAACTTATATGTTTATCCGCAAGGCCTAAACGATTTCCCTTACGAGTATTTAGAAGAGCCAGTGCCAACGTTGCCTAATGAGGAAGATCCAGAAGATGTTGGTGTAGACCTTGTTATCAATATTCCAGATGAATTAACCATATTTGGCATGCAGGCCTCGGTGGATATTACGCACACCTACAGTGGCGACTTAGTATTATCTCTTACCTCACCACAAGGCACCACGACCGTACTGCGCCAAAACCAAGGTGGTGGTACAGACGATATTGTTGAGACCTATAGCTCTGATGCATTCAATGGCGAAGTAGCAACAGGTGACTGGACGCTGAATGTGCTTGATACCTTCAATGGTGACAACGGTACAGTCAATACGTGGAGCTTAGTGGTTAGCGGTATAGGCGAAGTTGGTCCTACTCCACCTAACTCGGCATTCACCTTCGATGCTTCTGGTTTGTCTGTAAGCTTCACCAACAATAGTAGTGACGTGAACGATGATATTGTGAGCTACAGCTGGGACTTTGGTGATGGCACTACATCAACAGAAGAAAACCCTAACCACGTGTATGCTGGTACAGGTGCTTATGATGTAACGCTAACGGTAACTGACTCAGAAGGTCAAACTGACGTAGCAACAGAAACCGTAGCAGTTTCCAATAGCACTATTGTTGCAGAAGTGGATCGTGCAATGCTATCCCGCTTCGGTTCGCTTCGCGTTGACCTGTCTTATAGCGGCTCAACAGCAGACACCGTTATGGTATATCGCAACGGTGAATTACTTGAAGAAGTAAGCAACTCAGGTCGTTATCGCGATAGAAGTAGAGGTATGCAGCCTGGTGATTATACTTATATGGTATGTGACGAAACATCGGCCTGCTCTGCTCCTGTGACAGTAAGCCTTTAAGCTAACAAGACATTGCTGCTAAGCAGTAATGGTTAGATAAGTAATAGCCGACCTAAGGAAGGGTTGGCTATTTTTGCTTTATGCACTCTCCTCACTTTAAAGAAAATTGCTTATGCCAAGCTAATGCCTTACTTTTAAACCACTCGTTTTCCACTTAGAGGTAATGTATGCGCGGCCTTAAATACTCCTTACTATTGGTTTTTGTGTTGTTCACTTTGCCATCAATCGCTGATAGTTCTCGGCTTAAAAATCTCAGTAAAATCAAAAATTACACCCAAGAAAATCAACAACAAATATTGCAAGATTTTACGTCTCTCTTAGCTCTTCCCAATGTGAGTGCTAACACACAGGACATGCTGGTTAACGCCAAATGGATAACCAACTATATTGCGCAGAGAGGGTTTACCTCTGAAGTCGTATCGGCAGGTCGTGCACCTTATATTTTGGCAGAGAAAAGCGTACCGGGTGCTACCAAAACCATCCTTATTTATGCCCATTTTGATGGACAACCAGTGGAGCCTGCTAACTGGGCAACACCGCCTTTTACACCTACGCTAATCGATAAGCCCATCGAGCATGGTGGTAAACCCGTTGATTGGGATGGCAAATCGCCACTAAACCCAGAATGGCGACTGGCGGCTCGTTCAGCCGGCGATGACAAAGCCCCAGTCATTGCGCTAATGGCAGCCCTAGACGCTATGGAAGCTCATAACGTAGCGCCTAGCGTAAATATAAAACTGATTTTAGACGGTGAAGAAGAGGTAGGTAGCCCAACCTTAGAGGCTATTTTGCAAGAACACGGCGACAAGATGACTGCCGACCTCATGCTATTTTGCGACGGCCCAATGCACCCAAGCAGAAATAAGCAGCTAGTGTTTGGTATGCGCGGCAGCATGACCGTAGATATCACCACCTATGGTGCGTTAAGCCCATTGCATAGCGGTCATTACGGTAATTTCTCTCCCAACCCTACCGATGGATTAATGCGCCTGCTCACCTCAATGACCGACGAACAAGGCACTATTTTAATTGATGGCTATAACGATGAAGTGCGCCCTATAAGTGAAGTTGAGCGACAGGCAATCGCCAACATTCCTGCCGTGGATGAGCAGCTTAAATACGACTTAGCCATTGCCGAAAGTTTGGGTAAAACAGTACGAGTAGAGGAAGGCGTGCTGAGTCCAGCCATTATTGTTAAGGGGCTGCAAGCCGGTGGCGTAGGTAATCAGGCGCGCAATATAATACAGTCAGAAGCCACGGCATCCATTAACATGCGATTGGCTGCAGACCAAACGCCCGCATTCTTGCGCGAAAAAATGGAAGCGCACATTAAAAAACAGGGTTACACCATTGTGCATGAACCGCCTAGCGTTAAATTACGACGGGAAAACAGTAAGGTTGTGATGTTAGAGTGGCGCGCAGGTGCTTATCCCGCATTTCGCTCAAAAATAGATAGCCCACAAGCAAAAAAATTAGCCGCTATCATGAATAGTATGGACGAACAGCCAACTATCCTAACGCCAACTCTCGGCGGCAGTTTACCCATATATTTATTTGAGCAATCTCTTGATATGCCTATTATTATTCTGCCCATCGCTAACCATGATAATAACCAACATGGTCGCAATGAAAACCTTCGGCTGCAGAATTTGTGGGATGCGGTGGCGATGTATGCCGTCATTTTATCGGAATATGATCGCTAAGCGGGTTTGATCTGGGCAATATGCGCTGTGCAAGAAAATGCAACAACGTGAGTAAGGGTGAAGAGACTCCCGTTTGTTAAACGCGACTCTCTCACCTAATGAATAAGCGGGCTTTTAAGCATGCCACAGCCGCACGTCTTCTATTAGGACTGTAGCTACCTATTACGTCCATACTGCTCGTGAGACGACACCCAGTCTGACGAGCTTATGGCCGATGCCAGTGATATCTCACCTGCCAATACTACCGATGCAATGATTTCAGCGAACTTATACACGCGGTCGCGTCCATAGCAATCAAGCAGCTCTAAACACTCTCTTTGGGTACCAATACCAGTACCACCTCCATAGGTAGCCACAATTAACGAGGGTATGGTAATAGAGACATACAGGTCTCCTTCCTCGGTTAATTCTGAGTACATAATTGCCGCTGATGACTCGGACACGTTTGCCACGTCTTGCCCTGTGGCGATGAACATTGCAGTGATGCCGTTGGGTGAATGCAGGCCAGTGTTGTTTACACCAGATAAGAATGAGCCTACACCCGCCACTCGTCCGTGATAATCAATTTGTTTAGGGTCAACCCGCATCACCTCTAGCAAATGCTCACGCTTAATGGTGGCCTCTGCAGTTACGCGCTTACCTCGGGTACGCATAATATTAATTTGTGATGCTTTTTTATCGGTAGCGAAATTCGATTCAAGATAGAAGTTCTCAATACCTTCGTAGTGGTCCAGTATCCACCCGCAGGCAGCAAATGTGGCTCTACCCACCATGTTTTGACCGGCTGCATCGCCCGTACGGTAGTTAAAGCGAAGGAAGGCAAATTTGTTTGAGAGGAAATGGTCGATATACGTTAACTTGGCAATACTTGACGTGGCCTCGGCTTCTTCACGTATTTTTTCGATGTTTTCCTGTACCCATTTCACAAAATCTCTTGCACCTCGGGCATTTTCAAATATAAACACAGGCGCGCGCTGCATGGCATCGTCAACAACGGTAGCAGTTACGCCGCCACTCATGTTTAACAACTTCATACCTCGGTTATACGAAGCCACCAAGGTACCTTCTGTGGTTGCTAAAGGTACAACAAACTCACCTTTTGCGTGCTCGCCATTTATTTTTAAAGGGCCCGCAATACCAATTGGCACTTGAGCTACGCCAATAAAGTGTTCGATATTGCCTTTCAAATCATTGGGGTCGATTGAATACTTACCTACATGATTGACCTTATTACCGGTGGCGCTTTCAAAATATTGCTGACGAGTTTTAATAATAGAATCGCCATAATCGTCAAAATCATCTCGAGGAATATGTGCGCTGCGCTGCCCAGCTAAGGTAATATTGTCCTCTACCTCAAACTTCAACTTTCCAAACGGAGATGCAGAAAAGCAGATCCCAAGCTTTCGCTTTTCAGGGCACGCGTCTTTTTCGATATCTAAATGTAGCGTGATGGTTTGTCTAAGCGCGAAGGGCCTACCGTCAGATTGATTAAGTTCAGCTGCAGGTAAAAACGTATCATGAGTAAGTTGAAGTGAAATTTTATCCTCAGGAATTTTCTCTCCATCCAAAGAAACCCAATGCAGCTTTTCAATGGTTGCGTCTTTTAATCTGTTTTTAAGCGAGAACGATAACCCCGTGCTTGTTTTTGAGAGGCTGGCGCGTGTGTAGAGTTGTTTTAATAATATGCTGGGCACAAACATGAGACTTCCTTATTAGCGTATATATTTTCTGTTTCTTATTTGTCGCTTTGGTATTTATGTTCTATTTTTTCTTTTCCATTTTTTTGGTATTTCCTAACTTACCCTTCGGGCTACTGCAGATCTCTGATGTTTTTTATAGCACATTCTTTATACAGATCTATGACTACTTGTTATTTAATGTAGGTCAATCTTTGCTGCTTTTTGCACATTTTCTTATCTATTTTTGCGCCACGCTTTTCAAAAATGAGCCAAACACCCATTTTTATTGACCTTCATAGCACTGGGCCTTCGCTAAATAACACACCACTAATCAATTACCTAAAGTTTATGTGTCGTCGCAACAACGATGACTAGAAGGTATCTGGCAGCAATAAAGGAGGCGTCATGGAATGGGATGCCAGGGATGAAACGTCTGCAAGGAAGAGACAGCCAGATACCTTTTTTACCAAGGCCTATTCGGTGAGCTAATCACACAGAATAGGCCCTGTTTGATACACCTTAGCGTAGGGAAAAAAGGAGCAGTAATGAGAAAGGGATTATTCCGAAAGGAAGCAATAGCTCATCAATCGACGGCCATTACCGGTCGTTTATTGATGACACCAAAACCAGCTTTCATGGTTATTGCCGCAGTATTAGTCATTTGGTTAATGGTAGTTATTGTTTTTCTGATGCAAAGCAGCTACGCCAGAAAGGCCTCTGTTCAGGGATGGTTAGAGCCCCATGGTGGTGTATACAAACTCTACGCCGACCCGCGCGGAGGACAGGTAGCAGATATCTTCGTTAAAGAAGGTCAGTATGTTGAGCGTGGTGCGTCGCTTTTAAGGGTGAGTTACAGCAATAAAAATGCGCTCGGGACTCCGGTAAGCGAAAAGCTTCTAAAGGAACTAGAAGAAAAGCGAAAAAGAACACAAGGTATTATCGAGCGCTTACACACCCTTCATAGCAATGCCTTGCATACGCTTGATGTGTCGATTACCCATGCAAAAAAAGAGCAAGTAGAACTTCAAGATATCACGAGGATAACACGCTCACAGTACGAGGTTACGCTTACTCACTTTGAGAACACTCAATCCCTTTATCACGACGGGCACGTTAGTCATATTGCTTATCAAGAACAAAATTTAAGAAAGCTCGCCAGTGAAGAGCAGCTAAAGCGCGCTATTCAAAACCAAAATACTGCGAACAACAAGATTTCATCGCTCACTCAGAAGCGAGCATCGCTGCCCATGCAGCAGAGAAATGAGCTAGCCAATTATCAAAATGGCCTTAGCGATCTGAATCAACAGATAGTGGCTCATCACAACACCCACGAAGAAACGATTTATGCGCCTCAAGGAGGCGTTGTATCGGGCCTGCATATCAAACCCGGCTACGACATAAAAAGTAATAATCTATTGCTTACTTTGGTGCCAAAATCTTCCTCCATGCAGGCCCACATGTTAATTCCGGTTCACTCAGCTGGGTTTATCGACGAAGGACAATCACTCAATATTCGTTACGATGCGTTTCCCTATCAAAAGTTTGGTATGCAGTCGGGCCACATTCTTCGTATCTCTAAAACCTTAATTTTGCCTGGCGAATTAAACGATGCTCCGATCATTGCAAACGAGCCTGCTTATTTGGTTACTGCCGAGCTTATTAACGAGACGCTTGTTGCCTATGGTGAGCATATTCAATTAAAAGCAGGAATGACTTTTTCTGCAGATATTGAGCTAAGTCGGCGCACACTCATAGAGTGGTTGTTAGAGCCTCTTTATAGCCTTTCAGGGAGGTTATAATCATGTTCGCACAAGCAAGTACACCACTAAATATCTCGTTTTTTCCAAAAACCAGAGTACCACTCATTTTACAAAGTGAAGCGGCAGAATGTGGGCTGGCCTGCATGAATATGATTGCACAATTTTACGGCGACAAACGAGACCTTAATCACCTTCGGCAAACCATGTCGGTATCGATGCGGGGCTGCACACTACTTGATGTAATGAGTATTGGACAACATGTTGGGCTGCAGTGTCGTGCGCTGAAAATCGAAATAGACCATTTGCGCCAGTTGACTTGTCCTGCCATTTTGCACTGGGAGATGAAGCACTTCGTTGTGTTGACCCGCGTTGATAATAACAGGGTCACCATCAACGACCCCGCACAGGGAGAGCGCACTTTAACGCTCAGCGAGGCCTCAAAGTCAATGACGGGTATTGCCCTTGAAGTCTCTCCTACTGACAGTTTTACGCCAGTGAGTACCGCGCCTACGCTCACACTCAAAGACTTTTTCGTCAACGCTATTGGTTTCAAGCGCAATCTCGTTACGCTTATTGCGCTGTCCATTTTACTACAGCTTTTTGTACTGGCCAGTCCGTACTACATGCAAACGGTAGTAGACGATGTGCTGATTTACAGTAATGATGCCCTTCTCAATGCGCTAGCGCTTGGCTTTGCCTTGTTGCTACTTATTGAAATTTTCACCTATGTATTGCGCAAACTACTCGTATTATCTGTGTCTATGCGCTTGCAGCTACAGCTCTCCGCTTCTGTATTTAAACACCTTCTTTCACTGCCTTTAGACTATTTTGCCAAACGCCATGTGGGAGATGTTGTCTCTCGATTTAGCTCACTAGGGCAGATAAGAGAATTTTTAACTACTGGGGTTGTTACCGCCCTGCTAGATGGTTTATTAGCCGTTATTACACTGGTGGTCATGGCGGTGTATTCCATACAGCTTACCGCGTTAGTTGTTGGAGTAATGGCGCTGTATGTGGCCTGTCGCCTCGCCGTGCTTTCGTTTATGAAACGGTTAACGACAGAAAGAATTGGCTTAGCGGCAACGGAGCAAAGTCACTTCATTGAAAGTATGCGCGGTATTTTACCCATTCGAGTATATAACCAAGAAGTACAGCGCCACAGTCATTGGCAGAACAAGCTTGTTGCCACGTTGAATAAAGATATTAGTCTGGGCAAGCTCAACATCGGCAATGACGCAGTGAACAAAGCCATGTTTGGCCTTGAGAATCTCGCGGTTATTTACGCCGGCGCTCTGCTTGTGATTGACAGCACCATGAGCATTGGAATGCTGCTGGCCTTTATAGCCTATAAAGTCCGCTTCACCAGCGCAGTTGATGGCGTCATCAATAGTATTATTGAATTTAAAATGCTGAGCGTTCACTTTACTCGCTTAGGCGATATTGTGTTAACTAAACCAGCCACTCACTCCCTTGAAGCTTCGGCAGGGCTTTATCCTCAGAGCCACCAGCCTCAAAAGCGTGAAGCACTCGATAACTCCAAAGCAAGTGGTATAAAAGCCAGCGGTATAGAAACAGCGCAAGCTGAAACATCGAGAAGCGCGAGCATTACGCTGAACAGTCCGACTAATACAACGAGTAACAGCACCGCGTTACTGGCAAAAAATCTGAGTTTTCGGTACAGCGAAGCGAGCGAGCCTGTTTTTGAACACATTAATTTAGCGGTACATCACGGCGACATTATTGCCATTACCGGAGACAGTGGCAGCGGAAAAAGTACACTTATCAAATGCCTCATGGGCTTATACACGCCCTCTGAAGGCAACGTTAGCCACCAGCAACACAATATGCAGCATGCAAGGTGCAAAATAGCCTCGGTGTTACAAGAAGACACCCTTTTAAATGGCAGTATTGCCGATAACATCAGCTGCTTTTCAGAAACAGCCTGTTTAGAGCAGATTATTCACGCCGCTCAGCTAGCTTGTATTCACGAAGAAATAGCGTCGATGCCTATGCAATATCACTCATTGGTGGGAGACATGGGGAGTAGTTTAAGCGGCGGGCAAAAACAGCGCCTATTGCTAGCACGAGCTCTTTACCAATGCCCAGACATTTTATTTTTAGATGAAGCCAGTAGCCATCTCGACATGGCAAACGAGGAAAGCATTAATCGCCATCTTAGCGCGCTGAATATCACTCGTATTATGGTTGCACATCGCCCTCAATCTATCGCCATTGCCGATACCGTTTACCGACTAACACATACCAGTCTACAGCTTTTACCACCCTCAACTGAAGAAACAAAGTCTATAGAAACCCCCATGGAGAACACCGATGAAAATACATGAAGTAAGAGAAAGCAACGTCCTAATGACCGAATCTGAGCGAATGCAGGTTGAGGCCCAGGGCATCACGTCAAGTGGCACACTTATCCCTATAAAATGTTTGTCTAAACGAGAGCTTCAGGTTGTTCACAAAATAATGGGGGGATGCTCGAACAAGCTGATTGCAGATCAGCTGTTTATCAGTGAGCGAACGGTGAAATTTCACTGCGCCAATATTTATAAAAAGCTCAATATCACCAGTCGGACAGCACTTATCGCTGGCTGCTTCAGAACCCTTTACCGCGAAGTCGTCTCGCACTAACGCGACGACTTCATTTTAACCCACGCTAATACAAGGAGCGTAACCAATGAAAGACCAACAACAAGCCGTAACACTAGCAGAAGAGCAACTATTTATTGTGTCAGGCGGCCGGACATATCAAGGGGAAGGAGTAAAACCACCCACCTTTAGTTTACCCAGTCCGCCGATCTATAAGGAACCGATTTATATCACCATGGCTATTGGTGAAGGTGGCGGTACCTTACCGGATATTCTTGCCTAGCCCTACGTAATACCTGCCTAACTGCGTGCTAATTGTTGTAAGCGCGGCTGGGCAGCAACCTATGCGCTGAATTATGCAGTCATTTTCTGCCCTTGATTGCTGCAGTTAAATGTTCCAATTAGAAGCTGCACTTAAATGTTCCATTTAAATGCCGCTCTTTAATGCATGAATATTTACGCAGGTATCGATGAGAAAAGGGGCGTCACGCCCTTTATCTTTTTCAGCGCTTTTACATTTTTCATGCAAAAAGGAAATCGCATGTACATTGGACTTATTGGCGACGAAAACGACCCGCAACTCATTCATTTAGCGAGCGCGCTAACCCAACAAAACACACCCTATTTCATTGCTAATACCGCCTATTTTGGAAGCCAGTGGACCATTAGTTTTGACCCCGATTGCAACGAAGGCTATTTGCATTTTACACAACATCAGCTTATGCCTAAACAAAGGGTAATGTTTTCACAGATAAAGGCCGTGTACTGGCACCAGTACATTCCTACAAAGACTATGATAGCGAACTCTGATACTTCTTCAGCATCTAAAAACCTGCAACAAACAGCTGCACAAGCCGTGTGGATTGAACAAGAGTTGTCGAGCACACTGTTGTGCTGGTTTACATACCATGGCACCAAATGGGTAAACTCAATAGACGCCGTTCGATCGCATCAATGTAAACCCATGCAGTTGAGTATTGCATCGCAACAAGGCGCGAATATCCCCTACTCTTTTGTGGGCAATGCGCCTGAGGCTGCTGCGCAATTTTGCAGTAATTTGCAGGAGGTCGTTTACAAACCGGTGCGGGGCGGCAAGGTAGCTCAGTTTGTCAATAAAACAGAACATCTTCGGCCTTTGCTAACAACCTTGCTATCGCAGCGCCCCGTTACTTTTCAAAAGTATATAAGCGGCACGAATATTAGAAGCTACGTACTAGGTAATGAAGTGGTGAGTGTGCGCATCGACTCAGATGAGTTGGATTACAGAAACGACGATGGTGCAACGCCGGTAATTACACTGATCCCCCAACACATTAAACGCTTGGCGGTAAGAATATGTAAAGCACTTGGCATGTATTGGTGCGCTATTGATTGGCGCAAGACCAATAAAGACACGTACTTTTTCTTAGAAGCAAACCCGAGCCCTTTTTACCTAAAAGTAGAGCGCGACACTGGTTTGGACATCACAGGAAGACTGTTAAACCTGTTAACTATGTAGGTTGCGACTTTGTAGTAGCGTATACCAGTCCGCATAGATGATTACTTACTCAGCGAGACTTTAAATGTTCGTAATCGCGGCGTATTACCGCAGGTGCAGTGGTTATACATCAAGGTGACCCAACAAAAAACCCAGCTGCTAGCAGCCTGTCTCTTATACACAAATCCCTACTAAGTAATTAGTGGGGATTTTTTTGAACTCTTCCTTCCAACTCTGATCAGATCTTTCACTTAACTCATTGGGAAAGATTATGATTGATAATGTAGAGTGGGCTGAAAAAACGTTTGGAGAAGCAAATCTAGGAGATCCTCGTCGTACATCTCGTCTGGTAAAATTAGCTGCAACACTTGCCAATACACCAGGAAAGCCTCTTGTGAATATCACTGAATCCCCCGCCGATATGGAAGGAGCATACCGCTTCATTAGAAATGAAAGTGTAGATGCGACTTCAATCGCTGAAACTGGATTTAACGTTACAGCTGTACAAGCTGCGCAACACAAAACATTACTTGCCCTAGAAGATACTACGACCATTTCATACAGCCATAAAAGTATTCGAAACGAACTTGGACACGTGAATCAGGGTAACCGTTGCCGCGGTATGCTTGCCCATAGTGTCTTACTTTTTGCGCCGGAATCACAAGAAATAGTTGGACTGATTGAACAGTCGCGTTGGACACGAGACATAACAACGCGTGGTAAAAGAGCGAAACATGCATCGACACCATACACTGAGAAAGAAGGCTACAAGTGGGAGTCAGCATCAATCAATATGTCAGCAAGACTGGGCGCAAAGATAGATGATGTGATATCCGTCTGTGACCGAGAAGCCGATATCTACGAGTACCTACTTTATAAGCTAACAACTCAGCAGCGGTTTATTGTTCGTTCAATGCAAAGTCGGCACATTGAGGAAGGCGAAAACAAGCTATATCACTATGCCAGTCAGTTAAAAAGTGCAGGGCACAAGCAAATACATATTCCGCAAAAAGGAGGGCGCAAAGCACGAAACGTGACGTTAGATATTGTATTTGCTCCCGTTACGCTCAAGGTTCCTAGCAATAAACGTGGTGAATCACTTCCTTTATACTACGTCGGATGTGTAGAGCGCGGTAATTCAAAAGAGGCGTTATGCTGGCATTTACTGACAAATGAACCCATCACAAATCAAGCGCAAGCACGAAAAATAATTGGCTATTACGAGCATCGTTGGCTAGTAGAAGAATATCATAAGGCGTGGAAAAGTGACGGTACTAATATCGAAGCTTCGCGCTTACAAAGTAAGGAAAACGTTGAGCGCCTAGTCACAATAAACGCGTTTATTGCCGTAAGGATCCTTCAACTCAAATTCGCAAAAGACCGACCGGACGATAGTAGCTGTGAAGAAGTCCTATCACCTAAAGCATGGAAGTTATTATGGTTAAAACGAGTGAGTAAGACACCACCTGACTCAGCCCCCTCAATGAAATGGGCCTATACGGAGCTTGCAAAGCTAGGAGGGTGGAAAGATACAAAAAGAACAGGAAGAGCGTCTGTGAAAGTCATATGGCAAGGATGGTTCAAACTGCAAACCATCCTTGAAGGCTATGAGCTAGCCCTGTCTCTTGATATCGACTTGTGATCAAGAGACAGGCTGCTAGCAGCTGGGTTTTTTGTTAGTTTTCTCATTAGGACTATTGGCAGGCCTTTGCTTTAATTACAAAATAAAGCGTGAAAGGTCTTCGTTATCTACCAACGTTTCTAGGTGGCTGTTAACGTAATCAGCATCAATCACAAATGATTCGCCGCTTTTCTCCGATGCATCATAGGAGATATCTTCCATTAAACGCTCAAGCACGGTGTGAAGACGACGAGCGCCTATGTTCTCGGTGCGTTCATTAACCTGCCACGCCGCTTCTGCAATACGCTGAATTCCTGAATCGTCGAAGGTTACCGTTACCCCCTCAGTTTTCATTAGTGCAATATACTGCTGAGTAAGCGACGCGCTTGGCTCGGTAAGAATACGTTTAAAGTCGCCCACTTTCAGTGCCGATAATTCAACGCGGATGGGCAAACGACCTTGAAGCTCAGGAATAAGATCCGAGGGCTTGCTCATTTGGAATGCACCAGAGGTAATAAACAAGATGTGGTCCGTTTTTACCATACCGTGCTTGGTTGATACCGTGGAGCCTTCAACTAAAGGTAGCAAGTCGCGCTGTACACCTTCTCGCGACACGTCGCCAGAATTATTGCCTTCGCGCTTACAAATTTTGTCAATTTCATCAACGAACACAATACCGTGCTGCTCTACCGACTCAATGGCTTTTTCCTTTAAGTCTTCTTGATTAACTAAGCGCGCCGCCTCTTCTTCAATCAGCAATTTAAACGCATCTTTAATCTTCAGCTTTTTCTTTTTCTTTTGCGAACCAGACAAGTTTTGGAACATACCTTGAAGCTGGTTTGTCATTTCTTCCATACCAGGAGGCGCCATTATCTCTACACCTACCTGTGGAAGCGCAACGTCAATTTCTATCTCTTTGTCGTCTAGCTCACCTTGGCGAAGCTTTTTACGAAATGCCTGACGTGTACCGCGGTCTTCTACTTCTTCCTTGTTACCCCATGCGTCTTCTGGAGGGGGTAACAACGCGTCAAGAATGCGATCTTCAGCGGCTTCTTCAGCGCGGAATTTCACTTTCTTCATTTCGTTTTCTTTCGTCATCTTCACGGCAATATCAGCAAGGTCGCGAATAATGGTTTCGACTTCCTTACCCACATAACCCACTTCGGTGAACTTTGTCGCCTCTACTTTAATAAAAGGTGCGTTGGCAAGCTTAGCCAAACGGCGAGCGATCTCGGTTTTACCTACGCCCGTTGGCCCAATCATAAGAATATTTTTAGGTGTCACTTCTTGACGCAGCTCAGGCTCTAGCTGCATTCTGCGCCAGCGGTTGCGAAGCGCAATAGATACAGCACGCTTGGCATCTTGTTGACCGATAATATGACGGTCTAGCTCGTGGACAATTTCTCTTGGTGTCATTTCAGACATGAATAAACCCTTTTATAAAACATGCTCGGTCTGCGCGCTATGAAAAAACCGACGTATCGGTTCGCGCAGTTAAAAAGTAGCAATAACGTCGCTACTGCCCATCTAATGCATTAATACGCTGATGGATAAGTACGTTAGTAAATTAGTACACTAATTAATAATCTAGTACATCAACCGTTTGGCTATGGTTAGTGAATACGCAAATATCACCCGCAATGGTCAATGACTTTTCAGCGATGTCTTTAGCACTTAATTCGGTATTTTCTAACATCGCCGTTGCCGCAGCTTGGGCGAAGTTGCCACCAGAGCCTATCGCAATAAGATCGTTTTCTGGCTGAACGACGTCGCCGTTACCAGTGATAATAAACGATGCGGTCTCATCGGCCACGGCGAGCAGTGCTTCAAGCTTTCGAAGCGCCCTGTCGGTTCGCCAATCTTTGGCCAGTTCAACGGCCGCTTTTGTTAAATGGCCCTGATGCGCCTCTAACTTAGATTCAAAACGTTCAAACAGGGTAAATGCATCGGCGGTACCACCGGCGAACCCAGCTAATATTTTGTCGTGATACAAGCGGCGCACTTTACGAGCATTGCCTTTCATCACAGTATTTCCTAGTGATACCTGACCATCACCGGCCATTACCACTTGATTTCCACGTCGTACAGATACAATCGTTGTCACGTTAATTCCCCGTTTTGGCTGGGAGTTGACGCCGCTTAGACAGAACCTGAGCGGCAGCAACTTATCAATTCTATAAACCTTAAGTGGGGGGACGGTTTATAATTTCAAGGGGCTGGAGGGTTTGTACGCTTACCTGATTTATCTATTATAAATTCCAATACCAAATCTGACAGGTGGCAATGTTGACTTTGCGAAGGCTGTGCTTGGCTTTTTCTGCATCTCGCTTAGACTCAAACGGACCTAAAATAACGCGGAACCATTCTCCGTTACTTCCAGTACTTTGACGAATGAGCGCCTCTAAACCCTGAAAGGCGATTTTCGCCTTCATTTCTTCCGCTTGGGCACGCGTCCTGAACGATGCGCACTGCATAAGATAGCGCTTGTCTGACTTCTCTTGGGCTTCTACATCTACTTCTACTTCATAGCCAGGCAGCGTTTTAATATACTCCCATTCTTCTTCGGGTAATTTAGGCAAGGCTTCTTCGGTTGGTGCTACAGGACGCGCAGCTTGGGTATCCACGTCGTGTTCTACGTTATCTTTAATTGACCATAAAAACACGCCAAAGCCGAGGACAAGGGCAATAATTATAGCAATCCTAAATACCGGAAGCGTATGAAAGCTTGGCGCGCTCGACTGTCGGCTGCTCGCGTGGCTATTGGAATGACTATTGGCGCTGCTTGACGCTTTCTTTGGTGTTTTTTTATTTTTTTGTGTGCGTCCACGAGAGACGTAATCGCGTTGAGCCATAGTTGGCAATATTCCTGCTTATTATCACTAAAATGCCAAATGTGTATTTTAATGCTACGTGTTTTGATGCGAAGAATTTTAACGTATTGCTCGCTAACAAGCTAACTGAAATCTGTTGGGTCAATATCCACCGACCATCGCACTTTTGTTGCTTGTGGCAGTGCCTGCAAAAACGGCAGTGACTGGCGTAATACGCCATGAAGTGGAGCCCGCTTGTTGTGGCTGCAAATCAACATAAACCGAAAGCGTCCCTGCCGTTTTTCTATTAACGATGGAAAAGGGCCACTCATTTCTATGTCATTGTTGCTCGCCGCAAACACATTGCGGCTTCCGCTTAAAAAGGCAAACGCCAACGCACTGTCAGCCGCTTCACAGCGCACCACGAATTGGCTGATATAAGGGGGTAGCCCTGCCGCTTTTCGCTCTATTAATGCATGGCGAGCAAAATGGCCATAGCCGTTATTCACTAAATCTTGTAACAGCGGATGATGGGGGTTGTGGGTTTGTAACCACATTTCGCCGGGCTTACTGGCTCTTCCTGCACGCCCTGCTAGCTGAGTCACTAGCTGTGCTAACTTTTCAGGCGCTCTAAAATCGGCGCTAAACAAGGCGCCATCGCAATCAAGCACGGCCACAAGCGTAACGTGAGGAAAGTGATGCCCTTTAGACAATATCTGAGTGCCAACAAGTAACTGATACTCCTGGCGATTAATGGCATCTAAGGTTTGATGAAGTTTATCCTTCCCTCGCACCGTATCGCTATCAATACGCACCTGCTTAACATCTGGAAACAAAGACGCTAGTCCGTCTTCCACTTGCTCTGTGCCAGTGCCTGCGGTTACAAGAGACGAACTGTGACAAGCTTCGCACTGCCTTGGCATTGCTCTAGTGCCAGCGCAGTGGTGACACTGTAACCGATTGTGCGACTTATGCACGGTGTAAGGTCTGTCACAACGCTTGCAGGTTACGGTTTCGCCACAATGGTGGCATAGCAAAGCAGGCGCGTATCCGCGGCGATTCACAAATACCAGCACTTGATTTCCCGCATTAATATGCTGGCGCATGATAGTTAACAGCGCTTGGGATATACCGTAATGCAAAGGCTGATCTCGCGCATCTAGAAGGTGCTGGTGCGTATTCTGTGCACCACCTGCTCGGCGGGTAAGATGTAAATGGGCGTACCGACCACCTAAAGCGTTATTAAGGCTTTCTAAAGCGGGCGTTGCACTACCTAGCAGTAAAGGAATACTGTGTTGTTTTGCACGCATCGCCGCTAAGTCGCGGGCGTGATAACGAAGCCCGTCTTGCTGCTTAAACGACTCATCATGCTCTTCATCCACAATGATCATCCCCGGATTAGCCAGAGGAGTGAATATTGCCGAACGGGTTCCAATGACGATGCCTAGCTCGCCAGATTTTGCCCGCTGCCACACCCGCAGCCGAGCTTTATCAGAAAGCTGAGAGTGCAACACCCCAACATCGATGCTGAAGCGCTTTTCAAAGCGAGATACGGTTTGTGGAGTCAGTCCAATTTCGGGAACCAGTATAAGAATTTGTTTACCGGCTTGTAATAAGGGCTCAATGGCCTGTAGGTAGACCTCGGTTTTTCCGCTCCCCGTCACGCCCTCAAGCAAACTGACGGCAAACTTACCGTGCTGCTGATTAAGCGCTGCAATGGCAACAGACTGCTCGGTATCGGGAATGGGTTTTTCATCAATGGTTATGGTCGATAGCCATTCTTGCTCTCGCACTTCAGGCACCACATCTACCACTTCGGCAAGCGACTTATCAATAATAGACTTGACCGCTGGCGCACCAAATAACTTTCGACTTTGCTGCGCTGACAAACTGGATTTTTGTAGCGCCTCAAAAAATGCTTTTTGTTTCGGTGCCCGTGTTAGTTCATCAGATGAAGTGCGTTCCCCCGTTTCAGTCAGCCGTATTCTTTCTTCTGGCAATACTTGCGCTGTTTCACCCTTTCTCAATAAAACAGGAAGCATAGTGTGAAGCACTTCACCGGGTGCATGATGATAGTATTGCCACAGCCACTGTGCCATTTTCAAAAGCACTGCATCGATGATAGGAGCTTCATCAAGTACCGTCTCTATGGCCTTTAACTTATCGGCATTCTCTATCTCAGGGGCATCTTTGTTTGGCTCGTCAACAACAATACCCACCAGCTTTCTTGGCCCAAATGGCACGCGCACTCTCACGCCTGCGGCCAAGTCGCAATGGTGAGTATAAGTAAATAACTGTCGCAGAGGCACTGGCACCGCAACACAAATATAAGCCATGTTAGAACGCATCTCTAGGGCTACTGTCTTCGCTGTTTATTAGGCCCCCGATTAACTAACCGTTAATATGACGAGCTTATACGACAAGCAAATACAACGAGCACTATTAACAAAAATGAATACACACAATCAATTTGAGAGTTGAAATGTGAGAGTTAATATAGGGCATATTTAAACACAATTTTTATCGCTGCCATAAAACCATCTCAAATAGTTTTAGATTACCGTACTAAAACCTATTTTTTTCGCTTTGGTCAATTGATACCAGTCCGCATAGATAGTTACCCACTCAGCGAGATTTAAAATGTTTGTAATCGCGGCGGGTTACCGCAGGTGCAATGGCTCTGCATCAAGGTGACACAACAAAGGGTACGGACATTTTAAACTCACAAACCGCTTGATCGCTGGCGCGGCTTCCTTTATTATCCGCCGCTCTTTTGCGATGGGCTGTTCCAAGAACTGCTCATCATTTGAATATTAAGTTACGTATGGTGTTTGGCTTCGGGCGAAATAGCGATACGGCCTTATTGTGAGGTAATCCCATGAAACAAGGTATCCACCCAGAATACGCTGAAATGACAGCAACATGCTCTTGCGGAAACGTAATGAAAATCCGCTCTACAATGGGTAAAGACATCAACTTAGACGTATGTTCTTCTTGTCACCCATTCTACACTGGTAAGCAACGTAACGTTGATACTGGTGGCCGTGTTGATCGCTTCAAGAAGCGTTTTGGTGCACTTAGCAAGAAATAAACTGAGTACTGTTTCAAGTATTGAGTTGGAAAAGCGCTTTCGGGCGCTTTTTTATTGCCTGCTTTTTAGATGGTTTTTGAATGATCAGCTCCGTGGGCTTCTGCATAAGCAGAAGATAGTGCCGCCAATGAGCGACAAAGAGAACAGGTATCATAGTGCGCGAGCACAAGAAAAAACTAAATAGTGCGCGAGCACAAGAAAAAACTAAATAGTGCGCGAGCACAAGAAAACACTGAATAGCGTGCGAGTACAAGAAAACATTGGCTGTGCGTTGATAGTTCTCAGATGTGAAAACCTAATGAGTGACATTTTTAGCGAAATGCGTATCCCAATTTCCCTGGCTTTGTTTTGCGCATGCCTCCTCACTATCAAAACGCACAGATACAAGCGTCGACTTAATTCCTTCCAGCGCTATTTCTACCTGAGTTATAAATGTCGCGTCCCAGTTTTGTTCAAGCGCGCGGTTGCGATTTATGTCGGTGTCAAACACGGCCACAATCTCTGGGTTGCGCCAGTGACCTAAATGAGTGAGCCAAACAAAGCCATTATCTTGTTTTTTTAGCCCCTCGCAAACCTCAGTAAGCTCGCTGATTAATCGACGTTCTGTCATATTTTCCCATTCACCGTTTTTATTACTTAAGGACGCTAACCCAAAGCTTTAGCATTTGGATTTATGCTCACTAGTGATTTTCTCTCTACTGGATAGCTATTTAAACACAGCTTTTAAAGAGCTATCTTCTAAATACTTGGCTCTTCGACTGTTTTCTCTGTGCCAAAAGGATCTCCATCAGGTAGCTCTCTGTCAGGTGACTATCTGCCAAGTAGCTCTATGCCTAGCGCCTCTTCGCCGGTCCTGTCGACTCACTATGTTAATTTTGACGCATTATTTTAAAGGCTGTACAAATACAGAAGAAATATGAAACGAAAAATAAACATAATATGCATGAATGACAAACATAGTCTGCTTTTACTGGTCTAACGAGTTTCTCTCACCTACATTAATTATGACTCAACAACGTCGTTACGTAGCACAATAGAGAACGGCCTGGTAACTCTGATCAGATATGTACACCACCATGGCCTGTGTTAGTGTTACCACGTGCGCTAAAGCAAGAATAACACAGATAAATAACACGGATAACAGTCCGGATTTGATGAAGCTAGCCTGATAAAAATGGCCAGTAGGCGCTACCCTTTAAGCATATAGTAATATCTAGCAATATCCATGAACCCTACACTCAAGGAATCTATTTCACATGTCAGATTTTAGACAACGCGCTCTCGATTATCACGCCAAGCCAACGCCAGGAAAAATAAGCGTTGAACTATCGACACCCGCAGACAGCGTTGATGATTTAGCGCTTGCTTACAGCCCAGGTGTTGCCGAGCCAGTAAGAGAAATAGCTGAAGATCCAGACAACGCATACAAGTATACGGCTAAAGGCAATTTGGTGGCGGTTATCAGTAATGGTACTGCTATTTTAGGCTTAGGTAATCTGGGTCCACTAGCCTCAAAACCGGTAATGGAAGGTAAAGCGCTGCTGTTTAAGCGTTTTGCTGGTATCGACGCTATTGATATTGAAGTGAAGCACAGAACTACCGAAGAGTTTATCAATACGGTAGCGAATATTGCTGATACGTTCGGCGGTATCAATCTTGAAGATATTAAAGCGCCAGAGTGCTTTGAAATAGAGCAAGAGCTAATTAAGCGCTGTAAAATCCCCGTCTTTCACGACGACCAACACGGCACCGCAATTGTCACCGCCGCCGGAATGCTTAACGCGCTAGAAATTCAGGGCAAAAATATCGAAAATGCCAAAATTGTTTGTCTGGGAGCGGGAGCCGCTGCCGTGGCCTGTATGGAGTTGCTAATAAAATGCGGTGCACAGCGCGAGCGTATTTACATGCTCGACAGAAAGGGAGTGATACACACTCGTCGCGAAGACTTAACAGAGCATAAATCATTATTTGCTAACAACACCGACAAGCGAACCCTAGAAGACGTCATGGACGGTGCTGATATATTTGTGGGCGTGTCTGGCCCAGACCTTCTTCCTCCGGAAACATTGGCGCTTATGGCCGATAACCCTATCGTGTTCGCTTGCTCTAACCCAGACCCTGAAATTAGGCCAGACCTCGCTCACGCGGTACGAGATGATCTCATTATGGCAACCGGTCGCTCAGATTACCCAAATCAGGTAAACAATGTACTTTGCTTCCCGTTTATCTTCCGCGGCGCATTAAATGTGCGAGCCAGCGCTATTAACGATGAAATGAAAGTAGCCGCCGTTGAGGCACTGCGCGCCATCACAAAAGAAGAAGTACCTGCTGAAGTGCTTGCCGCGAGCAATAGCAAAAGTCTTAGTTTCTCAAAGGACTACATTATTCCTAAACCCATGGACCCACGATTGTGCGAACGCATTGCTAGTGCAGTATCAAAAGCTGCCATAGACTCTGGGGTAGCTGGCATTTAAGACGCTCAGTCTGAGCCATTAGGCTTGAAAAAGGCTAAAAAACAGGATTTATAAAATTGGGCATCCAAGTATGACAGCGTCACACTGTCATACTTGGGTGTATTCTCTGTGCCTTATTCTTCAATAGGCTCATTTTCGAAGCTGGGATCAATCCCCATCTCTTCCATTATTTTTCTTGCCTCTGCAGGCACTCTGTTGCCGTTGTCTTTACGCAAGTCATCATCGTTCGGTAAAGGCTGACCTGTAAAGGCATGAAGAAATGCCTCACACAGCAATTCTGAGTTAGTTGCGTGTCGCAAGTTATTAATTTGGCGACGAGTGCGTTCGTCAGTTAACGCTTTAAGCACATTAATCGGTATTGAAACAGTGACTTTTTTTACCTGTTCGCTTTTCTTACCGTGCTCTGCGTAGGGGTGTATATATTTACCATTCCATTCTGCCATTGTACTTACTCGGTCTTATTTTATTTATGTTATGAAATGAAATTCTAAACGAGTTGACGAAAAGGTCAATTGAGCAGTGTAAACCTCTTGACGTCTAGACATATATTCTTTAATTTAGACGTCTAAACGTCTATTAATATTACTAGTAGAGAGAAAATTACATGGTTTCTTATGCACAAGGCATTGATGCGCTCAACCAGTCCCTATCGGAACTGCGTGACATTGACGTCTCTTTTGAGTTTTTCCCCCCTAAAACGGAAGCCATGGAGCAAACCCTTTGGAAGTCAGTTGAGCGTTTAGCACCATTAAAACCAAGCTATATGTCGGTGACATATGGCGCGAACAGTGGCGAACGAGACAGAACTCACGATGTGGTCAAACGTATTCAGCAGCAAACAGGCGTCGCCGCAGTTCCTCATCTTACTTGCGTTGACGCCAGTAAAGACGAATTAAGGCAAATTGCGCAAGACTACTGGGATTCAGGAATACGCCGCATTGTTGCTTTACGCGGTGATTTACCGCCGGGCATGGATAACACTGAAATGTATGCATCGGATTTAGTGGCCTTACTGAAAGAGGTTGCTGATTTTGATATATCGGTTGCCGCCTACCCTGAAAAACACCCTGAAGCTCGCAATGCGCAGTTTGACCTACTGAATTTGAAGCGCAAAGCAGAAGCCGGTGCTACCGAGGCCATTTCACAGTTTTTCTTTGATACTAGCGTATTCCTGCGATTTAGAGACCGGGCCGCTGCTGCCGGCGTTGATTTAGACTTAGTGCCAGGTATTCTTCCAGTGACAAACTATCAAACCCTAGTGAAGTTTGCTGGATTTACCAATGTTCACGTGCCGGGCTGGCTGCATAAAATGTTTGATGGTTTAGACGCTGATGATCAAGCTACCCGTAACCTGATTGGTGCCAACATTGCGATGGACCAAGTTAAGGTATTAGCAAAAGAGGGAGTAAAGCATTTCCACTTTTATACCCTAAATCGCAGCGAGTTAAGCTATGCGATTTGCCATATGCTTGGGGTACGTGGCGACAGCAAGTAATTGCCGACCGTAAGCCACAGACACAGTGTAGGCAAAATGCAGGCAAAACGCAGAGAGAATGCATCGACCTGCTTTAGAATAAACCTTTGCTCATAACGTCGCTGGCAGTTACCATCAAATTATAGAACCACAGCAAGAACCTCAGCAGCAACGTCTCTAAACGTTGGTGCCGACTCAATGTTCGTGCCAAAACGTTGATATAACTGTCAGGAGAGCAAGTGTGTACGTAGAGCGGGTTAAAGCCATTTATGAGAATATAAGGCCGCAAGCAAAAGATCTCTTTACTATATTCATCAATCGCTGCAAAGAAGATAATGTAACGATATCTGCAGGCCATCTTGCCTACGTTACACTACTCTCGCTAGTGCCGTTTATTATGGTGACGTTTACCATTATGTCGGCGTTTCCTGCTTTCGCATCGGTGCGCAGCAAAATTGAATATTTTATCTTTAGCAATTTCGTTCCTACTGCCAGCGATGTTGTACATAAATATATGACCGATTTTGTGGGCAACGCCTCAGAAATGAGTGCTATTGGCATTTTATCGCTGCTTTTTGTGGCGCTGATGCTAATCTCAAATGTAGATAAAACCCTCAATAGAATCTGGCGAACCAAAAGCGAAAGACCCATTGTCTTTACCTTTGCTATATATTGGATGGTAATAACATTGGGCCCTATTTTGATAGGCTCTAGCGTTATCGTTAGTACCTACCTTACAGGCCTAGCCGCATTTACCGAAGAATATACCCCAGGGTTGGGTACATTACTGCTCAGCCTAGTGCCTAGTGGCGCGGCCATGCTCGCATTTACCATTTTGTATACCATGGTGCCGAATAAACAGGTTTACGCCCGCCATGCTGCCTGTGGAGCCTTTATCGCCACGGTTGCCTTTGAACTCACCAAGTCGGGCTTTGCATTGTATGTGACTAACTTCCCATCCTATGAACTAATTTACGGCGCGCTAGCCGTGGTGCCTATTTTGTTTTTGTGGGTGTATCTGTCATGGATAATCGTCTTATTTGGCGCAGAATTTACCTGTAGCTTAGGCGAAGCCTTTGAAAATCAAAACGTCGTCGATAAAGAAAAGTATGTGCCTGAAGATGACGGATCAACTGATTCATCACAGCGTGGGCAGAACGATGAATAAGAAAGCTTGTTTTGAGAATTGCATTGAATACTTGCAATGACTTCTTGCACTGACTTCTCGCAATAAATAGTGGCGCTGAGTGCAGTGACTGATACCGTTTCAATGTCCATAAAAAATCCGATGGCGCGGTCTCATCGGATTTTTTATGGTTTAGAGGCAAGAGGTAAGAGGAGAGCATTAGATGAGCCAGCCTCGAAAATAGAGATTAACTGTCCTACATTTGGCCTCACACTCTACTAGAACAGATAATTAATACCTAGCGAGAGAAGATCAGTCGGGTTGTCATCAATGTCGTAGCGTTCGTACTCAATAGTGACAGCCCAGTTGTTTTGCACCCGATAGTTTGCCCCTACACCGTAGAACAAGTCGGTGCCATCATCATCTGCAACTTTTGGCAATACTTCATTTTCAAACACATCGAGTGAATTATAATCACCCTGCCAAAAAAACATTCCAATATGAGCATGTAAAAACCAGTCTTCTTTTCGCAAAAACTGGTATGCCACGCTTAAAGTAAAACCGTCTACCGAAGTCGGACGAATTTCAGAGGTATCGCTAAAAAAACGTGCTGGTTCATTGGTCGTCGTTGAAAAGGCGGCCGAAACATCGCCTAAATCTGTATATCCTGCTTGAATAAAACTATTTTCAGTGAGGTTTGTGCCAATTACCGCTTTCCATGCTCCTCGCGTATCGTCGATATTAATGTCGAATACATCAAATCCAAGATTGGCCGCTTCCTGCTGAACGTCGCTTTCTTTAAAATCACCTGACGCTGTTCCCCAACTTGCACTCACAAAAAAGTGCTTGGCTACACATTTCTCATGTTCTTGTGAAAGCCGCCTTGCATCGTCTTTAGACAGGCACTGCGTTTTACCAGCGAGAACAGGAAATACGTCTTGCTCTTCTTGCTGTGCCATTATTGGAGAAGAGAACATTGCACCTATAATCACTAAGCTTGCTAGCCCGCCTATCAATGTTCTATTCATGGTTGTTAATCTCACGCTTATACTCCCTTTCTCTGCGCCGCTTAAGCGGCGCAGTATCATTACAAATGCAAGTAATATCAATAGTGCAGCATTCATGCTGCCCCCACCGCCGCCAGAGTTTTCAATTCTGACCGTCACTGGCTCGACGGTAATGGTTAGCCTGCCTTCACTCATGCCACCTTGCGTATCTTCAATAACATAAGTTACTACTGCATTACCTGTAAATGCTGCAGGCGGCGTAAAGGTCAGCGTATTGTCAGGATTAACTGACACGCTACCTATAGACGCCTCAGCACTTACCACACGAATGCTGTCGCCGTCTTCATCAAAGTCATTGGCAAGCACATCTACTGTTACAGATTGGTCCACATCAATTGATACGGCATCATCGACGGCCTCGGGAGGATTATTGCCAATAATAGTTACCGTAATTGCACCTAGGTCTGAACCTCCATTACCATCACTGATACCATAGTTAACTATCACCTCACCGATAAAGCCAAGTGGCGGTGTGTAGTCGATGGTATCGCCAATGATCTCAACAGTGCCAAAGGTCGTTGTCGCTGATGTAATGCGCAAGTCGTCACCGTCAGGGTCTGAATCATTGTTTAAGGCATCAATAGTTACAGACTCATCGACAATGATAGTCACGGCATCATCGGTAGCCACCGGCTGAGTATTGCCGTTGAACAATACGCTTACACCACCTGGGTCAACAATCGTACCGTTCACCAAACCGTCGTCATCATCAACGCCACCATCTAGAATTTCGAGCTGCACACACCAGTGCCCTTCGGTTAGCCCTTCGGTCCAGTAGTCGCCGCCCGGCGGAGGGCAGTAGCCCGGCTCACCTTGAACTGACCATAAACGGTTGTTTGCGTTTTCCGTAAACGTTACCCAACCGTTTTCAGGGGTGAACTTACGATAGACCGCATTCGCAGGAATTGGCTTAAGCTGTGGCATAACAATATTTAGCGTTTGACCCGCTTCAGGTAAACCATAGGCGATGAAATCGAAAATGCCGCCAATGTTTGTCGCTTCTGGGTCAGGGACGATGTTATCATCGCCCGCAATATCACCATCTATGATTTTCGCGCCACCAAGCTCGCTACTTACAGAGAAGTTACCTAAGCGCAAGCAAACACCTGGGTCGCCTTCTACCATGTAGCCGTCAACAAACGCCACTTCTTGCGGAAGCACATTACATTCAGGCGTTGGATCTAGGTAATCTAAAATACCGTCTCTATCGCTATCGGCAAGACCATCCACAATATCCGGCACACCGTCACCATCACTATCAAGTTCAGTAAGCGATGGTAGTGCACCCACTACTTGAATATACAAAGTATCCGAGTCTGTGAAGGCCGTGTCATCTGCGTCGGTGACCGTTGCACGGATTCGGTAAACACCAACCTCTAGACCACTTGGGTCAAACGTAAAGGTGTCATTCACGTTATCGCTATCTGCAATATCTGCATCCAGTGATGTCCACTCAAATTCGTACTCGTTGGTAGGATCAGGGTGGTTTATAAAGGACGTGACCAGTACGTCTGAGCCCGTTGGAATAACGAGAATTCTCGACTCGCCGTCTTGCTCGGTAAACAGGTCGATATCCGGACTCACGTTATCTTCACGAATCGTAATTTCGTGAGTGAACTTGTTGCCAGTATTCAACACATCTGAAAGCTCAATAACGATGGTTTCTACACCCTCAATGTCGGCATCTGGGAATATGGTGAAACTTTCCGTTACATCACTGCCCGACTCCAACACAATAATTCCGTCCACTAAGTCATGATCGCTACTATCAGCCGTTCCACTGACCGTATAAGGAATTTCTAATGGATATACTGGGGAAGCGCCGTTTAAGTAAACACCAAACTTAACCTCATGGCCCTCCAACACGACCTGATCTTTGCTTATTGAAACTAGCGGACGCACCCGTACAGATTGACTAGCCACTGAGGTTAATCCGTTTTCGTCTGTTGCCTGCCAGTACGCTGTGTTATTACCAGGCTCGTAGAATGTTATTCCATCTACTAGCGATACAGGCAGCGGGTTACCAAACTTGTCAACTGCCGAGGCCACACCAAGGTCAATCTTAGTAAATAAGGCATTGGCATTAGCAAATATATCTTCAGGAACTTGTATCACCGGGCGATCCGCCAAATCATCCGGTAAAACATCAACCAACACAGTAGCTTGCGCAACTTCACCTTGCGAGTCAGTAATGGTGTAATCAATACCAATCTCGCCCACAAAACCCTCAAGCGGAGTGTATGTTAATGACGAGCCTGTCCACGTTAAGCTACCAAGCTTTGCTCGGGCACCAATAATGCTCAAGGTATCGCCATCAACGTCAGAGTCATTGGTTAGAACATCTATCTCAGCCGGGTTGTAGTTACCTAATGTGATGGCGTCATCTCTGGCGACTGGCGCATCATTCACAGGTGTCACAGTGACGGTCACCGTACCTATATTAGAGGCTTCCTCACCATCATTGGCGGTATATGTGAAGCTAGTCGTACCGTTAAAGTTAGCAATAGGTGCGAATAACACACTGGGTAAGCGCCCAAAAAGCTCTCCCTCAGGAGACGACACTAGCTGATACGTCAGCGCATCACCGTCTACATCGCTGCCTTGTACGACAATTGGCAAGGTAGCGTCTTCTTCCATCGCAAAGGTTAAATCCAACACGGTTGGTGCATCGTTAGTATCGATGACTGTCACAGTATAGGTCGCGCATGCTTGTGCACCTAAAGGGTCTGCTACGCATACCGTAATGGTGGCCGTGCCGTGGAAACCATCTGCAGGCGTAAATGTTACAACGCCATTGACGATTTCTACGGTGCCGTTTGTGGCTTCGGCGCTAGCAATAGTTAACGTATCGCCGTCAATATCAGTGGCGTCATTTAACACACTGATGCTGAGCGGCGTGTCTTGGTTAGTAGATACTTCCGCACCTTCAAGAGTCGGAGCATCATTTACATTTTCAACCGTCACCGTAATTTGCGCAGTCGCTTCACCGCCATTCCCATCTGAAATGGTGTAGGTGATGATCGCCGTTCCAACAAAGTTAGGTAGCGGCGTGTAAACAATGTTGCCTTCACTGCCTATGGTTACCGTGCCCGAATTAGCCGTTGCATCCGTGATGATCAACGTATCGCCGTCAATGTCAGCGTCATTGGCAAGTGCATTAATAATTGCACTGCTGTCTTCATTGACATTAGCTTGGTCGTTATTTGCTACTGGCGCGTCATTAATGGCAACAATGACCATCGTTACCGTCGCGGTGTCAGTCCCCCCGAAGCCATCACTGATAGTGTAGGTGAAAGTTGCTTCACCATTGGCATTGGCCTCAGGCGTATAGGTAACCGTAGTGCCGGTATTAATAACCACAGTGCCGTTGTCGGTACTTGCCATTGCTACCGTTAGTACATCGCCGTCGATGTCGCTATCGTTTGTTAGTACGGTTACTGTAACACTGCCATCTTCGGTAACACTCGCAGTGTCATCAACTGCAACAGGGGCATCGTTCACCGCAGCGATAGTTAGGGTTACCTGCGCTGTATCAGTTCCACCATGACCATCTGAAATGGTGTAGTCGATAGTGACCACACCGTTAAAGTTAGCAGGTGCTTGATAGCTTAACTCACCGCTTGGCAGTAAAATTACATTGCCGGTTGAGGCTGTTACTTCAATAATGGTTAACGTATCACCGTCTTCATCAGTATCGTTTAACAACACATCCAAGGTTACCGACTCGTCTTCTTGAGACGTAAAGCTGTCATCATTTGCAACAGGAATATTGTTCTCGGCAACGGTTAGCACCAAGGTACCCGTTACCGTGCCGCCCATACCGTCTGACACGGTATAAGTAACCGTCACTGTGCCTACGAAACCTTCAGGTGGCGTGTATGACACTAATCCATCGACAATAGTCGCCGTTCCAAAATCAGCCGATACTGAGGTAAGCGTAAGTGCATCGCCATCTGCATCTGTGTCATTGGCTAGCACGTCAACCTCTACCGCTTCGTTAAGCTTAATAGCCAGCTGATCGTCTTGAACGTCAGGAAGTGTATTGCCGTTAACAAATGTGCCTACTCCACCAACAAAGCTAACCGCTCCATTGGCTGTAGCGTCAGCATCGTAACTTCCGCCATCCGTTAGGGTCAGCTTCACGCACCAGCTACCTGCAACAAGGCCTTCTTGCCAAGTGTTACTATTAACGTTAGGGCAAAAGCCTGGCGCGCCTGGCGCTGAGTAAATTACTGCGTCGCCGTCTGCAATGACATCAAACCAACCTAGTTCAGCAGTCCAAGTGCGCACAAATGCGTCTTCTGGTACAGCATTACGCTGCGGAATAACAACATCGAATTGTGTTTGACTAGACTGACTACTCACGACGTCAAAGTTAAACAACCCACCGACGTTGTTCGCTTCCGTGTCTGTCGGAATGCGGTTTGTTACTACGCTGTCGTCAGCAAGTAGCAATACGCCAGCATTTGAAGTGCCACGGGTGTATTCACCCGCGCTTACACATGCACCAGCGTTTGTTTCAACAAGATATTGCGCGCTTTCTCCTGCAACTTCTGGCGCAAGCGAACATAGCGCGATGCTGTCTAAGTAATTAGGTACACCATCTAAGTCGGCATCACCCGTGCCTTCAATATTATCCGGCAGGCCGTCACCGTCAGTGTCAGCACCGGTCAGCTCAGGCAAGGTTTCTACCACCTCAATGTAAATTGTGCGCGAAGTAACAAGCATTGGATTTTCACTGTCTGCTACTAGTACCGTCACCGCATAAACACCTGGCGCTACTAAAGCAGGGTCGAATGTAAATACGCCATCATCACTTGAAACATTAGTAAGCTCTGGTGATGAATTACTCCAGTCGTAGATAAAGTCAGCTGCCGGATTGGTGTGACTGATCGCCGCTAACACATCAACAAAGCCATCATTTTGGCCCACTGTGAGCGTTGCAGTGTTAGCTTGCTCAGCTGACAGCGCTACAAACGGAGCTACTGGTGCTTCTGCTATTGTCGTAGTATGAGACGCTTTTTCTCCGATATTCGCGTTGGTATCTAACGTCACAACTACCGTTTCACCGTCATCAGCAATTGTGTCTGGAATTACATTGAATTTAACGGTTACCTGTGTGCCACTTTCAATAGTGATAGCGCCAGTGATCAAGTCGTGATCGTTAGCATCTGAAGTACCTGAAACGGTATAGCTCACTGTTACTGGGTAACTAGGTGCATCACCGCTTAACAGTACATCAAAGCTTGCCGCACCACCTTCAGTGACAACCATATTTTCACTTAAGGACACTTGAGGATTTACGCGGATAGTTTGACTAACCGTTGTCGTATTGCCTTCGCCATCAGTTGCCTGCCAGTAAACGGTATGCAGCCCTGGAGTGAAACGAGTTTGTCCGTTCAATAAGGTTACAGGTATTGCGTTACCATTCGTGTCTACAGCTGTAGCATTACCAATAACGACTTCCGTTAAATAACCTGTTGCATCAACCTCAATATCAGCCGGCGCTTCAACTACTGGGAAAGTTTGAGCGGTTTGCTCAGAGGCAGTAACGGTAACTATTACATTCGCTTGCGATGTTGCACCACTTACATCGGTAATAGTATAAGTAATTTGAACATCGCCTTGTGTTCCAAGTGCAGGGGTAAAGACAAGTACCCCATTTTTAACTTCAACACTGCCACTATCAGTTGCTGCTCCAAGAATTGACAACGCATCGCCGTCAACGTCGAAGTCGTTGCTTAGTACGTCAATTTCTACAGCTGCGTCATCTAATGTAGAAGCTGAATCGACAAAGGCCACAGGCGCATCGTTCACGGCCACCACATTTACTGTGATATTGGCGGTATTCGAGTCTTCTTGACCGTCGTTGGCTTTGTAGCTGAACAATACCGTACCGTTGTAATTTTCTGGGGTGACGTACAGTAAAGAAGGGGCAGAGCCTAACACTTCACCGGTTGGCAACGTCACCAGTTCAAACGTTAAAACGTCTTCGTCTGCGTCGGTGCCCGTTAGTGTGAAAGGTAGGCTATCCCCTTCTTGAATGGTGAATTCAAGATCTTCAACTACTGGACCAATATTTGTATATACCACGGTAACGGTAATACGCGCACAAGCCTCTTCGCCCTCGGCATCTTGAATACAGACGTCGATGGTTACTTCACCGGAGTAATCTTCAGACGGCGTATAAACAAGTTTGCCGTCAACGACTTCAACCGTGCCGTCCGACGATGTGGCGCTTACGATAGTATGTGTATCTTCTGTATCTACATCTTCAACGTTTGCGATAACATCGATGGTTAACGCTTCATTCTGATTCGTTGCCGCAGTGAAATCAGTAAGAGTAGGTGCATCGTTAACAGCGCTAACCGTTACAACAAGCGTACCTATTGCTGTTGCTCCGTTGCCATCAGAAACCGTATAGGTAATAGTTGCTGTACCGTTAAAGTTCTCATCTGGTGTGTAGCTTACTTGGCCGCCTTGAATAGTCACTGAACCTTCGTCAACGGTTACGTCTGAAATAGTCAGCACGTCTTCGTCAATGTCTGAGTCGTTCGCGAGCACGTCGGTAACAACAGAGCCATCTTCCTCGACGGCGGCCGTATCATCCACCGTTACCGGTGTATCATTAACCGGGTTAACGGTAACAGTAATCGTGGCTGTATCAGTGGCACCATTGCCATCGCTTACCGTATATGACACTATCGCTTCGCCATTAAAATCAGCATTCGGCGAGAAAGTAACTTGGCTATCTGCCGTGATCACTGCGCTACCCTGTGCTGATGAGGCTGCCGAGACCGAAAGTACATCTTCATCAATATCAGAGTCATTGGCGAGAACAGCTACTGTTACTGAAGCGTCTTCATCAACAACCGCGGTGTCATCCAAAGCGATAGGAGCATCGTTCACGCCTTCTACAGTAAAGCTAATACTGGCTGTTGCCGTTCCACCATTGCCATCTGAAATAGTGTAGGTGGCCGTTGCCGCCCCATCAAAATCAGCAGGTGGTGTATACGTCACACTGTTATTAGCATTAACTGTAATAGTACCCTCAGACGCACTAGCAGAAGTCACGCTCAGCGTGTCATTGTCTACATCGGTATCATTTTCCAATACAGAAAGCGTGACGCTCGAATCTTCGGTAACTTTTTCGGCATCATCGTTAGCTACTGGTGCGTCGTTAACTGGCGCAACCGTAACGGTGACTGTTGATGACGCGCTACCACCAGCGCCATCAGATACACTATAGGAAATCGTGGCTGTACCGTTGAAGTCGGCACTTGGCGTAAAGCTAAGCGTGTTATCGCCGGTAATGGTTGCAGTGCCTTGACTGCTGCTTGCAGCCGACAGCTGCAGCGAGTCGCCGTCAATATCACTGTCGTTCGCTAGCGCATTAATAATTACCGTTTCGTCTTCCTGTACATTCCCCGTATCTGCAGCAGCTACCGGATTGTCATTTACCGGGTTTACCGTAATTGACACTGTTGCTGAGTCAGAGCCGCTGTTTCCGTCAGAAACGGTATACGTCACTGTGGCAGCACCGTTGTAGTCGGCGTCTGGCGTATACAAAAGATTACCATCACTATTAATGGTTGCCGTACCAGTACTTGCATTAACCGCGGTTAACTCAAGGGTATCGTTGTCTACATCTGTATCGTTTGCGATGACGTTAACCACAACGCTGCTGTCTTCATCAACACTAGCTGTGTCGTTATTCGCAACGGGGGCATCGTTAACGTTTACAACCGTCACTGCCACCGTTGAGTTAGCGCTGCCGCCCGCACCATCTTCGATGGTGTAAGTAATAGTGGCGCTGCCGTTGAAGTCAGCGTCTGGCGTGTAGTTCACCTGATTACCCACAACCTGCACGCTACCGGCTGTAACAGAGGCGTTCGCTACACTTAAGGTATCGCCGTCAACATCGGTATCGTTAGCAAGTACATTAATGCTAACCGACTCATCTTCATTAACGCTGGCAGTATCTGGATTAGCGATTGGGTTGTCGTTAACTGCAGCAATAGATACAGACACCGACGCATTGTCACTGCCGCCGTTTCCGTCTGTTACCGTGTAGGTCACTGTGGCACTGCCGTTGTAATCTGCCGCTGGGGTAAACACCACATTGCCGCCGCCATTAACTACTGCACTACCATTGGTAGCCGATACACTCGAAACACTTAACGCATCGTTATCAATGTCGGTATCGTTAGCCAATACGTTAATAACTACCGCCGTGTCTTCGTTAGTGGTGGCCGAATCATCGCTTGCCACTGGTGCATCGTTGATGTTAGAAACATTAATCGTCACCGTACCTGATGCCGTGCCACCTGCACCGTCACTGATGGTATAAGTTACAGTTGTTGCGCCGTTAAAGTCGGCCGTAGGTGTATAGGTAATATTATTTCCGCTAAAGGTTACCGAACCATTTGGCGATGTTGCATCGGTAATAGAAAGGGTGTCGCCGTCAACATCAGTGTCGTTAGTCAGCACATCAATAGTTACGGTGGTGTCTTCGTTCGCTGTCCCTGAGTCAGGGTTCGCTACTGGCGCGTCATTTACCGCGTTAACCGTCACCGATACAGAAGCCGAATCGGTTCCGCCATTTCCGTCAGAAACCGTGTAATTAAGTGTAACAGGGCCATTGAAATCTGCAGGTGGCGTATAAAGTACGTCGCCATTTGCATTTACAGACGCCGCCCCTGCACTTGCCGATACCGCAGTAACACTTAGCGTATCGCCATCTACGTCACTGTCGTTGGCTAGCACATCAACAATTACGTTGGTGTCTTCGTTAGTATTTGCACTATCGTTTGCGGCTACCGGTGCATCGTTATCCGCTTGTACATCTACCGTCAGGTTCGCACTATCACTGTTGCCGTTTCCATCAGTAATGGTATAGGACACAAGCGCAGGGCCGTTAAAGTTTTGTGCTGGCGTGAAGGTGATATTGCTTCCTGCAAACGAAACCGCACCGTTGCCCGAATTAGCCGCCGTGATAGACAGTGTATCGCCATCCACATCGGAATCATTTGCCAATACATTCACTGTCACTTGCGTGTCTTCAGTGGTATTGGCTGAATCGGCCTGCGCTACAGGTGCATCTTGAACATTGTTGACCGTGAATGTTGCAGTGGCAGTGTCGCTACCACCCGCGCTATCGGTAAGGGTGTATTGCACGGTTTCGGCGCCGAAGAAATCAGCCGCCGGTGTATAGATTAAGTTTGCGCCATCTGTGGTTACCGTGCCGCCATTACTTGGCGTAGCTACAGAGGTAATACTGATGCTTTGACCGTTGTCTGCGTCGCTATCATTGCTGCGGGCCGCTAACGTATTGCTGGTTGTATCTTCATCTACCGTGAAGCTATCGTCATTTGCAGCGGGTACACGGTTGAGCAAGATTACCGCCACGTCGTTAGCGTTAATTGACTGAGGCTGAGCTGCCCCATCAACGTAGCTAAGCGCAGAAGAAATGGTTAAATCTTGGGTAGCCGCACTAGGCACTATTGCACTGGTGTCTAGTTCAACACTGAACACATAGGTTTCGGTGTCACCGTCATTATCGCTATTTACAATACTGCCTAAATCAAGCGATAGCGTATTGTCAGACACGTTAATATTGCTGTTCACATTAACCGCTGTGCCACTAACAGTACTGTTAATATTTGCCGGATTCACGCCTGAAGAGAGGCCGGTATTGAAGGTACGAGCTAATTCGCCCGCCCCAGCGACCAATGAAATATTGGCAGGTAACGTAACGCTTAAGCTCAAATCGTCTGTTGTCCCCTTAGGTACTGTAACAGTTTGTGTAAGGGTTAGTGTTTCGCCCTGCACAAAATTGTTATCAGATGTACCACCATCACTAGTATCAGTAAGGGCAAAGGTTGGCGCAGACACGGTTTGCGCTTGTGAAGTAACCGGAATAAGCAGTGCATTCTCGCCATCAGTGGCGTTACTGTCGTTGTCGCTTAATTGGTTAGCGCCTAGATTATCACCACTGAACAGAGCTTGCGTTGAGAATACGGTGTTGTCAGCCGCATTAGCATCTAGCGTTAACACCACAGAAACGGTTACCGTTTCACTTGGCGCAATTCCGCCCACGTTTACGTCAAGCGGCGCTTCGCTTACCACAACACCTTGGCTGGTAACGGCAGTATTGGCTACCACACTTAAGCCTGCATTAACCGGCTGAGTAAACGACACGTTTTCTGCAGTCGCTGAACCTTGATTGGTTGCCAAGGTGTAAACGCGTACGCTGTCACCTGGGTCGACAACCCCATCACCGTCTACATCGTTAACGAGTTCAAAGTACTGAATAATTTCTAGTTCTGGCGTACCTGTGCCCGTTGATGCACTGAACGTAAGCGGCTGAAAACCGTCGCTATTTGCACGGTTATTGTCAGCATAGACAGTATCGGTTTCATCGCTGGTTGCTTCACCTTGTAGCGAGAAGCTCTCGTTTGCGGCATTGCCGTTGAAATCAACCAGCGGTGAGTCGATGGTAACATCAAGAGAAACCGTTTCGCTGGCGCCAGCTGCTAGCGTGATAAAATCGGCGCTTAGTGAACTACCTATTACACTAACCGTATGCCCACCGCTTACCTGCGCCGAATTAGCGACGTAAATAAGACCTGTGGGAATAGCGTCACTAAGGGCAATATTTGATAGCGCTTGGCTTCCTTTATTTTCAAGTAAGTACGTAATAGTTAACGTGTCGTTGGGACTGATGACATCATTGGTATCAGCATCGGTTGATAGACGTACCAGCTGAGTAATATCTAAATCTGCTGTGTTTGCTGGTGTGCCCACTCTGAAGGTGTTTGCCTGGTCACCATTTACATCATTACCATCTGCGTCAGTTGGCTCTGCTACTGTGTCGGATGAATCTACGCTACCCTGCACTGAAATTAGCGTATTACTTGCCGTATTGGCATCAACAAGCAACTCGAAAGAAATGGTTTCAGATTCACCAAATGCCATGTCGCCAACATTTACCGTAATGCCGGCACTGTCATCAAGGGTGCCTTTCGTCGTTGTTGCAGACCCTGTTACATAGTTTGTATTTGCAGGAATCCCATGAGCAAATACAACGTCAGTGGCTGTGGCACTATCGCTTTCATTGGCCAGCGTTGAGGTAACGAGTACCGTATCACCGGCATCAATAAATCCATTGCCATTGATATCGTCTGATAGAACAACTGACTGGGTTGCACCTATGAAGGCAGCAACATCACCAGTCACATTGATAGAATCAGCAAAACTATAATCACGCTCGTCAGCAGTGTCTCCGCTCATTGAGCTATATGCACCATTGGTCAAACCAATTGAAAGTGCATTACCCACGTCAGCGTCGCTATCTACAGTGAACTGCATTGTCACTTGCTTGCTGCCTTCAACCAGCGTGATACTGCCCATATCTACAACAAGTAGCGTAGGCGACGTATCATCTATCGTACCTTGCCCCATGAAGCTATCAGCCACATAAGTAAGACCATCAGGCACCGATACATTAAATGTGGTCTCAAACGCGTCGGCAAAACTAGAGGCGTGACCTACGTCAATAGTTAGGGTAAAGGTATCCTCCAACGATACCGAGGCTTTATCAAGCGTCATTGTTGAGTCTAAATTTGGCTCAACGATATCAATCTCTACGGTAGATGGTCCGGCACTTTCGGCGCCGCCTGATGCATTTACACTATTCGTTAATGTTGTGCCCTGTGAATTACCTACTTCGTTTTCTACAACACCGGTAAACGTAACTGTGATGAAATCATTGGTGCTATCGCCATCTGCGGTATTACTCACAGTGCCAAAATCAACCGTGACATCGTTGCCTGAAACACTAGCCGTTGCCGCGCCGTCATAGCTGATTTGCGCTGGGCTGTTAATACTAATACTGTCAAAACGAATGTCAGCAGGCAGTGTATTCACAATAGAAACACCGCCAATTGTGCCTTCCACTAAATCGATACGCGCATCAATAGAGACCGACTCGCCAACTGCGAAATCATTATCGCTATGTGTGGTATTAAGTGCAGATTGAATAGCTAATGTGTTATCCACCGTTACATTGCTATTAACTGTTTCACGATAGTTATTTAACGCAGTATCATCATCGTCATCTGTGCCATCTACACCACTACGTCCACTGCCGTCTAATTGACTGTTATAGGTTGCTTCAACTGCATTAGTCAGCGTTTCACCGGCGCTTGCTTCGTTGGCCATTACAACGCTGTATTCGACGGTAACGCTCGCAAGAGCTGGAAGGTCGAATGCTGCAATCGACAAGGTATCGCCTGTGTTGGTCGTAGTTATCTCACTCACATCACTTGCAGACAGCACTGTGTTGGTGCCGGTTAATACTGCCTCGTCACTCGGGTTAGTTAGCATTATCGCAGAGAAGGTAACACCAGAACCGCTGCCGTCAGGCCCACCCAATAACTCAGCGGGCATTACATCTTCAAAGGTCACTGCATACGCAGTTGCTGCATTCCCCGTGTTGGTTACCACTGTGCGGTACGTTACTGTATCGCCACTATCACTAGAGGTCGCACCGGCGATAATGGTTTGCGTAATAGATAAATTCGGCTCGATAACATCTACATCAACATTCGCAGAAGGTGCCGGCGTGCTTACGTCTTGATAGCTAAGTGAACCCGTGCTGGTAAGCGTTGTTCCACCTTGGTTACCTAAGATATTGGCAACTTCAACAGGCACTGCAATGGTAACTTGTTGAGACGTTGAAGCGCTGTTGGTGATAGTACCAAAATCTAACACGACCGGATCGGTCCCTTGAGCCGGGGTGGTATTAGGTGTATTTGTGCTGGTAAAATCTGACGCTGGCGTTGAAATGGTGATGGCGTCGCCGGTATACGTTAAGCCTGAAGGAAGATCTAACGTATAAACAAAGTTGTCTGTCGTACCTGTTGGTATAGAGAAACTTGCGGTTAAATCAACCACAGTTCCAATGGCAGCATCGGCTGCAGTAGTCGTTAACGTAAGCGTGGGCGCGTTGGCGGTAACTGATGCCATAGCAGAATCAGCGATATCGTTAACGTTCTGACCTGAATCGTTATTGGCGCCGCTACCTGTACGTTCGCCGTTGTCTGAACCGGCTGCGCCTGGGGTAGCATTCCCTGTACCTGATGTACCAGGCAAAGACGTTGCCGAGGTTGAAACGGTATTGGTTACGGTTTCTTCAAACGCAATATCGAAATTGACCTGAGCGGTATACACAACGGTAACGCTTTCGCCCGCTTCTAGGTAATCAATATTGCTAGCCGGGCAGCCATTCGACTCAACCGTTAGCTCGTTGCCACTGATACTTGTACAATCTGATACATCGATGCCCGCATCTCTTGAATGCGTCGCGCTTACCAAGCTAACAGAGTTAAACCGAGCAGGTACATCGTCGTTAATATACCAATCGTAGGCGCGAGAAACTCGTGAGCCTGCTGTATTAGTTAACGCAACGGTAAAAGTTACCTCACTGCCACCATCAACGGTTGATGGTGATGCTGTTTTTGTTGTTGTTAAATTAGGTTCTGCAATACGAATATTCTGCGTCGCATTGTTGCTTTGATTTTCGCTATTGTTGTTTAGATAATTTACTTCACCGGTTACCGTTTTATTGTTTGTACGGTTATTGTTACTGGTGTTTAAGGTAAGCACATCAAGGGTTACCGTAATACTTTCATCACCCGCATCGTTGTCATTATTTGTTATGTCACCCAAGTCGAAGATAACAGACTGACCACTTACAACCGGTGTAATAGTTGTATCTGACGCAGTAATCGACGCATTGTTTGAGGTGCTAAAGCTTGTATCAAATGTTCCGCGAATTAAAGCGGTGCCCGTTTGATAAGACATCCCCGCTGGTAAAACCACCTCAAAAATATTTTCATCCGCTGTTTCTAAGGTTTGTCCCTCAGGAAGAATGGTGGTGAATGAATAAGTTAACACCTCACCAATAGCGGCTTCACGGGTGCCTGAATCATTCGTAAAGGCTTCAGAAGAGTCGATCAACGTGATGTTATCAGCAGCAATGGCTTTGGTTGCTGTAGTACCTGTACTTTCTGACTGTGAATCACGCTCAACCGTTTGGTCGCCAGTTTGGCTATCACCGGTAGCTTGTGCAGTAATATTAAATGACGAACCAGTCTGTGCGCCTGCTTTCACTTCGGCAGTATAGGTAAACTGCACGGTAGCTCCAGCACCAAGCTCTGAACCTGAATAGGTTACTCTGTCTGGTGAATTTTGAAGTGCGTACGTAAACCCAGATGGGGTTGTTCCTTCGGTTACATTTGTGAAAATATCACTATTTACATTGCTGACAACGTTAACATCATAAGCGGTAGCTGTACCTGTATTTTCAACATCGATAGTTACGGTTACCGTATCGCCTGCTTCTACGCCAGAGCGCGGCGCCACGCTTGTTGTTGTACGTAACACGTGCTCAGAGAACTGGTTAGTTGACGTAGCTGACGCATTGTTGGTGGTATTATTGGTTCCCGCATTTACCTGTAACTGTTTGCTTTGCGTTGTCGTTGTAGCGGCATTTTGTGTGACATCTTGCACCAAAGCTTCAAGCGTTAATGACAATGTATTATCGCTTGGATCGTTATCATTATTAGTGGTTGTACTGCCGTTAAACACAGCTTTAACGGTTTGCCCAGTTGCTACATTGCCAGACGATGTCACGGTAGGGCTGGCACTAACGGTTCCATCAAACCCGGTAGAGTCTACTGTTAACGTATTGCTGTATTCAAAGCCAGCAGGTAACGTCATATCAACGGTTAGGTCCTTCGTAGTACCTTCTGGCAGGGTGACGTCTATTCGATATTGTACGGTGTCACCTACCACAACATTCCCCGTGGGACTTACTATGGTTGAAGCAATAGCGATATCTGAAACAGTGACCGATGCATTATCTTTTTGCGGGTCAAAGGTCGCAGCCTGACCCTGTGCAGAAGCCCAATCAATCGTCGCTTCTGACGTGATGACATCGTTAGGCTCTGCAGTTTGTGCAATATCTTGAGTAAAGGTAAGCACGTAAACTTCACCTGCGGCGAGGTTCTGTATACTGTAAGTACCATCTGCTAGCGAGCCGCTGCCCAAGGCCACACCATCCCCATCGACTGTTGCAGATACAACGTTCTGCGAAGCCACGCCAGAAACGATAGGAACACTGGCGGTTGTGTCAAATGATGTAGCACCACCTTCGTTAGTTACTGTTAAGGTGTACTGAACCGTATCACCGGCATCTACATTTCCTGCAGAAGTAGCAAGTGAAACGGTCAATTCTGGTGCACGGACTATTATCTCAGCAGATTTAAGATCGGCACTGACTGCGTCGGGTGTATTAGTTGATGTTCCTTGGAATAAGTTAGCTAACCTGAGACCGTCAGCGTAAGGCTCGTCGGTAACCTCAACAGTAAAATCAACTTCAAGCACTTCGGGTGTGGTGGTGGAAATATTTCCCCAGTCTAGCGTTACGCTGTTTTCAGTTGCTGATACAGTGATCGTAGGTGTGAACGATGTTACCGTATTTTCAGCGGTATAAGAGAAGCTGGTGTTGCTATCGATATTTGAGCGTGTATCGACAGTCGTTTCCGGGATCACGAATACAGGTAAAGGTAGAAAATCTTTAAATACGATGTCGTTGGTATCGCCAGAAGGAATATCCATACGTAGACGATAGGTAACGCTTTCTCCCGGCGCGTACTGCAGGAGTTTTGAGGTTGTACCGCCGTTACTATCGACAAGAGATTTAGAGGTACGAATACCTTCAATGGAGACTGCAGCACTTGACCCTTCCAAGCAGCTCGACGCACCACTCGCTACGTCATATTGTGCACTTTGAGTAAATGATAGCGAATCGTTAGCAACTACGGGGGCGTTACTATCAACCCCCGCATATCCACCAACGTAGGTTTGCTGAATATCAACAGTGTAAGATACCGCTAAAACGCTTCCACCTGAAAGCGTGCCTGTTACGTCAGTTATGCCATAAGTTATCGTCTCACTTTGACTGGCATCTGTAGTTGAAGCAGGTCTTGGTATATTAAACGTGTTTCCGCCATAGCTGACGGTGATATCGGATGAAAAGTTCACGCCATCGGCAATGGTGTCGTTAAGTGTTAAAGAATCTACCGATATGTAGTCAGAAATTTGAATTGAGTTAGTAACGGTAAGCGTATTGCCAGGGCTTGATTGATTGGCGCCCACACCTTGCTGTATCGCAACATGCTTTGCCGTAACTGTATCGCTGCTTGAAATTTGAGTGAGCCCAGTACCATTATAGCTAGCATTAAAATCTAGCGGATGCTCAATACTTGAAACACTACACTGCTGCGCATCTAGTACATTAATAAAATGCATGGGGTAGCTGACGCGCACATCATTTTCGCTACTTGTTCCCGTAGCAGAATCACACGAAACATCTAAAGTGCCACCAGTACTGGACGTAGAAGGTTCACTATTTATAGCGCACCCAGTTCCACCGGTTACCGTAGCTTGGGCGCTATACTGAACAGCGTTGTCTAAATCGTCTGTGAACTGCAAGTTATCTATCGTGGGGCCATTTGCCACATCAACTACATGGGTAACGGTTGCTGAAAAACTTGGGCCTGCAGCGAGCTCGTTTTCCGCAGCAGAGCTTTGCGTGGATACTTGATAAAGTGCAGCCTCAACCGAGGCAGTTTGCGTTGTTCCCACTATTGGACCGTTATCACCTGTTGCTGTATCGCCAAACTCATAAACAGGCGTTACCTCGATAGCAAATGCTTCCGCTGGCGTTGCATTACTGTCGATGGTGAAACAAACATTGGTAGTTAGATTAGGGCCGTTTGCCACCACCGAACCAACAGGTATATCTACAGTTGAAAAACTGAAGCCTTCTGTTCCGGCAACGGTCTGCGCAGTGATAGGATCTTCAAGTTCATTGTTGTTCGCAACTGTGTCAAATATGCCAACATTAACCGTAGCGCTATTACTACCTATAAATGTCGCATCGTTAAATGTTAGGTCGGCATCATGAATAACTCGAAAATAAGGGCCATACCCTGTCGTTCCTGTGTTACTCAAGGAAACGTCATAACAAAATGTTTCACCAATAAACGCACTTTGTGGCGGTGAATTAGTCACAACAGGGGTGGCTGCTTGCACACTTTGCATTGCACCTAATAGCAATGAGGTACCAATTATGGCATTGGACAGTGGGCGCTTCATGTCTTTCCTTTTATCTTTATCATTAAGAGCCAATTAACTTCCGTTAATTGCAGTTATATTTTTATGCTTGGTTTCATCAGTTTATGTTTTAAGACCCGACGGAGATTTGCTCAAAATTTAGCATTTGATATGGGCAGAAGGAATAGCTTCACGTGATAGAGTCAACAGCAAACACCTGTGTTTAAACGGAATTAACATGTATATTTTATACACTTAAGTTAATTTAGTGTAAGGGCTGATGGAAGTAGAGAACAGTAGACAAAAGACTAAAATAAAAAGGATAATATTTTACGCTTGTAGCAATTGCCGGACCAAGCAATAAACCACATCTATTGACGCTCATAAGCCATACTTCACAGGAGCTCCAGGTAAAAATAGATTAGTCGAGACGCGCATAGAGCCCACTTAAAAATAATGCAGGGGATGGGCATTTGATATCGCAGGTAGTGCCGAGCTGATGAGTATAATAATCCGGTGACTAGGGTATGTCCTAAAACCACCGAACCAATTGGTTAAAAAATAGACAGCCCACTACAAATATTAATTCAAACTATATTTGATAAGTTACAGTCCCGATTTAACTAACGCTCTTTGTCATTGGCCTTGTAAACCTGCAGTTCGGGACTTGTCCCCTAGTTTTTCATAGACGCTATAAATGCATCTGATTCTGCTATGGCAGAGTTCATCTGGCTAAGCAGTTGAGCGACATTGTCTTCAATAGTCGAGAGCTCGCCTTGAAGGGCACCAATAGCGCTGGCGTTTAGATTGTGCTTTAAATAAAGCACATTATCTTGAAGCGCATCTAGCACGGGCGGCATTTTACTCTCGGCTTTGCGCATAGCACTCATCAGCGACGAATAACGACGCTGAGTTTCACGAAGCTTGGCAGCACTATCTCGCTTTAAAGAACCACTTTGATATTTTTCTAGCTCTTCTTGCCACTCATCAAACAGGGCTTCTGCTACGCTTTCTACCTTATCAATGCGCGCTGTGACTTCTTCTGCAGCGGCGACACTGTCTTGATACTGGCCATTTAGATTGTCGTAAACGTCTTCTAATTCACCACCATCAAATGCTACCGCAGCACTAAACGCTTCTAGTGCAGAGCTAAATTGCTCCTGCGCGTCTTCTTGAGATTCTTTTGCATTGTCGACACGATCAACAAGAATGTCTCGCTTTTCTACACCCACTTTCTCCCAAGCTGCATAGTACGCAGACTGACAGCCTGTAAGAGTCAGTGCCGCGACAAACACGGTTGCTAGTAATCTCATACGGTTACTCCACCTCTATAGCGTGCTGCGCTGATAATACTGATTAAATGCAGTAATGCGCCTAAGGGCCAAAATATGATAGCAAGCACGACAGTTGCCGCTAGCGCATAAGACACACCCACGGTAATAAAGAAAAACAACGCTGCTAAAATTCGGCCTTGGACCAAATGTCCCAACCCGGGAATAAAAAAATTACAGATAGCGGCAATGACATTACCACCCGATCCTTGACCTGCCATATAAACATCCTCGCATTTATGACTATAATATGATTAGCTAGTGTAACACTTGCGCGGTACTAACCCCCTTATCATTTAGGCGGTTAAAACGTGTTAAGCACTGCGCATCTTGTTAAACACTGCACAGTGTGTCGGCACGCGACAGCATGCATAATAATAAACTAAACTAAAACAGGCACTCGCACAACGCGTAGAAATATAATGAAACGACTTTATCCGGATGTAACCCGCTATGACGACGGATTTATTGATGTAGGAAACGGGCACTCCCTGTATTTTGAGCAGAGCGGTAATCCAGATGGAATACCCGTCCTCTTTATTCATGGTGGACCTGGCGCTGGACTCCCCCCTAATTATAAAAGCTTCTTTGACAGCAACAAGTACCGCATTATTGGCTACGAACAGCGCGGTTGCGGGCGATCCACTCCCTTAGCAGATACCAACAATAACGATACGTGGCTAAACGTAGACGATATTGACACCCTACGCAGTCACCTTGCTATTCCAGAATTTTTATTGTTTGGCGGCTCATGGGGGTCAACACTTGCGCTTCTATACGCACTAAAGTATACCGCCCATGTATCTGGCTTAATTTTACGAGGTGTCTTTCTTGCTCGCCAACAAGACAGGGAATGGTTTTTATCTCCACACGGATGCGCAGCCCAACTTTTCCCCGAGCATTATCGCAAGTTCACAAAAGACATCCCCGCGCCATTGAACGCAAATGCAGTATGCGAATATTACAGCGCAGTATTGAAGTCAAACAACGATGTACTCAAACATGCTGCGTTGCGACGCTGGTATCAGTGGGAAGAGCGTTTATCTAGGTTAAGCTTGCCGCCGGGAGTCGGTGAAGCCCATTGCCACTATCCCATGCACCTCGTTACGTGCTTAGCAACATTAGAGTGTCACTTTTTGTCCAACAAATGCTTCATTCCTGAAAACTACATCATCGACAATATTGATAAAATAGCGCATATCCCGGGCACGATTATCCACGGTCGCTACGACATGATATGTAAAACGGAAGCTGCTGAGACCTTACATAAAGCGTGGCGGCAAAGCCAACTACAAATAGTACCGGATGCAGGTCACAGCACCTCAGAGCCTAGTATTGGCTATGCGCTTTGCAGGGCAACAAGAGACATGTCACGATTTCTCAAGGAGCAGACCCAGTGATAGGACTAATTCAACGCGTATCTGAGGCAAACGTTACCGTAGACAACAATATTATTGGTGAAATCGGCCATGGAATGCTTGTACTTCTGGGCGTAGAAAAAGACGATGGCGACGCTGAAATTGAAAAACTCGCAAATAAACTCTGCCGCTACCGCATGTTCAGCGATAGCGATGGGAAAATGAACCTGAATATTGAACAGGTGGAGGGTGAAATACTGGTTGTGTCTCAGTTTACTTTGGTAGCAGATACACAAAAAGGCAATCGACCTGGTTTCTCTCGTGGCGCATCACCTGCCCATGGCGAGGATATTTACTCACGCTTTGTTGGCGCACTTAAACAAAAAGGAATGCGTGTTCAAACCGGGGAATTTGGTGCCGACATGAAGGTGGGCCTCATTAATGATGGTCCGGTAACCTTTCAATTTCATGTATAAGCCATAACGGCTAGGGCAGCCTTTATTTGCTTACATAATTAAACTTGTACCCATAGCGCGGTTACGTTTAAATACCAAGTCGACTTTAAAAAAGGCCAGTTTATTGTGTACAAGGTTGTAACACCGAAAAGTGATGCAGAATTTGAAGCCTATTTTCATTTTCGTTGGGAGCATTTGCGTCAACCGTGGAATTTCCCCCCTGGCTCAGAGAAAGACGAATACGAACAAGTTGCAGAACATCGTATTATTACCAATAGAAAAAACGAAATTGTTGCCTGCGGCCGAGTGCATTTAAATACCGCAGAAGAAGCGCAAATAAGGCATATTGCCGTTCACAACGACCATATGCGTAAAGGCTTAGGTAAAATGGTGATGGTTGCGCTTGAGAATGTAGCCAAAGACCTCGGCGCAGTGCGCGCTGTAACAAATAGCCGTGAAATCTCCATTGATTTTTTTGCCTCCTGCGGTTTTGTGGTTGAACGAGAAGCACCCAACGAACTGGGCATGCTAAAGCGCCAGCAGATGGTGAAAAAATTCACAGAAAATAATACGCTGGTGCTTCACCCTAAATGGTGTAAAGCACTTCAGGAAACCTGGTCGGAAACTATCCCTATTACTGAACACATGGGTATTAAATTGTATCAGTACACGGGACGAACGCTGGAAACCAGAGCCTCATTAAACAAAAACATTAATATTCACGGCACCATGTTCGCGGGAAGTATTTTTTCATTAGCCACACTCACTGGCTGGGGACTCATATACCTGCAGCTTAAAGAGCGTGGTTTAAGTGGTGATATTGTATTGGGCGATGGGGATATTCATTACCACAAGCCAATTACAATGAAGCCAAGAGCTATCTGCAATATCGAAACACTGTCTGGCAAATTTGCACCGCTGCAAAAAAATAAAAAAGCCCGTTTCGAGCTCAGCGTGGCTATTCTTGATAACGATACCGCAGTAGCAGAATTTGAAGGCGTATTTTGGGTGCTTCCGCCTGAGGTATCCGATAAAGAATAAAGATAAGACATAAAGACATAAAGACATAAAAAAAGCGCCTACTGATGAAGTAAGGCGCTTTTATTGTTGTCTTTGATCTAGGTCAGCTCAACTAGCCACCCCTAAATTCGTTAGGCTGCAACCATTGCTGCTTGCAGTTTTTTCATCGCGTTCTTTTCAATCTGACGAACGCGTTCTGCAGAGACTTCGTACTTATTCGCTAAATCTTGCAACGTAATTTTGTTATCAGCCAACCAGCGTGTTTCGATAATATCTTGGCTGCGCTCGTCCAGCGTTTTAATCGCTGAATATAAACGTTTGCTTGCTGCGGTATCCCAATCGTTATTAATAACGTCAGTTTCCACATCAGCAGTTTTGTCTTCCAAAAATTGAACAGGCGCAAAGTTGCCGGTTTCGTCTTCGTCGGCCGACAAATCAAATGCCTGATCTTGGCTGCTCATGCGTGCTTCCATTTGCAGCACTTCCTTGGTACTCACACCAAGTTCGTTCGCTACGGTTTGCACTTCTGCGTGGGTAAACCAACCTAGGCGCTTTTTCGCTTTGCGCAGGTTAAAGAAAAGTTTACGCTGAGCTTTTGTTGTCGCCACTTTAACGATGCGCCAATTTTTTAATACAAACTCATGTATTTCGGCTTTTATCCAATGAACGGCAAAAGAAACTAAGCGTACACCCACCGTAGGGTCGAATCGCTTAACCGCTTTCATTAGACCAATATTGCCTTCTTGAATAAGATCAGCTTGCGGTAATCCATAACCTGAATAAGATTTTGCAATATGCACAACAAAGCGAAGGTGCGACATCACTAATTGACGCGCTGCCTCTAAATCTTCGTCTTCGCGAAGGCGTACAGCTAACTGACGCTCTTGGTCGGCAGTAAGCATATCAATGCGACCTACAGCCTGCATGTAGCCTTCGATGCTACCGCTGTGTGGCACTGATAACGCCATTGATTGCAAGTTGTTGCTCATTGTTCACCTCATTAATCACCGTTCTTCACTACTTATGTAATGTGAACTGCGAGAGACCTAAATAAAAGAAAAGAAGCCCAAACGATATGTTGGTATGGGGACAACTGTTACAGTATCAAGACCTGTAAATCAAAAAAAAGTTCAAATCCCTAACAACATATCATCAAATACCAATGATAAAGTATCTTTATCGACATTTTCAATATGTATACGCCAATTTCAACACTATTACCGCGCTTCAATATTAGGTCTTTAACATTACCTAAGTATACCGCAATTCCGTATAGATCGTTCACTTTTGGTCTCACTTAATTGCGGCTTAGCGATATAGTAAACGCAAAAGTTAACAATAGACGTCGATAATGAAAGCAAACAACAAGCTTAAAATAAGAGCCCACCTAAGAACAAAGATAAGAGCAAAGATAAGAGCAAAGATAAAAGCAAAAATAACAGATAGTAGAGTAAAACGTTGTACACGTTTAACCCAGCATGTAATCTTGTTGTTATATACTGTGATATTGAGTGAACTGTATTGTCATCTCACGCATTTATATGCAGTAACAGGCATTAAAAACAACAATAACCTCATTGCCTAGAAAGATTGCTCAAGGATAATTATGTTTGCATACGTCGCCAGACAGCCAATATTTAATGTAAATAGGGAAGTTTACGCTTACGAACTGCTCTTTCGCGTAGGTGAAGATAATTGCTTTCCAGACATTCCTCCCGACGAAGCAACGTCTAAAATACTCACGTCTACACACCTTAGTCTTGGTATTGAAGAAATTACTGGGGACAAAAAAGCCTTCATTAACTTTCATCGCGATACGCTCATGTTTCGTTTTCCTACCTCACTAGACGCCAACAAAGTGGTTATAGAGATTGTAGAAACGGTCAATGTAGATGATGCCCTTGTAGCCGCGTGCAAACACATTCGCGGGCTAGGCTACCCCATTGCCCTTGATGATTACGACATGCATGGTAAGTGGGAAGCTTTTATGCCCTTTACTAGCGTGGTTAAGATTGATATTACAGAGATAGCTCACGACAAAATTCCTGCGCTAGTGGAACGCTTTAAAGCGAACAAAATGAAGTTAGTGGCAGAAAAGATTGAAACCTACGAAGAGTTTCATAAGTTTAAGGAAATGGGGTTCGACTACTTTCAAGGCTATTTCCTTGCAAGACCTGAAATTGTAAGGCATCGCAAATTAGGCCCAAACAACCTTACAATGTTAGAGCTACTGGCACTAAGTAGTGAGGCGTCTCTTGACCTTGAAAAAGTTAAAACCATCATGGAAAGAGACCCATCGTTAACGTATTTACTGCTGCGGTTTATCAACAACCCAATGGTTAATAAACGCCACACAATCAATTCGCTCAAGCACGCATTAAATTTCATGGGCGAAGTAGAAGTTAAGAAGTTTCTCTCGTTGCTTGCCTTAGCAAACCTAAGCAAAGGTCAGCCTACCGAACTCATGCAGATGGCTTTAGTTAGGGCAAAATTTTGCGAACTAGCCTACCTAGCCGTGAGCAAAAACAAGAATTCCCATACTGGTTTTTTAGCTGGTTTGCTCTCACTGCTCGACGCCATGATGGAACAACGTATTGAGGACTTAGTTAAAAAAGTACCGATTGACGACGATGTAAAAGATGCGCTTTGCGGCAAACCCAATTTACTCAGGGAGTGCCTTAACTTGTCTCAGCATTTTGAGACGGCGCGATGGGCAGGCATTAAGCAATTTGCCGCCAAACACAAAGTTAATCAGGCCCTACTTCATAGCTATTACAACGAAGCCATAAAATGGGCGAAGCATATTCACAATGCCGCGCTTGATAAAGACTAGCACGGTCAAAAGCCTAGTTTGTTAAAAGAGCAATAGACTAAAAGAAAATTATGATGAAAGTTCATGGCTCTACATTACATTAGCCGTCATTAAATTATCGCTATTAGTATTGTGTGAAAAGGCTCATTATCATAACCTTATCGCTCGTTCTCATTCTCTACCTGCGGGTTATTTGAGCGCTAAGAACAACTATATTGAGTTAAGAATTTGGGCTTTAGGTCGATAATATCTTTCTAATAGACTAAAAAATAATAAAAAGCGGTTACACATAAGCTGAGGCAATACGCCTAGTAGCAAAATATCATTTAGCGCCTTATCAGGGATCACATATGTTCGCGTTTATAGCTCGTCAGCCAATTCTAGATAAAGAAAAAAGTGTATTTGCCTACGAGCTACTTTTCAGGGATGGAAAAGGCGGCGCTTACCCAGACCATCAAGAAGAAAAGTCTAAATTTATCGCTGATAATTTTCACCCTCTCGGGCTTGATGACATTAGCGGTGAAAAAACATCGTTTATTACGTTTTCAACCGATACCCTTGTGTCGCGTTTTCCCACAAACTTAAACCCCGAGTCTGTGGTGGTTGAGCTTGCTAACCCAGCTGATACGAGCAACGGTTTATTTGAAGCGTGTCAGCATATCAAGCAAATGGGATTTAAGCTTGCCATCGACGATCCAATGATGATTGGGTCTGAACATGATATTTTTCCACTTATCGATATTGTAAAAGTAGATGTATCTAAAGCCCGTTTTGAAAACGTTGAAAAACACATCCCTCGCTATCGTGAGGAGAACAAAAAGCTTGTTGCCGAGCAGGTAGATACCCAAGACAGTTTCGCATCGTGTATCGACCTCGGGTTTGATTTCTTCCAAGGTTATTTTTTCTCTCAGCCAGAAGCGCGAATTCTTAAACAGCTGCCCGCTTCTAAAATGAATATAGTTGATTTGATGGCTGAAAGTGGCAAAGTGAATTTTGACATTGCCCGCACCACACAAATTATTGAGCGTGATGCTACGTTAAGCTTTTTGCTTCTTAAATTTATCAACAACCCTGCCATCAATAAACGCTATAAAATCACCTCCCTTAAACACGCACTAAATTATATGGGCGAGGTAGAGATTAAGAAGTTTATTGCACTGCTAAGCCTGACGAATATTGCCGACGACAAACCCCTTGAAATCATTCACATGTCATTGGTAAGAGCTAAGTTCTTTGACTTATTGGCTGAGCGACGAGGCTTTAAAAACAATCCTCCTATCGCATTTTTGGTTGGGTTATTTTCACTGCTTGAAGGGCTGCTCGATCAATCGATGACCGATATCGTTAAACAGCTTCCGCTGTCTGATGATGTTAATGACGCTTTATTGGGGAAAAATAGGGAGCTGAACAACTATTCAGCCCTTGTGCGCGGCTTCGAGAGTGCAATCTGGATGACAGTAATAAAACAGGCGAAGCTGCTCGACATCGACCAGAAACAGCTTCACGTACTGTACAACCAAGCTATTGTGTGGGGCAACGGCATTAGAAGCGCTATTTCAGCTCACTTCCCGACGGCAAAAGCCGAAGGCTAGATAACGTCAGGTTTGTGTTTATCTAGCCTCTATTGAGCTTTTATTGGGCTGTGTTGGCGCACTGCTAACACCCTATTGGGGCTCTATTTGACGGACGTGACGCTGAACCGAAATGAGCGAACCCAGTAAACCAAGTAATACAGAAAGCCCTAGCATAGTGAGTAACGCACTGCCGGTAAGCCCAGTAATATTAAACTCTTTTTGGTACATTGCGGCAAAGGTGGTAATACTGCTGTCCATCCACCATAAGATAATAATAACGGCAAACCACGCCATCAGCCCGCCTAAAAGCCCATACCAAAAACCCGTATACAAAAAGGGACGATGAATAAAGGCGTCTGTTGCCCCCACCAGCTTCATCACCACTATTTCATCGTATTTATTGAGAATATTCAGGCGAATGGTGTTGCCAATAATCAGTACAACCGCAATGAAGAGCAGCACGCCAATCAGCATCACCAAGTCACTCGCTATAGCAATAACGGCGTAAAGTCGCTCTAGCCATTCAATGTCCAACTTGCCAATATCGACCTCTCGTTGCTGCCTTAGCTTATCGAGCAACGCACGAGCGGCACTTGGCGACGCGTTTTTATCGGTAGGGGTAACGAGTACCACATCAGGTAAGGGGTTTTTCTCTAAGTACGCAATAGCATCACCCAACCCCGATAAATGCTGAAACTCCTTGAGCGCATCATCAGCGGGAATATAAACCACTTTTTCAATTTCTTGCCAGGTATTCAGCCGTGTCACTAACTGCTGAGAACGGTTAGCACTTATATTGGGTGTGAGGAATAACGATATTTCCGATGCTTGCTCCCACCCCGCTGTAATTTTCTCGGTATTCTTAACCATGATATACAGAGTACTTGGTAAGGTAATACTCAGCCCGAGCACACCAATGGTCATTAACGACGCGAGTGGCTGACGCCAAAGCTCACCTAAACTCGATAGTGCTTGTCTAACATGACTCACGAAGAACATGACGAAGGCTTGCAGCACTGACACTTTTGAAGAAGACGCGCCTTTCGCTCGCCCTTTAAAAAGAATACTCATCGTCGGTCACCCTCGCTGTGGCTGCCGGAGAAGTCGCTATCGGTCAGCCCATCAGTAATCATTTGCCCGTTTTTCAACGTTAGCGTGCGATAACGCATGCGTGCTATGAGCCCTAAATCATGGGTAGCGATGAGCACTGAAACACCCGCCTGGTTAAAATCTTCAAACAAGCGAATAATTTCCATGGACAGTTTAGGGTCTAAATTACCGGTAGGCTCATCGGCCAGCAGTAGCGGTGGTTTGTTAACCACGGCTCTGGCGATACCTACACGCTGCTGCTCTCCGCCAGAAAGGGTAATAGGCAAACTGCGGCTTTTATCCCGTAGTCCAACCATCTCCAACGCAGCATCCACCCGCTTGCGAATTTCTTTGTGCGTATAACCTTCTATAACGAGAGGCAAAGCAACGTTATCAGCAACGGTTTTGTCCATTAACAGCTGGTGGCTTTGAAATATCATACCGATATCGCGGCGTATAAACGCGATGTCTCGTCGGGTTATTTTATTCAGGTCGTGGCCGTTAATTAAAACTCGGCCCACAGTAGGACGTTCCATAATACTAATGAGTTTAAGCAAGGTACTTTTACCTGCACCTGAATGCCCAGTTAAAAAGGCCATCTCGCCTGGCGCAATGTGAAAGTTCACCTTGCTTAATGCCCGCTGACCACCGGGATAGGTTTTGCTTACCTGCTCAAACTTTATCATTTTAAAACCCTACAACCTGAATCAACTAGCTTGCTGGTGTATCTAACTCGCTAAACAGGGCGTTAATAAACTCTTCGCCATCAAACTGGCGTAGGTCGTCAATACTCTCGCCCACACCAATGTACCGTATAGGAATACCGAACTGATCTGCAACTGAAAAGATAACGCCGCCTTTTGCAGTGCCATCTAACTTAGTTAACGTTATTCCGGTTAAGCCCACCGCTTCGTTAAATAGCTTGGCTTGGCTAATCGCGTTTTGCCCTGTTCCGGCGTCTAGCGTTAACATAACCTCATGGGGTGCATTAGGGTTAAGCTTTTTCATTACCCTAACCACTTTTTTGAGCTCTTCCATCAGGTTGTCTTTGTTTTGTAAGCGTCCTGCCGTATCGGCAATCAGTATGTCCGACCCGCGAGATTTGGCCGCTTCCAATGCATCGTAAAGCACTGAAGCACTGTCTGCACCGGTGTGCTGAGCAATAACTGGAATGTTATTGCGCTCGCCCCATACTTGAAGCTGCTCTACTGCAGCGGCGCGGAACGTATCCCCCGCGGCTAACATGACTTTTTTGCCCTGCTGCTGAAACTGCTTGGCCAGCTTTCCGATAGTGGTGGTTTTACCGACGCCGTTAACGCCAACCATAAGAATAACAAACGGACCCTCATCAGCATTGTGCTTTTGTAACGCGTCGCTTAGCGGTACATTCACATTCGCCAACATGCCTGACATTTGCTGCTTTAAAATATCTAGCAAAGCTTCAGCGTCTTTAAGATCTTTACGAGAAGCACTGTCGGTAAGGTGGTTGATGATTTTCTGCGTCGTATCCATACCCACATCGGCAACGAGCAGCTGTGTTTCTAAGTCTTCGTAAAGCTCATCATCAATGGATTTGCCTTTAAATAAGCTAACAATGCCGCTACCAAGGTTTTCTTTGGTGCGCGATAGGCTTTCTTTTAAACGGGCAAATAAGGATTTCTTTTCTTTGGCTTGCGGCGTCCCTTTTACTTGAGGCTCTAATTCAGCTTCGCCGTGCTCGCCGTCAATCGTCTCTTCTTCTGCGCTAACTGAAGTATTCGCTTCAGCAGTGGCTTCAGTACTGTTAGTAGAAGAGGCGTCAGCGTTAATTTCTGCTGCAGTATCGGCCAAGGCTTCAGAGGTAAGAGAATCAGAGGTTTGTGCCTCAGAAGATGAAATATCAACAATTGAAGCGTCAGCTTTTTGCAAAGCTTTTTCTTCTGCAAGCACTTCTGCTTCAACACTGGCCGCTGAGGCATCATCTAACGGCGTTGCTGCTTCATCAACAGACTTTGAAACAGACGCGCCTGCTTCATCAGATGAAAAATCTAAAGGCTGCTTTTCTTCACTTTCTACAGCGTCAGCTACCGTATTGTGAATCGCTTCGTTCCCGTCAGTGACAGTAGGCGTAATTTGAGAGGCCGCCTCTTGCTGCTCTACATTTGCCGTTGTCTGGGTAGATATTGTCTCAGCAGGTTTTTCTGACGACTTATCGCCAAGCGGGTTTTCACCAACAGCCTCGACTTTTTCTGTCTCGGCGGTTTCAACCTTCGCCGCATCGACTTCGGTGCTCTCTACCTCCGAGCTCTCTACCTCGAAGCGCTCAACCTCTTTTTTGTCGGCAACAGGGTTCGCCGCTTCCTGTGCAGCCTGCTCTTTTGCTTGCTGCTCTTTTTGTTTCTCTGCTTTTTTGTTCTTGCTGAACCAGCCAAAGAGTTTCGACATTGTTAGGACAAATCCTTATAAATTCTGAACAAATTCGGCTACACTTGCCGTCTAATATATAAAAGCATGATACCACTGTCAGTCACTATGAAGCGAGTTTCTCACCCCTCAAGGGGCATATCTTCTACAAAAAAACGCCAGCCAGCAAAATTAGACAGAAAAAAGCGAGGGCTTATCCGCATTATTAGCGGTCAATGGCGTGGAAAACGACTTCCGGTGCTTGATGCTGAAGGGTTAAGACCCACTACTGATAGAAACAAAGAAACCTTGTTTAATTGGCTTATGGCCTACGTTGACGATGCCAAGTGTTTAGATGTTTTCGCGGGTTCTGGGGGTTTAGGCTTAGAAGCCTTGTCTCGCTATGCGAGCCGGTGTGACTTTATTGAGTTAGACAGGCAAGCCAGCGAGCAATTAAGTAAAAACCTACAGATGCTTAACGTTAATGATTCGAACGTAGCTAAAGTACATCAAGGTGATGCCCTAAAAGTGCTCAAACAGCTAACCGGTACACAGTACGACATCGTGTTTATCGACCCACCATTTTATCAAAATTTAGTAGCGCCCGTCGTCAGTGAAATAGTGAACACAAACCTTGTTTGTGAAGGCAGCATGATTTACATCGAGCACGAAACCGAGCTTGAATCATTGCCACTTCCTAGCCACTGGCATGTGGTAAAAGAAAAGCGAACTGGCTCGTTGGTGTACATGCTTGTTGAAGTAGGCGAGACAAGCCCGCCCGTATTAGAAGACGCCTAACTTAAATCAAGGCCAATATTTGACATACCAGCTTCAAGCGCAAGGGCTCGCATATCGTCGGCCGCTTTTGTTATAGACTTGGCTTGCTCAATATAATCAAGCAACTCATTTTGCACTTCCACTTCAAACGCCATTAATGGGTGGTCTTTCACCGAGTCGTCATCGGCCTCGCCCGTGGCAAGCAAGTACGCCTCAACACTGCCTTGAGAAAGCTTACTAATGACTACTGCCCCCTGAGGGTCGTCGCCAGCGACGAGGTTGAGCAAAGACGCAAGACCAATAGCCGCATCGATAGCAGGGTAAACGCCATAGTTGTCATGAGATTCTGTATCCGGCGTAGCCACTTCCACTTTTTCAAGCTGAACCGCCATATTGAATTTACTCTTTGGCGATTTTAGGGTTTCCCATACCAAATTAAGGCAGTTTCTAAGCGCTGGTGCATCGCCAGATTCTGTAACTTCGCAAAATAAAGCGTAGTTTGGCAGCATCCGTTCAAGCAGTGCTGCCGCAAACGCAATGGCCTTGTGACCTTCTAACGCTCTTACTCGAGCGAATGTATTTAGTTTTTGCTTTGCCATTAAAGTGCTCCAGCGGCGTGGATAAAGTATTTGGTAACGCCATCAAGTAGCATCTGAATGGCAATCATAACGAGGATCATACCCATTAATCGCTCCATAGCAACTAAACCGCGTTCACCGAGTATTTTATGAAATACATTGGAAAACATAAGGATCACAGCGCTAATTGACCATGACGCCGCAAGCGCAATAGACCAATCAGTCATTCGATCGGGAGATTGATTTGCCAATAAAATCAATGCGGCCAGCGTAGATGGCCCTGCAATCATAGGAATAGCAAGGGGCACAAGAAAGGGTTCTTCACCCACTGCAAGACCACTTGGATTTCCCGATGATGGAAAAATCATTTTCAATGCAATGAGAAACAGAATTATACCACCGGCAATACTGACGGTTTCTTGTTCAACATTGAGAAAATTAAGTACCGACTGACCGCTAAACAAAAACAGAAACAAGATGAATAGTGCAAACAGCAGCTCTCTTATTAAAATAAACTGGCGACGTTTAGGCTCTATCGATTTCAGAACCGACATAAACACGGGTAGATTGCCCAGCGGATCCATGATCAAAAAAAGCATAATCGCGGCGGACCAAGTATCCATTGTTGTTTATCTCCGGTAGTAGGTGTGTCAAAACACGCTGATGGCGTTGAACAATCACTTGCGCTGCTATAAAAGCGTAATGGTAAACTAACTCCACTAGGTAAAAAACACTTAACGCATTCATATAGTTAAATAAGGTCGTGTTGACCTTCATTTTCTGCATTTAGCCCTGCCCTCCACTTCTAAACTGCTTTGGACAGCTTTTTTGCGGCTTTATTGACGCTTTCTTCATAAATTTCGTCTATATTATTCATTATTCTCGACCAACAGCATTCATTTTGAGACATCTTGAGCCTCTTATTTTGCGCATTCTTATTTTAAGAAACGGATAGCCACGCTAGCTGTCTAACTATAATGTCTCGCTAGCTGTCTAGCTATAATGTCTAGCGTTGATGTATGAACATAATGGCTCAATATGACAAGTAAGCAGCGCTGTCTAAAGTGAGCGTGAGTTATTCTACTCGTCTCATTGTGTAGCTGAGCTAACAAAGGTCTGAGTGCTGATAAGAAACCTGTCGCTGTTGTACTGCGAACACAGGCAGGGAAAATGAGCTTTTACAATAAAAGCCACAATTGCTATTTCTATTACAAAAACAATATACGGAATTGAAACAATGAGTTTAATGACAGTGAATGAAGTTGCCGCTTTTTTAGGTGTTCAAGATGTACGCGTAGAACGTCTAGAGCGTGAGAGCCTGTTAGTTGCGAAAGAAAAGGATACCGATGGTAATCCGCTTTTCGATAGTGGCGATGTGGAACGTTATAAAAAGCTCGCTGAGCGTTTAGGCGGAATTTAATAAAAAAGGGAGCTGCATCTACAGCTCCTTTTTTGGCATTTAAAACGTGTACTTCTCGCTTGTGCTTACTATCAGCACAAGCGTTAACAACCTATGCGTTAAAGTCGTGAAGCATTCTTGCAATAGTGCGAATGCCCTTCGCCGTGGCCCCAACAGGCATCTCAGCAGTCGCACCACCGTGATACGCTGCGGCCAAATCTAAATGAATCCAGCCTTCAGGCTTTACAAAGCGCGATAAAAATCCTGCCGCGTTCGACGCACCGCCACCACCGCCGCCTTTCATTGGACGACTGTTTGCGGTATCAGCAAAGGCCGATGGACAGCGATCTGCGTGGAAAGGCTCTAGTGGTAATGCCCAAAAACGCTCGTTTTCTGCTTTAGCAGCATTGAGCATCTGCTCTTTTGCATTATCATCCATCGAAAATACAGCGTGATAATCTGAACCTAACGCAACCATTGCGGCTCCGGTCAGTGTTGCAGCATCAATAATTAATGGCGCGCCAGTGTCTGTAGCCGCCATTAGACCATCAGCCAGTACCAGTCGTCCTTCAGCATCGGTATTCACTACTTCTACCGTCACACCATTTTTATAAGTTAGCACATCACCCAACTTGTAAGCGTGACCACTGATAAGGTTTTCAGCGCAACACAATATCAGTTGAATACGCTTTTCAATCCCTTGTGTAATGGCTAAACCAAGTGCTCCTGTTACCGTTGCAGCACCGCCCATATCGCATTTCATATCAAGCATACCTTCACTTGATTTTATGCTGTAACCACCGCTATCAAAAGTAATACCCTTACCGACTAATACAGCATCTATGGGTGCATCGGCGTTGCCTGTTGGGTTGTAGTCAAGCACAAGCATCGCCGGCGGACGCTCGCTCCCTCTACCCACATTATAAATGCCTACCCAACCCTCGTTTTTCAGCTCTTCGCCTACCGTCATGGTGTAATTAACGTTGTCTTTATCCAGTGACTTAAGCCAATCAGCGGCGCGTTGGGCTAATGTTTCAGGGCTCAAATCTTCTGGCGTGTCATTGACAAGCTGTCGAGTGAATAATAAGGCCGCATATTCTTGCTCTAACGTCGCTTTGTCGGTGCTATTTGCCCAAGTAATACTCGCGGGTTTTCTTGCTCTAGTGAAACTTAAGGCAAAGGCCCACTGCTGCTCTTTGCTCCATTCACCCGCTAGCGTAACGCCTGGCAAGCTGAGACCATCAAGCTTCCGTGCAGCTTGTTGAATAGTGCGCTCATTGGCGCTGTCATCGGGCAAGTGAATTACAGCACCTGACTCTACGAAAGAAAGCTTAGCGTTATCTCCCCACGACGGGTTAGCTGATTGAGTAGAAAGACTTACGGTAAATTCTGCCATTATGTTTTAATCCTTATATACTATTGTTCGCTTTGTTGTCGTATCTGTCGCTAAGGCGAGTGTCGAAAGCCTTAGCCAGTAATAGCTTCCAGTACGTAAAACAACATTTGTTCTCTCAATTAAGGAGAATCATGAATTTCTCATCACCGCTTATACGCGGCACACTCATTAAACGGTACAAACGCTTTCTTGCCGACGTTGAACTAGAAGACGGCCAAGTTGTAACGGCCCATTGTCCGAATACCGGTGGCATGACAGGCTGCGCCGAGCCAGGTTATACCGTCTTTTTAAGTGAGTCCAACAACCCAAAACGCAAACTCAAGTACACGTGGGAAGTTGCTAAAACCTTTGATGACCACTTTATTGGTATCAATACTCACAATGCTAATAAGTTGGTGGCAGAAGCACTGAATAACAAGGTAATTGAAGAATTTTCTGATATTTCAGACTGGAAAGCAGAAGTAACACCTCCAACTGCTAACAGCCGGTTTGATTTCGCACTGACAAGAGACAATACCGTTGAATACATGGAAGTGAAATCTGTCACCCTAGCCGAAAGGCATCAAGGTTACTTTCCCGACGCAGTGACGCAGCGGGGAGCGAAGCATTGTCTTGAATTAGCGCGACTAGCTGACGAGGGTATTAAAACCACCTTGCTCTTTTGCGTACAGCATACTGCAATAACCTCGGTGCGAATTGCAGAGCACATTGATCCTCGTTATGCAGAAAGCGTAACAACCGCGGCCCGTGCAGGTGTCAATATTTTAGCAATGGCCTGCGCGATTAATGAACAAAAAATCGAGGTAAATCAATCACTACCTATTATTTTGTAAAAAATAGGTTGATTTTTTTCATTTCGGCTTCATATTTGCGCCTTGTTTTGGCGGGTGAACGCACTAACGCGTTTGATGGGAGCCAAGCTGGCCAATCGTATAAAGAGATACCAGCATAATAATTACATAGACACAATTGATTGCCTGAGGCTATCGAGTCTGATATAGATATCGGTTGAATTAGGACAATATGGATGTCGTAGTGTAGGAGATGTGGCACATGCCAACAGGAAAAGAGACAAAATCCTTAGGACTATTAGCGCTGGCAGGTTTACAGCCTTATCAGCCGAAAGCAGACGAAGAGTACATGGGCGATGCTCAAATGGAACACTTTCGTCTTCTACTTAGAGCATGGCGTAATCAGCTTCGCGAAGAAGTTGACCGTACTGTAACGCACATGAAGGACGAGGCAGCGAACTTTCCTGACCCCGTCGACCGTGCAGCGCAAGAAGAAGAGTTTAGCTTGGAGTTGCGTACCCGTGACCGTGAGCGCAAACTTATCAAAAAAATTGAAAAAACACTCAAGCGTATTGAAGAAGACGATTTTGGCTTCTGCGACCAGTGCGGTATCGAGATTGGTATTCGCCGTTTAGAAGCCCGTCCAACTGCCGACTTATGCATTGACTGTAAAACGATGGCTGAGATTAAAGAAAAGCAGCTTCAAGGCTAATTTGTCATCATCGTCTTATTACAGACGGTAGTGCGATCGCCAGGTTTGATGCTAGTACTTATATTTAAGTTAATAATATCAACGCTGATGTTGATGTGTTTTTTGGCAGCATCGTTTTTCAAAAGGCCTCATCGTTTATTGATGAGGCTTTTTAGCATTTCTTACTTTCCTCCAAACAGACTCGCTTATCAGCGCGCTCGCTACCACTTTCTGATTCTTTTGCCTTTGTTTTTTTTTCTATCCATCGTGAAAAGCGCGTTTGTAAGGGCGTATAACAATGCCTAATGTCGTAAAGCACCGTTCAAACCAGCATTCAAACCAGCATTCAGAAAGCGACTTAGACTCTACTCCAAAATACACAGGCCGTTTTGCCCCTTCGCCTTCCGGTCAGCTTCACTTTGGCTCACTGGTTACCGCCCTAGCCAGTTACCTTGATGCAAAACATTGTCACGGTCGATGGCTGGTGCGAATGGAGGATATCGACGAGCCGCGCTGTATTGCAGGCACTGATACCGCTATTTTACATTCCCTTGAAGCCCACGGTTTGCAATGGGACGGTGAAGTCATGTATCAAAGTCAGCAGCATTGCCGTTACCAAGAGGTAGTGGATGCGCTGCTACACCATCAGCAGGCGTACTACTGCAGCTGCACTCGCAAAATGATCAAGGCAATGGGCGGCACTTATAATGGCCACTGCAGAGATAAAGGTTTAACACCTTCCAACGACCAGCTTGCTATTCGGCTGAAACTGGATACTGAATTGGCGTCTTTCACTGATTTGATCATGGGCGAAGTATCAGCACCTCATCAAAAATTGGCCAGCGCAGGCCATAGAATAGAAGATCGCAGAGTAGAAAAGCAGAGAGTAGAAGACATAACAATAAAGCGCAGAGACCAGCTGTTCTCCTATAACTTAGTGGTTGTGCTAGACGATGTTTTTCAGGGTGTGACACATATCATAAGAGGGTGCGATTTGATTGACGTAACGCCGCTTCATCGCTGCGTGCATCAGTCACTTGGCTATCAACCATTGGAATATGGCCATGTTCCGGTGGCCGCGATAGCCCCAGGGAGAAAGCTGAGTAAACAGAACCATGCCACTCCTATCGACAACACTACAGCATTAGAAAATATAGTTCGCGCGCTGCACTTTTTGGGCTTCGACGAGGTTAAACGTCAAGATTTCAACTCAGTAGACTCACTACTGTCTTTCGCTGTTTCTCTATGGGACAGGAAAAAAGTAGTGAAAACACCCGAAATTATTGTTCCTCAGCATGAATCCACTTATTATAGCGTTCCTTAATATATTGCGGAGATACCACCATCATTCATCGTGTTTTCAAATCTGTTAAGCGTGCATTCTCAAAAGAAGGCTCGTCTGACAAAGCATTACAACCCCGAGTAATGACTCGAGGTGAGCATGGTATTTCCCGTGAAGATATCAGTGCTAATGCGTTAAAAGTCATGTATCGCCTTAACGGAGCAGGCTTCGAGTCTTATTTAGTCGGGGGCTGTGTTCGCGACATTTTGATGGGGTACGAACCAAAAGATTTTGATGTGGTTACCAACGCTACACCTGAGCAGATAAAAGGGCTGTTTCGGAATTGCCGCTTAATAGGCCGCCGGTTTCGGCTTGCCCATATTGTGTTCGGCAGAGAAATTATTGAAGTAGCGACCTTCCGTGGCCACCACCAAGAAACGGATGAAAGCGAAACTGTTCCAAAAAATAAAGCCACGGGCTCACAAGACGCGCAAGGGCAGCTTGTTAGAGATAACGTATTTGGCTCTATTGAAGAAGATGCAGAGCGCCGAGATTTCACATTTAACGCCATGTATTACAGCGTGGCTGATTTTACGGTAAAAGACTTTGCTAACGGTCTGGCTGCGATTGAAAAACGCGAAGTGGCGTTAATGGGCGACCCGGAGACTCGCTATCGCGAAGACCCTGTTCGTATGCTTCGTGCCGTTCGCTTTGCCGTTAAGCTGTCTATGCGTATTGAAACATCGACAGCTGCGCCTATTAAAAGCTTGGCGAGCTTGCTTCAAAATATTCCACCTGCGCGCCTCTTTGAAGAAACGCTGAAACTGTTTTTATCCGGTAAGGGCGAAGAAACGTTTTTAATGATGCGCGAATACGGTCTTATCGACCAACTATTCCCCCAATTAGCGCCGTTTTTGAAAGACGAAAACAGCAAAGAAATGCAGTTTGTGCGTCACGTACTTGCCAATACCGATGAGAGAATTAACAACGAGCAAAGGGTGACCCCCGCGTTCTTGTATGCCGCATTATTATGGTACCCCGTTGAAGAGCAGTCACAACGCCTGCAGTTGGAATCTGGGTTAAATGCCCATGACGCCTTTAATATTGCCTCAAGTGAAGTCATTGCTAAGCAAACCCAGCGCATCATGATCCCCAAGCGTTTTTCCACTGTGATGCGAGATATTTGGATCTTGCAGCAGCGTCTCCCTAAACGCTTTGGTCGTCGCGCTTTTCAGTTGCTTACTCATCCTAAGTTTAGAGCCGGCTATGATTTCTTACTCGCAAGAGGTCAAACCGAAGGTGGCGATTTGTTAGAGCTTGCACAGTGGTGGACACATTTCCAGCATGCTGAAAGTGGTAAGCAAAAAGGCATGCTTAACGCCCTGAAACGAGCTGATAGCTCAGGTAAGGGTGCGCCGCGCAAACGCAAGCGCCGTCCGGTTAAGAGAGATTCTGATGCTTAAAGAGCATGTGTATATTGGTATAGGAAGTAATTTGGGCGATAGCGAGCAGCAGGCTGCAGATGCTTTTGAGGCTATCGATAATCTTGAAGGTACTCGTTTACTGAAAACCTCATCACTGTACGCCAGTAAGCCAATGGGTCCCCAAGATCAGCCCGATTACATTAATGCCGTGTGTCTTATAGAAACCACCCTTAAACCTCACAGCCTATTAAAGCAATTGCAAAGCATAGAGCTTGAATGTGGAAGAGAGCGAAAAGGCGATCGATGGGGCCCTCGTACCCTCGATTTAGATATTTTGCTTTACGGCAGTGAGCATATCGATACCGCTGACTTAATTATTCCACACTATGGAATGGCCGAAAGAGAATTTGTAATGGTGCCGCTATTTGAAATTGCCCCTACCATGGTGATGAAAGACGGAAAGCCCATTGCAAACTGGGTAGCTAACTGTTCGCTAGACGGTCTCAGGCGCCTGCGCGCTTCCAATTAATAGCAAAATCCGTATAGTTCCCATCTTGATAAAAACATCTGGACCTTGTTATGAAGAAAGTTACTGTTTCTGGCCTGCTCAAAAAGAAGCAAGCCGGTGAAAAGATTACCTCTTTAACCGCTTACGATGCCAGTTTTGCCAAAATGTTTGATGAGCAAGGCATTGATGCGCTCTTAATTGGCGATTCACTGGGCATGGTTTTACAAGGCGAAGACGACACTCTCCCAGTGACAATAGACGATATTGCCTATCACACCAAAAGCGTTCGAAAAGGCACTCAACGTGCATTCGTGATTGCCGACATGCCGTTCATGTCTTACGCCACGGCTGAGCAAACCTACGGCAATGCGGCAACTCTTATGGCAGCTGGCGCAAGCATGGTTAAGATGGAAGGCGGAAGCTGGTTGTGTGACACCATTGCGGGGCTGAACCTTCGAGGTGTGCCTGTGTGTGGTCATTTAGGCTTAACGCCGCAGTCTGTGCATGTATTCGGTGGCTTTAAAGTACAAGGTCGCGGCAATGAGCAAGCCCAAAAGCTTGTTCAAGAGGCTAAAGCCCTAGAAGCCGCTGGTATACAGTTACTTGTGCTTGAATGCGTTCCCTCGTCGCTCGGTAAGTTAATTAGCGAGACCCTCACTATACCTGTTATCGGTATTGGCGCTGGCAAAGACACCGACGGTCAAATTTTAGTTATGCACGATATGTTCGGCATTAGCGCTAACTACATGCCTAAGTTCTCTAAAAACTACCTCGTTGAGACTGGGGACATGCGTAAAGCCGTGGCGCAGTATATCGACGACGTTGAGGGTGGCAAATTTCCCTCTACTGAACATAGTTTCGAATAGCACGCTAGATTGATACAGTTTTGAGAGTCAGGCTCAATTTGAAAGTCAGGCTCAAATAACACAGCTTAAACAATGAGGTTTTTATGAAGGTGATTAGTGATATTGCATCGCTTCGCGAAGTAGTCAGCGATTGCAAACGCACAGGCCGCTCGGTTGGTTTTGTTCCTACTATGGGAAACCTTCACGATGGACACCTTCAATTGGTGAAACGCGCTAAATCACATAACGATGTGGTTATTGTGAGTATTTTTGTTAACCCCATGCAGTTTGGCGAAAATGAAGACCTAGATGCCTACCCAAGAACCATAGAAGAAGACAAAGCTAAGCTGGTTAACGACGGCGTTGATGCGGTGTTTTTACCCAGCGTGAGCGATATGTACCCGTGCGGCCTAAAAGCACAAACTTATGTGGAAGTGCCGGGGATATCAGATGTGCTGTGTGGCGCAAGCCGCCCCGGCCATTTTCGCGGTGTAGCCACCGTGGTCAGTAAGCTATTTAATATGGTGCAGCCTGACGATGCCTTTTTCGGTGAAAAGGATTTTCAGCAGCTTCAAGTTATTCGTACTATGGTACGCGACCTTTCCATGTCGGTTAACGTGCACGGCGTAGCTACGCAGCGCGAAGCATCCGGACTTGCCATGAGCTCTCGCAATGGTTATTTAAGCCATGAGCAAAAGGCAACCGCTAGCTTTATCTACCAAGAAATGATACGAGCAAAAGCACTAATTGAGCAAGGCAACACTCAATTTAGCGATATTGCCGATTCAATCGTGAGTAATCTTGAAGCTAAGGGTTTCAAAAACGATTATGTTAGCATTGTTAATGCTGATACGTTGCAACGCCCTGTCGCTGGCGATAAGCACCTTGTTATTGTGGTGGCTCTGTTTATGGGAACTACTCGATTAATTGATAATTTGCAGGTTGCTTTGTAAGGGCAACCGCTAGCAGTTGCCCTTAAAGAGTCAGTTAGGGTAAATCAAAATGCGTTGCGGGCTTATTACGTGCTTAATCACGGGTAAAGGCGCTGATAAAATTGCTGTTATCAGCACTGATTAGGCAATACTTTGCACGTCGTTGTTTTGAACAAATTCAATGAGCGATGCCCACGCTTTCGTCCCCTTCGCAATAATATGCTGCTCCGCTAAAATAGCGGCTAAATCGTTGTGGCTAGTCAATGGATTTGCTAGTACAACTCTAAAGACGGTAATGCACTGAGTAGGATAATCTGGCGCTTCAAGACGCGTTCGAGACACAAACGACTTACCCGCTTCACGCTGTTGCTTTTGAACAGCAACTACTAACGCATCAATCTTCTGATTAATGGCTTTTCGCATGGCTGGGGAGGCCGTTTTAAGCGCTTGCTGAACTTCTACTGGGCAAACCCGATAGGTAAGCAGTGAAAGCGTTGGACTAGTGGTTAATTCAAAATCTTGCGCCTTATTGATCATGCCCGCAAAATCATGGGCTTTATCAATACTGCTGTCTATCAATAGCTCGTAGCCTTTACGACCAAAAATATGCAGCGCCGAATAGACCATCATGGCCATACCGTTGCGAGAACCCTCAAGGGTAGTGGCGCCTAAATCTTTTGAACCAGCACGCAATATGTACTGCGCGTGATGTCTAACCGCATTGGCATCTTCAGGGTTTTTAAATAGCGCCATTCCAGCGCCCATGGGCACATACATTTGTTTATGGGCGTCTATTGTCACCGAGTCTGCACGCTCAATGCCTTTTAAGCGGTCGCGATAGCGAGGCGAAAATAACGTAGCTCCACCCCACGCTGCATCTACATGAAACCAACAGCCTAACTCTTTAGCAACATCGGCTAATTCATCGAGTGGGTCAACATGTCCTGTCTCGGTGGTACCGCCAACACCAACAATAGCGAGCAACTTATTGCCCTCTTCTTGATAACGCTGACCAGCGCGCAACGCTTTCTCAGGGTCGAGTGTTTGTTGAGGCGCAGGTAAAGTAATAAGCTGCTCTCGACCAATTCCCAATACATCAACAGCCTTCGACAACGAATAGTGCCCGCGCTTGCTGCACATAATACCCATGTTGTTGATGTTGTGAAAACGGTATGCCGCTGCCAACCCTGCTCTGGCAACGCCTGCAAAACCTTTTTGCGGGCCTAAGAGCTTATTTCTTGCCACCCAGAGTGCCGTAATGTTGGCGATGGTTCCGCCAGAGCAGAATGCACCGAGTGAGTGTGCTGCACTGTGAAGGTGAGCGTCATAAAAGGCTTCAGGCTGGTCGAATACCAAGTTATGCATCATGCCTATAACTTGGCGTTCAAGAGGAGTGAATGCTTTAGAGGTCTCTATTTTAACCAAGTTCTGGTTTAGCCCCACCATGAGCTTAGAGAGTGGCAGGTGAAAATAAGGCAATGCAGAGGTCATATGCCCAATGAACGTGGGGGAATAGGTATTAACAGAGTGCGCCACAAGCTTATCAAGTAAGCTTTCTGCGTGAGTTGAAACAAACTCCGGAGACTCTGGTACTTTAGAATCTGAAAAGTCTTTTTCTACTTCTTCCAACGAGGTCTTTTTCGTCACAACGTGTTGAGACAAAAAGTCCAAGATATTGTCTGATAAATGCTGCTCAATCTGAGCCAGCTTTGAGTCTTTGTGTTCAGGCTTGGTAAAGACCCTAAACAAGTGCTCTAAACTAACTTGCGCTTCACCCACTTAACACACCCCTCACATCAAACCTATACGTTATTTTTTCGCTTCTTACGAATTTTTCATAAAACGAAAGTCATAGGTGGTGTTATAAGATACCGACCTAACTCTTTTTATTTGAGCACTGCTGCGTGCTCTCTTTCCCGAGTACTTCACGCCAAGCGCCAATTACTTTGTGTCGAATACTTCGTTTCAAATACGTCGTATCGAATACACAGTTGTTTGAGCAGCGCATTCGCTTTGACCAACCGCTTTGGCATAGTCTAATGGCTGCCAACCCTGAAAACTTTTACGTGACTTTCAGATCACGTCCACATTACTTTCAGGGGCACGCACTTTACATCAGATTACAATTTTCGCCAAGTGGTTACCAGCGGCATTTATGCTTATGCCATGCCCATCAGCTTACCACCATCCACAAAGTGGGAGCATATGTCAGATTTACTGCTATATTTTAATTATGAATAAATACGAAAAAACGGGGAAACTTGTTTATGCCAATACGTGAAATATCTGAAGATTTTTCAATCGACGACATTGTTCCGTATTTTCAGCCTATCGTGGACTTGGAAAGTCAGGGCGTATGGCGATACGAGTGTCTTGCCCGTTTAATAACCCAAAACGACAAAACGTTTTTACCTAGCGAGTTTCTCTATTTGATAGAACGGGAACAGCATGTAAAAACCTTAGCCACCAGTATGTTCTTGCAAAGCGCCAGTTATTTCCACAATGTGAATATTCCGTGGAACATCAATATTTCTGCCAACGACTTAAATAACGACGAGCTTATCAACTCTCTCATTGCGCAACTTGCCGATTATCCCAACCCTGAAAGAGCGAGCATTGAAGTAAGTGCAGCTACAGCGTTGGCCAATCAGGCGCAGCTTCGGTCGTTTATCGATAAAGGAATGCACACAGGATTAGGTGTATTTATTGATAACGTAGGCTCTTGTCCGGGGAATATTCGGGCTTTGATGAACCTACCAGTAAGAGGAATAAAAATTGCGGGCGGACTGATTAAACATTACCAGCAACAAGACGCGGTGAAAGAATACGTCGACTATGTGCTGGCCTTGTGTGAACACCAGCACATTGCAGTTATTGCAGAGCACATTGAAAACGATCAGCTTTTAAACGATGTTAAACGCCTTCCCATTAAGTATGCACAAGGCTATGTGTTTAGCCCGCCTGTTGCCGACGTGCAGCACAATGTTCAAGCAAGTCTTCAGCAGCATTAGCTAGTTTGAAATTCGCGCTGGCAAAAATATTTAACTCACTAGCTTTCTTCGCTTCGACAATTGAGCTTCCAGCACGTTTGGCCGCTGCCGCTGTACTTGCGCTCAAAGGGCGTCATAGCATTTGCTCCTTTTACCTCACTGAGGTCACTAATGGTGCCGTAATGCTTTGCCGCCTGAGCAAATTCCATAAGATAAATTAACCAGTTGCTGCGCACTTCAATGTTGGTGGTAATGGCCATTAAATCCACCATTGCCGCACTACCGTGCCATCGTTTTTGTACCTGAGTCTTCTTTGGGTAAGGGTTGGGATACAAGAGGTAATGCTTTACTACCTGCCAATTGGACTGACGAACTAACCGCCAAAAATCGTTTACATCGGCGCGAATAACACAGTAATTATCTTGTTCAATTTGATAATGGCTGTGTTTTTCGACTCGCTGAGCCGACTTATCTACGCCAATCACACGCGCCTCAGGGTGGGCCTTAGCGATAGTCGCCGTGCTTTCCCCTACACCGCAGCAAGAGTCCAAAATTACAGGGCCAGTAAACCCGCCGAGCCACTGAGACACCTCATCGAAGGCCGCTTGGGTATGCTCGCCAACCGGACGTTTGTTAAGCGAAGACTGATACTTTAAAACCAATTCATCCAGCTTGTCGTGCACACCCACTTGATTTGTTGTAATAGACCGAGAGTTGCCGTCTGACATTAACTACGAATTCCTTTGCCGGTTTTCAATAGGTAGTAAGCAACGCTAAATAACAACACGTTGAACCCCACCAGCAAACTGAGCGCCAAGGTGATGTTTACGTCAGATACCCCTAAGAAACCATAGCGGAATCCATTTACCATATACACAACCGGGTTAGCTTTACTTACCCACTGCCAAAACTCAGGCAGCAGTGAAAGAGAATAAAATACGCCACCCAAATAGGTTAATGGAGTAAGTACAAACGTAGGAACAACGCTGATGTCGTCAAAGGTCTTCGCGAAAACCGCATTAATAAGACCCGCCGTCGCGAATAAGGTAGAGGTAAGTAGTACCGTAAGAGCGATAATGCCTAAGCTATAAATTTTTACATCAACAAAAAATAGCGATACTAGGGTCACCATAATGCCGATTAAAATGGCTCGTGCTACGCCGCCCCCTACATAGCCTAGAATGATAACAGACGTCGGTACAGGCGATACTAATAGCTCTTCAATGTTGCGCTGAAATTTAGCGCTAAAAAATGAAGAAGACACATTGGAATAGGAACTTGTGATCACTGACATCATGATTAAGCCTGGCACAATAAACTCCATATAGCTAAAGCCCCCCATTTGACCAATACGGTTACCGATAAGGCTACCGAAAATCACAAAGTATAGACTCATAGTAATGGCAGGTGGAACAAGGGTTTGCACCCAAATACGCAAAAATCGGGTACACTCTTTAATCCAGATTGTGGTTAGCGCAACGTAGTTTTGTTTTACCCAACTAATTTTTTTCTCTTCACTCATGTGTGTTGTTTCATTACTCATTACTTCACTCCGCCTGCTTCGCTGACTCGACTAAGCGAACAAACAGTTCTTCTAACCGATTTGATTTATTGCGCATACTCATCACTTGAACGCCCTGCTCACTCAATTGAGTAAATACCGGGTTAAGACCTTCGGCCTTCTCCACATCAACCTCTAGCGTATGGTTGTCTCCCCATCGGTGGTCAACACCATGTAATGTGAGTGCGTCCATATTTGTTTGCTCTTGCAGCTGCACATCGAGTACAAAAGTTTCCACGTTAAGCTTTGAGAGCAATGATTTCATGCTTGTGTTCTCAACAATGGTGCCTTTGTTGATAATAGCGATATTGCGACAGAGCATTTCGGCTTCTTCAAGATAATGCGTGGTCAGTATAATGGTAATACCTGCGCGATTGATTTCTTCGAGGAACAACCACATTGCCCGGCGAATCTCAATATCCACACCGGCCGTAGGCTCATCAAGAATCAATAGCTTTGGCTCGTGCATTAGCGCTCTTGCGATCATTAATCTGCGCTTCATACCACCTGAGAGTTCACGAGCACGGGCATCGCGCTTTTCCCACAGATCAAGCTTAGCGAGGTATTTTTTCGCTCGCTCTTTGGCAATACTGCGGGGCACGCCGTAGTAACCCGCTTGATTAAGTACAATTTGAAGCACGGTTTCAAACTGATTAAAATTGAATTCCTGAGGTACTAAGCCAATACAGGCTTTAGCTTGTTCTTTTTGTGTGGTGAGGTCATACCCAAACACCGACACCGTTCCACCGGTTTGATTAACCAGTGAACTAATAATACCAATAGTGGTGGATTTACCGGCTCCGTTAGGCCCAAGCAACGCAAAAAAATCGCCCTCTTGCACGCTAAGGTCCACGCCTTTTAGCGCCTTTACGCCACCTTTGTAGGTTTTTGTTAACCCTTTAATGTCTAACGCTTTCATGAAATACCCATGTTGTGAGTGTTACAGCTAACCCGCTAAGGAGAGATTGAGTTGTGCGGTAAGTGCGCATTGCACGTTTACACGCTTTGCACTTGTGTGCGTAGTGTACCGCAATCTTATGTAAAAATTTAACTCGTGCGCGACTTAGCTCTGTTTTTTTACGTTTATTCACTTGAGAAGCTGACCTTGTGACCCCGTAGAGTAAGCCTCAAATTATAAATCGAAATAATTAGGTAAGATGCTAAAATGCGACTCCAAATGTAAATTATTCTCATTAGCGTTTACATGCGTAAGGAGATTCCCTATACTTCTGCCTCCTTTAGCACACACAGGGATGCATAATGAAAAACACAACACTCACTATGGGCGCGCAAACTATCGCCGCTGCCTTGGCATTTGGCTCATCGACAGTACTGGCTCAAGAGACTGCAGAGCAGAATACTGGACCTATCGCCAAAGCAAGCAGCGAGCAGTGTCAGGACAGCGACACGGCAACGTGTGAAGCCGCCGACGATAAAGCCATTGAGCTTATCCGTATTCACGGCGTTCAACAGTCTATTTATCGTTACGCCAAATCTGGCGATCCTCGACGTGTTGCCGATTTAGTCGATACCCCGCAAACTATCAGTGTTCTTACTCAAGACCAAATTCAGGAAAGTGGTAAAACTGACCTGGCAGATATCCTCTCTGCCCAGGCTGGTGTAACACTCGGTACTGGTGAAAATGGTAATGCCTTTGGCGATCGCTACATCATTCGCGGTCATGAAGCGCGAAGCGACGTGTTTGTTGATGGATTGCGCGATCCGGGTATGACAACTCGCGAAAGCTTTGCTACCGAGCGTGTTGAAATAACAAAAGGTCCAAGCTCGACCTTTGCAGGCCGTGGTTCATCTGGCGGTGCGGTAAACTCAATAACTAAAAAAGCGTCTACCAGCTACAACTTTGGTCGCGTAGATGCCGCTATTGGCACCGATGAGCACGTACGCTTCACTACTGATTTAAACAAAACACTGAGCGAAGATAGCGCCATTCGACTAAACGCCCTGACCTCTTCAGAAGATATGCCTGGTCGTGAAGGCATTGAACGCAGCAGAGACGGCGTACAGCTTTCTTATGTTAATCAACCTACCGATCGTTTGTCGTTTACCGGTGATATTTACTATTTAAATGCAGAAGATAAGCCTGACTTAGGCAGCTATTTCGACCGTGATGCCGGTGAACCGCTAAGCGATATTCCGGTTTATGCACAAGACGAAGACTTCATGAATTCTGAAGTAAAAACCTTTACGCTGCGCACCGAATACGATATTAGCGATAATGTTCGTTTTTACAACGCCACCCGCTTTGGTAAAACAGAGAATGAGTACGTTACTACAGGTTTAAGTGGCTCTACGCGCGCAGACACAGACCCGACAGCACCAGGCGAATCTACGCTCACCTTAAGTAATCACCAGGGTTGGCAAGATGTTGATTATGTCACCACACAATTCAACTTATTTTGGGATACCTCATTGGCTGGTGCAGAGCATCGTTTTGTATTTGGTTTTGAGTACACTGATGAGTCGGTAGACAATGGTGTTTTTGCCGTTGATTATGCTAACGACACGAATTGCTTAACTGATGGGCGACGTGGTGTGTCTAACCGCTTTTGTATTACCGATGCCAATGGCAACTTAGCCGATGACATCAACAGCATTATGGGTAAAGAAATCACCCGCGGCGATGCAGATGCCCTGTTTGATATTGAAACCTATTCCCTTTACGCCATGGATACGTTTGAACTCACCGAGGCGCTTAACGTGTTCTTTGGCATTCGCTTAGATAGCTACGACTATACCAATGAGACATCTACTGAATTTTTCGAGTTTTCAGACGAGCTTTATAATGGTCACTTAGGACTAGTATATGAAGTATCGGAAAATGGTAATGTTTATGCCTCTTACAGTACTGCAACCAATATCAATGGCGGCGAATCAGACCTAGGCGCAAACTGTGGCTACGGCGGTCTATGCGGTACACCAGAACAAGCTGCGCAAGCAGATCCAGAGCAGGTTGAAAATATTGAGCTGGGGATAAAATGGTTGTTGTTTGATGAAAAATTAAGTGCAAATGCTGCCGTTTTCCGTATTACTAAAAGTGATGTACATGAAAGCGTTGGAGATGCTTACACGACGCTAGGCTCGCTTAATACTGGTGAAAACAGAGTTGACGGGGTGGAGTTTGGAGTTAGTGGCGACATAACTGATAAACTGAGCATGCAGGCTTCAGCAGCAATAATGGATTCAGAAGTACTCGCGTCCTATGATGCTGACAATATCGGCCTTGCACTGAGTAACTTTGCCGATAAGAGTGTTTACATTCAGATGCGTTATCAGCCAAATGAAAAGTTCGCGTTTGGCGGTGACTATAGCTACCAGTCTGAAATGTATGGCGGTCAGCCTGATACCGCTGCAGGCTTTGATGCTGATGCGGGCGAGTATTCTATACGCGTACCTAGCTATCAGGTAGTTAACTTGTTTGCCAACTACTATCATTCTGATTCAACCACTTTTCGACTGAACGTTGGTAATGCGCTTGATGAGGAATACTGGACTGCTGCATATCGCTCTGGCTCGTTCATGTATCTTGGTGACGGACGAAACGTTACTGCGACAGTGAATTACCAGTTTTAAGTCTAATACAAGGAATATTACTGAACTATGATCGTTATTGATAACCTACTGAATGCTGACGAAGTGAAACAGTTTCGCGCAGCCTTGGATGACGTGCCGTTTAACGACGGTAGAGAAACGGCCATGGGAATGGCGGCAGTAGTTAAAAATAACGGTCAGGCCGATCCGCAGCACGAACGCACGCAACAGTTAGCCAATGTGTTGCTTGCCAAGCTAGGAAACCACCCTAAGGTGGTTTCTGCTGCGTTACCTCAGCGTATATTCCCTCCCTGCTTTAATCGTTATAGTAAGTCACAGAATTACGGTTATCACGTCGATGCCGCCATTATGCGTATTCCTAATACACCCGATGTGCTGCGCAGCGATATGTCGATGACCGTATTTTTAAGTGAGGCTAATGAGTACGAGGGGGGAGAGCTTGTCATTCAAACTGGGTTTGGTGAGCAAAGCATTAAATGTGATGCGGGGAGCGCTATTTTGTATCCCTCATCTAGCCTGCATAAAGTCACTCCCGTTACACAGGGAGAACGTGTGGCAGCTATTACGTGGATGCAGAGTATGGTGGTTGACCCGCAAATTCGCCAAACTCTTTTTGAGTTAGACCAAGCTATACAGTCACTTATTGCCAGCGAAAGCGCAAATCGAGAGCAGCTTGATCAACTGCACCACGTTTACCATAACCTCATTAGACAATTTTCCGCCGTATAACTTTTGTTATGAGGATTTCAACAAGAGGCTCTTATCAAGGGGCTAGTTAAGGCTAGCCACTTCTGTAGTCGCTACTTCGATTAACTCGAAGGAAGTACCTTCGTCACCTTTTACCATTACCCTGCATTCGCCCCAGCTCTCGGGAATTGTCCAGATATGGTCTTCGGCAACCGTGAATTTTTCGCGATGCGACTGACAACGCACTTCAACCGAGTCCAAATCGCCTTTTATGCTGTCAAAAGCAAACTGATTTCTCACTAAGGTATGAAAGAGAAGCTCTCTGTCGTCTATTTCCATATCAATGCTTATGTGCTTATTTGATGCAATTTGCTCTTTTATCGTTTCAATAATTGGCTGTGTGGCTTGTATACGTTCTTGCTGCTCTTCAAATGAAGTTAAGTCTTCGAATATATGCAGTGCGTCGGCGTAATACCCTAATTCAGCAGAAAGTAAAACGCTACGCTGTAAGATATAAGCTATGTGATCTTCGCTAAACACGCTATTTTTACCAAATGCACTTCCATTACTGGCTTTTACCCGCTTTAAGCTTGAAAGCTCTCTGCGCCAGTCTTTGAGATGACTTGCTATGGTTGCATCCATATTAGCGGCCCATGCGTTTTCATAATGATTCAGCGTGTCTTCTTCTCGTAATTCCGTGAGAAGCACCTCTGCTTTCTCAACTTCGCCGTTTTGAAACATTTCATCAATGTCTCGATATTTTGCAATGAATTGACGAGAGGCACCGGATTTACCATCTAACATAAAGTCGAATTGTACTGCTTGCTGGCACTGCTGAGTAGGTTGGCCGTTTTTCATAGCCGGCTCATACTTCCATTGCTTCAACGCATGTAATGCTTTTCGTTTAAAGTCTCTATGCCCGCCAAAATCGTCCACCACCGCATCTTGCACATTACCTTCTTCATCAATAACGTAACTCATTTTAACCCAACCCTCTTGACCTCTTCGGGCAGCAGAAATCGGATAACGGGGATCGATACGTTTTTTGGGTTTCGCAGGCTGAAAAGCAGTAATTCTCTTAACTTCGTTATCTCGCTTTTCTGCTAATACCTGTGCTTCTTTCTCATCGCAAGGTAAGGAAAGCTCTTGAGCATGTAAAACGGCAGGGCATATGAAAAGCGTACCGGCTACAGCCAGTGAAGGTAGTAAACGGCGAGAAATAACTTTATTAGCATAGCCTGAAGCAGCTACAGGGTTTACTGAGCGAAGAAAATGAGCGTTCATCTAATCATCCTTAATTGAAGAGGGCTATTTATAAATGCTATTACTAAAGCCATCCATTACAGCTATTAATTGCAGCCTAGTTCGTATTTTGGTGTTACAGCAATCTTAACCTTAGCGCTTACTATTCTGCTTTTCAAGGGACGCATCTGGCACATTTTTAATCATCATTTTTTCTTTTCGTCGCGTCATCATTTTGGCCAAGCGTCGCATACTTACCGTTGTGTCTTTTTCATCGACAATATCCACACCGAGTAAACGCTCTAGCAAATCTTCAAGGGTAATAACCCCTTCTAAACCGCCATATTCGTCAACTACCAGCAACATATGCACGTGTTTGTCGATGAAGTGCTCAAATGTCACCGATAAGGGCATAATATTCAAAATGGTAATTAAATTCTTAGCGTATTCAGACAGAGGTTTATCGGTATTGCCTCGAGCTTGAGCAACTAACAAATCTGAACGCATCACGTAGCCGGTAATATTTTCAGAATCGTTATCTTCATACACAGGAATACGCGAGAACTCGATATTAGAATGCTTGTGGAAAAAAGCCTCTACCGTCATCGATTCGGAAACAGAGAATAACGCTGTCCTATGGGTTATTGCATCTTTCACCTTAAGTTCGTGAAGGCTGAGCAGACTTTGTAAAAACGAGGCTTCGTGGTTTGCCAGTTGCCCTTCCTGTCCTGATAGCTCGGCCATAGCGTGAAGCTCGCTGCGACTTAACCCTCGTAACGGGCTGTCTTCTTTAAATCCGCGGGTGAGCAACTCAGACATTTTCACAAAGGGCATTAAAATAAGGGCGAGGTATTTTAAAAAGTATGCCGTAGCGGGGGCGAGTGCTCGCCAGTAGGTTGCTCCTACTGTCTTTGGAATGATTTCAGAAAACACGAGGATGAGTAAGGTTAATACGGCAGAAATTATACCTATATAAGCCTCGCCAAATACAGATGCAGCTTGCGCTCCGGCACCGGCAGCTCCCATGGTATGGGCAATCGTATTTAGCGTAAGAATTGCAGACAACGGCGTGTTGATATTGTCGGTCTGTTTACGCAGCAGCCTTCCGCTTGGCGCGTTTTCTTTTTCCAGTACGGAGATATAAGCAGAAGACACACTCAAGATCACCGCTTCTGCAATTGAACACAGAAACGAAAAGCCAAGTGCAATAAACACGTACACAATAAGTAAAAGCATGTAGGGTTTCCATAAGGATTAGATAAAGCTGCGAGTTATTATTCTTTTATCGCAGAATTACATTATGAGGGACATCGCAGGCGTTACAAGCGCACTGATAGATTATTTGTATTTAATGACAGCATGATGATGGCGTTTGCGTGTGACGATACTGCATAAGCTTATTGATGCCAATGCGCAGCATCAAAGCACCGAGTATAATAGCGCTCAACGCATAAGCGACCTGAACTCCACCGCCGTGCTCATGGAGCGCAGATTGGGTTTGAATTAACCCTTGTAGCGACATCGCCGACACAAGGTAGTTAAGCAAATAGCCAAATGCAATACTTGCCGACACCACGCTAAACAAATACAGCGCAAGCGTCTTCAGCCCCATTTCCTGCTTAATCATACCCATAGTAGATATATTCGTTGCAGGCCCTGCCATAAGAAACACTAAGATTGCACCAGGCGATAACCCTGCAGCCAAAAAGCCAACGGCTAAGGGCGTTGAAGCCGTTGCGCAGATATACATCGGAATACCAATAAATGCCATTACCAACATAGCAACTAGGCCGTCACCCCATTGCGTTAAAAAGTCGGTGGGCACCCAAGTTTTAATTGCAGCAGCCAGTGCTAAACCTATCAATAACCACACCACTATATCTTCAAGCAGCTTTCCGCTGGCATAACGAGCCACGCGAGCAGCAGACGCTGCGGCATTAGAGAAACTTGAGAAGGCGTTTAAAGAGTGGTCAGTGTGCTCGGCACTGGTACTGTTGGCATTCATGCTATGGTTACCGCTTTCATGCTGTGAACTACTACAGCATGACGAGGGCTGGGCGACTTCAGCTTTAGTACTGCAGCATGGGCTACTCTCAACAGGCTTTGTTGTTTCGCTTTCACAACACGAACTCACGGGTTCTGCTGTTTTATTCACTTTGCTGTCTGAGTCGCCAAACACTTTAACCATAATACCAGCGTATATGGCGCTCGCCACTGCAGCTATTGGCCTGATGATGGCGAATAATGGGCCAAGTAACGCGTACGATACCGATACACTATCCACCCCAGTTTCAGGCGTGGAAACAAGAAATGAAATAGTTGAGGATTTTGAAGCGCCGCTGCGCCTAAGGCCCAACGCCGCGGGAATAACGCCGCAAGAGCATAAAGGTAAAGGGGCACCAATCACTGCAGCCTTACTAATTGACCCTATCGAGTTGCTTCCCATGTGACGCTCGAGAAAAGACACTGGCACCAATTCATGCATCACTCCGGCCACAAAGAGGCCCAGAAGTAACCATGGCGCAGATTCCATGAATAGCGCTAAAAAATTTTGGCCGAGCAGAATGATGTCTGACATGCTTCCTCAAATAAGGCGAAATAAAGCGTAAAAACACAAAGCGGTGCGTTAATGTGTATACAGCAAGTATACCAGAAAATGCCCTATTCAGAAAATGAGCACGGCCAATGCGAGTAACTAGGACGTGTAAATTGAAGCCCTGTTAACCGAGAGCGTGTTGGGCTAGTTCCTATTGAGCTGGATCCTATTGGGCTAAGTCCTATTGAGCTGGGTCCTATCAAGCTTGGGCGTAAAATAAAAAAGGCCTACACAAATGTGTAGGCCAAATGTTGACGTGCTCTACCCGATGTACTTCGCTAGAAGCAAAAGCGTGAGGTCAACCATGAACAAGTAACGGGAGTTACTGTGTGTCACGCTTACTGTCTTTCTTAAGCTTTGACACCACTGAAAACGCTTCTAACATGACCAGTACAGAAACAATCAGCACTACCGCGTCGAGAAATACCAATAGATAGTTCTCTGCCAGGTAATACTCTTTTAATTTAATAAGCCCGGCAAAAAAGGCCATTATCAACACAAACACCATAGGAATTAGTGTGTACTTCGCTGGTCTGCCAAGCTTGATAAGCATGACTGATATTACTAACAGTGTAAGACTGGCCAGTATTTGATTTGTTGAGCCGAATAGCGGCCAAATGATCATTCCACCGCTCCCAGAGGCACCGCCCGCACCAAAGGCGAGCAATAAACAACACCCCACCGCAAGCAGTGTGGCTACAACACCGTTTTTCAGTGCGTCAACTGAGTAAATGTCACCCCATTCTTGAATAATATAACGCTGAAGTCGCACACCTGAATCCATCGTAGTCCCTGCAAAAAGCACAACCATAACGGCTAAAATAGTGGATGAGAAATCGACCGGTAAGCCCCATCCTTGCTGAATTAAATTAGCTCCCCCGGTGATAAACGCACCTACACTACCCGCACCTAAATGACTGTACACTTCGTGCCATTCTTCAGGAGACGCAGCAAATGCAACGCCGCTTACTGCAACAATAGTAATAAGAGCCAGTGAACCCTCACCTACCGCACCTAAATAACCGACAAAACGCGCATCGGTTTCTTTATCAAGCTGCTTTGAACTCGTACCCGACGCAACAATGCCGTGGAAACCGGACACCGCACCACAGGCAATAGTGACAAAAAGAAGAGGAATAAGACTGGGCGTATCAACGGCGGTTTGCATGTTAAATGCCGGCGCGGTGATATCAGGCATGGCGAAAAATACAGCGCCATAGAGTAAAAACAGTCCCACTAATAGCTGCATACCGTTGATAAAATCTCGTGGCTGAAGCAGCATCCATACCGGTAACAGTGAGGCAATAGCTGCGTATATAAATAGGATGACAATCCAGTTGGCTTTATCCGCTAGACCAAACATGGTCTCCGGTAAGCTGATTGGAATATAGCTTCCCGCATACACAGAGGCATAAAGCACGACAATGCCCACAAGACACAGTGGTATTAGCGCAAAATTGCGTTTTAAAAGCTGACCAATAATCAAGGCAACCGCTATTGCCATCCACGCAGGGAAGACAGCCGTAGGCTGGGACACAAAGGAATTCGCAATCACCACACCAAATACCGCATTCACCATGAGAAGAACGAGGAAAATAACAATCATGAACAACGAGCGAGAGCGCTTACCGATAACACTTTCAGACAATGCTCCCATTGACTTTCCTTTATGCCGAGCACTGGCCCACAGTGCTCCCATATCGTGAACACCAGCGAACAGAATTGTACCAAACACCACCCAAAGCACAGCGGGTACCCATCCCCAGTACACCGCAATTGCAGGCCCTACAATGGGAGCCGCGCCGGCAACTGACGTAAAGTGATGCCCCCAGAGCACGACTTTATTGGTAGGCACGAAATCTTTTCCGTCCTGCTCGGTATGAGCGGGCGTGACAAAATTATCGTCTAACTTGAAAATGCGGTTAGCGATAAATTTTGAATACACAAACCACCCGAAAAGCATTCCGATGATCCCAAGTATTACAATAGCTATAGACTGCATAAAGTTTTCCCACTGTCGTTTTGGCTAGGCACGTATGTACGCTCTGTATTGTTATTTATGTGTAAAACCTAATAACCCGTAATTAAAGCATTTTTTACACACAATGCGAGGCGATATTAGACCAAAGTCTAACTTTCTAAAAGCCGATTCAAACAAGTCATACCAATGCACTAACAATCGGAATAATTCAAGATAAGGCTTCGCCTCTTAACTGCAACTGCACAGAATTTGCTACAGGCTCCACAATTCGTCTTTTTATACGTGTAATTGACAGTCTAGTACTTTAAAAAAGAATCATTCTCGTTTATAAAGCGTCTCATTAATCAAATTTCACACATAAAGTAAATCAAATGGCATCTCCAAAACTTCACATGGCGTTTCGTAAGTACCACCGATGGTTGGGCTTCTTTTTATCTGGGATCATGGCAATTTATGCTTTGAGCGGCGTCTTACTCATTTTCAGGCCCACTGACTTTTTAAAGTATGAGCAGGTGCAAACTCGGCAGCTCAGTGCAAACTTATCGGCAGAAGATGTGAGTTCTGCTATTAAAGTAAGAAGCTTAAAAGTTATCGCTGAAGACAACGACACTATCACGCTTAATATAGGTGAATACGATAAGGCATCGGGCACAGCCACACTAACACGAAAAGACTATCCTATTGTTTTAGCTAAAATGGTAAAGCTGCACAAGGCGACGAACAACAGTCCTTTGTTCTACTTAAACATCGCGTTTGGCGTAAGCTTGCTATTTTTTGTGGTGTCGGCGTTTTTAATGTTTATGCCAAAGTTACCCATGTACAAAAACGGGCTTAAAATTGCAGGAATAGGCGCTGCGGTAGCAGTATTAACAGTTATTTTTGGCTCTTAAAGATTAGGCCTTACTTATCTAGAATAGATAGTGAGTTTTCGAATAGATAGTGAGACCAAGCAACGATATCGATTAAAAGGGCGCCTCAGCATGACTAAGGCGCCCTTTCATTTAATAGTGACTCGCCCTAAATAGCGTTTAAGAAAAACTGCTTTATCTCTTTGTATACTGTCACCGATTCCGGCGTATTGTGCGCCACTAAATAGTCAGCATGAGAGAGCCCTTCAAACACCTCCAGCTGAGTATGAATACCGCACTCCCTTAATTTGCGATTCACTCGCACCGTGTCACTTAAAAATAAATCCCGTGTTCCTGTCACCAATATTGTGGGTGGCAACCCAGTAAAATCACCATACACAGGAGAAACGCGGGGTTCTGTGAGCGAATATTTACCTGCGTACAGCATAGCCGCAGCCTTAAGCAGCCCTTGGTAACTCACAAGTATTCTATCGATGCCCTCATTGATAACTAACGAATCACTGTTATTAGATAAGTCTGCCCAAGGCGTACCTGTATAAGCCGCTATTGGTAGCTCAATATTTTGCTTCTTAAGCTTTTGCAGTAGTGACAGTGCTAGCCCACCGCCTGCTGATGTGCCTCCAACAAAAATATTGTTAGCACCATAGCTATCCTTCAAATGACAATAAGCAGTAAACGCATCATCTAACGCTTGATGAGACGGCGAAGAGGGTGGCATGCGGTAATCAACGCAATACACCACAATACCCAACCTGCTGGCGATTAAAATAGCCTCCTCAATGCTTGGAAGGCCTGCAAAAAAGACATAAGCACCACCGTGGAAGTCGATATATACCTTACCTTCAAAACCCGAGCTAATATCGGTAGGCGTCACTTTACGAATGTTCACTCCCGCAACGCTTATTAGTTCAACGGCAACGTTGAACTGCTTGCGCATCGCTTTTACTTTCTTCTTTTGCTGGGTATTGACCAAATGTATCTGCTCAAGCCATTGCGCTTTGGTAGACGGCGAATTAGCTTTAACGGCATTTAAAGAAGGTGTAGGGAACTGCGACATTGCCTGCTTCATTTCATCACTTAAGCCTGCAGGAGTGTCGATGGTCCGACTAAGGCCGAGGGATGAATTATTGGTGTTATCAGGCATGGCCTTTATTTTCCCATTTTTGAAATACGCATATTGAAATACGTATCTTGAAATACCTAGCGCGATAGATGCTGCTTTGACTCAAAAATAGAGCCCTGCACAGCAGTTAAATTCTGTACATGAGCACGCTAAAACTGCTTTTTGCTAAATACTCTTTACGAAGGGTAATCGACCAGAGAGTGCTTGTTACAAAATACGTTATAAAAGAATACAGACTGAGCCAGTAAGTTTAAACAGCAGTGATTAAACCGCAGTAATAAAACATTGGTGGTTACACACCAGTGAGTAAATATAAGCTTATAAACACTTTCTAATACACATGCTCCAGTAAAAAGGGCAAGTGCAGTATTATTTAGTAAGCGCTTAGGTTATAACTATCTCCGAAAAACCAATAACAAACAACGTTGCCATTTATTTCTTATCTACAGACATACATTGCGACTAATGACGACTAATAAGGAAATTGACATGAAATCACGTACTTTTCGCAAATTGGCTGCAGGGATTGGGCTTGCGTTGCTATCGACCACCGCGCCCAGTGTTAAAAGCGCTGAAAGCGCTGAAAATGCCAGTAATAGCAACGATGGCACCTCTATTTGGGAAGTAACAAAAAACGGTGATGCCGTCTATATTGGTGGCACTATTCACATTCTCCCGGTATCAGAGTTCCCGTTACCCACACAATTCACTGACATCTATCAGCAAAGTGACACCGTGGTTTTTGAAGCCGAGCTACCTGACTCAACCGATGTTGCGGCGCAGCAACAGATGATGATGGAATTGTCCTATCAAAACGGTAAAACGCTGAAAGATACTCTGACAGACCAAACCTTTAAGGCCTTAGATCAATATTTATCTGCCTTCGGCGCTAGTGCAAATCAGTTGGCCAGTTTTAAACCTGGTTTTGTCACGACTATGTTAGTCACCATGGAAGCACAACGAGCGCAAATGGCTGGTGAGGGCGTAGACGCTTATTTTACTCAATTAGCAAAGCGAGACGGCAAAGAGAGAGAGTACCTAGAATCGCTAGACTTTCAAATTAACATGCTTGCTAATTTAGGCGACGGTGAGGAAGAACGCTTTATATCCGAAACTCTGGCAACGTTACCCGATCTTAAAAGCGAACTTGAACAAACGATAAAAGCATGGCGTGCAGGCGATACAGAAGCCCTAAACACACTGGTTATTCAAGCCTTCAAACAAGAAGCGCCAGAATCCTACGACGATGTGTTTACCAAACGCAATATGAACTGGATCCCTCAAATAGAAGCTATGTTTGGCGATGACGATAAAGAGTTTGTACTAGTCGGCGCAGGCCATCTCGTTGGCGAAGACAATGTTCTTAAGCTGCTTGAGCAAAAAGGTTACTCTGTTAAACAGCTTTAGTTCAGACTCTCAGCTGCATAGATGCAGCTGCGAAGCCGCTAATAAAAAAGAAGGGACGGGTTCACGGCGTGTTTCTTTCTCTTTTCATAGGCCTAATAGATGCCAAAAGGGGTGCGCTTGTGCAATCTAGAACTCTCAGCTGCATGGATGCAGCTGCGAAGCCCCCATGGATGGGTTCACGGCGTGTTCTAGATTGCACAAGTGCTCCCTAATGAGCAGGCATAAAAAAAGCGCACCTAAGTGCGCTTTTTTGTGCAGTGTTTGCAGAGTCT
>OJFG01000026.1_pt1 | contig 119197 bp, 102 predicted proteins | sample 1594071 | NCBI WGS metagenome assembly OJFG01 (sample SAMN05416818, study PRJEB24817) | seawater metagenome | isolation source: Sea water | place: Canada:Atlantic | collected 2013-07 | reverse complement strand
CTCTGGTTGCCATTTTGTATGGCTGAAAGGTGTCTAGCAAACTGGTGGCGATTCACAGACTCGCCGAAGGACCATGCACTGATAAGAATGGTCTGTAGCTCATTAGCGACAAATCTGTGGAAACTGTACGAGTTGCTAAAACACTTCGGAAAAGAAGTTCACGACAGCGGCGAAACTCATTGCTCGCGGGCGAACGCAATAAAAAAAATAATTGAGGAAAAGGATATCTACGGTTTTCGTAGCAAATATGCTGCACACGCAATCGATAATGACACTAAGTTACCGTTAAGCTTGGCAGCCGGCGAACAAAGAATACGCTCAATTTTCGGCGAAACCATCGGCGAGATGAATGCGTTCTGTTCATGGGTATGTCCAGAGATAGGTGAGAGAAAGGAAGAAAGCGTTACGAGATTTATTGTAGATTTCAGGGACTACTGTCGCGCAAATAGCGGGGCCCACAGTGACAGGCCATAACAATACCTAGGTATCCCTGGGCTCTACACACTGCTACCACTGTATCTGTCGCTGTGTGCGGCGTGCCTTTCTTTGTAGTAAGGATCCACTATTCTGGCCAAGTCTATGAACACTGCCATCAGTGGGGGCCGTCTAACCGAAAATAAGTGATACGCCTAAATTCACTAGGGGTTTGAGTCAGGTAACCGGATTATTTCTGTCTTGATTTTGTGCGTGTCCCCCGATTAGTACAGCCTGTAAAAATGGATATAGAAGTGCAATAAAAAGGGCCGGAAGACAACATTCCGGCCCTTTTGCGTTACTGAGCCCGCAATTCTTTCTTCATGATCTTACCTATCGGATTGCGGGGAATGACATCTACTAGCCTCATTTTTTCGGGAAGCTTGTAAACACTCATACCCTGACTCTTCAGGTAGTCATTGATTTCCTCTAACGCTGGCGGATGGCTCTCATCCGCAGGCACCACGCAAATGCAGACACGCTCCCCCATGATTTCGTCCGGGTGGGGTATGACGGCAACGTCTTGCACCTTGTCAAAGCCAAGCACGGCGTTTTCCACCTCGACACTGGAGATGTTGAAGCCTCCGCGGATCACCATGTCTTTCTTGCGATCGTAAAAGCCTACGTGGTTGGCATTTTGCACAATGAACAGGTCTCCGGTGCGGAAGAAGCCGTCAGCGGTGAAAGACTGCTCGGTGATGTCCGGGCGTTGGAAGTAACCGGCAAAGACCCCCGGGCTTCGGTAGCAAAGCTCTCCGATACCTCCGGGCTCGGTGATCTCTTCATCCTGGTCGCCGAGAATCTTCACTTCAATGCCATTGATGCCGGAGGGCCATTCGACGCTTTCTCTGCCCCACCAGGGTAGATGATCCACCCGCATAGCCAGGTCAGGTACGTCGGCGGGGCCGGCCACTAGGCAGGAGCCTTCGTTCTGGCCCCAGATATTGACGATGTCGATATCCCAGCGGCGCTTGAACTCCTGCATGGACCAGGCAGAAGGCGGTGCTGACCCGGTGGTGATGGTCCGCACGCTGGACAGATCGAGCTGGTCCACGTTGGGCAGTTTGGCGATCATGTTCAGCATCGCCGGGACCAGGATGGTATATTGAATGCGCTCTTCGGTAAGCTGGCGCAGCAAGATCTCCGGCGTGATGGGATGGTGCAGCACTAGGGTCCCTGCTGCCGCTAGCCAAGGTACGTAGTTCACCCCCACCGCTGTCATGTTTACCAGGGGCGCCACGCATAGAATCCGGTCGCCCTGCTGCAAGCCACAGGTGGTGAACACGAGGTTAATCATGTACTCCCAGTTGTTGTGGCTCATGGGGCAGCCTTTAGGGTCTGCCTCAGTGCCAGATGTCCAGCAGAGCGTAAAAATATCATTGGCTTCTACTGGCACCTCAGGTCCCTGGCTGGGTTTGCTGCGGGCAATATCGGTCAGTTCTTTCAGGCCGATGTAGTGCTCGAAACCCAACTCCTGGCCTAGAGCTTGGTAATCAAAGCCGTGAAAGCTCTCAGCCGACGCGTAGAAACGGGCCTCGGTCATTTTTTTCACATAACCCACATCCTTGCTTCGCCATTGCATAGGCAGTGCAGAAAGCAAGCCGCCGGCCTTTGCTGCGGCTAGGTACAACATGGCCAGCTCCCACACGTTGGGTAACTGGGCCACTAATACGTCGTCCTTACCAAAGCCGCGGCGCGACAATTCTGCTGCCGTAGCATCCACTGCCTGGCCGAATTCTGCCCAGGTGAGGCGCTGGGCGGGGGTGCCCACCAGCTCGTTCCGGTTGGGGGGATCCACCACCGCTTCTCGCTCTGGGTGGGCGATACAATTGGCGGCCGCGCGCTGGAGCAGGGTCTTGTCCCCCCAGTGCCCCATGTTCGTATATTTCTCAACCAGTTCAGGTTTGTGCAAAATCATGAATTAATTCTCCTGTGACGGTTATTGTTGTTGCCATCCAATTGGAAGCGATGATGGTTGACGTCGACACTCGGGACCATTTCCTGCCAGTAGTGCTTCGACACTATCCGCCAGTGATACTTATTTTTCTAGGACGGGTTTGAACGTCTCGATCATTTTGCTGGCATTGCTAATATTGTATTTCTTGGTGTAAGTGGCGGCATGGGTGTAGATGCTGAGGGCATGTTGCTGTAGTAAGTTACGGTAAATAGCCGCAATGGGCCGCTTTGGAAAGGGCGGTGATCTCCACCGAAGCGCATTCAAAAAGTCTCGCTAACCGGAATGTATATGCCTCGCATCGCCGTCTTTGCTGACGTCCAGAATATTTATTACACCACCCGCCAAGCTTTTGGGCGGCCTTTCAATTATCGGGCGCTTTGGCAGCAGCTGTCGGCGCAGGGCGAAATAGTTCACGCATTGGCCTATGCCACTCACCGTGGCGACGACGGGCAGACGAAATTTCAGGATGCGCTTAAACACATTGGCTTCACAGTTAAACTCAAACCCTATATTCAGCGCAGTGACGGTTCCAGCAAGGGTGACTGGGATGTGGGCATTGCGGTGGATGTGATGACGCTGGCTCCAGAGGTGGATACGGTGGTGTTGCTTTCCGGGGACGGAGATTTTGATGTGTTACTAACGCGAGTTGGCGCTACCCCGGGGGTTCGTACTGAAGTGTATGGGGTTGAGCCGCTGACTGCTCGTTCGTTGATTGATAGTGCCTCGGTGTTTCATCCGATAGGAGATGCGTTGCTATTAAAGTGATATCAGAGACTTCCGAGCGCTGATAGGCGCGGCAATGGATATCTTTGGCTCACTGTTGATAACCAAACGCAACGATTTTGCTAATGCTCTGGGGTTAAAAATCCGGATGATAGGACGTTCGAGCCTACCCTAGGTGTCAGGCCACTGCGATACGGATAACAATAAGGAGCAGCAAGTATGGCCCGTAAATTGTCTATTATGGATTCCGGCTGGTTAATGATGGAGACCCGGGAAACCCCTATGCATGTGGGGGGGCTGGCGTTGTTTGCCATTCCAGAAGGTGCTCCTGAGGATTATGTGGAAAGTATCTATCGATACCTGGTGGATGTGGATAGCATCTGCCGCCCATTTAACCAAAAGATTCAGTCTCATTTGCCCCTGTACTTAGATGCTACTTGGGTGGAAGACAAAAATTTCGATATTGACTACCACGTACGGCATTCTGCCTTGCCTCGGCCGGGACGGGTGCGTGAGCTGTTGGCGTTAGTATCGCGGTTGCACGCCCAGCGTTTGGATCCTAGCCGCCCGTTGTGGGAGAGCTATTTGATCGAGGGGTTGGAGGGAAACCGTTTCGCTCTTTATACCAAGATGCATCACTCCATGGTGGATGGGGTGGCAGGGATGCACCTAATGCAGTCTCGCCTAGCTACCTGTGCGGAAGACCGTTTACCCGCCCCTTGGTCTGGCGAGTGGGATGCAGAGAAGAAACCGAGAAAGAGCCGTGGCGCTGCAGCGGCGAATGCCGGCATGAAAGGAACAATGAATAACCTGCGCCGAGGTGGTGGTCAGCTTGTGGACCTGCTGCGACAGCCCAAGGATGGCAACGTAAAGACTATCTATCGGGCGCCGAAAACCCAGCTAAACTGCCGGGTGACGGGCGCGCGACGCTTTGCTGCCCAGTCGTGGTCGCTGTCGCGGATTAAAGCCGCGGGCAAACAGCATGGCGGTACGGTGAATGATATTTTCCTTGCCATGTGTGGCGGCGCGCTGCGTCGCTATCTGCTCAGTCAGGATGCCTTGTCCGATCAGCCGTTGGTAGCCCAGGTACCAGTAGCCTTGCGTAGTGCGGATCAGGCTGGTGAGGGTGGCAATGCCATTACTACGGTTCAGGTAAGCCTGGGTACGCATATTGCTCAGCCGCTGAATCGGCTGGCCGCAATCCAGGATTCCATGAAAGCGGTGAAATCTCGGCTTGGTGATATGCAGAAGTCCGAGATCGATGTTTATACGGTGCTGACCAATATGCCGCTGTCTTTGGGGCAGGTCACGGGCCTGTCCGGGCGCGTAAGCCCCATGTTTAACCTAGTGATTTCCAATGTGCCGGGGCCGAAGGAAACGCTTCATCTCAATGGTGCGGAGATGTTGGCTACCTATCCGGTGTCATTGGTTCTGCATGGTTACGCCCTAAATATCACTGTGGTGAGCTACAAGAATAGCCTTGAGTTTGGCGTGATCGGTTGCCGTGACACGTTGCCTCATATTCAGCGTTTTCTGGTTTATCTCGAAGAATCGCTGGTGGAACTGGAGCCTTGATTCGGTAATGGTGACTTGATGTATAGAGGCTCCCTAACAACATTGCAGCTTGGGGATTGAGTCGATAATCAACGGGCATTTCTGCTGTATGTTTTTCCCCTTAACCGCACGTTGCCGGCATGCTAACGGGTTCGCGTATGGAGCCCATGCTGCCGCATCCCTCAGGGGGCTGTGTTCTGGTGGAGTAGGTGTATCGATGTAATCGAAGGTTTATGAGGCGTACGTTAAATTGCCACTCCCAACCGCTCTTTTGTTCTTCTCGCCTGCATCTTCCCTTAAAATACCGGGCAACTAATTCCTCTGGAGCAAGATGTCTATGGGCCGCGCCTACCAAAACCGCAAAGAATCCATGGCGAAAACCTCGGACATGAAAGCCAAGGTGTACAGCCGCTATGGTCGGGAAATCTACGTTAGCGCGAAATCCGGTGGTGTGGACCCTACTGCGAATCTGGCATTACGCAGCCTGATTGAACGCGCCAAAAAAGATCAGGTGCCCGGTCATGTGATTGATAAAGCCCTCGACAAGGCTAAAGGGGGTGGCGGTGAGGATTACTCCCCGGCCCGCTATGAAGGCTATGGCCCTGGTGGCAGCATGGCACTGATTGAATGCCTCACCGATAACCCGAATCGTACCTTTGGTGATGTGCGTATGGCCTTTACCAAGACCAAATGTAAGATCGGTACCCAGGGTACGGTGAGCCACATGTTCGATCACGTGGCGATTTTCGTTTTTGCCCACGAAGATGAAGATGCGGTGCTCGAAGCCCTGATGGATGCGGATGTGGATGTCAGCGAAATAGAAAACGATAACGGTATGCTGACGGTGTTCACGCCTAACACCGAGTATTTTAAGGCTAAGCAGGCGCTGGTCGAGGCCTTCGGGGAATTGGAATTCGAGGTGGATGAAATTCAGTTTATTCCGCAGAGTTACACCACCATCAGCGCCGAAGACATGGACATGTTCGATAAATTCATGGCCATGTTGAATGATTTGGATGACGTGCAGAACGTCTATCACAACGTGGATCTGGGCTGATTCCAGTCCTGCAATCGTCAATCCGCAACGGAGAATGCCCTGTGCTGGATAACGACATCCTCGCCGCCGCCGTCGCACTGGCCGGTGCCCTGCAAAAACAACGTTTGCTGTTGGCCACTGCGGAGTCCTGTACCGGGGGGGGCATTGCCCAGACGCTCACCAGCCTGTCCGGCGCATCCACTTGGTTCGATCGGGGTTTTGTCACCTATTCTAATGAGGCTAAGCAAGAGATGCTTGGCGTGCCGGCCTCCACGTTGGCGACCTCGGGCGCGGTTAGTGAAGCAACGGCACTGGACATGGCGCGGGGCGCTATTAGCCATTCCCGTGCCCATGTGAGTGTGGCGGTGACGGGTATCGCCGGGCCGGATGGCGGCACGCAAGATAAGCCGGTGGGCACCGTCTGGATTGCCTGGGGGCAGAAGCTGGGTCATGCAGAAGCTCGCTGTTTCCAATTCGACGGGGATCGCGATGCCGTCCGTCAGCAGACCATCCTGCACGCCATTCTGGGCTTGAATGCCCGTCTCAAGTAGCCACAATCAGGCTATTCCTTTCTGCCCTGCTGAGGCGGGGCAGACCAGACAACGATCTGGAAGGTTGCAATGCACAGCCAATGTTGTTCATAATACTGTCCATAACGCCAGTGCTGGTCGAAAGGTCAGATAAGGCGGGTCGGATACGGTTAGATACGGTTAGCGTCAATGAATGACGCGCCGAACACGGAGAGGGGTCACAATGAGCGATAAAAGTAAGGCGCTGTCCGCTGCGCTGTCACAGATTGAGCGCCAATTTGGCAAAGGTTCTGTCATGCGCATGGGCGATCGCAAGCGTGAGCGCATGCCCTCCATCTCGACCGGCTCACTGGGGCTGGATGTTGCCTTGGGTATTGGCGGTCTGCCCAAGGGCCGTATTGTCGAGATTTATGGCCCTGAATCCTCCGGAAAAACCACCCTGACATTGAGCGTGATTGCCCAAGCTCAAAAAAAAGGCGCCACCTGTGCCTTCGTGGATGCTGAGCATGCGCTAGACCCGGATTACGCAGAAAAGCTGGGCGTAAACGTGGACGACCTGATTGTTTCCCAGCCAGACACCGGAGAGCAGGCACTGGAAATCACCGATATGCTGGTGCGATCCGGCGCGGTGGATGTGGTCATCGTCGATTCTGTGGCGGCGCTGGTGCCGAAAGCTGAAATCGAAGGGGAAATGGGTGACACCCACGTGGGGTTGCAGGCTCGTCTGATGAGCCAGGCGCTGCGTAAAATTACCGGTAATGTGAAAAACGCCAATACACTGGTGGTCTTCATTAACCAGATTCGCATGAAGATTGGTGTGATGTTTGGTAACCCGGAAACCACCACCGGTGGTAATGCCCTGAAGTTCTACTCCTCTGTACGCTTGGATATCCGCCGTATTGGTGCGGTGAAGCAGGGCGACGAAGTAACCGGTAACGAAACCCGGGTGAAGGTGGTGAAAAACAAGGTGTCGCCGCCGTTCCGTCAGGCTGAGTTCCAGATTCTCTACGGCCAGGGCATTAATCAGCTCGGAGAAGTGTTGGACTTGGGTGTTCAACAGGGGTTGGTGGACAAATCTGGCGCCTGGTATGCCTACAAAGGCGACAAGATTGGCCAAGGTAAGCAGAACGCCTGCGAGTACCTGCGAGAAAACCCGGCCATTGCCGAAGAAATTGAAACCGAAATCCGGGCCCGCCTGTTGCCGGACCCTACAGCTGAAGCCCCGGCAGAAGAGGCCGCCCCCGCTGACGATGAGTGAGCCGCTGACCGAGGCCGAGCTGCGCCAGCGGGCAGTTGCCCTGCTGGCCCGGCGCGATCACTCCCGCCGTGAGCTTGTCACCAAGCTGCAACAGCGCCTGGGGGACCAGCCGGCGCTGGAGGCGGTGCTAGCCTGGTGTGAGGAGCACGATTTTATCGATGACCGGCGCTTTGCCGGTTTTTTTGTGCGCGCGCGTATTGAGCGAGGGCAGGGGATGTTGCGGATTCGTCAGGAACTGCAGCTAAAAGGCGTTGAGAATGACTGGATTGCTGAAGCGCTAGAGAATGCCGAGGTAGATTGGTTCGCGCTGGCGAAAGACGTTCGTGCTCGCCGTTTCCGGCAGTACCCCCAAGACCAGAAAGAAAAAGCCAAGCAGCTACGTTTTCTGCAAAGTCGCGGCTTTAATGCGGAACAGAGCTTCGCTGCGCTGGATATGCAGGACGCTGAACTGGATTAAATCTGCTGTTTTCTTGTGCTTTCAAGTGCTCCCCCGTTGCGTTGCTGGCGGCGAAATTCAAGCCAGGACCAAAAGCACTTTCGCCACAGAGCGCACAGGACAGATAGAGATGCCCTTAGGTGAGCGCGCCGCTAGCGTTGCTCATGCTCTTAGCGCGGGAATGCGATTGGGCGGGAGTATATGTGTTGTGCTCTGGTGAGCATCTTCTTGGCGGCGTATTCTGCGTTTTTAATGCGTGTGTGAGATTTTTCATGGAATACCTGTCTGATCCTTGGCTGGTGGCTGCCATGCTAGGCGCTGGTGTGTTGGCAGGTTTTATCAATACTCTGGCAGGAGGCGGCGGTTTGCTGATCTTGCCACTGTTAATGCTCAGCGGCATGAGTGCAGCCCTGGCCAACGGTACCATGCGCGTTGCAGTGTTGATTCAAAGCGCGGAAGCGGTGCGCCAATTCAATAAACGTGGCTCTATGCCCTTTGCCGATCTGCCCGCGATATTGGTGCCGAGCTTGCTGGGAACATTGGTGGGGGCGCTGGCAGCAGCCTTTCTTCCCGAAACTATTCTTAAGCCTGTGCTTCTAATTACGCTGGTGGTGGTCGCGTTACTAATGGTGCTGCGCCCGTCGCAGATGTCACCGGACCCGAACTCAGTGCCATTGTCTCCTAATACCAGCCTGTCGGGCTGGATAGGGCTGTTTTTCGCTGGAGCCTATGGTGGTTTTGTTCAAGCGGGCGTGGGCTTCGTGTTACTGGCGGTGCTTGCCGGGCAGTTACGCTACGACCTGCTACGCAGTAATGCGTTGAAACTGGCTATCACGGGCAGCTTCACCATATTAGCGCTGGCTATCTTTGTGGCCCGGGGGCAGGTGGCCTGGTTGCCTGGGCTGGTGGTTGCGGCGGGTAGTCTGATTGGCGTTCGGCTTGGGGTCAGCTTTGCTCACGCCGTGTCCCCACGTGTGCTCAAGCGTATTTTGCTGGTGATGGTGTTGGCAGTATGCCTAGCCGCGGCAATCAAGGGATGAGCTTCAAACCATACCCCATAAGGTGCGAGAAGAAAGAGGGTGAGCGGGGAGCGCTTATGACCGTATTTTTCCTCTCAGGTTTGTACGTGGCCAGGGTCTGTCAGCTTTATAGGTGATGCTTCTTTGTTGCCGCTTGGGGCTTGTTGCTTCAGGTTAACTTGTCACCATCGCAACCACGCCTTGAGGGCGGTATACTCGGCGCCTCTGACCGCCAGCCAAGAAAACGTTTCTCTTATGAAAAGTGCTGAATTACGCCAGGCCTTTCTGGACTATTTTGCCAGCCAGGGGCACACCAAGGTGTCGTCCTCCTCACTGGTACCTGCTAATGACCCGACACTGTTGTTTACTAACGCGGGCATGAACCAGTTCAAGGATGTTTTTCTGGGACGTGAGTCCCGGGATTACACGCGTGCTACAAGCTCCCAGCGCTGTGTCCGCGCCGGCGGTAAGCACAATGACCTGGAAAACGTGGGTTATACGGCGCGGCATCACACCTTCTTCGAGATGCTGGGCAACTTCAGCTTCGGGGACTATTTCAAGCGCGAAGCGATCAAGTTTGCCTGGGAGTTCCTCACTGGCACCTTGGGGCTACCGGAAGAGCGGCTGTGGGTTACTGTGCATGTTTCCGACGATGAAGCCGCTGATATCTGGCTAAAAGAAATGGGAGTCAGTGCCGAGCGCTTCTCACGGTTGGACGAAGACAACTTTTGGCAAATGGGCGATACCGGCCCATGCGGCCCGAGCTCTGAAATTTTTTATGACCACGGCGCCGATGTGCCCGGTGGCCCACCGGGTTCTGCAGATGAGGATCTGGATCGCTATATCGAGATATGGAACCTGGTGTTCATGCAGTATGACCGTCAGCCAGATGGGGAACTGCAGCCTCTGCCTAAGCCCAGTGTTGATACCGGCATGGGCCTGGAGCGCATTGCCGCAGTGCTGCAGAGCGTACATTCCAACTACGAGATCGATCTGTTTCAGGCATTGTTGCAAGCTGCGGCCAAGGCCACGGGCTGTACTGATCTGGAAGAGAAATCACTGCGCGTGATCGCAGACCATATTCGTTCAGCCAGTTTTTTGATTTGTGATGGGGTGATTCCTTCCAACGAAGGTCGTGGCTATGTATTGCGCCGCATCATTCGTCGCGCCCTGCGTCATGGCCACAAGCTAGGGCAGGACAAACCGTTCTTTTCCACCTTGGTGGCCGCACTGGTGGCGGAGATGGGTGAGGCCTACCCGGAGCTGGGCCGGGAACAGGCGAGAATTGAAAAGGCCCTACTGGCGGAAGAAGAGCAATTTGGCCGCACTTTGGCTGCGGGCATGAAAGTACTGGAAAGTGCCATTGAGCAGCTTGATGGTAGGGTGTTGCCCGGTGACGTGCTGTTTAACCTCTACGATACCCATGGCTTTCCACCGGATCTGACCGCGGATGTAGCCCGTGAGCGCGATTTGAGCGTGGATATGGACGGGTTTGAGGCCGCCATGGCTGCCCAGCGAGAGCGGGCCCGTGGTGCCGGTAGCTTTGCCAATGATTACAGCGATCGCCTGAATATCGATGCGATAACCGATTTTTCCGGTTACGAGAAATTGGCCGATGACAATACGGTGGTTGCTTTATACAAGGACGGCGCCGCTGTGGACACCCTCAATGCCGGCGAAGAAGGCATGGTGGTGCTGGATCGTACGCCGTTCTATGCGGAATCCGGTGGGCAGGTGGGTGATACCGGTGCTCTAATTGCGGATGAAGCCCGCTTCATGGTTACCGATACCCGTAAGCGTCAGGCAGCACATGTGCATGTGGGCAAGCAGGTAAGCGGCAGCTTGACCATTGGTGGCAAGGTGTCGGCCTGTGTGGATGTGGATCGTCGTCTTGCGGTGATGCGTAATCATTCCGCAACCCACCTTATGCACGCCGCCCTGCGTAACGTGTTGGGCGAGCATGTACAGCAGAAAGGATCGTTAGTATCGGCGGACTATCTGCGGTTTGATTTCTCCCATGGAGAAGCGGTCAGCGAAGCCCAGCGTGAAGAGATTGAAATTCTGGTGAATCGTCAGATCCTCGCTAACACTGCGGTAACTACGGAGTTGATGGATATTGAGTCCGCCCGTGAAGCCGGTGCCATGGCACTGTTTGGTGAGAAATACGATGATCAGGTGCGTGTGCTGAGTATGGGCAGTGACGGTTTTTCCAAAGAATTGTGTGGCGGCACCCACGTAAACCGCACCGGTGATATTGGATTATTCCGCATTACTCTGGAAGCCTCCGCAGCGGCAGGTGTGCGGCGTATTGAAGCGGTCACCGGTGAGCATGCGCTAGCGGTGATGCGCCGACAGGAGCGCGCGCTCAGCGAGATTGCGGCCACGGTGAAAAGCTCGCTGGATAATGCTGCTGATCGCGTGCGTAGCCAGGCACAGAAAGTCCGTGAACTGGAAAAAGAGATCGAGCGTCTCAAGCAGAAATTGGCCAGCGGCGCCGGTGGTGACTTGACCAGTGAAGTACAGGATATTAATGGTGTGAAGGTGTTGGCGACGCAGATTGATGGTGCCGATGGTAAAACCTTGCGGGTCACTATGGACAAGCTGAAAGACAAGTTGGGTTCCGCGGTGATTGTGTTGGCAGCAGTGGAAGGCGAAAAAGTGGCTTTGGTGGCCGGTGTTACTAAGGACCTGACCACCAAATACAAAGCGGGTGATCTGCTCAAGTTCGTGGCCGAACAAGTTGATGGTCGCGGCGGTGGTCGCCCGGACATGGCCCAGGGTGGCGGTAATAATCCCGCTGCGCTGCCCGGGGCGCTGGAAAGTGTAAAGGCCTGGGTGGCCGAGTAGGGCAGCTGGGCCACTAATACGGGGTATTTTTGGCCAAGAAAACCCACTTTGGTGGCGGAATGAGGCTCAAATTCATTCCTCCACACCACCTCAACATGAAATGGTGGCGCGTCTCTGGTATAGTTTCGCGCTCCTTTTTGCAGAAAAAGCGACTTTATGGCTCTTATCGTGCAGAAATACGGCGGTACCTCGGTAGGTACAGTCGAACGTATCCAGGCCGTTGCCGAGAAGGTAGCGGGCTTTCACAAACGGGGTGACCAAGTGGTCGTCGTGGTTTCCGCAATGAGCGGGGAAACCAACCGGCTCATCGAGCTGGCCAACGGCGTTACCGACAAACCCTCTCCACGGGAAATGGACGTGCTGGTCTCTACCGGCGAACAGGTCACTATCGCCCTGTTATCCATGGCGCTGCAGAAGCAAGGCCTCAATGCCCGCTCCTACACCGGCAGCCAGATTCCTCTGCGCACCGACAATACCTACTCCAAGGCCCGCATCGAAGAGATCGACGACAAGAAGGTTCGCGCCGATCTGGATGGTGGCAGTGTGGTAGTGGTGGCGGGTTTCCAAGGTGTTGATAATGACGGCAACATTACTACGCTGGGCCGTGGTGGCTCCGATACCACCGCGGTAGCGTTGGCTGCTGCGCTGAAGGCGGATGAGTGCCAGATTTACACCGATGTGGATGGTGTGTACACCACCGACCCACGAGTAGTGGATAACGCCCGCCGCCTAGACAGCATTACCTTCGAGGAAATGTTGGAAATGGCTAGCCAGGGTTCCAAGGTTCTGCAGATCCGTTCTGTGGAATTCGCCGGCAAATACAATGTGCCGCTGCGTGTTTTGTCCAGTTTCCAGGATGGCCCTGGGACACTTATTACCGTCGAAGACGAGGTTGATATGGAAAAGCCGGTAATCTCCGGAATTGCCTTTACCCGTGATGAAGCCAAGATTATCGTGCGTGGCGCCCCGGATACCCCGGGTATTGCCTACAAAATCCTCGGCCCGGTGAGTGCAGAAAACATTGAAGTGGACATGATCGTACAGAACGTAGGTAAAGACGGTGCTGCCGATTTCACTTTTACTGTGCATCGCAACGATTTTGCCCGCGCTCAGGAAGCCCTGCGTAATGCGTCTGAAGAGCTGGGTAACCCGGAAATCATCGGCGATGACAAGATTGCCAAAGTCTCTTTGGTGGGCGTGGGCATGCGTTCTCATGCTGGCGTGGCGTCCAAAATGTTTCAAGCGCTCGCTACCGAAGGTGTCAATATCGAAATGATTTCCACCTCTGAGATCAAAGTGTCAGTGGTCATCGCCGAGAAGTATCTGGAGCTGGCAGTCCGTGCCCTGCACTCCGCCTTCGAGCTGGATCAGCCCGGCGTCTGAGCGACATACCATCAGGTAGGTGTGGGGCGACGACCGGTCGGTCTAGCCCCCTTTCACGGCAAGACTTGAGAATGTGATTCAGGCATACTATCGGCCCCGTGCCAGGGGTGGGTAAAGGTCTCTACACCAAGGAGTCGTCAAGGACGGCAACCCGCGAGCCTTAGGTACGGAAAGCGCTCACGGAAATGAAAGGACCCCAGGAGGGATCATATGTTAATTCTTACGCGTCGAGTTGGTGAGACCTTGATGGTGGGTGACGAAGTCACTGTTACTGTGCTGGGAGTAAAAGGCAATCAAGTTCGTATTGGTGTGAATGCGCCAAAAGAAGTTGCCGTGCACCGTGAAGAAATTTATCAGCGAATTCAGCACGAAAAATCATCAGATGGCGAGTCTGCCTGATTTTTGAGCTGTATTTTGTTCGCAAAGTCGTTATCATGCGCGGCGAGTTTGGTGACAGGGCCGATTAAGAGCGTTCACCACCAGACCACAAGCAGTACCGCATTCCGGAGAGGTGGGTGAGTGGCTGAAACCAGCTCCCTGCTAAGGAGCCATACGGGAAACTGTATCGCGGGTTCGAATCCCGCCCTCTCCGCCATATTCAAAAAAGCCCCGCAATGCGGGGCTTTTTTTGTATTGTTTCCGCTGGCGCTGCTTCTGCGCAGCATTGGCTTTCCTAACTCCGCCTAGCCCTGAACTTGCGCTACACTACGCTCCCGAACCGCTGTCCCCATTTCCATGGTAAAAGGTGATCCCATGACCGACTCCCTGACTATTGCTCGCCCTGACGATTGGCACTTGCACTTTCGCGACGGCGATTTGTTAGCGGAGACAGTGCCTGCCACGGCAAATGTATTTGGCCGGGCCATTGTTATGCCTAATCTGACACCGCCGGTAAATACCGTGGCCGAGGCCGCCGAGTATCGTGAGCGGATTCTGGCGCAGGTGCCGGCTGGGGTGAACTTTGAGCCGTTGATGGTGTTGTACCTCACGGATAGCACTCCGGTGCAGGAAGTAGAGCGCGCTGCGAACAGTGATTTTGTCCATGCGTTCAAACTCTATCCAGCGGGGGCCACCACCAACTCCGACAGCGGGGTGACCGACCCGGGCAAAATTACGCATCTCTACGAAGCGATGGAGAAGCACGATGTGCCGCTGCTGGTGCATGGTGAGGTCACCGATGCGGAGGTCGATATTTTTGATCGGGAGCGAGTATTTATCGACCGATACCTAGCGGATATCCGTGACCAATTTCCAGCATTGCGCATTGTTTTTGAGCATGTGACCACGGCAGAAGGCGTTAACTTTGTGCGCGAGGCGAATGCGCTTACAGCGGCGACGGTCACACCTCAGCATCTTTTGATGAACCGCAATGATTTACTGGTGGGAGGCGTGCGCCCGCACAATTACTGTCTGCCGATTCTCAAGCGTCGCCAGCATCAAGAAGCTATTCAGAAAGCGGTGATTGAAGGCAATAGCCGTTTCTTCCTGGGCACTGATTCTGCACCCCATGCACGCACTAAGAAAGAAGCCGCCTGCGGTTGTGCCGGTTGTTATTCAGCTCGTGCGGCATTGCCGCTCTATGCGACCTTCCTAGAGCAACACAATGCGCTGGACAAGCTGGAAGGGTTTGCCAGTCACTTCGGTGCGGATTTTTATCGCCTGCCTCGCCACACTGATACCGTAACCTTGGTGCGTAAACCTTGGGCTGTGCCTACAGTAATCGATGCAGCAGGTGAGCCGGTGGTGCCTTTCTTTGCCGGCGAGCAGCTGCCCTGGTCGCTGGGTTGATCGCCATGGAACCACGCATTCCGGTTGTAGTGCTGACTGGCTTTCTGGGTAGCGGTAAAACCACACTGCTTAATCGTTGGTTACGCGAACGAAAGAACGTTGCCTTGATCATCAATGAACTGGGTGATATTGGCATCGACCAGTACCTTACTGGTCGCCAAGATGTGCCGGTGTCGCTGCTGGCTGGGGGCTGCTTGTGCTGCGTGATTCAGGGCTCCTTGTCCACCACATTGCGCAACCTGTTCATGGCTCGCAAGAGCGGAGACATTCCTGCTTTTGAAACTGTGGTGATTGAAACTACGGGGGCGGCGGACCCCTTTGGTGTGATTTCACCACTGGAGCAGGATCTCTGGTTAAAAAAACGCTTTTTTTGTCAGTCTGTACTGACTGTGGTGGATACCCTGGCCGGTACCGATGCGCTTGACCGCCACCCCGAAGTGCTCGAGCAAATCCACGCTGCAGATGTGTTGTTGCTTTCCAAGGCAGAGCAGGTCGATGAGGCTTCACTACAAGGGTTGCAGTCGCAGTTGCGGGAGCTGAATGCGACAGCACGGCAATATCCATTGGACAACGATGATCCCGGTTCACAATTGCTGGATAACGTTTTTGAGCGACGCTGCCGGGTGACGGGTCTGTTTTCGCTGGTGGTTGATCCTGCTACGCCTGCGGTATCCGGTTTGGTGAGTCGCCCGGTACAGAGCCAGGGGCGTCATAACTTATTTAGTGCTTCCTTGCGCTGGCCCTATGGATTGAGTTGGGCGCTGTGGCAAGCTGCTCTGCAGCAGTTACAAGAGCAATGCGGCGAAGCGTTGGTGCGGGTGAAAGGGTTGCTGCAGGTAAGCGGCTTGGATGGCCCTTTGCTGGTGCAGTGGGTGGCGGGGCAAGCTCCGGAGATGACACCATTGAATGATTGGCCTGACCAAGACGGTGACTCGCGACTGGTGCTGATTGTGAGACATAATCAGGCTGACTTTGCGGGCGAACAACTGGCACACTGGCAGGCATTGTTGGATCAGTTGCTGACGACTTCGGCGTGAACCGCCAGCCCTAACGAAAGCGCCTTTCATTGCGGCAGAGTTTTATGGGTTACCTCTATTTGTCCCTAGCCATTGTGGCGGAAGTCGTGGCCACGTCGGCATTGAATGCCTCTCAGGGCTTTACCCGGTTGTGGCCCTCGGTGACCACCGTAGTGGGCTATACCATTGCTTTTTATGCCCTGTCCCTAGCCTTGCGCACTATTCCTATGGGTATCGCCTATGCGGTTTGGGCAGGAGTGGGTATCGTATTGATTGCGTTGGTGGGAGCGGTGTTTTTCAAGCAGCTCCCTGACGTGCCTGCCATGGTGGGTATGGGTTGTATTATTACGGGCGTGGTGTTGGTCACGCTGGTCTCTAATACGGCCAGCCATTGAGCACGTTGAGTCAGTAAGCCGATTAAAAACAAGGAGATGTTGTGACGGATCGAATTAATCAGGTAGAGCTGGCGGTGGATCGGGTTATTGAGGCCACTGGTGGCGAAATTCGCCTAGCCATGCCGCTTGGGCTGGGTAAGCCTAACCGGTTTGTGAATGCGCTCTACGCCCGTGTGGAGGCGGACACACGCTTGAGCCTTGATATCTATACGGCTTTATCTCTGAGCAAGCCCAGTGCTGGCAGCGATTTGGAAAAGCGTTTTCTGAATCCGTTTGCCGATCGGCTTTTTGCTGACTACGAAGAGTTAACCTATTTGGCCGCGCAGAAACGTGGAAACCTGCCTGCCAATATTCGTGTATTCGAGTTTTTTGTGCAGCCAGGCAGCATACTGGGCAATGATGTGGCGCAACAACATTACATTAGCAGTAACTACACTCATGTGGCGCGAGACCTCAATGCTCGGGGCGTGAATGTGGTGGCACAGTTGTTGGCGCATCGCCAGGTAGACGGCAACGATGAATACAGTTTTTCCTGCAATCCAGAAGTCACTCTCGACCTTATGCCGCTGTTAAAGGCGCGCCGTGAAGCCGGTGAAACCATTTTGGCCGTGGGCCAGGTGCATCGGGATCTGCCGTTTATGGAGAACGATGCTCGGGTGGAGGAGTGGCTGCCCGAAATGGATCTACTGGTAGATGATCCGCAAGGACATACCCGTTTGTTCAGTACACCGAACATGCCGGTGAATATTCAGGACCATTTCGTTGGGCTGCACGCCAGCACTTTGGTGCGCGATGGCGGTACGTTGCAAATCGGTATTGGAGCATTGGGTGATGCGCTGGTGCACCATTTGCGCTTGCGAGATCAGGATAACCCCCGTTACTTGAAGGCAGTAAAAGCCTGGGCAGTGCCACCGGAGCATGAGGCGCTGATTGAACAAGAAGGGGGAACCGGTGTTTTCCGTGAGGGCGTTTATGGTTGCAGCGAAATGATGACCCATGGGCTGTTGACGCTGATTGATGACGGCATCATTCGCCGCCCTGTGTATGACTGGGCGCCATTGCAACGGTTGGAAATGCATAACCCGACCACCCCGGGGCTGGCACTGCTGGATGCTTTGCGAGAACAGTCAGCAATTAGTCGGCGGCTGGATAAGGAGCAATTGCGTACGCTGAAGCGGTTTGGCATTTTTCGTAATGAAATTGATAAGCACGGGGATGAATTACAGTTGCCCAATGGGGTGACGGTACCCAATGATCTGGATGATCGCACCACCCGTGAGGCTCTGAAAGCGGTGTTCGGTGACCGTTTGGTTGGGGGGGTAGTCATGCATGGTGGCTTTTTCCTGGGCCCCCGTGATTTTTATGCGCGCCTGCGGGAGATGAGTAAGCAAGAGCACGCCCAAATTAACATGACCCGGATCAGTTTCATCAATCACTTGTATGGTGATGAAATCCTCAAACGGTTACAGCGTCAAGATGCCCGTTTTGTGAATACCGCTTTCACCGTCACCTTGCTTGGCGCGGTGGCTTCGGATCAAATTGAAAACGGCAGGGTACTTAGCGGGGTAGGCGGGCAGTATAACTTTGTCAGCCAGGCCCATGAGCTGGAAGGTGCCCGTTCTATTTTAATGGTACGAGCCTGGCGAGAACGCGCTGGCGAGGTCATGAGCAATATAGTGTTCAGTTATGGCCATAACACCATTCCTCGACACTTGCGCGATATAGTGATCACAGAATATGGGGTTGCCGACCTTCGTGGTAAGACCGATGAGGAAGTGGTGATGGCCATGCTAAACGTGGCCGATAGCCGTTTTCAGATAGAGCTGATGGAGCAAGCTCAGGCAGCAGGTAAATTGCGTGAGGATTACCAGATACCTGAAGTGCATCGTCGTAATAATCCCGAACACCTGCACGAAATAGCAGAACGGTGCGGTAAGGATAGCTTTCCATTGTTTCCGCTGGGTACGGACTTCACTGAGGTCGAGCAACGCTTGTTGACAGCGTTAACTTGGTTGAAAGAAAAAGTGAGTCACAAGGAGTACCTGAAATTGGGACGCAGGGCGTTATTCCACGATGGCAGCCCGTCCGAGTTTGCTGCGCAATTGAAACGTATGGAACTTAACAAGCCGGAAGGGGTTCGAGAACATATTTTCCAGCGCTTGTTGCTGACCGCGCTGGAGGCCACACAGGAAAACTAGGTTTATACAGGCTTTCCACTAGTCTGTTGGGTGTCTAGGCAGGGGCGGCAGAGAGCGCTGCCTTAACCCCTGTTGGCGAAGGCGTTACTTGTTATCGTTCTTTTTGTTTTCCGGGTTGATTTTTCGGCCCGGGCGGGGGCGGTCGCTACTGGAAAGGGTGCGCCAGAAAGGAATGCGACGGGTCACCGAAACCATTTCGTCGACGCTGTCGCTAATGCCGGACAAGCGATCAACCGTGTCGCGTAACCCCACCAGTTCATCCACGTGAGCAGCAATCTTGAACATCACCATGTAAAATTCCAGCAGGGCGCGTAATACTGATGCGGTTACTAGGAAAGTGAGTGGCGCGCCAATGAAAAAGTAAAAAAGGCCGCGCCAAGTGGACGTCATAAACGCGTCCACACACAAATAAATCAGAACCAAGGCAATGGCGGCCAGAGCGATACCATACACACCCGGTAGGACCTGAATGATCATGTATTTATCGAACTTGAAGTTAAATAGTTCGCGCCAGTATTGCACCATCCAGAAGTAACCCCGGCGGATTTTTTCATTGAAGGTTGCCGGTGTGGAAGTTTGTTGGTCGGTACTTTCATCGGTGTCGCGTTTTTGATCTACCATTTTGCGTATTGCTCCTCGACAAAACCGTAGTGGCGTTTGATGCAAAGTCGGCGCCCGTCATCCAGGCGAAGTTCGCCATCGAAGTGGCCAAACAGCTGATTAAAGTTGCTGGCAAAGAGGCCCAAATTAAGGCGCTCTTTGTGGTTCCCGTTGGGAGTGAACTGCAGGTTTACCCGCCCGCAGAGGCTATGGATATCCCAAGGTTGCATCAGATCATCACGATTGTAATCAAATAGCACCCCGCCGGTAGGGACCATGACATTATCAATCCACAAGCAGTTTTCGGAAAAGGTTGTCTCATTGACACCGCAGGATAGGTTCAGTCCGACGCGAGTGTCGCCCACCCGGGTGGACAGGCAGGCCCAATTCCAAAAGGTTTCACGGCGCATATAGCCGGCGGAAAAATCATGGTGCCCGCTGGCATCTAAGGCAGTCAGGTCAGTATGCTTGCCTTGGCGCTGCAGTGATCCGGTGACGGCTTTGCCTGCCACTTTATTGGCATACACCCAACCATTAATACCGGTGCGGGTGCACAAAGACATGGGTTGAAAATCTGTGCCTTCGTCCATCTGGGCATGGAGGGTTAGGTCGTCTAACTTCACTGATAGACTTTTGCTGAGAGCACCTACACTATCCTGCTGGTAACCGAGGCGGATAACCACATTCTTTTGCTGAAATACGCTTTCTCCTTGTCGTGGAGAAGGCGACATGTGCAACCCTTTGCCTAATGGTGAGCGCCAAGTATACTGGTGGAGAACGCCGGTTTGCGGCTCAAAAAGATAGAAAAAAGCCATGCCCAAGTAGGCCGTGTGGGCAAATGCGCAACCGGCTAGAAGTTCATCGCTGATAATGCCGAAGTACTGGAACTGCTTGTAATGAAAATGCCGAGTAAAAGACGACGCCGGCTTGCCCATGGGGGTGCGATAATCCGCTTCACGACCGTTGATGGTAGCAACAGTGTGCGGGAATACGCCGAAAGCGACCTGGCCTTGATCATTAACTAAGGCCGGCGGTTGTTGTGATTTCATAGGGTCGGCCAGCTGACAGGTATAATGAAGCCCGGTTGGTCATGGAGAGGGTTTGTGACCATGAGGGGCGAGAGTTTGATCCAACATAGTCAATCAATGAAGGGGGATCAACGAAAGTGGGCTCTTTGTCCGACATAAACGGGGGCGTCCAGAACGGACGATCAATGATGGACCTAGTACCCTCATCCAACTCATGTATGGTTCGCCACCATCCGTGCTCGTGGCCAGCGGCCAGCATTTCCCCTTCGCTGGGAGTGTCGCAGTGATAGAAGAGGCTGCCGCGTGTTAGCAGGGGCTGGCCGTTTTCTTCCCCGCCTTGTTTTACTCGCTGAGCGCGGGCAATCTCTGATTGATATCGGCATAATCCCCCAGGAATTAGCAGGAGCCAAAATTAGAGTATTCTCGTGCTCTATGCGCAGAAGGTTTTGCATTAAACGATCAAAATTTACTGACAACCAAATCATGGCTATTCTCAAGCAAACCGAAGGCGGTGTTCCGGTACCTGAGCTGTGCCGGGAATAGCTGAGCAGTGCTAAATTTACAAGTAGCGCAGCAAATACGGTGGCACGGATGCCTCAATAATGGCTAGCCTGAAGGAGCTTGAAGATAGAGAATCGGCGGCTGAAAAAGATGTACGCTGAGGAGCGCCTCAAGTCTGAGCTACGTAAGGAAGCCGTCGAAAAAAGTGATAAGCCCTGCCAAAGGCGCGAGCTTTCTAAAGCAGCGGTTGGTTAACAGGGCGTCAGTATGCGGGTGTGTAGTTCCCCCGCTTTAGTGGACACCTTCTCTTAATCAGAGGAGGTGGCATATGCCCCGATACAACAATCCGAGAAAGACTTGGCGGTATTCGACAGACTTTAAAGTAAAGGCCGTTGAGCTTAGCTGTCAGGAAGGCATTCAGGTTCAGCAAGTGGCGGCTGGGTTGGATATCCACCCGATGATGCTTTCGAGGTGGCGCAAGGAATACCGTGAAGGAAAGATCAAGCCAGATGGCCGAAAGCGTGTTGGTGTGATGAAAGAAAAGAAAGCTCCCTCCGGCGAGGAGTTGAAAGAGCTCGATAAGCTCAAACGGGAAAACACCCGCTTGCAGAAGGAAAATGACCTTCTAAAAAAGTGGCAACGGTATCTGTCGGATCGACATCAGAGCGATTTGGATTCATCCAGGAACACGGACGAAGACTAGGCGTCAGGTACCTGTGCAATTGGTTGGGTGTGTCGAGGAGTGGCTACTATGCGTGGTGCAAACGCAAGGAGCCGCCACGAGCCCGAGAAGATAGATGCTTGCTGAAGAAAGTGCGCCGGATCCATGGGGATTGCCGGGGCGTCTATGGCAGCCCGAGAGTGCATCAGGCCTTGCGTCACGAAGGCGTCCGGATTGGCCCGTAAGCGTGTTGAGAGGCTGATGAGGGAGGCTTCGCTGGTGGGGCGTGTGGCAAAGCTGTACCGCAGGGTGCCGGGGGTGGAGCGATTCTATCAACGCCACAAGAACCTGCGCCTGAATAGGCCCGCTCCAACCGGGGTAAATCAGCAGTGGGTAGCGGATCTCACTTATATCAAGGTTAACCGGCAATGGCAGTACCTGGCGGTCGTGTTGGATGTCTATTCGAGGAAGGTGATTGGCTGGTCGCTGGGGGACAGGAAGACAGCTAATCTGACTCTGAGGGCCTTGCGCCATGCTTTACGGGTGCGAATGCCGTGTTCCGGTCTAATATTCCATACGGATCGTGGAGTGGAGTATGGCGCGTACTTGATCCAGAACGAGCTAGGCAGGCACGGCATCAGACCCAGTATGAATCGGCCTAAACACTGCACGGACAATGCGCATATGGAATCGTTCTTGCATAGTATGAAAGCTGAAGTGATCCATGGCGTATCGTTTAAGGATGAGCAAGAGTTGCGAGCGGTTCTGAGTGGCTACATCAACCAGTTTTATAACCAGAAAAGGTTACACTCTGGCATTGGCTACGTGGCCCCGGCAGAATACGAGAGAATGGCAGCGTGAAATGAAGCGTGTCTATTTTGTCGGGGGAAGATCAGTGGCCTGCGAGGCCTATAGTATGAGTGAACGCAGTTACCGTTATCAGGCCAGATTCAGCGACGAAAATGCCGCCATCGCCGATTGGCTGCTGCGGTTAACTCGCAACCAGCGCAACAGGAACTTCGGTCTATGTTTCTTGTACTTGCGCAACGTGAAGGGTTTTCCATGGAATCACAAGCGGGTGTACCGCATTTGCCGAGAGCTGGAGCTTAACCTTCAAATCAAGCCTAAGAAGCGGCTCAAGCGTGAGAAACTTGAGGAACTGTCGGTACCGGCTGAGCATCGGTCGGCGAACTTCATGCATGACCAGTTGGGCTATGGCCGCAGTTACCGGTTTCTCAACGTGACCGATGAATGTAATCGATAAGGCCAGAGTATAGAGGTGGATTTCTCCTTGTCCGCTGAGGGGGTTATCAGAACACGGGATCGGCTGATTGAATGCCGAGGTAAGCTCAAGCGATTGCGTGGCGACAATGGGTGGGAATATCTCCGTGGTGTACTCGCAGCCTAGACTGATAAGAATGGCATCACACTGTCATTTATTCAGCCAGGTAAGCCGCTACAGTTTCCACTCAATTATTGATGTTCAGGATTGTGCAACTCAGTGGCGATGGCTTTACAACCATGAATGGAAAATATGGCCCTTGGCCCATACCTCTACTTTTAGCTCCAGTTAAAATGGGAAGTTATTACATTTGAATGAAATTAGAACGAATTAAAGAGGCGGTTCTGGCCAAAAAGTACGGACGTTAAAAAATAAAAAAAAAGCGGCTAAAGAACGCAGAAGATTTAATCGAAGATTCAGAAATATATTGAATTATAAAACCCCGCCGGATTTAATGAGAGAGCATATCAAGGTCATTGCCACTTAAAGGGTGGTGTGCTTCTGATTTGAATCTGCGATTGAAAATACTCAGCTATCGAGACCAACGTCAATGAAAAAACGTATAGCCGCTCAATCAAGCTCAACGGTAGCGCTTGTTAATTCATCAAATGGTTCATTACGGGGCACCCAGCCTGAAGACAAGTTCAATGAGCAACAGGATTGCACAAACCTTGGTGGATCTATCTCGCCGGGAATCAAATCCCTCCCTTTGGCCAGCGCACAGCGTGGTTTATGGTTTGGTGAGCAAATTGGGCCTAAAGATGCGGTATATAATATAGCGGAATATTGTGAAATTCTTGGTGAAATTAAAGTCGATATTTTCATTGCCGCGCTTAAGAAAATTACCCAAGAGGCTGAGACTACTCGAGTCGAGATTCACGACACAGCAGACGGTCCTAAGCAAATTATTCTAGATCGCTATAAAGGCGAGTTTCCGGTGATAGACTTGAGCGGGGCCACTGATCCTAGGTCTGAAGCAGAGAAATGGATGATGGATGAGCTCCATCGGCCTGTTGATCATGCCTGTGACCCGCTGTGGTTTTGCGCACTCTTTAAAATTAGTGAGCAGTGTTATTTTTGGTATCAACGTAGCCATCACCTAGTGCTTGATGGTTTTAGTGCCGGCATTATTTCACGGCGATGCGCCGAGATTTATAATGCTTTACTTGAGCATCGAGACATTGGTCCTAGTCCATTTCTACCTTTGCGCATTCAGCATGAGCAAGAGCAGCGCTACCGTGAGTCTGCACGGTATGAGCGTGATCGTAATTACTGGATAAATCAACTTAGCGGATTACCCGATCCGGTGTCGCTTACCCGACACAATGCAGTGCGCGCGGGGGGAATGCGCAGGAGCACCGCTCAGTTATCTATAGACACTAGCAATACACTGCGTAATTTAGGAAAAGACACTAAGGCGAGTTTGCCTCAGATACTAATTGGTTTGTTTTCGGCCTATATATATCGGATGACAGGCGCAGATGATTTGGTATTTGGTATGCCCGTATCTGCTCGCCCCAATCGTGATATGCGCAGTATTCCGAGCATGATGGCCAATGCAGTATCGATTCGTTTGGCGATGAATGCTGAGCTCAATTTAAGCACTTTAACAGCGCAAGTATCTAAAGCTGTCAGGCAGGCTTTGCGACATCAGATGTTTCGCTATGAGGATTTGCGCCGTGAGCTAGGCTTGCTAGGCCAAGGACAGCAAATTTCTTGGGTCGGCGTGAATATAGAGCCCTTCGATTATGACCTGCGATTTGGCGGTCATCAGTGCCTCGCCCATAATATTTCCAACGGCACCGTCGAAGATTTAACGGTGTTTATCTATGATCGTGGTGCTCATGCGGGCTTGCGTATTGATTTGGATGCTAACCCCGCCCTGTATTCTCAACATGATTTAGATACTCACAGAGACCGTTTTGTGCGGCTAATTAGTTCGGTTGTTAACGATCCTAGCGCACCAATCGGGAACATAAGCCTGTTGTCTGAATTTGAAAAAAAATGCATCTTAGATGACTGGAATAAAACTGAGAAGCCATTACCAGACACTAATTTGCTGGCGCTATTTGATAGCCAAGCGATAAAAACGCCGGATTCGATAGCTCTTACAAGTGGTGACAAAAAACTCACTTACCAGCAACTACAGAGTGAAGTCGTTAGGTTAAGCCACGCCTTAATCCAGCGTGGCATTGGCAGCGGCGACATTGTTGCAGTTGCTCTTCCCCGCGATGAATCTATGCCAATCGCTCTTCTCGCCATAATGAGAACTGGTGCCGCCTATTTGCCGTTAGATCCGACGGCGCCTGCAGAGCGCTTGGCATTGGTATTGGGTGAGGGTAAGCCTACGCTGATCTTATCTGCGTCGTCTATTAGCCGTGCATTATTTAAAGACGATGTCGCTGTACTTAATTTAGATACTGTCGATACTGGCTTAGCTGAAACAAGTATTAACCCTGCACCTATTCACGGCAACACCAGTGCCTATGTTATATATACATCTGGATCAACTGGGCGCCCTAAAGGGGTTGAAATCAGCCACCGGGCGTTATTGAATTTTTTGTTAGCTATGCAGGATGAACTGCAAGTTCATGCCAATGATAAATTATTAGCTTTAACGACCGTCGCATTTGATATTGCCGCTCTTGAATTGTATTTGCCATTGATCAGTGGTGCTGAGGTGGTGATCGCAAGTCGCGAGATTGCAAAAGATCCCGAAAAGCTTGCAGCGCTTATTGCCGATGAAAAAATTAACCTAATGCAGGCGACACCTTCCCATTGGCAAGCATTATTGGCAGATTATGCCGATCAAATTAGCAATGTGCGGCCCTTGGTGGGGGGGGAGGCATTACCTGCGCAACTCGCCCATAAAATGCGCAAATTAGGCCATCCTATTATTAATCTCTATGGCCCAACTGAAACTACGATTTGGTCTACCATCATGAAGTTAGATGGCGATGATTTAGACGCGCCACCGATTGGTCGTCCGATCCAAAACACGACAGTATATGTGTTAGATCAAGAGATGCAGCCAGTGCCCTTAGGAGCGATTGGGGAACTGTATATTGGCGGTGTTGGTTTAGCAAAAGGCTATTTACATCGGCCTGAACTTACCGCAGAGCGTTTTATCGAAAACCCCTTTGGTGCTGGTCGCTTATATAAAACCGGTGATTTAGTTCGTTGGCGCACAGACGGTGTATTAGATTATTTGGGCCGTAATGATTTTCAAATTAAAATCCGTGGTTTTCGTATAGAAGCTGAAGATGTAGAATCAAATATCCAACGTTGCGAGGGTGTAAAACAAGCCGTTGTCACCCTTCGCGAAAATCCGGACGGCGAGAAAAGGTTAGTCGCGCACTTTGTTCCCTGCAGGCTCGACACCGGAGAGAGCGCAATAGTTGATACTGCAGTGTTGCGTAAGCGCTTAGCGCAAAGCTTACCTGATTATATGATTCCATCGGTGTTTATGTGTGTCGATACCTTGCCCACCAACGTTAATGGCAAGTTAGATCGAAACGCCCTGCCGGAGCCGACCTGGCAAGCCTCTCTTGGTTATGTCGCACCTCGTACAACGCTAGAAACACAGCTCGCGGCTTTATGGTGTGAGATTTTTGGGCGTGAAAGAATCGGTATTCACGATAGCTTTTTTGACCTAGGCGGCGACTCTCTAACAGCTGCAAGAATGGTATCGCGTTTACGTGAGTTGCTTACTCAGGATATTCCTCTCGCCGCCATCTTTGAAGCCAGCACAATCGCAGAACTCGCTGCGCAATTAGAACATCATCAATCTGTTGACCCCTTGGACATGATGTTACCGCTTAAATCCTCTGGCACCGCAAGCCCGCTGTTTTGTATCCATCCGGTAATTGGTTTAAGTTGGAGCTACAGCGGTTTAACCCGCTATCTCGATAAAGAACAACAGCTTTATGGTGTGCAAGCCCGAGGTTTAGCCACCGAGCCCCAACAACATGGGGCTGCAGGTTTAGGTTTACCTACAAGCATCACAGAAATGGCTGGCGAATATATTGAACAACTGCGACGCGTGCAGCCAGCAGGGCCGTATAAACTATTGGGCTGGTCCTTAGGTGGATTAGTGGCACATGAAATCGCACGACTCCTAGAGGCTGAAGGCGAGGAAATAGGTTATTTAGCAGTGTTGGATTCCTACCCTTATGTGCAGCAGCCAGCGCAGTTAGCAGACGAAGCACAATTAGTACAAAGTGCATTGACTTTTATGGGTTTGGCCTCGGACTCTTTGCCTCAAGGCGAAGAAAGTATGGCCAATTTAAGCGATTTGTTGTGCCGCGAATATGATATTCACAACCTCCCTTTTGTGAAAGAAATGCAGCAAAGTAATGGCAATATTATAGAGAGCGTTAGGCTGATTATCGAAAATAATCTTGTTATTTCCCGCCAGTTCACGCCAGGGAAAATCAAAGCTGCAATGCTGTTTATTGCCGCAACTGAAACAGTAGAAACTGACATGGTCGATGTACTGCACAACAGCGCTGATATTTGGCAAGAGTATGTTGGCAAACTCACGATTCATCACGTGGACTGCCATCACCAAGATATGTTCGACGCACCTGCGCTAACGAAAACCGGCCCCTTAATCGCTGACTCACTTATGCCATAAAATGTGGCGTACAAATGAACTACCGTGAAACCTCAGTACAAGGTGTCAAGTGCGAGGCACTTATTAGCGCTGTAAAAGAGCAGTAATTATGCTTAAACATCACTACCATATTTAGGCTGTTAATGAATATTACCATCTTTAGTATCGGCACTCAGGGTGACGTTAGGCCCTTTATCGCTCTGGGTTTAGGATTGCAGGCTGCGGGCCATAAGGTCTGTATCGCCAGTGGTAAAACCTGTAAGGACTTGGTTATAAATCACGGCCTGAGATATGCGCCCTTGACCGCAGATTTCTTTGAACTTATGGCTAAAGATCCGCGTGCTATTCAACGCGGCCTGAATCCCTTGGCCTTAATGAACACCGCGCGCAAGCATCTTAAGGATATGGGGCGACACTGGGCTGAAGAAGGGTTGGCCGCCGCTAAAGATGCTGATTTACTGTTAGGCAATGGCATGATGGCGGTGCTAGCGAACTCTCTGGGCGAAGCACTGAATATCCCGACGGTAGAAACGCATTTGCAGCCAGTAACCCCTTGCCCTGACATTCCGCCGATGATGCTGACACCACCGAGCAAACCACGTAACGGCAGGGTTAACGAATGGCTTTACCACCTTTTGCGAGTCATTACATGGCGTATGCTAAGTGCAGCTTACAGTCCAGTGCGTAAAGCCCTTCAACTGCCGGCACTACCTTGGTATGGCCCGTATTATCAACAAAAGATAGAAGACCGCAGGATTCTTTACGGCTACAGTCCCGCCTTACTTCCACGATCACGCCACTGGCCCGCGGGTGTGCAAGTGACAGGAAATTGGTTTTTAAACGGTGAATCACAGTGGCAGCCATCAGCGGAGTTAGAGCAGTTTCTCGCTACTGGCGACAAACCAATATATATCGGCTTTGGCAGTATGCTAAGTGACGACACCGATAATCTTAGTGCCCTCATCTATGAAGCCGTTGCAGAAAGTGGACGCAGAGCAATTATTGCGACGGGATGGGGGGGGCTTAAAGCAAAGTTCAATAATAATCCTAATATTTTAGTTATTGAGGCTGCGCCGCATGACTGGCTATTTCCCAAGGTTTGTGTCGCGGTTCATCATGGCGGTGCGGGTACCACGGCCGCAACCATTCGCGCGGGCATTCCTTCGGTGGTTATTCCATTTTTTGGTGATCAACCGTTCTGGGCTTGGCGACTTGAGCAAAATGGTGTGGCGCCCAAAATGATTAAACGCAAAGACCTCACCGCTGAGAAATTAGTCGCCGCCATCAACATGGCTTGTGTACCTGAGATGCAAAACGCCGCCGCTAAAATGGCAGTAAAAGTGGCCGAGGAAAATGGCGTTCAATGTGCGATAGATCTATTGACACAATGGGGCTTACTCGATTCTTCCGACCTCAATGCCAACACGTTATCGGCTGATACTTGAGCGCTATCCACGCAAGTTACGGCGACGTGATTAAGCCATTAACACAGGGGCTATCGAATTTTTTTACTGCTGGTAAAACCGTTACACTCAGCGGTTTTACCGGCACCTGCTATCACTGCCGCTTTGACGCCGCGCATTACCATGATGCCCTCTTTGCACGTTACAAAACTCCCCTTCCCGCCACGCTAAGCAATGCGACAGCCTCACGCAAAGCCGAATTTCTTGCTGGACGCATTGCAGCACATAATGCTTTTATTCAATTAGATTTAAGGCCAGAGATTATTGGCATTGGTTTGCGGCGTGAGCCGCAGTGGCCGCCGACAGTGTTGGGTTCAATCAGTCATCATGGAGACAGTGCATTCTGTATGATGATGCCTCGTCCTGCTCAGGCACCGCTTGTTTCTCCTGGAATTGATGTCGAAAAAGTGATTTCAGCAGACGATCGAGCCCTCTTGAGCCCAAGTATTCTCAGTCATGAGGACTTAGAGTTTATTCACGGAAACTTTGTAAATATAGAATATGGTTTTACAGTGGTATTCTCAGCAAAGGAGGCCCTGTTTAAAGCACTGCACCCAGCGGTGGGGCGATATTTTGATTTCCTAGATGTAAAAATATCGTCAATTCATACTGAGCGTTGTGAGCTAGAACTTCGCCTAGTAACTAATTTGTCCGCGCAGCTTTTAAACGCCCATACCGTCACCGTATATTGGAGGAGGGAGATAAATACCGTCATTAGCTGGGTGCTCCCTAGCCATTGAGGGTTGTAGTGGCATAGCGAATTTGGCCACCTGTTTTTAAGTGCATGATCTCTCACAGAGAAAGTCATGTGGATATGATGACGGAGAAAAGAACTTTTAGCCCGGAGTTTCGTTTGGAGACGGCGGAGCTTGTGGTCGACCAGGGCTACACTTTGAACGCGGTTGCGATGCTATGGGGGTCGGCAAGTCCACGATGGAATATTGGGTGCGTAAACTGTGGGCTGAGCGCGCAGGCGAATGAAGGAGCTTGGGCTGGTCAACACTCAACCGTCGAGTCACGTCTACAAGAAGGCCGATCAGTCGCACGTGGATATTTCCAATCTGTTCGACTGTGAGTTCGATGTAAGAGCGCCCAACAAGGCCTAGGTAGGGGATATTATCTATATCTGGACGGGAGCCCGCTGAGCTTATCTGGCGGTCGTCATCGAGCAGTTCCCTCGTAAACCGGTGGGCAGGGTCTTGTCGTTCTTCCCGAACACCGACATGGTAGAAAAGGCGTTGATGCTGGCGTATGAATCTCGCGGCTGTTCACCCAAAGACGTTCTGTTTCACTCGGATTAAGGTTGCTAGTACACCAGCCTGGGGTTCCGGCTGTTGCTTTGACGTTACCGGATGACGCAGAGCCTCAGTCGACAAGGTAATTGCTGGGACAATGCCTCGACAGAGCGCTTCTTCAGGAGACTGAAAACGGAATGGATGCCTGAGATTGGCTACCCCCAATGTTGCGGCAGTGAAGCAATCTGTGACCGGCTATATGCTCGATTACTACAGCAGTCTCAGACCACACAAGCATGCCGATGAACTAGCGCTGAATGTGGCGGAAAAGAGCTACAGCAATGCTCAAAAGTCGGTGGCCAAAAACACTTCACCACTACAGTGGAGATTCGGGCTGTGCTTTATGTATTTACGCAACGTGAAAGGCTACTCCTAAAATCATAAGCGCGTATATCGGCGACCCAGTGGCTGTGGCAATACAATAACGAACGGCCGAATTCAGTCATCGGCGGAGTACCCCCGACCCAGCTACTACCGGTGGGCTAACCTTCTACTCATGGGGGCGGTTAAAAAAGGGGGCGCGGATTATAATGCTCAAAGAGTAATCCTAGACGCCGTGGCGCGGCGTGAACGTGTAATCGTTCGGCCGCTCGGCGCGTAGTAATGCCGGGTCCGCCTGCAATTCATGCTGCAGTAGAATACTGGCATCCAGAAATGGAGAGCAGCGCAACAGAGCGGGAGCGTGTACTAGCCAGCCCAGTTGGCGGGCGAGCGTCTCTGTTGCACTATGGGGCATTACACCGATGTGGGTACTGAGGAAGCCTGCTCTTCGCGCTTTTCCAGGGCGCTACGGACTTCGTCGGCCCAGCGTAGCCAAGTTTGTTGGTCCAGAATGCCACGGCGCAGGGTTAGGTAAGTGAACAGGTCACGGTCCTGATGGGTGTCATTCAGTTTAGCGGCCAAGGCTTCAAAGGTGTTCAGTCGCTCACGCCGTAGATCCGTCTGGTCGTCTAGCTCTCGAATGATGGTGGCGCTGTCGGACATGCTTCCGCCAGCAATCTTCACCATAAAAGCGTCACGAACTCGAGGTGGAGCTGCGGGTTTACGAAGCCAACGAGTCAACTCGTCACGCCCTTCATCCGTGATCCGGTATAGTTTTTTGTCTGGTTTGCCATCTTGGGGAATATGGCGATATTTCACCATGCTTTGATCGTTGAGCTTACCCAGCTCAAGATAGATCTGCTGGTGGGTGGCGTTCCATACTAGCCCGATACTGTTGGCAAATTCGCGAGCGAGGTCGTAACCGCTGGCTTCCTGATCTTGTAATAGGACAAGTATGGCATGGCGCAAAGACACGGCTCACTCCTCGTTTTTTTATGATGTCTTACCCGTTTGATAGTAGAGAGCTGTGTAGTTGCTGCGCAATCTGTTGAATAAGGAGTTTTGTAAAAACTTGATGAGGTTACTCTACAGGCTTCAGCAAATGTAAGTATTTGTTATAAAAATAGATGCATCTTGTAGGTCGTATGGCGGATAAAGGAAAACGATGTTGTATTTCTATATCCGCCTTAATGTAACGTTATTCAAGCGAGAGCTTGGCGGATGCATATTCGTCAGCAGCCTAATGTTGCGTTAGATCTATCTCGGGGCGTTACGGTCGATACTAGATAAGATGTTTTACTGGTAATATTGTCGAAGGGTGCCATCTTTTTAGGTTATTTTAATCGAAGCTTTATTAGGTTTTTATCCGTAGAAATTATGAGGACCTCAATCTGCTTGGACTCCTCGGGCGTTTGCGGCCTTTACATACTCGCTGAATAACGGCTTTGGTCGCTGGTGCAGGTTGTCACTGGAGTATAAGGCTAACGGTGGCGTTGTTTTTTTCAGTCAATGAGCCAAGGACAGTCGTCATATCCGCTAAAGTGCAGGGGTGAATGACTTGAAGTGGTGTTTCGATGGCTGTTTATTTTTCTTGGCGAATGGCAGATGATTCGCGACCGTCAAGAGGCTTGCAAATCAGTAAGCCTGAGGAGAATGTCATGTTAGGCGTCGTGAACGCGGATGCTGACCAAGTTAAACGCTGGTTGCAGCAGGCCAATATTCAGCACTATATCTGTGAGCACTGTCATGCCCTGCACTTGTCCGAACTACAGGAACGGGAAGGGGTGGTGGACGCGCGCCTGTTCGTAGAAGAAGACGGGATTCTGTTGACCAGTGAATTGGAAGTGCGCCCTGCGGCTTTATTTGCGGTGCAGGCGGAGCTGGGCCGGCTGAACATGGCTTACCCCTCGGTGAAGGTGTTTTTGGATGTGAATGATGATTCCCTGCCACGCCTTGTGGTCTGCGACTTGTTGTTGGGCCGCAATGGGGTGACCTTTGAGCAGTTTATTTATTTTGTCCAAGCGACGGTGGATGCTACGTTGCAACTGCTTGATGAAAGCCAGGAATCTGATTGGTTGCTGTGGCCGGATGACTTTGAATCCGGCGCCAGTGGCGCGCTGCATTAACATTGCCGCCGGGTCCCGGCGTTTGCGCATACGCTAAGAGGGCACGGACGGTGCACGATAATGCGGATTTGTTGGGTGGTGTGGGCGGTAGCCTTTTAGACGGCCTGATTGATGGTTTGGTTAGGCGTGGCTATGCGGTGGCGCCAAATTATTTTTCTGCTGCTTTGGTGCGGGCTCTTCGTGAAGAAGCGCGCTACAAAGATCAGCATGGTGAATTTCGTCTTGCCGGCATTGGTCGTCGCCAAGAACATCAGAAGGACACCCGGGTACGCAGCGACCGTACCTGCTGGTTAAAAGGTGATTCGCTGGCTCAGTGTCAATTGTTTGAAGGGCTGGAAAGTCTGCGTTTGGCTGTGAATCGTGAGTTGTTCATGGGGTTATTTGAGTTGGAGTCTCATTTTGCCATCTATGGGCCGGGGGATTTTTATCAGCGACATGTAGATGCCTTTAATGGCAATAACGGCCGGCTTTTGTCGGTGGTGCTGTATCTCAATGAAGGTTGGCAAAGTCAGTGGGGGGGGCGTTTGCGTATCTGGCCCAAAGCGAATGCTAACCGCGTAGTCACGGAAGTGGAGCCTCGGGCAGGGACGCTGGTGGCGTTCCTAAGTGAGAACATTCCCCACGAAGTCCTGGCAGCTACTCGAGAACGTTACAGTATCGCTGGGTGGTTCCGTTGCAATAACACCACGGCCGACAGGCTCGACCCAGCACGTTGATAGCGTGATGTTTTTGCCGCCTCGACACCCATTTTGGCCATCGGGCCTGATTCACTATTATAACAATGCCAGAGACACTGTTTTGGTTTCTCAGCGTTGCTTGCCAAAAAAACATCCAACCCCTTGAAAGCGGCTCCCTGAGCCCCATTTTCTTATTCAGTGACAACTGGCCGGTTGGAGTAATGCAGACAGTCTTAGTGACTGCTTTTGACTCCTTGTCACATCAACCATTTTTAAACCGTTTTCCAGCGGATGCCTGCGGGGTCTGCTGGTGAGATTGGAATGAGGATAGTGTGATGAATACCGGATTTTCCCTTGCCCCATTGTTTCGCCATTCTGTTGGCTTTGATCGTTTCGATGAATTGCTGGACGCGGCGTTGCGTGCGGACCAGTCCAATGGTTACCCGCCGTACGATATTATCCGTGAAAGCGATGGCCGCTACCGTATTGTTATGGCGATGGCAGGCTTTGCGCGCAATGACCTGGATATCACCGTGCAAGAAAATGAACTTCGCATTCGCGGTAACTTGAAAACGGAAGACGATAGCGAACGTACTTGGCTGCATCGTGGTATTGCCCGCCGGGCTTTTGAGCGGACGTTCAAGCTGGCTGACCACGTGGAAGTGGAAGCGGCTGGGTTAGAAGATGGCTTGCTGACCGTGACCTTGACCCGCGTGGTGCCAGAAGAGAAAAAGCCCCGTGTGATCCCGGTTGAGGGCGCGTCGCCACCTGCGAAAAGTAATTAATCAGCCATATTGTCGACGCAAATTTGTGACACGGCAAAGGGGCTCTAAGGAGCCCCTTCTTTATTGAATGTGGGTAACCATATGATGGTTTAGGTGCGTAATGGCTGGGTGGCTTGCGCGGCCTCTCGTCCATAAACCGTCACCTGTCCTCGCATCATGCCTGCTGCTTTTTGGCGATGCGGGGCTGGCTCTGTCTGTGCCTAGCGTTCCATCCAATACGCCGCAACATCCAGCATACGGTGGCTGAAGCCCCACTCGTTGTCGTACCAGGCCAGCACTTTTAATTGTTGCTCCAATATCCGTGTGTGGTTGGTGTCGACCACGCAAGAGTAGGGTTGGTGGTTAAAGTCACTGGAAACCAGGGCCAGATGGTTCATGGCCAATACCCCCTGCAAGTCACCGTGGGCCGCATTGTTCAGGCTGTCATGAATCGCCTCCACCGTAGCGGGCTGTTCCAGCAGCAATGTCAGGTCCACCAATGATACGTTGAGGGTGGGAACTCGCACCGCCATTCCGTCCAGTCGCCCGGCCAGGTGAGGCAGCACTTTTCCTACGGCTTGAGCTGCGCCGGTGCGGGTTGGAATCATATTGACTGCCGCGGCGCGGGCGCGCAATAAATCTCCGTGGGCCTTGTCTACCAGGTTCTGGTCGTTCGTGTAGCTGTGGATCGTGGTCATTAGCCCCTGTTTCACCGTGAAGTTGCGGTCCAGTACATCTACCAGCGGAGCCAAACAGTTGGTGGTGCATGAGGCGTTGGAAACGATGCGTTGATTGTCATCAAGAATCTTGTGGTTGACGCCATAAACCACCATGGCGTCGGCGTCGCCCACCGGGTAGCTTGCAAGTACCCGGCGAGCGCCAGCATCAAGGTGCTGTTGAAGTTGTGCTCGTTGCTTGTAGCGGCCGCTGCATTCGAACACTAAGTCTGGAGCCAGTTCACGCCATGGTAATTTTTCCAAATCGGCAATGGCGTAGCAGGGCACGCTGAGACCATTAATTTCCATGGTTTGGCCGTCATAATGCACAGGATGAGGCCAGCGACCATGGGTGGTATCGAAGGCAAGCAGGTGCGCGAGTACATTGAAATCGGCAAGATCGTTGATGGCGACAAGTTCAAAACGCTCCCGGGCTGGATGTTCGCTGAGGGCCCTAACTAGGCAGCGTCCTATACGGCCGAAACCGTTGATGGCAATGCGAATGGTCGGATTGCTGTCCATGAAGCCTCCCTGTTCGCGCTGGGGTTAGATATAGAGTCTGATGGACCCTACTTTGCTTTTTCAAGTGTAGCCTTGCGGCTCGACTGGGGCCAGCCTGCTCAAGCTTTAGCCTGATGAACGCCCAACCCCGGTCGTGCTCTTGCAATAGCGGTGGGCTTTCGCCACAATGCGCGCTCGTTTCGCGGCTACTTGGTTACTAGGCTGCAAACGCGTTATGGTCGACCCGTCGGTCCCCCCGCAACGATAAGCTGCGAACCCCGCCAGGCCCGGAAGGGAGCAACGGTAGCAGTGGACTTGTGTGCCGGGGTGCGGCTGGCGGGAAGACCGCTCTAATTCCTGTACTCCCTCCCATCGCGCTTTTACGTAACACGCTTCTTGTACTGTCCTCCTTTCGGGAACTTCGTTAGCATAAGCTTTTTGATTCCAATCCTTTTTTCTTCGTGGTCGAGAAAGCCGCTGGAGTGCTATGAGTTACCAGGTTCTTGCCCGTAAATACCGCCCCCGCACCTTTGATGAACTGGTGGGGCAGGAGCACGTTTCACGGGCCCTGATGCATGCCTTGGACCAAGATCGTCTCCACCATGCCTATCTATTTACCGGAACCCGCGGGGTGGGCAAAACCACTATTGCCCGTATCCTTTCCCGATGCCTGAACTGTGAGCAGGGTGTTAGTGCCCGGCCGTGCGGTGTATGCCCTACCTGTCAGGAAATCACCGACGGCCGTTTCGTTGACTTGATCGAAGTGGATGCGGCCAGCCGCACTAAGGTGGAGGATACCCGCGAACTGCTGGATAACGTGCAATACGCGCCGACCCGAGGGCGCTACAAAGTGTACCTGATTGATGAGGTGCACATGCTTTCCGCCCATTCTTTCAATGCGTTGCTGAAAACTTTGGAAGAGCCCCCGCCCCATGTGAAGTTTCTGCTGGCCACTACAGATCCGCAGAAACTGCCGGTGACGGTGTTGTCCCGCTGCCTGCAATTTAGTCTTAAGGCTTTGCCTGCAGAGCAGATTGCTGGGCATTTGAAAACGCTGCTCGACAAGGAAATGATTCGCTACGATGAGCCTGCACTGCTCTCGTTGGGCAAGGCGGCTGAAGGCTCTATGCGTGATGCGTTGAGTCTCACGGATCAGGCTATTGCGTTTGGCGGTGAGCAGCTTAGTAGTGAGGCGGTGAACGCCATGCTGGGCACCGTGGACCGTAATCATGTGCTTACCCTGCTGGTGGCGCTGGCCGAACAGGAACCGGGTGGGGTGCTGCAGGCATTAGCATCGGTGAGCGAGCATTGTCCTGGTGAGTTGGCATTGCTGGATGAGCTGATCAGCCAGCTGCACCAACTGGCGGTGTGTCAAGCGGTGCCAGGCAGTTACGATGAGACGCAACAGCAGCTCGCTGCAGCGCTTACTGCAGAACAGATTCAGCTTTATTACGACGTGGCTCTACGTGGCCGCCGTGACCTGCAGGATGCCCCAGATAGCCGCGCAGCCTTGGAGATGCTATTGCTGCGCATGGTGTTGTTCACTCCCAAAGGTGTATTGGTGCAAGGGGATAACCCCTCAGTAAAAAAGCCTAAAGCGGTAGCGTCGTCGGAGGAGCCCGGCGACAAGCCAGATTTGCGTGCCCTGTTGAACAAAACGCCTGCCGCTGCGCCGGCCCCGGTCTCGCTGCCTACACCTACATCGGCTTCCGCACCTGTTACAGCACCAGAGCCTTCGCCGACACGGGCTGCACCGGCCGCTGCCGAGCAGGCAGCATCAGCGGACGATGCGCCACCTTGGGATGAAAGCCCTGGCCCATCAACGTCTGCTGTCGCGGTCGCGCCGTCGCAGAGTGAACCGCAAGCTGAGCCAGAGCCTAATCAAGCGCCAACGCAGGAAGTAGAACCTCTGGCGCCGCTCGCGGAGCCCACCAATGAGGCGGAAGTTGCCACCTGGTGGGCCGCGTTGTTGTTGCGGCTGGACGTAGATGGCACGGTGCGCAATATCGCTCGCAATGCGGTGCTGATCAGCCGCGAGGAAAGCGTCTGGACGCTGCGCATCAGCCCAGGTCATCAGGTCTTGGTTAACCGCGAGCGGTTGGAAGAATTGAGTGGAGCGCTGGGGAATTACTTCCAGCGGCGTATTCAGGTTCAAGTGGAATTTGAGCAGCAGCCGGGTGCGACACCTGAGGTCATCGCCGAAGCTCGCCGGCAGGAATTGCTGCTCCAAGCTAAAGACACTTTGCATTCGGATCCGGTGGTGCAGCAGTTGATCACCACCTTTGGCGGTCGGTTGGATGATGAGAGTGTCACCCCGAAAGAGAGAGTGGAATAAAGAACGCGACACGCAACAGGCGAGATGATAAAGCATGGTTTGTCCGTGCTGGATGCTGCTTGAAGCGTTATATGGGAGTAAATCATGGATTTCGATATTAACAATCTCATGCAGCAGGCCCAGGCCATGCAAGAGAAAATGAAGAAAATGCAAGACGAAGCCGCCAATGCTGAGGTGGTAGGTGAGTCCGGTGCCGGCTTGGTGAAAGTCACCATGAATGGCCGCCATGATGTGAAAGGGGTGGATATTGATCCAAGCCTAATGAGTGAAGACAAGGAATTGCTGGAAGACTTGCTGGCCGCTGCGGTGAACGATGCGGTGCGCCGGATCGAGAAGCAGCAGCAAGATAGCATGCAGAACATGGCGGGTGGTTTTCCGTTCCCACCGGGTTTCAAACCCTAAGTTCAGCGACGAGACCCCGAAACTGTGAAACACGCGCCGCTGGTTGACCAGCTTATCAATGCCTTTACCTGCTTGCCCGGCGTTGGGCCTCGTTCGGCCCAGCGTATGGCTTATGCGTTGCTGGACCGCGGACGCGAATCTGGACGTCGCCTGGGCGATGCCCTCCATGCGGCTATGGATGGGGTTCAGCATTGCGAACGGTGCCGCAATTATGCGCAATCGACGCTTTGCCCGGTGTGTGAAGATCCGCGTCGAGATGCGTCGTTGGTGTGTATTGTGGCAACCCCGGGAGATGTGTTGGCCTTTGAGCAATCAGGCGAATACCGCGGCCAGTATTTTGTACTGATGGGCGAGTTGTCGCCGCTGGATGGCATAGGCCCCCGTGAGCTGGGGTTAGATGTGCTTGAGCAGCGTCTTAATGAAGGGCAAATCAGTGAATTGATACTGGCCACAGGCACCACGGTGGAAGGCGAAGCCACTGCGCACTATGTGTTGGGCCTGGCTCAAGATGCCGGGGTGGGTGTGAGTCGTATCGCTCAAGGGGTGCCAATGGGGGGCGAGTTGGAGTTTGTGGATGGCGCCACCTTAGCGCAGGCTCTGAAAGGTCGCAGGCCCTTTGATGCTTGAAGTTTCGGTCCCTTTCTTGAGCGCCTGATTTTTCCACTTTATCGATAAATCAAAACGATTGGATTCGTCTGGTTTCCTCCTCTGGCTTTCTGGTAAGGTAAAACCAAGCAAGCGCTAGGTTGTTTGTAATCAATAAATCCAAGGAGGCCCTGTGAGTGCCCTGAATTATTTCAATGAAACCCATCAGATGGTGCGCGATACGGTGCGCAAATTCGTTGAACGGGAGATTCTCCCGGAAGTAGACGATTGGGAGGAGGCGGGAGAATTTCCCCGTGAGCTGTACAAGAAAGCGGCATCTGCAGGCATTCTTGGCATCAATGCACCGGAAGAATTTGGTGGTACCGGTGAAGATATCTTCATGAAAGTTGCTGCCTGCGAGGAGCTGGTACGGTGCTCGTCCGGCGGCCTTTGCGCGAGCTTGGGCTCACTGGATATTGGCCTACCCCCCGTTTGGAAATGGGGCAGCGAGGCCATGAAGCAGCGGGTCGTTCCGGAGGTAATCAACGGAGACAAGATTTCGGCGCTGGCGATTACCGAGCCTAACGGGGGGTCTGACGTGGCCAACCTGCAAACTCGAGCGGTACGTGACGGTGATCATTATGTGGTAAATGGAGCTAAAACCTTTATTACCAGTGGGGTGCGCGCCGATTATTACACCGTAGCCGTACGCACGGGTGACAAGGGTTATGGCGGTATCAGCCTGTTGCTGATCGAAAAGGGTACCCCGGGCTTCACCGTTGGGCGCAAATTGAAAAAGATGGGCTGGTGGGCGTCTGATACTGCTGAGCTATTTTTCGAAGACTGCCGGGTGCCGGCGGAAAACCTTATTGGTCCGGAAAACGGTGGCTTCTACTGCATTATGAGCAATTTCCAGATGGAGCGACTGGTACTGGCAGTAACTGCCAATAGCACGGCTCAACTGGCACTGGATGAAGCTCTGCGCTATGTGAAAGAAAGGGAGGCATTTGGTCGGCCACTGGCAGGCTTTCAAGTAACACGGCACAAGTTGGCAGAAATGGCCACGGACGTAAAAGCCAGCACAGAGTTTACCTATCGGGTTGCCGCCAAAATTGCAGCTGGCGAGAATTGCGTGCTGGATGTGTCCATGGCGAAAAATGTGGCAACGCGTTGTGCTGATCGCGTGACCTACGATGCGGTACAACTATTTGGCGGCAGCGGATACATGCGGGGCACCGTGGTGGAGCGCCTATTCCGCGATAATCGGATTCTCTCTATCGGCGGCGGCACCCACGAGATCATGAATGAGGTGATTGCAAAGCAGATGGGGTTATAAACGGCAAGCTTCAAGCTTCAAGCTTGCAGCTTAGAAAAGCGCTAAACGTAAGAGGCCGCGTCTAATTTTTATGGACGCGGCCTCTTTGCTTTAGAGCGAAAAAAGCTTCAATTTTTAACTGTCAGCTGCACTCTGCACGGGTCGCTTCCATTTTGCAGCGAACCTTGCGCAGAAGAGTGAGCATGTCCTGATCGTAGTAACCTTCGTCGCGAAGTTGATCACGGGCTTCCTGCATCATGACTTCATATTCGGCTTTGTCCGCATCGGGGATTTCTACCCACCAATGCTTGGCCACATGCTTGGCCTCATTATCTAACTGGCTGGTAATCCGTTGCAGGTTATTATAGAAGTATTCCCGTGATTTTTGAGCCATTTCTGCTGGGAACCGGTCTTTCTTCGCAATTAACTGGAAGGTTAGCTGAACCAGTGGGTAATTGATGATTCCACCGTCTGGGCTCAAGCCCTTGTACAATTCCAGAGCGCTGTAGGCCACCAGCGGTGCAACAATGATATCAACAACGCCATTGTTGAACTTGGTGGAGAAGTTGGTGATGTCTGAGGCGATGGGTGTAGCGCCGACCTGGGAAACGAGTTTGGCTTGGGTTTCATCGTATTCTAGAACCGCGACCTTTTTGCCAGCAGCCTTAGCCAGAGAATTTACTTCTCGGTCATTCACGAAAACAAATGCGGCCCCAGCGGGCGCAATTCCCATAATTTGGTAGGACCCTTGGGATAGTTTGTCCGCGCTTTGGGGGTGGGAAAGTACTTGTAGCAGCACTTTCATATGGTCCATGGTGGGAATGGCCCCAATGGAATCCACTGTCCCTGCATATTTATTGAATGCCCGACCGCGAATGCCAGTAATCAAAGAGGCATCGCAAATACCGGCTTTCAGGTCCTCAGCAACAATGGCCTCGTTGGTATAGGGCACAAGCTCTGTTTCCAGGCCCCAGCCTCGCGCGGCGGCTTTCCAGTCTCTCATGGCGTTCATGATCGGGCCTACATTGCCGACAATATCAAATACACAGATTTTGCGTTTGATGGTGTTTGCCTGTGCGCTAAAAGGCGCAGACAGGGCATAAAGGGCTAGAATGGCGGTAAACAGCTTCTTCATCAGTGTATCCCTGCTTGTTATTACTAGTATGTTTGCCGATGGTTGATTTTCTCGATAGTAGAGATGTCAACCGCCAACGCAATGCCTTTGATTTTTTGCTCAAGGGCATTCTGGCCAATCGCCATCGTAATCAGGTTTGGTGTTGGCGGCGGGTGCACTCGGTGCACTTTCGGTAAGCTTTGCTGGAACTGGATTGATCACTGTAGCCAAGTAAATGGACAATTTTTTCCAGGGGCAGGCAAGGTATTGAGTTGCAAAGGTTTCCCGCACTTTGTTGCGGATACGACTAAAGGCTGTGCCCGCCACTAACAAATGCTGCCGTAGCGAGCGCGACCTTCATGTCCAGCTTTTCAGCAATGGTTTGTAGTGAGCTATTACGACCAAAAGGATTTATTAGGGCACGGGAGGTCAGGTTATTTGATGCTGCGGGAAGGGTACTCTGGGCAGCAGGACGATATTGGCGCAAAAGTAGAGAACCAGTTTGAGCCGCATTTTCACTATCAGTTAGCCAGAAACGTTGGCCAACTGGAACCGCTGCGCTGTGTCGTGCATCCGGCTAGGTGTGAGCGTTATCTGCAACAGTGCCGCCAGCATAGAATGGTCGAAGGCATATCAAGATGGAGTCGCTGCATACTGGCCCGCTGGCGAGCAGCGCGCCACAGCGGAGATGGCCAATGAACGTGGCTGTATGCAAGGTCAAATAGGCCTGCAGTAATGTGAGAAGCTATGCTTGTATGATGACGAAGGTATGAAGCACAAAAAAGCCCCGCCGGGTTTGGCGGGGCTTTTTTGTGGCAGGCTCCTAGCTTGCCTGCTTACGCCTTACCTTGGTTGGCGACTGCTTCTGCCGCTTTCGCTGCAGCTTCGGCATCGCCCAAATAGTAGTTTTTAATGGGTTTGAGATTGTCGTCCAGCTCATAAACCATCGGCACTCCAGTAGGGATGTTGAGCTTTACGATTTCTTCGTCAGAAATGTCGCCGAGATACTTCACCAGCGCACGCAGACTATTGCCATGGGCGCAGATTAAAACCTGTTTCCCAGCTTGAATTTGCGGTTTGATATCACTTTCGAAGTAAGGAATAAAACGGTCCACCGTGTCTTTAAGACTTTCTGACAAAGGAATTTGAGCTTCACTCAAGTCCTTGTACACTCGGAAGTTGCCAGCGTAGCGCTCATCGTCACGTTCCATTTTCGGTGGCGGCGTATCGTAGCTACGGCGCCATATATGTACCTGGTCGTCGCCATATTTGGCGGCTGTTTCCGCTTTATTCAAACCCTGCAAGGCACCGTAGTGGCGTTCATTCAAGCGGTAGTCACGGATAACAGGGATCCACATCTGGTCCATGTTATCCAGAATGCTCCACAGGGTGCGGATCGCACGCTTGAGCACCGAGGTATAAGCCAGGTCAAATTCAAACCCGGCCTCTTTCAGTAGTTCGCCTGCGGTGCGGGCTTCTTCGCGGCCTTGCTCGGTAAGATCAACATCTTTCCAGCCTGTGAAGCGATTTTCCTTGTTCCATACGCTCTGGCCGTGGCGGACCAGTACCAGTTTCGTGCTCATTAGCGTCATCCTGTGCGATTTCAATGCGGCGCAAAGAGTAGCAGAAATGTGCCGGGAAATTGAGCGCCACAGGCCGTATAATCGTCGCAAATTCTGTTGTTGCCGTCGAAGGTGCCTGCTTTGTGTGTATTTTGCAGGTTATTTTGCCCTTCTCTTACGGCAGCAAAGATCCGAGAAAGCCGTATGTTAGGGCTTTTACATTCCCGGAAAAGGCAAAAAGATGGCGTATCTCTGGTGCGAAGATAACAAAGAGATCAGCGAATGGCAGGCAAGCCTGGCGGCAGGTAGTCGGCTATACCTGGACACGGAATTCATGCGTGAGCGCACCTTCTGGCCACAATTGGCACTGGTGCAAGTCCATGATGGTGTGCGCATTCGACTTATTGATACTACCGAGGTTGATGGGCCTACTTTGTTGCCAGTATTTCAGAATCATACCTTGGTGATGCATGCTTGTTCCGAAGACTTGGAAGCAATTGCTACGTTTACTGGCCAGTACCCGGCGGCCATTGAAGACACCCAGATTGCCGCTGCACTGAGCGGCGAAGATATGCAGTGGGGTTACCAGAAAGTGGTTCAAATGCTGTTGGGTGTTGATCTTCCGAAAGGGGCCACGCGAACCAATTGGCTGAAACGGCCATTAAGCGATGAGCAACTTCACTACGCGGAAGATGACGTAAAATATCTCCCGGAAGTGGCGGGGATTCTCGCCGAGCGACTCGATGGCTTGGGCCGCCGCGCTTGGTGGGAAGAAGAATGCGCTCGTTTGCTCAAGCAGGCTCGCAGCCAAGTGCTGCCGCAAGACGCTTGGCGTAACGTGAAAGGCGCGGGCTTGCTGCAGGGCGAAAGCTTGGCGGTATTGGCAGCACTGGCGCCGTGGCGTGATCAGATGGCTCGGGAGCGAGATCTGCCCAAAAGCTTTGTGTTAAAAGATGCCCAGTTGCTGGACTTGGCCCGTACCAATCGTACCGACAGAGGCTTGCTCGCGGACTTGGGCTTTCATCCCAAACAGATTCGTCGCGACGGAGATGCGTTGTTGGCATTGATTGAACAGGCCCGAGGGCAGACTCCCCCCGATCCGTTGCCGGGGCCGCCGGATATGGCACAGAAGAAACTTGCCAAAACCCTGCGTAGCCGGGTTGCGATTATTGCCGAAGAGTTGAATATGAAGCCCGACGTATTGATGCGTCGCCGTTGGCTGGAAGCCCTGATCCGCCACCCGGAGAGGGTGCCGGAACCGTTGACCGGCTGGCGTAATGATGTTGTCACCCAACCTCTGCTGGAGTTGCTGTAGTGAGTGAGGGAGTGCTGAAAGGCAAATTGTTTTGTTCGATCTATAAGAGCCGCCGCAAAAGTGGCATGTATTTGTATGTGGATCGGCAAAAAGGGCTTAAAGAGGTGCCCGAGATATTGATGGGACAGTTTGGTCATGCCGAGCACGTGACTGATATGATTCTGAACCCGACGCGCCCATTAGCACGCGCGGATGTGGAGCAGGTCATGGAAAAAATCCGCGAGCAGGGTTTTTACTTGCAAATGCCACCACCGCCGGATGAAGACCTGTTCATGGCTGATGGCCACCCGGATAAACCGGTTCGACATGATGCCTGATACGACGCTGCCGCTGCGGGGTCAGTTCTGGACTCTCCCGCTGAGCGACCTCAATGTCCGCGAGTGGGAAGCGCTGTGTGATAATTGTGGCCGTTGTTGTCTTGTGAAACTGGAAGATGAAGACAGTGGCGAGTTAGCGTTTACCAATCTGGCGTGCCGCTTTCTGGATAGCAAGCAATGCCAATGTCGTGTGTATGAAGAGCGTTTTAAGCGGGTTCCGGATTGCATTCGTGTCACTGAGAGCATTGCTAGGGATACGAATTGGTTGCCACCCACCTGTGCATACCGTTTACGTGCAAAAGGTAAGCCGTTACCCGCTTGGCATCCGTTGCTCAGTAACAATGCTGACAGCGTGAGGCAAGCGGGGATTAGCGTCGCGGGGCGGGTGGTGTCAGAGCAACTTGTGCGGGAAGATGATTGGGAAGAGCATATTGTTCACTGGATCGACTGATGTAGGCGGTGGCTTGCCGGTGGGTTCAATAACATGAGTGGGAGACGTTGTGACAACACAAGCATATTTATGGGGTTGGTTTGCCTATTTGCTGGGCAGTATCGGTGTCTTGTTCGTTTGGTGGTGGCTAACACGCCCTCTGAGCCGCTGGGCTAAGGTGCCGCTGCGAACTCTGCTAACTGCCCTGTTGCTCACACCATGGTCCGTATCTGCGCAGCATGACGAATGGGCTCCGGCTTGGGTGGTGAGTTTGTTTGACGGCCTGGCTCAGGATAATGTGAGCCTTTGGCGCGCCGGTGGCCCATTGGTGGCGATGTTGCTGGTGGCGCTGGTGGTGGCTGCATTAGAGCTGTGGCGGCAGCGGCGCAAACAAGCGGCTATGCTGGCTCAGCAATGAGCGAGTGTATCTTTTGTCAGATTCAGGCGGGGACTTTGCCCGCCAGCGTGGTCTATGAAGATGATTTGGCGCTGGTGATTCTGGATTTGTTCCCGATCCGTGAAGCCCATTGTTTGGTGATTCCTCGCCAGCATGAATCCTTGCTGGAAGGGTTGGATGCTGCGGTGACGCATCGGTTGATGGATCTGGCCCGGAGGACGATTGTGGCGCAGAAACGGGCCGGGCTTGCCGTAAAGGCGCATAATGTGGTGGTTAATGATGGCCGCGAAGCCAATCAGCATGTGCCCCATGTGCATGTGCATGTGATTCCCCGTCGCGGCGGCGACACTTTAGCGACCGCAATGACTTGGGCAACCCGCCTAATGAATGTGTTCGGGATGGCAAAGCGGCGTAAACGCCTTGATCGGCTTGCGGGTTTGTTAAGCGAGCATTTTCCGGAAAAGCTCTGATGTTTGTTGTCTTGCAGCGTTTCTAAATGGTGCGCTGCGAGAGTCGGTGCTCGCGCTTTGTTATCTTTCTCCTACCCTGCCTAGGGTTTCTTTTTTCTGCGTTTGTGGTCATGTACGGCTTTTGCCAAGGCAGACTTGTCATAGGCTAGGGCTAGCGTTTAATGCCCTGCGGTCGTGCTTGGGGTTGCTTTCACTGAAACAGGTGAGGGGGCTCCCTACAGTAAAATGACTGGTCGTCCTGGCCCTGGACGGTCAGTCACTAAAATGTCCTGTTGAGTCGAAGTGAGCCGCCCATAAACGTCCGTCGGCGCGCTCCAGGTTCAAAGCTATTCCGGCGAGAAGATGGCCTTCAGGTGCTGCGCACCAAGCGATAGTGCCGTAAAGATGGTAGGTGCCGTAGTTTTCCAGCAGAGCAACCCAGAGCTCCACATCCGTATCGGGCTTGATTGGTGAGGGTAGCTCCACGCTGATACCCGCTAGGGAAATGTCGTGAGAGGTTAGATAGAGGCGATCTTCCGGGTCTAAGGAACTCGATCCTGCCGGTAACAAGGTGAGAGACAAGTTCTCTTCACGGTTGATTCGGGGGTGGCGTCGGTTGTCAATTTTTGTAGCCATGTGACTTATCCGTAAATCATTCTGTCAACAACGTAAGCGGCGGTGGCTATGGTGGCAACCACCCCGAACAAGAATAGCAAGAATAACAAGGCGGGTTTGGCCGTTTTGGGGAGGCCTTCGGTTTTTCGTGAAGGCCGGTTTTCTTGGGTTTTACTCATCCGCTATCTCCCTGAAATCTCCAGATACTTTACAGTATTCGTTATTGCGGAACGATAGGAAACTGGCGGGGTGAGAAGCGGGTAAATATGTCCGGTTAGTAGGGGCTTGTTTTTCCAGTTAAATAGTTTTTGTTGCTGAAATAAAAAAGGGCCCGATTGGGCCCTTTTCATGTTCAGTTTGGCGGGTTAATGGGCGCCAGCCTGAATTTTCTGGAACAGGAACTCGTGGAGCGAGTCCGACATCAGCGGTACGTAAGATACCAGCAGCAGTGCGGTCAGCATCACCGCAATAGGCAGTAGGAATTTCTCATAGCGACGGTAGAAGTTGCCACCCGGCACTTTTGCGGATTCCACTTCTTCGTCTCCCACTACTTGCCTTGTTAGCAAGTGGTTTAGCGCCACTGGAGGTGATAGATAACCCAGCTCAAAAGCTACCAGGGTAATCATCCAGAAGTGTAGTGGGTCAATCCCATTATCGAAGGCAATTTGTGCAAGGGTTGCGTTCACCAAAATTACTGCGCCATAGGGGTCCATAATCATGCCGATAATCACCATGGTGACCACCAGCAGTGTCATGGCTACCCAGATACTCGGGAACGTCTCAGGCAGCATTTCCATGACCCCGGAACGCTCGATGATACCGCCGACGCTTACCGATAGAGCCATCAGCATCAGCAACGCGCCAATGTGCCCGGTGGTTTCGTTAGTGGCAAACCGCAATGAGCTTTCCATCTTCTCACCCACACCGGGCTCTGGTTGGTAATGCGGGTCCATATCCGGTGTTTTTACAAGGTAATAAATTGCCAGACAAGCGCCGAGAATAGCATTACGCCAGAAAAGTCCCCAAAACAGATCGTTCAATTCCTCAGCGGAGGTGCCGGTAGGAATAGCACCAGCGTCTAGCGCATTGTTGATGCCCCACAGGTTGTAGCAGGAGTAGATCAAAAGGGGCAACAGGACGATCGTGAAAACGTGCAGGGATTTTGTGCTCAGTTTCTCGTAGGCCAGAATGGCTAGCAGCATTACCGGCAGGATAATGGGTGCGTAGTTTTCGTTTAACTCGGTGTCGAGTAGATCACGGAAGAACACCACTACGGTCCCCATGATAATCACATAGGGCAGTAGAGGGATGAGACGTTTCAAGCTTTGCGGTACTGCTTCAGAGAACGGAGCAATGCGTGCCGGAGCAGTACGGGCAAATTGGCTGTAAATGAAGAACAGGAACAGCGACAAACCAAAGATTTTCAGGCCGGAAGTGAATAGCTCATCTGTGGTCACGCTATTGTTCAAAGCGGCGATGATCACGACCAGCAGGCAGGGACGTAAAACCACGCCCATGGAGCCAGACATGGCGGTGGCGGCCAGCGCCAGTTGTTTACGAGCCCCAGCGCGAACCAACTCGTTATAGATGGTGGCACCGGCAGCAATAACGAAGATACCGGAGGCGCCAGTGTAGGCTGTAGGAACCGCTGCAACAGCAAGCACCACAAAACACATCAACTCCGGTGACATTTTCCAAGGACGTAGCACGTCGAAAACTAGGTGAGCCATCTTGGTTTGACGCAGCAGCATGCCGATCCAGATATACAGTGCCAAGCTCAGGAACAGGGTGGACAGTTCCATCATCATGCCAAGATAAACGCTAATCCCGTGGTAGTAGCCTTGGCTGATAAATTGTGCGCCAGCGGTAAGGCTCATGAAGCTGTATAGCGGGATGGTCAACATTGCCTTGCCCCAAGTACCTCCTTCCTCAAGGTCTTTGGGCGGGCGAATCAGCTGGTAGAAAGCAGCGAAAGAGAGCAGCAGGAAGCCGGCAATCCAGAACTGGTGCAAGTAAAAGTGATTGACCTGAACTCCGTCGGCAATGGCGCTGATTTCTTCGCCTCGGTATAGCCAAGCAGAGAGGAGTAGCATTATGTTGGCGGCGAGCTGGCCCAAGCTAGAAACAAAGTGGTCTTTACGTGTATGAGCGGGACGTAGCGAAATGTGGTGGCGCGTTAATGTGGCGGTCGCGGCACAGATCATTACCAGCAAACAAAGCAGTAGACGCTTGTAGTTGCCCAGGGTCGTTACCACTTTGGCTACGCCGCCTTCCAAGGTACGGAAGGCAATCACGCCGGGGGTGGCTTTGTCCTGAATCAACTCATAGCGTTCCCATCTGCCGCGACAGTTATGCCTGGAAGATTCCAAGGACTGACGCAAGGCCGCTTCGTCCACGTCGGTTCCAAAGATGGAGGCTAGAGGATCGTCAGCCATTTGCTGTTTTTTCTGCTTAATGGCTTTTGCCAGCTCCTGATCCAGGTCTGGATCACGGTTACAGGTGGGCTGTTCCACCACTCCAGCGCCACGCAAAAGGAAATAGCCCTCCCAGGTATTCTCGCCGATCTTCAGTAGCTGCGAGTGAATTACTTCGCCGGAAGCCAGAAAAATGGTCAGCAGAAGAAGAATCAGTGTAGGAAGTGAGGATAGCCATTCCGCGACGGAACGGTTTGCAACAGTTAACGAAGGCTTGTCCATTGTGCACCCGGTTATTGTTATACCGCCTGAGCTACGGAGGGGGGGGGCGCTTTGGGGGGTAGGGTAGCGCTTTTGCCCCCGCCTTTTTAGGGCGATGTAAACATTTTTTCTTACCTGATCACCCGTGGGAACGGGTGACAGAATGTGAGTTGTTAATGAAGGACGGGGCCAGTTGGCCCCGTTCAGTTGAACTTTTTATTCAACAGGGTTAACGCACTCTGCGCGTGATGGTTCGTGTTTACAGCGTACTTTACGTAGCAGACCCATCATGTCTTTATTGTAGACGCCGTCTTTGGTGAGGGCGATGCGAGCGTCACGCATCATTTCGTCGTAACGGAGCCTGTCCGCCTCAGGAATACGAATCCACCACTTCTTGTTAACTTCGCTGTTGGCGTTCTCAATGACACGCATGGCGCGGTCAAACTGACCGAGCATGTATTTGCGTGACTGTGCAGCAAAATCAGCAGGGAACTTGTCCTTTTTCAGAATGACTTGTGCGGTCAACTGACCGAGTACGTAATCGACGATGCCGCCGTCAGGCTGCATGCCTTTGTACAATTCCAAGGCAGAGTACGCAGCAATGGGGGCAAAGCAGACATCAACGGAACCATTATTAAACCGGCTAGAGAAGTTGGAAATGTCAGACATAACCGGTGACATACCTACGCGGGAGGCCATGTTTGCTTGAGCCGAATCGTATTCCAGTACCGCGATGGACTTGCCAGACAATTCGCTGACGGTGTCGATAGTGCTGTCTTTAACGAACAGGTAGGCTGCTCCCATAGGGGCGACGCCACCTACTTCATAAGGGCCGGAAACCAACTTTGCATTGATGGATGGGCTCTCGCTGGTTAGCACTGTAATCACGGTGCGCATAGCGTCATAGCTAGGGATGGAGCCAATGGAATCCAGGCTGCCAGTGTAATTGTTGAACTGACGGCCGCGGATACCGGTTAGGACGGCGGCATCACATTGGCCGGCTTTCAGGTCTTCAGATGCGATTTTTTCATCTGTGTAGGGCTTGAGTTCAAAGTCCACGCCCCAGTTCAGCGCCGCGGTCTTATAGTCCTTCATGATGTTGTAGATATCGCCATTCGCGCCAATGATGTCAAATACGCACATAGTGCGCTTTTCGGCGGCTTGGACGGGGGTGAACGTCAATGCCAGAGCGGCAGTGGCGACCGCAGTGAATGCCTTAACATAGCGCATGATAGTCTCCTGGTTACTTCTTTAACTGTTTAACGCGTTAAAAGCGGCCCGAAGGCCGCTAGATGGCTTATAGCAAATCGTTGATATCAATAGCGGGGCCAGACGAGGCTGTGTCATCCCAGAAAGTGCCAGTGCCGCCTATAGGTGTACGCTTACCGGTATTCTCAGTCCATTCACGGTCCGAAATACCTTGGATAATAAAGCCAGCGATGGCGTCTAGCATAGCGTAGTCTGGATTCAGGCCTTCATCATTTGCTGCGTAATCACGGATGGCTTGGCGCAGACGCTCATCGTTGCCTTTGCTGAAAGCGCTCATGGCATACAGGGCGCTGCCCAAACGAATGCCGCTGTCGAACCCTGCCTTGGCTGAGGCTTCCAGCTCGGCCCATGCATCAGCGTTCGGTGGTGCTAGCATTGGTAGCAGGTTCCATACTGCAGCACGGGTACCGCGCGGTACGCCCCACCACTGATCGTTATCCAAGCATTTCATGTTGCGTTCAACTTTGGCTGCGATATCACGAGGTACGCCTACTGCACCGTCGGAAGCGCCGTCGTTAAGCAGGGATTGAACACCGGAAATGTTACCGACCAGCCAGACCATTTCGTCAAAATCGTTATTCATGTTAGGACATTCACCGTCCTTGACTTCGCCGAAGGCTTGCATCATGTAGTTGTAAGCTTTGTACTGGCGATTTGCGGCAATGGCAGACCAGCGTTTCTGCTCGATGCGTGCATCTTGTGCTTCGCTGACTCGGCCATCTTTGACTGAACGCATGTAGCGCAGTTCAGCATCAAGAGCAATTTGCTCGGCGCAGGTGGCGGCAACGGTGAAGACCATGGCGCCCAGTTTGCTGGGGTCGGATCCAACACGCTCGAAAGACATCAACAGAGGTGTCTGTGCTTCGCCGGTGACGCATGCCATACGTACGTCATCATAGGTCATCATGTAGGGCAACATTTCGGATCGGCCGAAGCTGACCAAAACATCACCGGTAGCCTTATAGACAACACCGCAGCCTTGCAGAGCTAGGATGGCGCTTCCTACCAAGGCCAGACCGGAATGTCGTAGCATTTTTTTCATGGAAAGAGAACCCATTCGTAAGCTCCTTGTTTTTGTTCTCAAAATAGGGTCGTCAAAGGTACGAAAGTCAGCCGTTTGACACAAGCGGCAATTACAAAAAATCCTTCAAGCAATTACAAACAATAAATTTGCTATATCATGGTTTCTATCCGATAAATCATGTACTTCATAAAATAGATACGACTTTATTATGAGTGATCACAGTGACGTCAAAGATATGCGGGCCTGGCTGGAGGGCGAACGCAGTGGCCTTTCCCTGGCACTGAATACGGCACGGGGCGGACTACGAATACTCGAAACGTTGGGTGTAGTGGGGCGCCATGGGCTAGGCTGGGCGCTCGGTGATCGCCCGCCAATCCCGGCTTTGCTGCGTGCCACCTTCGAATCTTTAGGGACGACATACATTAAATTAGGCCAATTTATTGCCAGTTCCCCATCAATTTTCCCTGAAGAGTATGTCGAGGAGTTTCAACGCTGTCTCGACAGGACTCCCCCCCTACCTTTTCATTACATTCGGGATACTGTTGAAGCCGAGCTAGGCTCCAGCCTGGAGACGCTTTATGAATTTGTGGACCCTAAACCATTAGCCAGTGCGTCAATTGCACAAGTGCACGCGGCAAAATTGAAGGATGGTCGCGATGTGGTAATTAAGGTTCAACGCCCGGGTGTAAAGAATGTTTTGCTTACAGATTTCAATTTCTTGTACTTCGCGGCAAGACTTACTGAACGGTTGGCGCCGGGGTTGTCACGTTCTGCTATTTCGGGGGTCATTGAAGAGTTACAGGCGGGCATGCTGGAAGAGTGCGATTTCATAAAAGAAGCGGGCAATCTTAAAGCGTTTAATGTTTTCCTGCGCAATACCGGTAACACTCAGGCCATAGCGCCAGAACCCGTTATGTCACATACCACGGGTAAAGTCCTGACCATGGAGCGTTTTTTTGGCGTGCCTCTAACGGATATGAATGTACTAAAGAAGTATACCGACGATCCGGCGGGTACGTTGATTTCTGCGCTGAACACGTGGTTTTCTAGCCTTATGATGTGTGACTTCTTCCATGCAGATGTTCATGCGGGTAATTTAATGCTGCTAGAGGATGGCCGAGTCGGATTTATTGATTTTGGCATCGTCGGGCGTATTCGTCGTGAAGCCTGGAATGGTATGGCGGCTTTCTTTGATGCCATTGGTCGTGGGGATGTGCGAAAGATGGCGGAAGCCATGGTCGTGATCGGAATGACTCGTGACGAAGTAGATGTTGCAGCGTTGGCGCGGGATATTGAAGGATTGCAGGGAGCGTTGGGCCAGGTGGATCCTTCTGCGCTGATGCAGGCAGACCGTAACGACAAGGAAGTGAACAGCCTGCTGGTAGATATCGTGAAAATTGGTGAGGGGCATGGTATTCGATTCCCGCGGGAGTTCGCCTTATTGCTAAAGCAGTTTCTCTATTTTGATCGTTATGTGCAGGTGTTGGCCCCGGAAATGGACATGTTCAGTGATAACCGGGTCGATATGTTTGGTTCCATAGAGGAAATACCTGGCGGATTTTTACATTAGAATTAGCCGTTAGCAGCAAAGAAGATAGAAAAGGAGAACGAGGAAAGTGTCTTCGTTTTCCTTTTAGAATTTTGGGTTTGAACTCTTGAATTGAAGCCGCGGGTAGCGTGATAACCGTGTGGCAGGGCTTTTGGCTACGCGTTGTAGTTTGTGGCTTATTTCTGCGTTTATTCCACCGGATTACTGCATTCCGCTCGGGTGGCGTCGAGCTTGCAACGAACCTTGCGTTGCAGGGTCAGCATGTTGGCATCATAGTAGCCTTTTTGGCGTAGCCGTAGACGCGCTTCCTGCATCATTATTTGATATTCTTTTTTATCTTCTGGCGGAATCTGGATCATCCAGCGTTCTGGCACTTTGACGGCTTCAAGATTCAGTCGTTCCATGATTAGAGGGTAGCTTTTGTAGAATTCTTCGCGCACCAGCTGTGCTACTTCATTCGGGAATTTGTCTTTGCGACCGATCAGCTGCATGGTGATTTGAGCCAGCGGGTAATCAATGATACCGCCATTCGGCCCCATTCCTTTGTACAGTTCCAGTAATTCGTAGGCGAGTAGTGGTGCGACGATAACGTCAACCACGCCGTTGTTGAATTTATTCGGTGCTGAAACGATATCCGATGCAATTGGCGTCGCGCCAATCTGTGAAACCATTTCCGCTTGTGTGGGATCATAGTCGAGCACGGCCACGCGCTTCCCTGCAGCTTTGGCTAGAGTGTTAATGTTCTTGTCATTGACGAAAATATAAGCGCCACCAGCCGGTGCAACGCCGAGTATGACATACTCACCGCTGATCATCTTGTCCGCGCTTTTCGGGCTGGCAAGGGCTTGCAGAAGGATGTGCATGTGCTCTTGGGTTGGCAGGGCGCCAATGGCATCGATGGTGCCGGTATATTTGTTGAATTGGCGGCCCCGTAACCCTGTAATCAGCGCTGCATCACAGAGGCCGGCTTTGAGATCTTCGGCTGCTACGCTTTCTTTGGTGTAGGGCTCGATATGAAGATCCACACCATATTGCCGTAGCCGGGTACGCTGGTCCTCAGCTGCCTTGAAAATTGGCCCGGAGCGACCGCCAATATCCCAGATGCAAATTCGACGTTTGAGGGGCTCGCCCAGACTGAATCCCGCAGCTTTCTGCATGGCTTTGATCCGTTCATCCAGACTACGGTTCTGGTCATAGGCTATCGCACGCAATGTGGCCGCCAGTTCCGGTGTAAATTCCACACCGGGGGCAAAGCGCTCTAGTTCGGCCCGTTGGGCCGGCGTCAGATCAAAGGCTTCATTGGCATGAAGAAATGCGCTGCCGACTAGTAGAAAAGAAAGAAAAAAGTAACGAAAAAATCTCACGATAGCCTCCATGGCTATTATCGTTTGTTGTTGCCATAAGGTGCTGTGGTCTACAGCTATACTGGCAGTGTCGCTCATTAGCTTGGCCGGCTCGGGGGAGAGATGAGCAAAAGATATGTTGTTTATTACTCAATGCTTTGGCTGCATTCGGGGCGACCCGCTTCTAGGCTGCAACGAATACGTTTCATGATGTTCAACATGGTGGGGTCATAATATTCGCTATCGCGTAGCTTGATACGTGCATCGCGCATCAAGCTGTTGTAGTTCTGCTTTTCGTCTTCGGGAAGTGAAATCCACCAGTGAGAGGGAATGCGATCCGCTTCTTTTTTCAGCGTGCTTTGTACCGCTTGGAAACTGTCTGTTGCAATTTCACGAATCAATGCCGAAAAGGCGGGGGGGAAGCGATCTGCATGAGCGATCAGTTGCGCGGTCAATTGTACGATGGGGTAGTCCACGATGCCGCCATTGGGCTCCATGCCTTTGTAAAGTTCTAGGGCTTGATAGGCAATCAACGGGGCGGGTAACACATCAACACTGCCATTATTGAATTGACTGGGAGCAGTAGCGAGAGTGCTGGCGACGGGGGTGGCACCGATATGGGTAACCAATTTGGATTGACCAGGATCGAAATCTAGCACCGCAACTTTTTTTCCTGCTACTTTTGAAAGGGAGTTGAGCGCCCGATCATTGACGAAAAGGTAGGCCGCTCCAGCAGGCGTAATGGCTAGGGTCTGATACTTATTGCTGGCCATTTTTTCGGCCAGTTGTGGGTGAGCAAGGGTGCGCAGTAAAACGTTTACATGCTCCAGTGTAGGCAGGGCGCCCAGTGCATCAATGCTGCCGGTGAAACGGTTAAAATGACGAGCCCGGAACCCGCTCATTAGCGCGGCATCACAGTGACCGTTTTTCAAAGAGGCAACCAACACACCTTCATTAGTGAAGGCTTCTAGACTGATATCAATATTATAGCGCAACAAATCTATGCGTAAATTGGTGGCGCCATTATATATCGGCCCGGAACGCCCGGATAAATCCCAAAGGCATATGTGCCTTTTCAGCATTTCACCGTCGGCAAGCCCCATGGATTGTCGGGCCTGCTTGAGTTGTGTTTTTTGTTTATCGGTCAGTGCCAGAGCACTGCTATGGGTTGCAGCAACCAACAGCAGTGCTGAGCATAGATACCTAAACGTCCCCATGACGATTCCTGTGTCATTCAATGGGGGCGTTTATAGCATTTCGCCGTGTGGCGAAGTTTTACCTGTTGTATGACAATTGTACAAAGCTTTCCGAAAGTCAGGGCGCGCAGGGTTTCCAGTAAGTGTTGTCGCTCACCTATTGGCTGATGCTGCACTCAGAGCGAGCTGGGTTGAACTTGCAGCGGATCTTGCGCTGCAACGTCAACATGTCGCCACTGTAATAGCCTTGTTCGCGTAGCGCGTCGCGAGCGTCCTGCATCATGACTTCGTATTCTTGTTTGTCTTTCTCTGGGATATGAATCATCCAACGCTCGGGTACCCGTTTGGTTTCCTGTTCGACGCGCTTTATAACCGTTGGATAGGCCTCGAATGATGCTTCGCGTATCAGTTGCGCTACTTCGTTGGGGAATTTATCCAGTCTTCCGATGAGCTGCATGGAAAGCTGCGTCAGTGGGTAGTCGACGATGCCGCCATCTGGACTCATGCCTTTATAAAGCTCAAGAAGTTCATATGCCACTAATGGGGCGGGCAAAATATCGATTTGCCCATTATTGAATTTGTTAGGCGCGGAAACGATGTCGGTGGCAATCGGTGTTGCGCCAATGGCGGCGACCATTTGCGCTTGGGTCTGATCATAATCCAACACCGCTACGCGGTGGCCGGCGGCCTTGGCCAGTGAACTGATGCTGCGATCGTTGACAAAAATATGGGCGGCACCGGCAGGGTAGATGCCCATTACTACGTAATCCCCTTGCACCATATGACCAGCCTGTTTGGGATGGGCGAGGACCTGTAGAAGAGTTTGCATATGCTGGTCGCTGGGAACGGCACCAATGGCATCGACGCTGCCGCTGTAAAGGTTGAACTGGCGTGCGCGCATGCCGCTCATCAAGGCCGCGTCACAGAGGCCGGCCTTGAGCTCTTCCACCATCACCGTTTCGTTGGTGTAAGGCACCATGTCCAAATTGATGCCGTACTCGATGGCCAGTGCTCGTTGCTCCATGGCGACATTAAACACCGGCCCATTGCGCCCGCCAATATCCCAAATGCAGATGGTGCGTTTCAGTGCGCTGCCAGCGGGCATTTGGTCCAAGCCCACCATTTGGCTGATGGCTTTGAGCCGGCTGCGAACCGGCATTTCACGGGTATAAAAAATGTCTTCCAGCTTTTCAAGGGTGTTGTCGTTGAGCGTGACGCCGGGCAGCAGTCCTCGTAATTGTTCTTTCTGTGCGTTGGTCAGCGTGGTGGCGCTCAGGGTGGCACATAGTAGGCTAAGAACAAAAAAAACAGAAAGTCGGATGTGCATGGGGATCTCCAGGCCGAGTTGTTGTTATAAGCAACCTTGCGGTAACAGGACTGTGTGTTTTTGAAAAATGCGGCAGGTTGTCACGGCAAGAACTGTTGTGATTGTTTTATAGCCTATAGAGATAGCACGTGACGAGCATAGAAAGGAGGGCTTTGGCGCAGTGGGTGACCGCGTTACGGCAAGCTGTGGGGAAACGGTCAAAGGTGGGACGCGTTGAACGTACTGAAAGTGCCAAAAAGTGCAAATTTCAAACGGGGTAAAGGGTTCAGGGGATATTCAGGACAATGCCCGCGCTGCATTTAGCCGCGAGCATTGAACCGTACCAACACGCTGCTGACGTGATTGCCTCTTTCCAACGTTGACCGTTCTACTTTGAACTTGCCGTTGTTACTTCGGTTGAGCATCGATAGATGCGCCGGTGACGTTTCGGCTATCCGGGCCCAACAAGAACAGATAGGGGGCCATGATGTCGGCGGGGGTCTTCAATGTGAGAGGGTCTTCGCCGGGGTAGGCCATGGCGCGCATGTCGGTGCGCGTACCGCCAGGGTTAACGGTGTTGACGCGAATGTTGCTGGTGTTTTCCAGTTCTTCCGCCAGCACTTGGGCTAGGTTTTCAGTGGCCGCCTTGGAGACCGCATAGGCACCCCAGAAAGCACGGCCTTTGCGCCCCACGCTGGAGGATGTAAATAGCAGGCGAGCATCGTCGCTGGCGCGCAGCAACGGCAACATGGCTTGGGTTAGATAGAAAGCGCTATTCACATTGGTTTGCATGACCGAATCCCAGGTGCCAGTGGCATAACGATCCATAGGCGTAATGTCGCCGAGCATGGATGCGTTGTGCAAGATGCCATCCAGTCGCCCGAACTCTTTGTCAAAAAGCCCGGCCAGTTCCTGAAAATCTTCCGGGCGAGCGACCGTTAGATTCACCGGCGCCAGCGCGGGCTCCGGGCCACCCGCGGCTTTGATTTCATCGTACACCGCTTCCAGTTTTTCCTGGGTGCGGCCTAGCAGAATGACCGTGGCGCCATGGGCTGCCAGGGCCAGCGCGGCGCTGCGGCCGATGCCGGCGCCTGCACCAGTGACGAGGATAATACGACCTTTGAAGGTGTCTTCAGCGCATTGGTAATTGAGGGCTTGTTGTTGGATATCAGTCATGGTGGTTCCTGTGTCGCTTTCGCCAAGCACGAGGCCTGACTTAGGTGCTGTAACTAACCGTAAGGTGGAGCGGGCATCTGCCTTAATTGCCGTTCTAGTGCTGCCCTATGATTAGTTTAGTCCGCGTTTTATGTATAGAGTTTCTGCAAAAGCGGCAGCAGGTCGCTGCCGTCTTCCAGGTAATAATCTGCCTGCCAGCCACGAGGGTCGTCGTCTGCATCGATGTAACCAAAGGCGGCAACGGCGGTGGCCATGCCCGCATTCTTGCCAGCTTGAATGTCGCGCAGGTGATCGCCCACATACAGGCAATGTGCGGGTTTTACCTGGTCGGCGTTGGCGGCAATCAATAGGCCTTCCGGGTCGGGTTTGCGTTGCTTAACGTGCTCCGGGCAAATCACCGGGCCAACGCGTTGGTGCAGCTTGAGCCCTTCCAGTACGGGGCCGGTAAAACGATCGGGTTTGTTGGTGACGATACCCCAGGGCAGTTGCTGGGCGTCCAGCCAGTCGAGCACGTCCTCCAAGCCTGGGAACAATACCGTATCCACGGCCAGATGCTGCTCGTAGGCATTGAGTAGTTCTTCCAGCAACAGAGCAAAGCTTGCATCGTCGGGGCCGACACCAAAACCAAGTTCAGTGAGGGCGCGGGCGCCATTGGATACATTGGCGCGCACCGCGGAGTAGCTCACTGCGGGCCGACTATGCTTTTCCAGCAATGTATTGAGTACCGTATAAAAGTCCGGGGCGGTATCGATAAGGGTGCCATCCAAATCGAAATAAACGGCTTCAAGGTGTTCCATTATTGGCTCCCGCAGGCAAATCAGTCGCCCTTGCGGGCGTGCATCAAGTAATTCACCGATACATCCCGATTCAGTTTGTAAACCTGGGTGAGCGGGTTATAAACCATCCCGGCGGTGTCTTGTACATCCAGCCCCGCATCGCGGGCCCAGCCAGCCAGTTCGGAGGGTTTAATCAGTTTGGCGTATTCGTGGGTGCCGCGCGGTAGCAGGCGCAGCACATATTCCGCGCCGACAATGGCGAACATGAACGCCTTGGGGTTGCGGTTGATGGTGCTGAAAAAGACTTGCCCGCCGGGTTTCACCAGGGTGGCGCAGGCGCGAATCACCGAGGAAGGATCCGGTACGTGTTCGAGCATTTCCAGGCAGGTGACCACGTCATACTGGCCGGCGCGCTGTTCGGCGATCTGTTCCGCCGGGGTTTGCAGGTATTCCACCGCTACGCCGGCGTGTTCTGCGTGAATGCGGGCGACCGCCAGCGGGGCTTCGCCCATGTCGATGCCGGTTACTTCTGCGCCGCGTCGGGCCATGCCTTCGGAAAGCAGGCCGCCACCGCAGCCGATATCAATGACTTTTTTGCCCGGCAGGCTGACGCGCTCGTCGATATAGTTCAGGCGCAACGGATTAATGTCGTGCAGCGGGCGGAACTGGGAATTTGGGTCCCACCACTGCTCAGCGAGGGCGTTGAACTTGGCGATTTCGCCGGCGTCTACGTTCGGGGTGTGGGTTTGCTGTTCAGTCACGGTCGGCTCCGGCGATTTTTTCTTGCCACTGCTGGGCATTCTTGAGGATCAGGGCTTCGTTGAGTGTGGTTAGCTGGCGGTTATCCATCAGGCAGCGCCCGCCCACCCACGTGTGGGTGATCTGGTCGCGGGTGGCAGCGTAAATCAACTGGGCCACTGGGTCATAGACCGGCTGGGTCTCCAGTCGGTTCAAATCCACAGCCACCATATCCGCCTGCTTACCGATTTCCAACGAGCCGATTTCGTTATCTCGACCCAATGCTTTGGCGCCATTCAGAGTGGCCATTTTGAGTGTTTCCATGGCCGGTTGCGCATCCGCCTGCAGGCTAACGCCCTTGGTTAAGAAAGCGGCGGTGCGGGCTTCACCCAGCATGTCCAGATCATTATTGCTGGCGGCCCCGTCGGTGCCTAGCGCTACGTTAATATTGGCTTTGCGTAGTTTCTCAACCGGCGCGAAGCCACTGGCCAGTTTCAGGTTGGATTCCGGGCAATGCACAACGTGGGTGCCGGTTTGTGCCACCAAAGCGATTTCTTCATCGGTGAGTTGGGTCATGTGAACGGCCAGCAGGCGCGGTGATAGCAAGCCCAGATTATGCAGCCGGGTCAGGGGGCGCTCGCCAGTGTTGCGCACCTCCATCTGGATCTCCCCGGCTGTTTCGTGCACGTGCATCATTATTGGTACGTCCAACTCTTCGGCGAGGGTGAGTACTTTCTGCAGAGGTCCATCGGACACCGTATAGGGGGCATGGGGGCCAAAGCCGATCTGGATGCGCGGCTCATGTTGCCATTCATCCATGGCGTCGGTGGCCAAGCGCAAATACTCCTCCGGCCCGGAGCCCATAGGGGTGGGGAAGTCCAGCAGCGGGCAGAACAGGCTGGCGCGCAGGCCGGCTTCAACCGTGGCGCGGGCGGCATGGGCGGGGAAGAAATACATATCGGCAAAGCAAGTGGTGCCGGAACGGATCATTTCTGCTGCGGCGAGCCGGGTACCGTCATAGACAAAGGTTTCACTGACAAAGCGGCCTTCGGCGGGCCAGATATGTTTTTCCAGCCAAGTCATTAGCGGCAGGTCATCGGCGATTCCGCGTAGCAAGTTCATGGCCGCGTGGGTATGGGCATTGACCAAGCCTGGGATTAGCAGGTGATCACCCAGGTGCTGTTGCTCTTCGCTTTGCCACTTTACGTTAGCCAGGGCGCTGGGGAGCAGGTCGGCAATGCGACCGTCTTTGACCACCACGGCATGGTTCTCCAGCACCGCTTCCTGCGGGGCCACAGGGGCAATCCAGCGGGCGTGGACGATCAGGTCAGCCTGATTGTCGCTCATGCATAACTCCTTGCTCGAACTGGGGGCAGTAACCCCCGAATTGTGCGCCGCAGTATAGCGTGTCGCGGTGGATCTTGCCCTGACTGCGTGACGGTAAACTGTTTGCATGTTGGCAAGGGGCGCCATCTTGCGAGCTTCGACGCAGAGATGGCGCCGATACCCTCCAGCTGTGCTATCATCCCGGGCTTTTCCGGGCTTTATAGATCGGAATTCGCAATGGCAGTGGAGTCGGGCAGGGCGAATGTCCCCCGAAATACCTCGGCCTATAAGAACAGACTGCACGGGTGGCCATGGGCACCCCGTGAAATCGGCCCGAAAATGGGCCGGCTTGGGGAAGCCGCAGGGGCTTTCCCAACACCTTGTGGATAGTAAGGATCGCTATGACGGATCTCGCCAGAGAAGTTACCCCGGTCAACATCGAAGACGAACTCAAGCAGTCATACCTAGATTACGCCATGAGCGTAATCGTTGGGCGGGCGTTGCCGGATGTGCGCGATGGCCTCAAGCCGGTGCATCGCCGCGTGCTGTTCGCCATGCACGAGCTGAATAACGATTGGAATAAGGCCTACAAGAAATCGGCCCGTGTGGTTGGTGACGTGATTGGTAAATACCACCCCCACGGTGATTCAGCGGTATACGACACCATCGTGCGGATGGCGCAGCCTTTTTCCCTGCGCTACATGCTGGTGGATGGCCAAGGTAACTTTGGTTCCATCGATGGTGATTCCGCTGCTGCCATGCGTTACACCGAAGTGCGCATGGCCAAGATCGCCCATGAACTGCTGGCGGATCTGGACAAGGAAACCGTGGATTTCGTCGACAACTACGACGGCACGGAACGTATCCCCGATGTGATGCCCACCCGAGTGCCTAACCTGTTGGTCAACGGCTCTTCCGGTATTGCTGTGGGCATGGCCACCAACATTCCGCCCCATAACCTGGGCGAAGTGGTGGATGGCTGTTTGGCACTGATTGATGACGATAGCCTCACTCCGGATGACTTGATGGAATACATCAAGGGTCCAGACTTTCCCACTGCCGGCATTATTAATGGCCGTGCGGGAATCGTGCAGGCTTACCGTACCGGTCGGGGCCGCGTTTATATGCGCGCTCGTGCGGAAATTGAAGCCACCGACAAGAGCGGTAAAGAAGCCATTGTCGTCACTGAGATCCCTTATCAGGTGAATAAGGCGCGGCTGATCGAGAAGATCGCCGAGCTGGTGAAAGACAAGAAAATCGAAGGCATCACTGAACTGCGCGACGAGTCTGATAAAGAAGGTATGCGCATCGTGATTGAGCTGCGCCGTGGCGAAAATGCCGAGGTAGTGCTTAATAATCTGTACCAACAGACCCAGATGGAGTCGGTATTCGGTATCAATACTGTGGCCTTGGTAGATGGCCAGCCGAAGATTCTTAACCTGCGTGAACTGCTGGATGCCTTTATCCGTCACCGCCGGGAAGTGGTGACTCGTCGAACCGTTTATGAATTACGTAAAGCCCGCGAAAAGGCTCACCTGCTGGAAGGCCTGGCGGTTGCCCTGAGCAATATTGATCCGGTTATCGAGCTGATCAAGGCCTCACCCAGCGGCGCTGAAGCCAAGGCCAAGCTGTTGGACAAGGGCTGGAAGCCCGGTGACGTGCTGCAAATGTTGGAGCGTGCCGGTGGTGAAAACGCGGCGCGCCCGGATGGCCTGGATGAACAATATGGCCTGGTTGATGGCCTTTATCACCTGAGCCCGGAACAGGCCCAGGCGATTTTGGACCTGCGCTTGCAGAAGCTGACCGGTCTGGAACGGGAAAAACTGATCAATGACTATCAGGAGCTGCTGGAGCAGATCGCTGAACTGCTGAAGATTCTCGGTAACCCCGAGCGTCTCATGGAAGTGATCCGCGAAGAACTACAGGCGGTCCGTGAAGAATACGCTGACGAGCGCCGTTCCGAGATCGTTGCGTCCCGTCAGGACTTCAGCATGGAAGACCTGATTGCTGAAGAAACCGTGGTGGTGACCCTGTCCAACGGTGGTTATGCCAAAATGCAGCCCATCGACACCTACCGTGCTCAGAAGCGTGGTGGTCGCGGCAAGTCTGCGGGCCAGCTAAAAGATCAGGATTATGTGGAGCACCTGCTGGTAGCCGGCACCCACGATACCCTGTTGCTGTTTACCAATGCGGGCAAGGTGTTCTGGTTGCGTACCTTTGAGTTGCCTCAGGGGGGCCGGGCATCGCGTGGCAAACCAATTGTGAACCTGCTGCCGGCATTGGGTGCTGACGAACGTATTACCGCTATTTTGCGTCTGGATGCCGACATGGTGCGCCAGCAGAAAGCCGGTGGCGAAGAAGACATTGTTGATGTAGATGACGCCGCTGACGTAATCGAAGACGAGACAGATAGTGATGTTGAGATTGAGGTTGAGGTTGAGGGTGAAGCCGAGGCGGTGACTGATACCGTTCCTGGACCCTTTATCTTCATGGCCACGTCCAGCGGTATCGTTAAGCGGACCGCCCTGGCCAACTTTGCCCGTCCACGCAGCTCCGGTTTGATTGCGGTGAAATTGCAGGAAGGCGAACATCTGGTGAACGTGGCCATTACTCAAGGCCACGAAGACATCATGCTGGTTGCCCGCAACGGTAAAGCCGTGCGTTTCCATCAGTCCAAAGTGCGTGTTATGAGCCGTCTGGCTCGTGGTGTGCGGGGTATCAAGCTGGCCGAAGGGGTGGACGTTATTTCCCTGATTGTGCCGGAAGAAAATGGCCAGATTCTTACCGCCTCTGAGCACGGTTATGGCAAGCGTACCCCGCTCACTGACTATCCCACCAAGGGGCGTGGCGGCCAAGGTGTGATTGCCATGGTGATCAACGAGCGAAACGGTGAGCTGGTGGGCGCCACTCAGGTGTTTGGCGAAGAAGACATCATGCTGATTTCTAACCAGGGCACCTTGGTGCGTACCGGTGTAAATCAGGTGAGTACGTCTGGTCGTAACACTCAGGGTGTTCGCTTGATTCGCTTGGCCGATGGCGAGGCATTGTGCGGTCTGGCTACTATTCCTGAGCTGGAAGGTGTCGAAGAAGAGGACGGCGAAGCCGATGAGGTGCTGGACGGTGAAGCAACCCCAGAAGCGCCGAAATCAGACGCTTCGGACGACGCCGAGGAATGAGTCTGTAGGAGCACCATTTGAGGCGCGAATCTTCTCATTCAAAGGAGGGTTTGCATCTTGAAAGGGGCTCTTGCGCGGCTTTAAACCTGCTTTGTTGTTATACCCAAGCCCGGTGTTACCGGGCTTCTTTGATTAACCGGTTTTGTACTTTTAATTCAGTCACGGAGAAATATGCATGTCCCGCGCCTATAACTTCTGCGCAGGTCCGGCGGCATTGCCGCAGGCAGTACTCGAACAAGCCCAGCAGGAAATGCTGGATTATCGGGGTCTGGGTCTTTCCATTATGGAAATGAGCCATCGCGATAACGTTTTTGTAGAGATTGCCGAGCAAGCCGAAAAAGACCTACGCGACCTGATGGGCATCAGCGATGATTACGCTGTGCTATTTCTGCAGGGCGGGGCGTCCAGTCAGTTCGCCATGGTGCCTATGAATTTGTTAGGCGATGGGGAAACGGCGGATTATATCAACACCGGACAGTGGTCCAAAAAGGCCATCAAGGAAGCTGGGCGCTACGGCAACATCAATGTGGCTGCCAGCAGCGAAGACACTAACTTCTCCACGGTGCCGCCCCAGGAAAGCTGGAATCTCTCTGATAATCCGGCCTATGTGCATTATTGCCCGAATGAAACGATCGGTGGTCTGGAATACAGCTTTGTACCGCAAGTGGGGGATACCCCACTGGTAGCGGACATGAGCTCCACTATCCTTTCTCGTCCGATAGATGTGAATCAATATGGGCTGATCTACGCTGGCGCGCAGAAGAATATTGGCCCCGCCGGCCTTACTCTGGTGGTTATTCGTAAGGATTTGCTTGGCAAGGCAGCAAACAATGTTCCGGCCATGCTCAATTACCAGATCCATGCGGACAATGACAGCATGTACAACACACCGCCGACCTTTGCTTGGTACTTGTCTGGCTTGGTGTTCTCCTGGCTTAAAAAGCAGGGCGGTGTGGGTAACATGGGCGAAATCAATCAGCGTAAGGCGGAAAAGCTGTACCATTTTATTGATCACAGCGGCCTTTATAGTAATCCGGTAGAGGTGATCAGCCGCAGTCGTATGAATGTGCCTTTTGTTCTGGCAGATGATCGCCTCGACAAGCCATTTTTGGATCAGGCTCAGGCGGCTGGGCTGTTGAACCTCAAAGGCCACCGTAGCGTGGGAGGCATGCGCGCCAGCATCTACAATGCAGTGCCCGAAGCGGCGGTGGATGCACTGATCGACTTCATGGCAGAGTTTGAAAAGAAGAACGCTTAAGCGCTTCATGTAGCACGCACCACACCCTGCTTGATGTGTTGGTGCCGTCGCGAAGCACAGTGATTGTTTGGAAGGTGGGTAAAACAATGAATTTGAACGGTCGGCGCCAGATCGTAACCAACGCTCCCACGCTTATTCGCGTGTTGCGGGAAGGGCGCCGCGTGCTTGCGAGGTCAATATGACCAATACCTTGGACGACTTGCGTAACGAAATTGATGAGCTGGACCAGAAGCTTCAGGACCTGCTCAACCAACGCGCGGCCTTGGCGCATAAGGTGGCGGAAGTGAAGACGGCCACGGACCCGAACCCGGTTTTCTATCGCCCAGAGCGTGAAGCTCAGGTGCTGCGCCGGGTGAAAGAGCGTAATCAGGGGCCGCTGGATGGCGAAACCATGGCGCGTTTTTTCCGTGAAGTGATGAGCGCATGCTTGGCACTTGAACAACGCATGAAGGTCGCGTTTCTTGGACCGGAAGGCACGTTTACCCAGCAGGCGGCGCTTAAGCACTTTGGCCATGCGGTAGAAAGCCTCCCGCTGGCTGCCATCGATGAAGTGTTCCGCGAAGTGGAGTCCGGTGCGGCCAACTACGGTGTGGTGCCAGTGGAAAACTCCACCGAAGGGGTGGTGAATCACACCCTGGATACCTTCATGACCTCCAGCCTGAAAATCTGTGGTGAAGTGGAGTTACGCATTCATCATCACCTACTGGCCGGGGAGCATACCCGCCAGGATAAGGTGACGCGGGTCTATTCCCACCAGCAAACTTTAGCCCAGTGTCGCCAGTGGCTGGACGCCCATATGCCCGGCGTGGAGCGTATTGCTGTTAGCTCTAACGCAGAGGCTGCGCGCCGCTTGAAAGACGAGTGGAATGCCTTGGCCATCGCTGGGGAAATGGCGGAAGAGCTGTATGGGCTTACTGCGGTGCAGCGCAATATCGAAGATCGCCCGGACAACACTACCCGATTCATCATCATTGGGCGTCAAGACACTCCGCCCTCAGGCTGTGACAAAACCAGCCTGATGATCAGTGGCAAGAATCGCCCAGGGCTGCTCTATGAGGTCTTGTCACCTTTCCGGGATGAGGGCATCAACCTGACTCGCCTGGAGTCTCGACCCTCTCGCACCGCCAACTGGAGCTATGTGTTCTTTGTGGATTGCGAAGGCCACAAAGAAGATGACACCTTGCAGGCGGTGCTGGATAAACTAGAAGCCGCCGGCAACACCATCAAGCTGCTGGGTTCGTACCCCAAGGCGGTGTTGTAACCTGCCCTTTGGCACCGTAATCCCGGTGGGAGCCGTCGTTCGCCCATGATTGTTGGCCTGGGTGCGCTTTCGTGGTCGGGCGACCGCTCCCACAGTTCAAGGAGTCAACAATGACCTGTGACTACATCAAACTCGCCAACAGCGGTGTTCAGCAACTCAAGCCCTATGAGCCCGGCAAGCCCATTGCCGAGCTGGAGCGGGAGCTGGGCGTGACTGATATCGTCAAGCTGGCGAGCAATGAAAATCCGCTGGGCCCTAGCCATAAAGCGCTGCATGCGCTGCGCCATCTGGATGATCTGCATCTGTATCCTGATGGAGCCGGGTTCTCCTTGAAAGCCGCGTTATCGGAAACGTTGGGTGTGGCGAGCAACCAGCTGACGCTGGGGAATGGTTCCAACGATATATTGGAGCTGATTGCCCGCGCCTATTTGCAGCCCGGTGATGAGGCGATTTTTTCCGAATATGCCTTTGCCATTTATCCTTTGGTAACGCTGGGCTGTAGCGCCAAACCGGTACAGGTCTGCTCGAATCTTTATGGCCATGATCTGGCGGCAATGGCTGACGCCGTCACTGAACGTACCCGCGTAATGTTCGTTGCGAATCCGAACAACCCCACCGGTACTTGGTTCAACGCCCATGCGCTGGATGAATTTTTATCGCGCATTCCTGAGCGTGTGATTGTGGTGTTGGATGAAGCGTATTTTGAATACGTGGAAGAAAGCCATTACCCAAACGGCATCGATCGGTTGCAAAAATACCCAAACCTGGTGGTAACGCGAACCTTCTCTAAAATTCATGGCCTTGCGGGTTTGCGTGTGGGCTATGGGGTATCCAACCCGCAGATCGCCGATGTGCTCAATCGTATCCGTCAACCGTTCAACGTGAATACGCCGGCCATGGTGGCAGCGCAAGCGGCGTTGTCTGACGAAGACCATCTGGAAAACTCACGCAGTGAAAATACCAGTGGTTTGGTACAGATCGCGGAAGGCTTGCTGACGCTAAATCTTGAGCAGATTCCTTCGGTGGCCAACTTTATTGCTTTTGATTGCGGGCGAGAAGCCATGCCGATCTATCAAGGTTTGCTCAAACAAGGCGTCATTGTGCGGCCTTTGAGCGGCTACGGCATGCCCAACCACCTTCGCGTCACCGTGGGCACCAGTCGTGAAAATGAGCGCTTCCTTGATGCGTTGAAACATGTGCTCAAGGAAATGGCGAATGAATAGGCCCCAACCTTTTTTGGGCGCCCTTGTGGGGGCGCCGTTCAGGGCGTCAACCGTACCGGTAATGGCGGCTCACAACGTGGTTCACACCCCGAGGCGTGTTCGTGCAGATAAACGGGAATGCCGTGATGTCTGAGCCTTTGTTTAATCGTATTGCAGTGATTGGCCTTGGCCTGATTGGTGGCTCCTTCGCCGCCGCAGCCCGGGAAAATGGCCTGGCGCGTTCCATTGTGGCGGGCTCTCGTTCTGCCCGTACCCTAGAGCAAGGCATTGCTTTGGGTATTGTCGATAGCGGCAGCCAGGATTTGGCAGAGGCTGTGGCCGGCGCCGATCTGGTGTTTGTTTCTACCCCAGTATCCGCCATGTGTACGGTGCTGTCGGCATTGAAGCCGGGGCTGTCGAACGGAGTTATCGTCACCGATGGGGGTAGCGTGAAAGGCAACGTGGTCAATGCGGCCCGCGATGCTCTGGGCGCCCACTACGCCCGCTTTGTGCCAGGACACCCCATTGCAGGCAAGGAAAAAAGCGGCGTAAGCGCGGCCGATGCGAAGTTGTACCGCGATCACCGGGTGATCCTGACCCCCACCGACGCCACCGACCCGGCAGCTACCGCCAGAGTGCGCGCCCTGTGGACGGGCATGGGGGCGGAAGTGTTGCAAATGGCTCCTGATTATCATGATCAGGTGTTGGCGGAAACTAGCCATCTACCGCATCTGCTGGCGTTTTCTCTGGTGGATACGCTGGCCAGGCAGGGAGATTCCACGGAGATCTTCCGCTATGCTGCCGGCGGTTTTCGCGACTTCACCCGTATTGCCAGCTCCGATCCGGTGATGTGGCATGACATTTTTCGTGAAAACAAGGCGGCTTTGCTGCAGGCGCTGGGACAGTTCAGCGATGGCATCGATCGCTTCCGTCAGGCAGTAGAAAACGAAGATTCTGATGCCCTGATGGGCATCATGACCCGGGCCAATACGGCGCGGGCCCATTTTTTGGCAATGAACGGGCGCACCTCTTATACCCGCGCCCATAGTGTTCAGAGTGTAGGTGACGACACAACCATGACAGACAATACTCACGCCACAACCAATCCCACTTTTGTGGTGGCCCCCGGTGGTCAATTGCAGGGGCGCCTGCGTGTCCCGGGCGATAAATCCATGTCCCATCGCTCCATCATGCTTGGTTCGCTGGCAGAAGGCGTTACTCAGGTGGAAGGGTTCCTGGAAGGGGAGGATGCGCTTGCCACCTTGCAAGCTTTCCGTGACATGGGGGTAGTGATTGAGGGGCCCCATAACGGCCAGGTCACTATCCATGGTGTGGGCCTGCATGGTCTCAAAGCCCCCGAGAAAGCCTTGTACATGGGTAACTCAGGCACCTCCATGCGGTTACTTACCGGCTTGCTGGCGGGGCAGTCCTTTGATGTGGAGTTGACCGGGGATGCGTCCCTGTCCAAGCGCCCCATGGAGAGAGTAGCCAAGCCATTACGCGAAATGGGGGCTCAGATTACCACTGGTACAGACGGTCGCCCGCCAGTGCGTATTCGTGGTGGCCAGTCCCTTAAAGGCTTCCATTACGACTTGCCCATGGCGTCTGCTCAAGTGAAATCAGCGGTGCTATTGGGCGGGCTCTATGCTGATGGCGAAACATCAGTAACGGAACCGGCGCCTACCCGTGATCACACTGAACGCATGCTGGGTGGTTTTGGTTATGAAGTGCGTCGAGACGGCGCCACCAGTGCACTGTCCGGTGGCGGCAAGCTCACTGCGGGCAAATTGGAGGTGCCCGCGGATATCTCCTCTGCCGCCTTTTTCCTGGTGGGCGCTTCCATTGCCGCTAATAGTGAAGTGACGCTACCGCACGTGGGGATCAACCCTACCCGGACCGGTGTAATCGATATTCTCAAGCTGATGGGCGCGGATATTCGCTTGGAAAACCAGCGCGATGCAGGTGGTGAGCCGGTGGCCGACCTGGTGGTTAATGCTGCTCCGCTTAAGGGTATTGAGATCCCCGAGGCGCTGGTGCCTTTGGCCATTGATGAATTTCCGGCCATTTTCATCGCCGCGGCCTGCGCTCAGGGCGACACCATTTTGCGCGGAGCAGAAGAGCTGCGGGTGAAAGAATCCGATCGTATTCAGGTGATGGCCGATGGCCTTGCTGCGTTGGGTGTGAGTCACCAAGTGTTTGATGACGGTATTCGTATTACCGGTGGTGAGTTTGGCGGTGGGGAGGTGCAGTCCCATGGTGACCACCGCATCGCCATGAGCTTTGCCATGGCGGCTCTACGCGCCACTGGCCCCATTACTATTCATGATTGTGCCAACGTGGCCACCAGCTTCCCCGGGTTCGCCCAGTTGGCGACCCATGCAGGCCTGAAGCTGGAGGTGAAATGACCCCGATTTTAACCATTGATGGGCCGGTATCCTCCGGCAAAGGCACGGTGGCCCGGCGGGTGGCAATCCGCTTGGGGTGGCATCTTTTGGATTCCGGTGCGCTGTACCGTGTGCTTGGCTATCATGCAAGAAATCAAGGGGTTGCCCTAGACGACGAGCCTGCATTAATTGCTCTTGCGCAAGATCTGCCAGTACGGTTTGTGGAGCAGCAAGGCAATACTGCGGTGATTCTTGCTGGCGAAGATGTATCCAATATCATCCGCCAGGAAAGTGTCGGCGAATTGGCCAGCCAGGTGGCGGTATTGCAGCCTGTGCGAGACGCTCTATTGGCCCGTCAGCGGGTTTTTGCGGAATCGCCCGGCCTGGTGGCCGATGGCCGTGACATGGGAACCGTGGTGTTCACCTCCGCACCGCTCAAAATTTACCTGACTGCCAGTGCTGAAGAGCGCGCCAGACGGCGTTTTGAGCAGTTGAAGGAAAAGGGCTTTGGTGCTACCCTCGCGACCCTCGTCGAGGACATCCGCACCCGGGATGACCGTGACATGAACCGGGAGGTGGCGCCGTTGCGCCCGGCAGACGATGCCGTGGTGATCGATTCCACCACCCTGACGGTTGATGAAGTGGTAAACCGGATTCTTGATGAGGCTGCCGCACGCCAGCTGGTGTAACGGTAGCGCACATTTCGTTAGCGCCCTTCGGTGGACCGCCACCGTGGGGTAACTCTGTGTTAAGCGGCCGATCTGCTCAACCCTGAAAAAGTAAGCCAGCTGGGGAAGGGCGGATCTCATCTATTGACTAACCCATGTCTGCTGGTTGGCATGTGCGAAAACTGAGTGAATTTCATGACTGAATCTTTTGCTGATCTCTTTGAAGAAAGCCTAAAGGACCTGGACGTTGCCCGTGGCTCCATTATCAAGGGTACGGTTGTATCCATCGATAGCGACTGGGTAACCGTTAACGCAGGCCTGAAATCTGAAGGCATTATTGCCCGTGAAGAATTCCTTAACGAGGCAGGCGAGCTGGAAATTGTCGAAGGCGATGAAGTAGATGTTGCCGTAGACGCCATCGACGATGGTATGGGCTTCACCCGTCTGTCCCGTGAAAAAGCCAAGCGCGCCGAAGTTTGGGGCGAGCTGGAAAAAGCTTTCGACGAAGACGAGATCGTAAAAGGTATGATTTCCGGCAAGGTGAAGGGTGGCTTCACTGTGGACATCGGCCCGATCCGCGCTTTCTTGCCCGGTTCACTGGTTGATATTCGTCCGGTTCGCGATGTTGCGCACCTGGAAGGCAAAGAGTTGGACTTCAAGGTCATCAAACTCGATCCTAAGCGTAATAACGTAGTGGTTTCCCGTCGTGCCGTGATGGAAGCAGAGCACAGCGCAGAGCGCGAGCAACTGCTGGAATCCCTGCAGGAAGGCATGGAAGTCAAAGGTATCGTGAAGAACCTGACCGACTACGGTGCGTTCGTAGATCTGGGTGGTATCGACGGCCTGCTGCACATTACCGACATGGCTTGGAAGCGTATCAAGCACCCGAGCGAGATCGTGGAAGTGGGTCAGGAAATCGACGTTAAGGTTCTCAAGTTTGATCGCGAGAAGATGCGTGTTTCCCTGGGTCTCAAGCAGCTGGGCGAAGATCCGTGGCACGATATCGTGGGCAAGTACCCAGAAGGCACCCGCGTGAAAGCCAAGGTAACCAACCTGACCGATTACGGCTGCTTTGCTGAAATTGAAGAAGGTGTGGAAGGCCTGGTTCACGTTTCCGAAATGGATTGGACCAACAAAAACATTCACCCGTCCAAGGTTGTAGAGATTGGCGACGAAGTGGAAGTGATGATCCTGGACATCGACGAAGACCGTCGTCGTATCTCCTTGGGTATCAAGCAGTGTCAGTCCAACCCGTGGGATGCCTTCGAAGAGAAGTATCAGAAAGGCGAGCGCATTAGCGGCAAAATCAAGTCCATCACCGACTTCGGCATCTTCATTGGCTTGGAAGGTGGCATCGATGGCTTGGTGCACCTGTCCGACATTTCCTGGGAAGAGCAAGGCGAAGACGCCGTGCGTAACTTCAACAAGGGCGATGAGCTGGAAACCGTGGTACTGTCTATTGATGCAGAGCGCGAAAGAATTTCCTTGGGTATCAAGCAGTTGACAGATGATCCGTTTGCTCAGTATGTTGCTGCAAACGACAAGGGAACTATCGTTAAGGGTGTAGTGAAAGCAGTAGACGCGAAAGCGGCCATTGTTGAGCTGGCTGAGAACGTTGAAGCTACCCTGCGCGCCAGCGAAATCAGCCGCGACCGCGTTAACGATGCGACCGAGGTGCTTAAGGTCGGTGATGAGGTGGAAGCCAAGATCACCAACGTTGACCGTAAGAACCGTGTTCTCAGCTTGTCCATTAAGTCCAAGGACCAAGCTGATGAGCGTGAAGCCATCGAAGGCCATCAGGAGCAGCAAGACGCCAACGCTCCGAAGACCATTGGTGACTTGATCAAGAAGCAAATGGAAAGCAGCAACGAGTCATAAACGGCTCCTCCCAGGGGCCGGCATCGCGCCGGCCCCACTGGGCTAGGAGCCCAGGGAGTAAGCTGTAATGGCATTAACCAAGTCAGAATTGATTGAGCGCATCGCCGACCGGCAAGCGCAGCTGTCGCCCAAGGATGTGGAACTGGCAGTAAAAACATTGATTGAACAAATGGCCGATTCTTTGGCCGGCGGTGGTCGCATTGAAATTCGCGGCTTCGGCAGTTTTTCCCTCCATTTCCGTGCCCCCCGAGTGGGTCGCAATCCTAAAACCGGTGCCAGTGTTGAGCTGCACGGTAAGTACGTTCCTCACTTCAAACCTGGTAAAGAGCTGCGTGAGCGGGTCAACGAATCGCTAAGTGCAGATTCCGGCGAAGATGTTGATAATAACGGCAGTAACGGTAATCAAGCTGCCGCCAGTTAGTGTTGCCTGGCTTTCGAGCCTGGCCAGAAAAGGACGTTTCTGATGCGAAACCTTTACCGAATTTTGGTGATCTTGGCCGTTGTGGCCATTTTCCTTATCGCTTTTCTTTTTGTTACCAGCAATCGTGACCTAGTAATGATCGACCTGTTAGTAGACTCCTGGCAATGGCAGGTGTCCTTGGGTGTGCTGGTGATCTCTGTGTTGGCCATCGGCCTGTTGGTTGGGCTGTTGGCGGGGGTTGGCCTGCGAGGTATCAAGGGCCTGTTTTCATGAGTGAATCGTTGTGGCTGATTCCGCTATTTTTTGTAGCGATTTCTGCCGGTTTTTTTATGGGCCGGCGCGAAAGCAAGCGCCGCCAGCGCCGCCGCATGGCGTCCTTGTCCAAGGATTATGTGGCCGGCATCAATTTCTTTCTCAATGAAGAGCCGGACAAGGGTATTGAGACCTTGCTCAATGGCTTAGATGTGAGTGAAGAAGGGCTGGAAACCCATCTGGCACTGGGCAAGCTGTTTCGCAAGCGAGGTGAGTTTGACCGCGCTGCGCAGCTGCATACCCACTTGCTTGAACATGGCGACTATGGTCGTACAGTACAGGAAGAAATTCAGTTGGAGCTGGCCCAGGATTATCTGGCCAGTGGCATTTTTGATCTGGCTGAACAAGTATTGCTGGAAATGCTAGACCAGGACTGCCAAGCAAAGGATGACGTTTGCGAGCAGTTGATGGGCCTGTATGAACAGGAGCGTGACTGGATCAATGCCATCAGCATGGGCGAGCGTTTGCTCAAGAGCCGTGCGAACTTGGCGCCAGTGCTGGCGCAGTTCTGTTGTGAGCAGGCAGACAACCTGCGCCGTGATGGTGATACTAACCCGGCCCGCCGGATGCTCCGTCGAGCGCTCTCGTTCGATAATCAGTGCGTGCGCGCGAGTCTGGCCGAAGGTGATCTGGAAATGGCCGAGTCGCATTGGCAGGCAGCCATCGATGCCTTCCAGCGGGTGTGGACCCAAGACAGTGATTTCTTCGATGAAACCCTAGAGCGTTTGCGGCAGTGTTTTCAGCATTTGGAGAAAGAAGAAGACTTTATTCAGATGCTGGCCGATTACAGCGCTGAGAAACCCAGCACCACGCGGATATTGCTGCTCTCGGAAACGCTTAAAGAGCGTTATGGCGACAAGGAAGCGGCAGACTTTATTCGTGAATACATGAAGGCCAACCCGTCAGTGCGTGGGCTTAACCGCATTATCGACATGAGCCTAGCCAGCATCGCGGAGGGCGAAGCCCGTGAGCATCTGGATATGCTCAAGCAGGTGTCGGAGAAGTTACTCAACGACAAGAGTCTTTATAAATGCCGTCGTTGTGGTTTTGAAACGCCGCTGATGCAGTGGCGCTGCCCAAGCTGCAAACGCTGGGGCACCATTAAGCCGGTGGTGAAGGAAGCATAGCCCGCTACAATGCGAAACAGAGTGTCGCTCGGCTTAAAGCTTTTGGCCGTGAATATTTTGTGCCCTAATTGCGCGACCAACAGACAATTCGGTTTCGATATATTTTTTCGCGTTGCGCCGTGCTGCCCCGAATTCTTGAACCACTGTCTCGCAACGCCTAACATACCCGCGCTCCCACACCTGAGGATTCCCCTATGACGATTTCCAGCCCCGTTATTGTTGCTTTGGATTATCCGGATGCCGCTCAGGCTCTGGCGATGGCGCAACAGCTGGATCCGGCCAAGGTGCGGGTAAAAGTGGGCAAGGAAATCTTCACTCGCAGTGGCCCGACGGTGGTCGACTCCTTGCACAAGCTAGGGTTCGAGGTGTTTCTGGATCTGAAATTCCACGACATTCCCAACACCGTGGCAGGGGCTGTGGCGGCAGCCGCAGACATGGGGGTGTGGATGGTGAACGTGCACGCCAGTGGCGGCCAGCGGATGATGGAAGGTGCAGCTAATGCCATTGCCAACCATGCCCAGCGCCCACATCTGATTGCGGTGACGGTACTCACTAGTATGGATGATAGCGACCTGCAGCAGGTGGGCGTTGTCGATGTGCCCAAAGTACAGGTGCAGCGGCTGGCAGAATTGGCGAAAGCGTCGGGAATGGATGGTGTGGTTTGTTCAGCCCAAGAGGCGGGGCTGTTAAAGCAAGCCTGTGGCGCCGCCTTTGAACTGGTAACCCCGGGTATTAGACCGCAAGGAACGGCGGCGGGGGATCAGCGCCGGGTACTTACGCCGGTACAGGCTCGTGATGCGGGTGTGGATTATATGGTGATCGGTCGGCCTATTACTCAGTCGGAAACGCCTACGGACGTAGTCGACACTATACTACGCAGCTTGGCATAACTGGCTTACAGCACTATTTGCCGTTGACGGATAACAGCGGTATTTCTGCCTCTTTAAGGTGAGATCTCCATTCAGAATAAAATTAAGGAGATTCCACATGAAAAAATATTACATTGCTATTCTCCCTCTGCTGATGGCGTTGGTGATGCCCGCTTGGGCTGCCGATCTGCAGGCTGCTTCCGGCACGGATGCTGCTAAAACTGCCACCGCCTCCAAAGCGAAAAGTCACACCATCAACCTGAATACTGCGGACATTACCGAACTGGAAAAACTCAACGGGGTCGGCCTGAAAACGGCCCAAGCGATCATTGATTTCCGTAACGCACAGGGTGGCTTTACTAGCCCGGATCAGTTGTTGGCGATTAAAGGTATTGGCGAGAAAACACTGGAAAAAATGCGCGATCAAATTGTGGTGAAATAACACTTGGAGCAAACAACCGGGCCGAGTTGCCGCAGCCAGGGGCTAGGTTCCAGGCTGCGGCTGAGCAGGTTCATCAGGGGTGCGGTTCGTTGCCCCCATCGTTTTGATGATCGAGGGAGCTGATATCTTCAGCACGATCCACGTCACGCTCAGGCGGTGGCGCCTTGGGAGGCACAGGTTCACTTTCAAGTTCTGATTTATCTCCGTTGTTTTCCTTTTGTTCTTTTTTCTTGCTGGCTTTTTCAGCCTGGGCTTCGACTTCCTCGGTGCTCTTCACTTCACCGATTCTAAACGCGGCAAACCCGGCGTGAACCACTTGGTTCACCGCCATGCCCAGCACTCGCCCGTTATAGGGGGCGATAATGGCACTGCCAGTATTGCTGATCGGGTCGGTTACGGTGCCCAGTATCTGCCCTTTTTTCACTTTGTCGTTCAGTTCCACCTCAGACAACAGAATTCCACCTTGGCTTGCGCGGATCCATTCTGATTCGAAAAATACCGGTTGTGGTGCGCTCCAAAAACGGCTGGCTTTGCGCATTTCCAGGTTTTCCAGCAGGGTTTCTATGGCCTGCACACCATAGCTTACCGCCTGGGTTTCTAACCGGTTTGGGCCGCCGGCTTCCATGGTTACAGCGACAATACCTTCTTTTACCGCCGCATCACGGAGCATGCCGGTCACCCCGGGGCTGTGCAGTACGGTCATGCCGCCAAAGTGTTTCGCGAAAGCAACTACGTCCTGATTGTCTAAATCGGCACGTAGTTGGGGTTGGTTAATCCGCTTCTGGGAGCCTGTATGCAGGTCTACCAAGTAATCGCAGTGGCTGACGATATTTCCAAACAACGAGTGGGCGACACGGCTGGCTGCGCTGCCATCCTTATTGCCGGGGAAGTAGCGGTTGAGGTCGCGGCGGTCGCTTAGGTAGCGGCTGCCGCTGCGAAAACCGTCTAGGTTAACAATGGGAACGCCGATCACAGTACCGGCCAGTTCGTTAGGCTCCAGTTCGTACATGAGCCGCCGAACCATTTCTATGCCGTTTAATTCGTCACCGTGAATAGCGGCGGTGAGGCACAGCTTTGGACCAGGTTTTAAGCCATGGGCGACGAGTACTGGGACTGGAGTGGCAATGGAGGCGAACGACTGATCCGGCGTCCAGTGTAGGGTTGCGAAGGTACCGGGCTGTACTCTCTGGCCAAGCAGAGGTAGCGGGTCTGGCCCCGCAGGTTCAGCTTCGCCTGTTGCCTCGTTGGTATCCGAGTGATCGGTGTTTGAGCTCTCTATTCGATGAGGGGGTTTATTCGGCGCGTCCGCATCGGTTTCTTGCTGTCGTTCTAGTGCTCTCTCTTCATCTTCCACCTCGGTGGCCCAAACGGGTTGGGCCAGAGTGGCGAGTAATGACAGGGTGCCCAGCGTTATCCATGACAGAGGTTTGTGCACAATGGCTCCTTGCATATTGTTGTCCGTGTTTAGGGGGCCGCTGCGCTGCGTCAGTGCTAGCCGAACTGGTCCAGTTCATCCCAGCGGGCAAAAGCTTCTGCCAGCTGCTGTTCCAGCTCGCTTTGTTGCGTTTGTGCAGCGCTGATTTGCGCCGCGTCACCCTTGTAAAAATCTGGGTCAGACATGCGGGTTTGTACCGCATCTAAGTCTGTTTCCAATTGTTCAATACGAGCGGGTAATTCTTCCAGCTCCCGTTGATCCTTGTATGACCGTTTTTTGCGCGGCGCAGCAGGTTTGTCCGCCATCACCTGCTTGGCAGCTTTGACGGCTTTTTCCCGTTTGGGTTCCGGGCGCTGCCGTAACCAATCCTGATAACCGCCCACATAGTTGTTCAACCCACCGTGTTCGAAAACCAGAGTGGAGGTCACCACATTGTCGATGAACTCTCGGTCGTGGCTGACGAGCAGCAGAGTGCCTTGGTAATTGATCAGCTGTTCTTCTAGGAGTTCCAGAGTTTCTGCATCCAGATCGTTGGTGGGCTCATCGAGCACCAAAAGATTGAATGGCTTGGTGAATAGTTTGGCCAGTAAAAGGCGGTTGCGTTCGCCGCCTGAGAGCGATTTCACTGGTTGGCGGACCCGAGCGGGGTCGAATAGAAAATCTTGTAAATAGCCGATTACATGTTTGCTTTGGCCATTCAGGTTAATGACATCGGAGCCTTCCGCCACGTTGTCGATAACGCTTTTTTCTTCGTCCAAGGTATCGCGTAGCTGATCGAAATAGGCCACCTGTAACTGGGTGCCCTGTTTAACGGTGCCACTGTCCGGGGTCAGCTTGTCCAGTAGCAGGCGAATCAGGGTGGACTTGCCACAGCCGTTGGGGCCGAGAATTCCCACCCGGTCGCCGCGCATCAAGGCCACGGAAAAATCCCGCACAATTTGTTTGCCGCCCACGGCATAGCTGATGCTATCGGCCTCCACCACAATCTTGCCGGAGTTATCGCTGCTTTGGATGGTCAGGCTGGCGGTGCCCGTGCGGCTGCGACGCTGGGAAAATTCATCGCGCATAGCTTTCAGGGCCCGTACCCGGCCTTCATTACGGGTGCGGCGTGCCTTGATACCCTGGCGAATCCATTTCTCTTCCTGGCTAAGTTTTTTATCAAACTCGGCGTTGGCCCTTTCTTCCGCATCCAGTGCTGCCTGCTTGCCGCTTAGGTACTTTTCGTAACTGCCGGGCCAGCTGGTCAGCTTGCCCCGATCCAGCTCGATAATACGAGTGGCCAGGGAGCGAATGAAGGCCCGGTCGTGTGAAATAAAGACCAGAGTGGTGCCGACGTTTTTCAGAAACTCTTCAAGCCACTGGATGGATTCCATATCCAGATGGTTAGTGGGTTCGTCCAGAAGCAGGATGTCCGGGTCTTGCACCAGTGCACGGGCGAGCAGTACACGCCGCTTCATACCACCAGAGAGGCCAGCGAAAGACATGTCGCCGTCCAGGTTGAGCTTGGATAGCACCGTATCCACTCGTTGGGATAGCTGCCAGGCACCACGGGCCTCAATTTCGCTGCTCAGCTCTTCAAAACGGGCCAGTACCTTGTCGTCTCCGTCGCCCAGATGGTGCACCAGTTCTGCGTGCTCGCTAAGCAGGGCGCCTTGTTCACCCAGCCCTTCGGCCACCATAAAATGCACACTGTGTTCTTGGTCGTCTGGCACTTCCTGTTCCAAACGAGCCACACTTAGCCCCTGAGTCTTCTCGATCTGGCCGTCATCGGCCTGGATTTCCTCGGCGATGACCTTCATCAGGGTGGACTTGCCGGCACCGTTTCGGCCGATTAAACACAGTCGCTCCCCTGTGTCGATGGATAGGTTAACGTGGTCCAGCAGCGGTTGTTGTCCGTAACTGAGTTGAATGTCGCGAAGCGTGAGTAAAGGCATACAGTCGGTTGGTCAAATATGTGAGTATTATGGGGCCAAGCTGCAAGCGACCAGCCACAAATCATAGGCCGCGATCACGCATCTATATCATTCTGCGTTTGTCTGCGCGCACGGATAGGGTGCGCAGAACGGGGCGATGATGAAGGCACGACATATTTGTGTGCTTTGTCGCTTGAGGCTGGTCGCTTGCAGCGCCTTATTGAACGCACAGTGTAGCAGCTTGTTACGGGCGTGTACTGGTCGTTGGGCCTTGGCCTGGGCAGTATGGCGGGGTGAAAAATAGCAGGTGGCTATGGCGTGCCACTGAGCAAGAAAGACCAAAAAAGGGAAGGGGAATGTCGGAATTTCTGCGTGAACGCTACGAAGAAGTGGACCTGACGCCGGGGCAGGGCAAAATCACAGCGACGATTTCCATCGGCCTAGGGTCGCTGGCGTTGTTAGGCAGCTTCTGTTTTCTTTATCCGGAACTGTTCACTACCCCGGAGTTTCGGGCTTTCTATAATGCCGATGTGCTGCGCATTGCCCTGTTTATTGGCATCGGGATTGGTTTTACTTGCGGTTTTTTCAGCGTTTTCCGGCATCAGGAACGGCGTTACGGCATCATCGGTATGGTGCTGGCCTGCATGGCTGCATTGATCGGCTCCGGGCGGCTGGATATGCCGCCGGTGGATGGCCGCAGCCTGTATGCCGGGCTGGATTATTTTATCTTGACCCTGCTGGTACTGGGGCTGGTGTTTATTCCGCTGGAACGCGCCTACCCGAAAAACCAGGAGCAGAAAACCTTGCGCGGTGGCTGGGTCACCGACATGAAGTATTTCCTGTTTAGCCATGTGGGGTTGCAGTTGATCAGCTTCTTTACCGTTATCCCGATTCAGGTATTTCTGCATGACAAGGTGAATATCGGTTTTCAGCAGACCATTGCGAGCCAGCCCTTGTGGTTACAGTTCATCGAAATCCTGATCGTAATCGATTTGGGCAGCTACTGGATTCACCGTGCCTTCCACGAGGTGCCCAGGTTATGGAAGTTCCATGCGGTGCATCATTCCACTACCCAGATGGACTGGCTGGCATCCTCGCGTTTGCATGTAGTGGAAATTCTCGCTAATCGTTTTGTGGGCTACCTGCCAATTTTTATTCTCGGTTTTTCGCCCTCGGCCGTGTATGCCTACTTGGTGTTTGTGTCGTTCCACGCCATCTTTATTCATGCCAATGTGCGCTTCCGTTTCCCGGGCGTGCGCTGGCTGATAGCCACCCCGGAATTTCATCATTGGCATCATTCTTCAGAAGACGAAGCGGTGGACAAAAACTACGCCGCCTTCCTGCCCATCTACGATAAACTGTTCGGCACCCTGATCATGCCGGATCGGCTCGCCGGTGAGTACGGTACCCGTGCCAGTACTCAAGTACCTGAAGGGGTGGTCAAACAGTTCCTGTTCCCGTTTCGCCGGGGGTAAAACAATTTCACCCAAAGGGCATAGGGAGCGCACAAAGAAAACGTTCTAAGTGCGCTCTGTACCCTCTGTGGTTAGCAAGGGTTTGATATGGATGACATCGTAGACATGCTGCGCGAACGCCATGACGGCGGCCTAATCGCCTTGGAGCTACCAGACGAAGACCGGCTGGTAGAGATTGAAGAACAGCTGTTGATTTCATTGCCGGCGGACTACAAAGCGTTCCTGCTTAGTGCCAGTGATATCGTGTGTGGCAGCCTGGAACCTGCCACAGTGATGGACGATTACGCCCACAACTTCCTCCCGGAAATGGCCGCTAATAGTTGGAATCAGGGCTTGCCGCGCTACTTGATTCCCGTCTGTGAGACTCCCAATGGCATCTACGCCATGTCACAGGAAGGTGAAGTGGTGCTGTGGCAGCCCGAGCAGGGGATCAACGAAGACGAGGTATGGGGTAGCATTTGGCAATGGGCCAGAGAGGTCTGGCTGGAAAGTTAAGCTCGCGCCATCAAAACGCGCCCGGTAGGTATTTCCTTCCAGAGACGAGCCCCATTAAGCGAAGAAAAAAGGGGCTGCTCTCTGCCTACCAAGATAACTGCCCGCCAAGATAAAAAGCTTTTCTTTACACGGTGCGTACCTCGAGGGGGCTCTTACAGTAGGCTGTGAAGATTTCTCAGAACCCCGCCAAGTCCAGTTCATTATTAATGAGCACCACGCACTGCGACGCAAACAACATGGTTGGCCCCAAACTGATTTTCTCCGTGCCCAGCCGCTTTAAACTATTAAAGCTCTTCTTGGGCATGGGAATATGGTCAGTGAGCAAAAAACAGGGTTTCTGCGCAAAGTCTAGTTCGCGAATGTTCTCGCCTTTCGGGTCCATCATGTATAACTGATGCCCATCCTCGGCCAGTTCCTTCACTACCTTCTCAAAACTCTGTGTGCGCACGGTAATGCCGCTTTCCACGGCCTTCATCTGCTCCTTGCCCATGCCGGCAGAGGCGTCCAGAGCTCGTACCACCTTGGCCAGCAATGCCTGCTCATGGAAGCCTCCAATATCTCGCATCTCCGCCGCCACAAAGGTGATGGTGCGTGAATAGTCCTGGGTGCTTTCCAGCACCAAATGCACCACCACGTCATCACGATGGGACTGAGCCACAAAGATCGCATTCATTAAAGTATGCGCAAGAATCTCGCTATGGGCATCGCCCCCCACATTGGCGAGCAGGGTTTGGCTGTGGGTAGAAGCGGCACGGGCGCGGAGAACGAAGGTACGCATGATCAGTGGCTCAAGAAAATGTGCAGGGGATTGTACATCACAGGAGGCCCGCCCGTGATGGCCCGCCCGTGAAGCAACGAGCCTAGCCCGTTTTCAACAGAACCTTCCTTTCAACCCCGTGTAAGACATTTGTCGTTCAGCCACTTTAGTGGACACCTTCTCTTAACCTGAGGAGGTGGCTAGCGCTCCGATACACTATCCGAGAAAGGCCTGACAATATTCTACAGACTTGCAAGTAAAGGCTGTTGAGCTTAGTTATCAGGAAGACATTCAGGTTCAACGCATTGCGGCTGAGCTGGATATCCTCCCGATAATGCTTTCGAGGTGGTGTAGTGGCGCAAGGAATATCGAGACCGCAAGATCAAGCCAGATGTCCCCGCCGCCTCTTTATACCGGCTTAATTACTGGTCAGGTCTAATCCACCAATGATGTACAGCCGGTTTCCGTCGATGGTGTTGGTGTCGAGCATTTTCTGCTCTAACTCACCGTCAGTGGACCAAGTGGCAAAATCGTCATCATTCAGAACACCAAGGTGGTTGTCGTCAATGACCCACAGACCTTCCATCTTGTCGTGGGGAAAATTCACTGCAGCGACCATATCGACGACCAGGCTCTTTTCCGCCGCTACAATGCCTGCGCTGGTCAACGTACTCCAGTCGCCGTCTGCAAGAACCACCTGCTCCAGGGTCTTGCTGTCGATGGTCAGGCCTAGCTGGTCGTCCTGTGCTATGTCTGTGGTGGCGGCTACCTTCTCAAGGTTGGTGGCGTTGGACAGGTCGATGCGGTAGACATGCTTCTGGGCGCTGGGGGTGACAGCACTTGCACCCTCGGGGCCACCATAAAGGAAGCTGCCGTCACGCTCGATGACCAGAAATTCGGTGTCGCTTAGGGCGACAATTTCTGAGTTGGAATTTTGAGTTTTTTCTTGTTTGTACAGGTACTGCCCTACCTCTTTTGTCTCCAGGTTAACCGTGACGATACGGGTGATGTTTAGATCTTTGACGCTACTGTCCGGGTTGTACAGAGTCGATTGCATAATGCCGACGAGGGTCTTTTCGTCCGGAGTGATCGCCAATCCTTCCATCCCGCGGTTGGCGCGGCGGTTAGCGAACTCCGCTGGCAGGTTGATGCTGGTGCGTGTGTCGTCGGCAAAGGCGTTGATACGGTCGATCTCTACGCCGTTGGCATTGTAGTGGACAATGTGCGGTCCATACTCGTCGCTTACCCAGAAGGTTCCATCGCTTAGCGCGACGAGACCCTCGCCATCGAGCCCGTAATTATCCAGTTTGAATGGGTTGGTGGTCTCGTTGTAGGGCTTGGTGTTGTCGATCACGATGGGATCGCCGTTATCGTCGTAGGGGGTCTCACCAGTGCCGCCCAGGGCGGCGCTATTGGGCAGGCCGCTGATGTTATTCCCGTCGCGGTCTTTGAGCAAAAGGGTGCTGACGTGGTTTATCTGGCCGTTCTGCATAACCTCGAATAAACCAATACGCGGGGTGTAGTCCGGGCTTGGAAACTTCTTTCCCTTGCCGTAGTCGCCGGTGAAAACGGCGTTGGGACCTCGGTCGGTAAGGGCGTAGAAGTGGGTGGGCTTGCTGGGATGGGCTGTCATTGCGGAGCCGAAACCCCCGTTACGTACTTCAAATGTTTGTTGGGTTTTGGCATCGATCAGGTCGCTGCGCAGCACATCATAGGATAAGAATACCCCTGCCGCCGGATAGCTTTCCAAGACCGCTGCAGTTTTTACACTGCCTGTTTCATCGTCACTGTCATTATCGCCACCGCAGCCGACGAGCACGGAAGTGGCCAACAGCGAGGTAAGCAACGCTTTTCTCTTAAACATCCGTTTTATTCCTTTTTTTTCAAAAAAATCGCTGAAATTATTCCGGCATAAGGCCACGGGGCACGAGCAGTGCTCGCGCTACTGACAAAATGTTGGGATATATTCGTAAACAAAGGTGGTCTTGGTTTTGGAGTCGGAATCAACCCACCCGCTGAGGCTCTTGAGTGCCTCGAAGGAGTCCTTGGCGCGGTTGACCACTTTGCGTGTGTAGTCCGCCGATACGTCTTCATACTTGAACGAGATTTCGGCGACTAGCGGTTTTTGGCTGCCCGAGGGGATGCCTTGGTACCAGAGGGTGACGCTGATTTGCGCATCGTGCTGCCCCAGGTCTATTTCGACACCGCGGTAGACATGTTCGCGCACGCTCAGGTTGCCGACTAAAGATAAAGCGAGGTCATCATCGAGCCCGTAGTGGGAATGAAATTCAGGGAAGTGGACGTTAACATCCTCTATTTTATTAATAGTGCACGCGTTGGGGGCTTTGGTGGAGTGGCTATAGACGACCTTGAAGGGTTCGTTGGCATTGGCGCTCACGTCGGACTCAAGTTTCGTCTCGGCACCTGGAGTGTCGGAGGAGACATCCTCGAAATCTGAAAGATAACGGTCTGGGGAACGAAACTTCAGCGCGACCTCGGAGGCGCCGTTTTCAACTCGCTCTCGCAAAGAGTAGCCGCGGCGACGAAGCTCACAGCTGCCCTGCGTGTCGAAAAAACTGATGTCGCGTTGCTTTTCTAGCCACGGCAAGCCGCTCACGCTGCGGTTAATAGCGTGCTCTATTGCGTTGTGCGCATCATCGAGCAGCGAGGTGACGGTGGCGCTTTCAGTGCTATAGCTGAAGGGGGCGACATGTAGCATTAGCTTGTATTCGCGGGAGGTCACATCAGGGTTGGCCAGCGCACTGCCGACGGGCAACAACAGGAAGAGGGCAAGTAGCCGATAGCGATTTCTCATTGCCGTAATCCTTGTGTCTTGTTGTGCCTGATGAGGGAGAGCATTTTCTATGTCCACTGAAGGACTATCGGCATGCACTGAGTGGTGCAAACTGCTAAGTGACAACCGGACGGCGGTGAAACGCGTATTAATTTAGGCGCAAAAAATTACAGTACAGTGACGCTGGCTGAGAGTTTGCTAGCAGAGCTTGCGATTGAAGGACGGGGGGCTGGTCATGCTAAGGGGCATAGCCCGTTATCGACACACTGTGCATCGCTTTTAGTTCACATTCGTTATGCGTGTAGCGGGCTCTGCAAAAGGCTGTATCCAGAAAACCAGTAACTCAGGGGGCTTGGTTTATTTATTCGTTAGCGGCGCAGAGCGCCGCGTGTATTTTGTCGTCACAAGCGCCCCGGCAGAACGTTCGGGACATCCTGCTATCGCTGTTCGGATGGCCGATGATGGGCTCGCTACTGTTTTGTCGGTGTTGCTGATCAGGGTGGGCATTTACCCTTGCCGATACACACGACTTCCGGTTCGTGCAGACGGTTTCAGGGTTAATTGCCGTCTTCCAGAAAGCGATCAGGACAGGATGATGGTGTTAGCCGCTAATTAGCGCTCTCTCCTTTAGCAAACCCTCAATTTCCGGAATACTCGCTGGATCATCAATGGTGGATGGAATGTTGTATTGCTCGCCATTGGCTATCTGGCGCAGTAATTTACGCAGGATCTTGCCGGAACGGGTTTTGGGTAGGCGCTGGGTGATGAGGGTGTCTTTCAGGCAGGCGACAGCGCCGATCTCTTGGCGGATACGGGCGACCAGCTCTTGGTTGAGGGTGGCGGCGTTCACGTCTGTACCATCTTTGAGTAATACCAGCCCTAGGGGGACTTGGCCCTTCAGGTCGTCAGCAATACCGATTACGGCGCATTCGGCCACGGCGGGGTGGCCGGCGAGCACCTCTTCCATTTCGCCGGTGGAAAGGCGGTGGCCGGCTACGTTAATCACGTCGTCGGTGCGGCCCATGATGAACACGTAGCCGTCTGCATCTTTGTAGCCACCATCTCCAGAGGTGTAATAGCCGGGGAACTGTTCTAGGTAGCCTGCGAGGAAGCGAGAATGATTGCCCCAGATGGAGGGGAGGCAGCTGGGAGGTAGTGGCAGTTTGATCGCCACGTTGCCCTGCTGGTTGGGGCCTAGTTCGTTGCCGTTGTCATCTAGGATGCGTATATCGTAGCCGGGGGCGGGCAAGGTAGCGGAGCCGGGCTTGCAGGGCTTGGGATCAATGCCCATGAGGTTGGCGCAGATGCCCCAGCCGGTTTCGGTTTGCCACCAGTGGTCTACGACTGGCAAGCCGGTGATCCCCTTAACCCATTCGTAGGTGGGCGGGTCCAGGCGCTCGCCGGCCATGAAAATTGTTTCCAAGGCCGATAGATCATGTTGCTTGATGCCTTCGGCGTTAGGGTCTTCTTTCTTAATCGCGCGAAATGCTGTGGGCGCGGAGAACAGGGCTTTTACCTTGTATTCTTCTGCTACCCGCCAGAAAGCGGCGGCGTCGGGTGTGCGTACCGGTTTGCCTTCATAGAGCACGCTGGATAGGCCTGCGAGCAGAGGGGCATAGACAATGTAGGAGTGGCCGACTACCCAGCCCACGTCTGAAGCGGCCCAGAAAGTGTCACCTGGGTCCATATTGTAGATGGCTTTCATACTGTAATGCATGGCCACGGCGTGGCCGCCATTGTCGCGGATAACCCCTTTAGGTTTGCCGGTGGTGCCGGAGGTATAGAGGATATACAGCGGATCGGTAGCCAGAACCGGGGTGCACTCTACGGGGCTAGCGGCGGAAACAACCGCTTGCCAGTCCAGATCCCGACCGACCTTCAGTTCGGCTTTGGCCTGGGGCCGTTGGTAAATAATGCTGTGTTCCGGTTTGTGCTCTGCCTGCTCAATAGCAGCATCCACCAGCGGCTTGTAATGGATGAGCTTGTTCACTTCCACTCCGCAAGAAGCCGAGACAATGACCTTGGGTTGTGCGTCATCAATACGCACGGCCAGTTCATGGGCAGCAAACCCGCCAAATACTACGGAGTGAATGGCGCCAAGGCGTGCAGTGGCGAGCATGGCCACGGCGGCTTCGGGAATCATGGGCATGTAGATCAGCACCCGATCGCCTTTTTTCACCCCTTGTTGCTGTAGTGCGCCGGCGAAGATGGCCACCCGGTCGGTGAGCTCGGCATAGCTGATGGCTTGTTTGCTGTTGGTGGCGAGCGAGTCGTAATAGATGGCCACCTGGTCACCACGGCCTGCGGCCACGTTGGCGTCTAGTGCCATGTGGGCGGTGTTCAGCACGCCATCGGTAAACCAGCGATCAATGCCGTTTTCATCTTTGCCGAGAATGGTAGAGGGAAAGCTGAACCAGTCCAGTTGGCGGGCCTTGGCGGCCCAGAATGCTTCCGGTGTGGTAATGGATGCGGAATATTCTTGTTGGTAGCTCATGCTGGACCTCTTTTTGTAGCCAGTTTCTCCCCCCGTTCTTATTGGGTAACGGGGGAGTCAAGCTGGCGGGCATCGGGGCATTGTTGGGCAACTGTCGGTCAGAACACAGGGTTGCGTTGTGTGATTTTATGCTAGACGAGGGTGGACCTGTAAAAAATTAGACTTAAGTTCAAAATTGAGGGCTACGGTGGGCGGGCTCGTGAAAAAGTAGTGCGTGTTTACGTCAATGCACTTTTTGCGCGAGTGCGTCACCATGGGGCCACATTCACAATGACGGAGGGTGAGATGTATATCGCCATGAACCGCTTCAAGATCAAACTGGGCTGTGAGCAGGATTTTGTAGAGATTTGGAAAGGGCGCGACACTTTCCTGAAAGAGGTGCCGGGTTTCAAGAGTTTTCACCTTCTGCAGGGCGCGAGCAATGAGGAGTACACATTATTCTCATCCCACGCCACTTGGGAATCGCGTGAAGCATTTGAAGGCTGGACTAAGTCCGAGGCGTTCCGCAAGGCCCATGCCAACGCGGGTGCACGCCGGGATATCTACCTGGGGCCGCCGCAGTTGGAATGTTTTGAGGTGGTGCTGTAAAGCTGACTCCGCCGAAGGCGGCGCGATCCCCCTTGCAGTGAACTCAGCCAGCCATCGCGCCGCCAGCGACGCGCCTATGCTACGGTGATTATTTCGGATCCTTGGTCTGATTGGATTTGCCGTCGTTGGCATCCGAGGGGCGCGCGGTGGTGTCCCCACTGTCTTCAGCCGAATGGGTTTCCAGGTTTAGTTGCTCGCCGTTGCCGTTGCGGATATGAATATCCAGCTGGCTGAAGGCAATTTCCACGCCATGTTCGTTGCACATAGCATCAATGTGGCGGTTAATCTCATCGGTGGCGGCCAAGCGGTCGTTGATATTATCCACATGGACGCGCAGTTCGTGGTCCAGCGTGCTGGCACCGAAGCCCATAAACAGCACTACCGGTTCAGGGTCGTGTAACACTCGGCCATTTTCTTTGGCCGCTTGTAGCAGGATGTCGCGGCACTTCTGTAAGTCGGAACCGTAGGCAAAGCCCACCTTGAGGATGATCCGAGTCACGGTGTCGGACAGAGACCAGTTAATTAGCCGCTCGGTGACGAACACCTTGTTAGGAACCAGGATTTCTTTGCGGTCGAAATCAATCAGCGTGGTGGCGCGAATGCGAATGCGGCTGACCGTGCCGTCCAAGTTGTTAATGGTAATCACGTCACCAATGCGGATGGGCCGTTCGAATAGCAGGATGATGCCGGAAATAAAATTGGCGAAGATTTCCTGCAGGCCAAAGCCCAGGCCCACGCCTAATGCCGCTACTAGCCATTGCATTTTGTCCCAACTGAGCCCTAGGGCGCCAAGGGTGAGTATGATGCCGCTGGCCACAATGACGTAGGAGAGCAGGGTGGTGGTGGCATAACTGGTGCCTTGGCGCAGGTCTAGCCGTGATAGCACTAACACTTCCAGGAGCCCAGGTAGATTACTGGCCAGCAGAAAGGTCACTACACCGATGATCAGAGAGGTCATCACATCGCCAAGGCTGATGGGCGAGGTGGTGGTGGCTTGGCCTGTGCCTTCCGCGGTTTCCCACAGGACAATGTTGTCGGTATAAGCTAAGGCATATAGCACATCTGACCAGACCCAGTAGACCAATAAACCAATAACAGCGACTAGTGCTAAGCGGATAAGACGCAGAGACTGCTCGTTGACTTGTTTTAGGTCCAATTGCGGCTCTTCGACTTCTACAGCTTCAGCGCTGCTGGTCTCTTCTTTTTGTTCCGCTTCGCGCTGGGCTACGGCCCGCTTATAGGATAGCCGCTGCGCAGCCACGGCGAGCCCGCGTACAGCAGTAGCATCTAGGATGATCCACAACGCAATCAGATAAAGGCTGTAAATCATGTGTCCGGTGAGCCGTACTGATGTGTAGTAGTAACCCACGCCAGTGAGCACGATGAGAGTGAGTGGGGCAAGAATACATAGCCCCGTGGCGAGGGTGCGCATGGTGCGGCTGTAATGACGGCCGGGGTATGACTGGGCCACCCAAGGCAAGCTCACCATGATGGTGATCATGGCCACCATCATAATCACTAGACCTAGCCGATCGTTGCTGAGTTGGGCAGGCCACTGATCGCCGAACGCGACCAGTAACGTGAGGGGGATTAACGCCAAGCCGGTTACTAGCAGGCGCCGGCGCATTTGTTGGTTGTATTCCCTACTCCAGCGGAACTGGCGTTGTGCGATGCCATTGTTCTTGAGTAGACGATAGAGCACTTCAAAAACTAGCCACAGCAAGGCAACTTGGGCCATGGCGGCGCCAATGACGCTAGTGAACGTGCCGGGCTGTACCCATAGGCCAGCAGCCAGCAAGACAAGGAAAAGCGGGAATGGGGCAGCAATTAAAAAAGTATAAAGCAAACTCAGGGGCGTATGGGCCTGGCTGTCACGGCGCAGGAAACCCACATCCTTATTCATTGTATCAATGCGCGTTTTCAGTTTATTGCGAATCAGCATCAACAACGCCGCCGGGAGAATTAGGCCGATCAACCAGGCCCATTTGCGAGTGAGCAGCTCGCTGGTGCCCTCCTGCAGATCAGCCCAGGGAATGGCTTTAAGTTGTTCCATTAACTCCTTAGGTAGCTTGCCGAGCCATTCGAAACTGAGAGGTTGGTTGCTGGGCATCCAGAAGGTTTGTTCGGAAATGGTGTTGTGTAAGCTGCGGGTGATTTTACGTAGTTGTTCATGGCTAAGCTGGGTACGCGTCAGGATCGCCAATTGGCGGCTCAGTTCTTGATCCAGTTGATCGTAAATGGCCAAGCGCTCTTCGCGCAGAAGGGCAAAGGCTTCCTCTAGGGCCGGGCTCAAGGGGGCGTCTATTTTAGCCTGTGAGGGCAGGGGCGCATCATTTAGATCTTGCATGGCCTGTTGGATTTCGAACTGATTCAGGCGGGTATTGGAAATCTCCTTTTCCAGGTTCAGCTCACCCTGATCCTGAGGCAGGCTTTTTTGTTGTTCGTAAAGAATACGCGATAACAGCAGGCTGCCATCGAGCATGCGGATTTGGTCGTTAACGGTGGATGAGAGAGAGCGGGCCTTGTCCAGTTCGGTTTTGGTCGTGACCGCCTCGCGTAACCGGCTGTTTACGCGTTCGCTGACGCGGGCCAATTGCTCGCGCAGCTGGCTATTTTTTGCCATGGCTTGCTTGACTTGCGGGTGGTCCAGCACGCTTGTGGGAAGGTCTGTATCCGGTGATTTAGCGGTCGGCTCCAGTTGGTTTAGGCGCCGTTCATTAATCAGTGGCTGCAGGGCATCCAGTTTTGCCTCGATGATGAGTTGTTTTTGTTTGTCGCTCTGTTGTCTCAGCCGGGCAATGTCCTGTTGCTTGTCGACGATAGCCAATTCCTGGTTGTAACGCTCGATGCGTGATTCCAGGGCGCTGATCTCCGTGTTTAGGCTGCGTGTCTGCAATTCAGATAAGGGCTCGCCATCTTCATCTATACCCTGATTGAGGCGTGAGCGGATGGTGTCGAGCCTGTCCATAGCTTTGCTGATTACGTTTTGAGCCTGCTCCGGAAGGGTCTGGGTACGGGTCAGGTCGCTGTTGGCGTCGGCTAGATCTTCTTGGTTCGTTTCCAGAGCGTTTAATTCATTGACCAGCGTTTGTACCAGTGTTTCAAGTGTTTCGCCGGCGTAATGCTTGCTCCAATCGGTTTCTCTCTGTTGACGCAGGCGTATAAGTTCCGCGTTTAGTTGCCGGCGCTCGCTAGCTGCTTTATTGGAAAAGCGTTTTAGCTCCTCGATTTTTTTCTGGTTGCTATCGATTTCCTCTCGGAATTTCAGTGTTTGCTTGAGCTGTTCCTTTTCAGGGTTTTGCGTGCCGTCGGATTGCTTGTCGTTGGTTTCAGTAAGCTGTTTTTGTAGGTCGCCAACACCGGGCAAGGTGAAGCTGGCGGACTGTGCCATGGCGAGAACGGGCAGCAATATCAGCAAGACGAGAGGCAGGCGTCGATCCATAATAAGGAGGGCTCTTGGAAAGTATGGGTATCTTTGTATCACAGGGTCGGGGCTATTGCTTTCCCTGCGATGATAATCGGCGAAGTAATTGGCGAACCAGGCCCAGTTCCCGGTCGTTAGCCAGCGGTAGTAATTCATCTACCCATTGGTGCAGGTTTTCATTGGGTTGTATGTGCAACGAGGCAAGCTGCTGATGCACTGCCTGACGCGTATGGGAAAAAGTGGCCGGGTCCGGTTCTGTTATTTTTACAGCGGGTTGCTTGCGCAATTCCCAAGCGTAGATCATTACCGCCTGCGCGAGATTCAGCGATGGCTGCTGCTGCGCCAGTGGAATACTGCTAGCCAAGTCGCAAAGGCCCAGCTCGTCGCCGGTGAGACCGCTGGCTTCCCGGCCAAAAACGATAGCCACCCGCTGTACGCTGTTTCCCTTGCCGGCCACCAGTGCGGCACAGTGATCTGCATCCACGTAGCGATCTTTTTGCAAGCGGTGCCGGGCGGTGCAGCCGATGCTTAGGTCTACATCAACGAGGGCCTGCGCCAAGGAATCCACGATCATGGCTTGTTCCAGCACGTCGTTGCTGTGGTGCGCCACCCAGTGGGCGGCGGTCATATCGCCGGGGTTTACCAGCCGTAACTGGGAGAAGCCCATGGTTTTAATAGCACGGGCTGCGGCGCCAATGTTTTCCCCGCGAGCGGGTTCCACCAGAATAAAAACAATATCCATTTATAGTCACTTGTTCAGGCTGTGTGTAACGCGAACCATTCTATACGAGCCGTTGGTACGGTTTGCAGAAAAGAGGGTTGTAGATAGAGGGGGGATAAAGCCCATGCTCAGACGGGGATTGTTATACGCATCTATTTTTGTGCGTAAATAATAGGGGGAGGGCTTCCACGGCGACGCTCGCACTCACTGGCCACGAATATAGCAACCGGCCGAAATCCTGCATGAACGGCGTGATCAGGGCGTGACACAGCAGCCAGAACCTTCGTTTTAAGGCGCCGCCGAAGAGGAGGGAGGCTCGCTGGTCTTTGGGCAGGGCTGGTTGCCGATTTCGCGGGCACTCGCCTGGATCTCTGGATCGTCCGGAGCCAGCGCTAAGGCCTGGCAGAGACTTTTGCTAGCCTCTTGTTTCTCTCCCATTGCCAACTGAGCATAGGCCAAGTTATTCCAAGCAGCGGCCAATTCAGGTTCATTGTGCACGGCCTTTTCAAAGGCTGCTCGCGCCTGCGCCTGTTTATTTTGTGCCCACAGGGCATTGCCATAGCCAAACCATAATGGGCCGTTTTGTGGAAATGCCTCTACGGCCGCTGGCCAGAAGTCGATGCTATTTGGTAATGCAGAGATGGCGCGCAATAGCGCATCCGGTTCGGCGCTGGCGGGGAGCTGGCCGGGGGCGACCAAGGTGAATCCCCATTGATCGGCTCTTGCCCAAGTGCGGATAAAGCGGTTCCAGTGGCTGGTGTCGCTCTGCGTTGTACCGCTGTGCAATACTACAGTATCGCCCTGGTTACGGTAGCCGGTAACCACCGCGAAGTGCCACTTTGGCCAGTTTGGCAGCGCCAAATTCTGCATCACCAGCACCGGCCGGTTAGCCTGCAACTCCTGGAACAGGTGGTCGGCAGATTCCACCGGGTAAGCCATTAAACCGCGGCTGCGGGCGGCGGCACGCAGTTCAATACCCAGCGATCCTTTGCGCTCCGGTAGCCAGACTTCGTCCACTAGGGCGTCGGCGCTGACAGGCTTACCCGCCCATTGCAGCATCATTGCCAGTGCGGCCGGGCCACATTGATAGGCGTCTTGGGGGACAAAGGGAACCACGACCTGCTGGGAGGTTTGCACTGTGGCACTTTGCGGAGGCGGCACACTCTGACAGCCACCCAAAGCGAGCAGGGCGGCTGTCAATAGAATGGCGAGAGATCTGGGCAGCGCTGTAGTTATCATCAGCTTGCCGGTCGCTTAATTAACCGGGTCGATTACAGGGAAGACATCGGTAGCGCCGAGCAAATCCAAAATCACCAGCACTAGAATGATAGCAAGCACGACGCCGAATACGCCTTGGCCGGCGGGTAACGCTTCGGATTTCTGGGCTAGCTGTTGCAGTTCAGTATGGGTGAGGCGATCCAGTCGCTGGCTCACTTGTTCTTGGTTGACGCCGTATTCGCTCAACGCCTGGGCGGCCACTTTATGATCCATTAACCGCATGACCTGCTGCTTCATGGCGGCGCGATCCTGTTGCTGGATTACAGTGTCATTACCAATCATGGCGGCCTGCGAGGCGGGTACAATGAGCACCTGCATAAATAGCAAAACAAAGGCACTAAGCATTCCGGTAACGCGTTTGGATGGGGTCATGAAGCAATCTCCTCAATGGTTGATGGCTATACTTTACCAGTGTGGCCGCTATTCAAAAGAATGGCGGCATCATTAGAAGTTTTTTTTACAAGAACTTTACCGATCTCCGCCGCTGCAATGCCTTTGCTATCAAGCCGTTGCAGTGCCTGTTTGGCATAGTCAGCGTGCAGGCAAAATAACAACCCCCCAGCGGTTTGCGGGTCGCACAGCGCGGTGAGTAATGCTTCGGCCACTGGTTGTTGCTGTTGGCAGTGCACCAGTATTTGGCGATTGGCGTCACTAAGAGTGCTGGCCACACCCTGCTCAATTAACGAGAGCGTGCCGGGTAGCAAGGGGACCTTGTGGCAGTCCACGGACAGACTAACTTGGCTTTGCTGGCTGATTTCATAGAGATGACCCAGCAGCCCAAAGCCGGTGATGTCGGTGCAGGCATTTACCGGTATCCCCTGTAGCGCTTGCTGAGCAAGATGGTTGCTGATCAGAAGATGGCGCAGGGTGGTGTCCAGCCAGGGGCCGTGGAACGCGGAGCTCGGCTCGCGGCTAACCTGCATCAAGGCGGCCAATTGCACCCCGCTACCCAGCGGCTTGGTGAGGATAAGGCGGTCGCCGTCACGGGCGCCGTGTTTGTGCCAGAGCTGTGCTGGGTCTGCCTGGCCATTGACGGTGAACCCGGCGGCCATCTGTGGCCCTTCGATGGTGTGCCCACCTACCAGGGTGCAGCCTGCGGCATTCAGCTCGCGAACCGCGCCTGCCATCATCCGTTGCAGGTCCCGGCTCTGCAGTCGCGGGTGGTGCCAGGGCAGGGTGATGTTGGCCAGAGCCGAATGGGGTTGGGCATTCATGGCGTACACGTCGCTGAGGCTGTGCAGCGCGGCGATACGGCCGAACAGGTAAGGCTCATCGATAAAGGCGGGAAAGAAATCCAGGCTCTGCACCAGTCGCTGCCCGGCAGGCCAATCAATAATGGCCGCGTCATCGGCGGCATCCACCCCGGCTTCGATGCCGGGGTTCACCACCGGTTGCAGCTCGGCCAGTGCTTCATGCAAGGCGTCACTGCCCACCTTGGCGCCGCAACCGGCGCAATGCAATGTATCTGGATCAGCGGGACCAGGGGGCATGCTCGGAAGCTGCTGATCGAACTTGGCCATGAACGCCCGGTCGATGTGATCCTTCCAGCGCCATACCCAGTGCCCGGCCACAGACAGCCTGCCGCCACGGCTGGCAATGGCGTCTTTGCCGCCGGTGGACAGCAGCGACAGGAAACGGGATTGCGGGCGATAGGCGACTAGCGATTGCCCTTGAATGACGGCGCGTAGGTTGGTGGCCAGGGTGCGAGCCTGGCGAACAGCATAGACCCCGGCCTTGGGCAGCGGCGTAGGGAAGGCGGCACAATCACCTGCGGCAAAAATGCGTTTATCAGTGGCCGTTTGCAGGGTTTCCGTGACCCGCACAAAACCTCGTTCGTCGCACTCAAGGCCGCTGTTTTCCAGTATCGGTAAGCCCCGTACCCCGGTGCACCAGAGCACCCATTGGGCGGTGAGTGGCTGATCTCCCATATGCAGTTGCTGATGAGCATCACAATGAACGCGACTGTCGGTATGCAGGGTGACGTTGTGGGCTTGCAGCCGCTTGTGCATTTTCTCGCGCACGCTGGCAGGAAAGCCCGGCAGTAGATTGCCGCTGGTGATCAATTGAATCTGTGCCGGTTGCTGGTGGCGCTGGAAATGTTGGGCCATGGCCAGGGTCATCTCGGTACCGCCGGCCCCGGCGCCGATCACTGCCAACGAGGGCGATTGCCGTTCGGCGTGTTGGCAGAGTTGCTGCCAGCGGGCATAGAAACTGGCCACTGGCTTCACCGGGACCACACGGGGGTGGCTGCCGCCCAGAGGGCTCAAATCCGGGGTGGCGCCCACGTCCAGGCTTAACCAATCGTAGGCCAGTTGGCTGCCATCGCTGAGCTGTAATTGTCGCTGTTGCGGGTCCAGCTGGGTGACGCTGGCTTGAATAAAACGGCAGCCGCTAGCCTGGCACAACCGGTACACATCCACGTGGGTGTCATCCAGGGTGTAGTGGCCGGCGATCAGCCCTGGCAACATGCCGGAGTAGGCGCTAAGGCTGTCCGGTGAAACCAGAGTCAGGCGCACGCCGGGAATCGGCTTCATGGCCAGCATGCGCAGGGCCAGCGCGTGGCTATGGCCAGCACCGACAAAGACCAGGTCGTAGTGGGCGGAGGGACTTATCACAGTGGCATCATCACAGTTGCAGTTCACCTTGCAGGTAGCAGCGTGCGGTGCCGCTAAGTGTGACGCGGTCGCCTTTTAACTGACAGTGCAATTCTCCGCCCCGGGCAGATAGCTGGCGGGCATGAAGATGTGTTTTGCCGAGTTTTTCCGCCCAGTACGGCACCAGAGTGCAATGGGCAGAACCGGTGACCGGGTCTTCCGGAACGCCTTTGGCCGGGGCAAAAAAACGGCTGACAAAATCACAGTCGTCGCCGGGGGCGGAAATCATTACTGCGAAGGTATCCAGTGCCGCGATGGCGGTGAAGTCGGGCTGAAAATGACGCACCTGGTCGGCGTTGTCCACGATAACCAGCGTGTCACGAGCCTGTAGCACCTCGCGAAGGGGTAAATCCAGCGCTTGGGAGAACGGGGTGAGATCGGTGAGCGCATGGGCCGGCCGGGACGGAAAGTCCAGGCTCAGTGTTTGCCCACTGCGGGTGACGAACAAGGAGCCGGAGGCTGTGGAAAAGCGTACCCGTTCACCGGGAAATCCCAGAGCATGGAAGACTACCCAAGCAGCAGCGAGCGTGGCGTGGCCGCACAGATCCACTTCGACTGTTGGGGTAAACCAGCGCAGCGCGTAGCCCTGTTCGTCGGGCACCAGAAAGGCGGTTTCCGAGAGGTTGTTTTCCAGTGCGATGTTCTGCAGTAGGGCGTCATCTAGCCAGTGTGTCAGCGGCACCACGGCGGCGGGGTTGCCGGCAAACAACGCATCGGTAAAGGCGTCCACTTGGTACAGTTTCATAGTGTGACTCGTGTTTGCATGTTCCGGGTGTATTTTGGTTAGCGGCGTGCCGGGGCATTGCTTGCTGAAACACCGTGCCCCGGCTGCAGCCTCAGGCGCCGTCGCAGTGTTCGCGACAGAGTATCTACGCCTAGATTGAGCAACACCGTGGCCAGGATCAACAGGGCGGTTCGGTCAAAGCGGAATTCCGCCACGCTAGAGTCAATATAAAAACCCAGAGTGTGAATGCCAAGAATCCCCAGCACCGCCGTTTCACGCATGATCACCTCCCAACGATAGAGCAAGAACGCGAGCAGATTAGGGCTGATGCGTGGCAACACTTCGTAGGCGTAGCGGTTGATGCCGGTGGGAGCATCTGCGCGCAAGCGCAGTGTCTCACTGAAGCGGCCGGTCAGGTGAGCGACGATGGCGCCGGTATGCAAAGCAAGAGCGAGAATGCCGGGCAGCATGGAAGGGCCGAGCAGGATAAGGAAGAAGAAGGCGAGAAAGAATTCCGGGGTAGTGCGTAGTACCACCAGAATGCCCTGGCCCAGAGAGCGGCTGGCTCGGTTGCCGAATAGCGGTGAGGTGAGCGGGAACAATAACAGCGCAAGGATGCCGGTGAGCAGGAGCGCGGCGAGACCCAGCACCACTGTTTGCCATAGGCCGGGCCACAGCTGTTGCTGCCAAAGCATGGCAAACCATTGGCTCAGTTCCAAGAGGCCACCACTTTGACGTAGAGGGGCGGGCACCAGATCTACGGTGATGAAGCGTACCAAGGTATCCAGGTTGCCGGTAAAAAGGGGCGGCGCCCAGGCCACGGCAGCAATTAGGTAAAGCGGAATTAAGCCAGGGCGTAGCCACCAGCGCAGGGTGAAAATCAGGGCAAAGAAGAGGTAGAGCAGGGCGGCGCCCTGGTCGTAGACGCCTTCACGAAACGCGGTTTCCAGGTGGAAGCCCAGGGTAGGCAAACCGATAAAACCCAGAATGGCGGAGGCGCGCAGGGCGCATTCTAGCCGGTAGCTGCCATAGGCTTTGAAGGCCTGCCAGACCAGTGGCAGGCGCGCGAAGAAAAAGCGGCTGATCGTGGTGGTGCTGGCGGGTAATGCATGGGAGGGGGCTGGGTCTGCCTCTTCGAGAAATTCCCCAAATACTTTGGCAAAGATGCCCGCATAGGGAATGGCGATGGCCAGTACCCCGGTAAGCGTGCTCAGCCCGGCAACCTGCAATAGCAGCAGGCCCCAGAATAATTCATGGATGGCGCGGATGCTGGCGGCGAAACCGCGCACGGCACGTGAAGACCAGCAGATCGCCATAAAGAAGCCGAACAGGGCGGCCAGCGCCGTGCCTTGCCAGGCAAAGGCCAGTGTATTGGCCAGTGCTTTGCCTAGTTGTTCGGTGGCAAAAAAGTCCGGGGCGAGAAACCCCTTGCCCATGCGCAACAGTTCTTGGCCGGGGCTGGAACGGGCGATTTCCATATCGGCCAGCAACAGTGCCAGCAGGCCGGCCAGGGCGATGCCACCGGTGGTGCGTCGCCAGCGACTGGCGGTGGTGTTCAATGGGGCGCTGGCCGGTTTCATGGTGGGGTGTTCACTGATACGAGCGGTGTTGGTATGAAGCGTCCTGATATAACGCATCCAGATCGCTGAGTGACAGCGAATGGGTGGCGGCATCGAGTACGACTTTGCCGTGGTTTAGGCCAATGATTCTATCGCTGCAGGCCAGCGCCAGCGCTCGATCGTGCAGGGCGATTACGGCACTGTCATGGCGGGCCAGCGACAGGGTCAGCAAGGCAAGGCCTTGATGTTCGTCCAGGCTGGATACCGGTTCATCGGCCAGTAGAATCGGGCGTTGGGTATAGAGCGCCCGGCCCAGTGCGGCGCGTTGCGCCTGGCCGCCGGAGAGCTGGCCGATACTGGTGAACAGTTTGTCGTGCAGAGACAGATCGGTGGCCAAGGCGCCAATTTGTTCACGCTCATGGCGACTAGGAGCAATCAGATTTCGCAGATTAGTGAGAGTGCTATTGCGTGACAGGGCGCCCATGTAGATGTTGTGGAACACGCTAAGCATGGGCACCAGGGCGCCAGCCTGAGGGCACCAGGCACAGGCGCTCTCCTGCTGGTTGCGCAGGGCATTAAGCAGGGTGGATTTGCCGGCACCAGAGGGGCCGAGCAGGGCGACTTTCTCGCCTTGCTCGATGGTTAGCGTCAGGTTAGAAAAGACAACCTGATCGCCATGCCCCAGCTGAGCCTGCTGAAAATGGAACACGTCAGTGCTGACCGTGGCCGTTAGTCCAACAGACCAATGGCGCTGGCGGTTTCCTCGATGGGGGCGTAGTCCGCATTGGACGCGGGTACAAACTTCTCACGGGGGAACGCTTTCAGCAGCACCGGATCGTCGATGGCCAGTAATACCTCGGTAACGCGCTGGCTAAAGCCGTCGCCAAAACGCTCATTCAGATCACCACGTACTGTCCAGTGGTAGTCGGGGTAGCTGGGAGTTTCCCAGATGACACTGACTTTGCTGGTGTCAATTTTGCCTTCCGCCAGCTCACGCTCCCAAACCTTGAAGTTCACCGCGCCAGTGGCGTAGGCGCCGCTTTGTACCAGTGCAATGGTGCGGCTGTGGTCGCCGGAGAAACCGACTTTTTCGAACAGCGTGTCCGGCGCTTCATTGAACGTATCGCGCAGATAGAATTCCGGCATCAGGCGGCCCGAGGTGCTGCCTTTGGAACCGAAGGTAAATGACGGTTGTGCAATGAAGTCTTCACCCAGTGTCTCTACAGGCTTGAGCCCGGTGCTGCTGTTGGCGATGAAGTAAGACTTGAAGGCAGTGTCTTCCTGGCCCTGTGCAATGGCCTGGGAGCCGGGGACAAGACGACGAGCCTGAACACCGGATAAACCGCCAAACCAGGCCATTTGTACCTCATCGTTGCGAAAGGCGGTAACGGCGGCAGCGTAGGATTTCACCGGAACGTATTTCACCGGTACGCCCAGTTGGTCTTCCAGATAAAGGGCGATGGTGCCGAACCGTTTTTCCAGCTGAGACTCATCCTGGTCGGGGATGGCGGTAAAGATGAAGGTGCCGGTGTGGGGGTCATTGCAGGCAGAGAGCAGCAGGGCAGCAACCAGTGCAACAAGAAGTTTCAAACGCATCGTTGTCTCCGTTCAATAGGGAGGCTTAAGGAATGTTGGATTCGGCAAGGAACGCTTATGCAGTATAGCGGCCTGCCGGTGATATTGCTCAGCGACTGTTAAGGAAAGCACTGACTTCAGCTCGGCTGCCCTGGAACAGGATAGTGCCCGCCCGGCGCGACAACATGTAGTCGTACATGGGGTCGTAATAATCGGCGAGCAGGCTGTGGATCCATTCGCGGTGCAGCTCGGTATTGCCGCAGTTTGCTTGCACGGCCAAGGCTTCCTGAAGCTGTTGACGAAGTTGCTGGTGGCGAATGCCACCCAGGCGGCGGCGAATGCGATCCATGGACGCCAGTAATTCGTCACCGAGTTGTTTGAGAGCGTCGTGTTCACCGAAGTAGCGGGCATATTCCTGCAGTGGGCCAATGACGTAATCTTCCAGCGTTACCTGAACACGGGACTCCAGCGATTCTTCAATGATGATACGTGGTTGCGACTTGATCTGGTCTTGGAGGGAAAAAGGCAGGTGACAGCGCCCGATCAGTTTGCTTTCGTCTTCCACCAGAATGCTTACAGGCTGTGCGGCACGTTGTTTGATCAGAGCAATGGACAGGCTATTTTCGAAATCAATTTGGCTGGGCTGGCCACCTGGGCGACGACCAAAGGATGAACCGCGATGGTGGGCAAGGCCTTCCAGATCGATAGCGTTGGGTTGTTGCTCAATGACTCGTGTTTTGGCGCAGCCGGTGCGGCCACACAGGACCTCCAGCGGTAGGTTGGCGATGCAGGCTTCCATTTCATCGATCAGAAAACGGCGCAGCGCTTTGTAGCCACCAGTCACTAGCGGGGCATCGATGCCGATTTCGCGCAGCCACGCCTGGGTCGTCTGGCTACGCAGCCCGCCACGAAAGCAATATAAGTAGCCGTTGGGATTGGCTTGCCACCATTGCTGCCAAGCGTATAGGCGCCGCTCTCGCTCCTCGCCACAAACCAGCGTGTTGCCCAGATCAATCGCCGCCTGTTGACCTTGCTGCTTATAGCAGATGCCTATGCGGTGGCGTTCTTCATCGTTGATCAGAGCGAGATTGGTGGTACCAGGAAAGGCGCCTTTGGCAAACTCCACGGGGGCACGCACGTCCAGCAAGGGTGTGTCATTGAGGAACAGGGACAGGTAATCACAGGTATCGTCGCGCATGGTTGGCGAGTGTAATCCAGCTACACGCTACACGCTACACGCTACACGCGAGGAAATTGGATGTGGAACCGAGGGTGGTCGCCAGTTTTCCTTTTCAACGGTTCACTCAGAACATTCAGCTGACTTTCGTGGGCAGGGCGGTCCGTGTGGCGCCGCGCCAACCCACGTTGCAGCTTGAGGGTTGTAGCTCTCTGCTACTTTACTTTGCCGGGCGGATCTGGCCGGCCAGGTGCGGCTTGATGCCGTCTTTGGCGAGCAGGCGGAAGTCGCTGCCACCGTTGGCGGGCTTGTTCTCAAACTTCACGGTGGCAGGCACGAACATAGGTAGCTTGAATTGCACATCCACGGTGAAGGCGTTTTCCGGCAGCTGGTACTGCAGCTCGGCCAAGCAGCGGGCTTTAGACCACATGCCGTGGGCGATCTGGCGTTTGAAACCGAACAGTTTGGCCGACAGCGGGTATAAATGAATCGGATTACGATCACCGGAGACAGCACCATAGCGACGACCGATATCGCCAGGCACCTTCCATTCCACGGTGTCGGTGGCCGGCTGTGGTTTGGAGGCGTTTTTCTTTTTGCTGCTGTTACCGCCACCGCTGCGGAAAAAGTTCACGGATTCACTTTCCCAGACCCGTTCGCCGCCGGTGCTAACACTGGTGAAAATGGAAAATTCGTAGCCCTTGTCCACTTTTTGCAGGTTGCCCAGGAAGCATTTCACGTTAAGTTGTTCACGCTCGGCAATGGGGCGGTATTGGGTGATGCTGTTGCGTACATGCACCAGACCCATGGCAGGGAAAGGAAAGCCATCGGTAAGAATCAGCGCCATATGTAATGGGAAGGCGTGCATGTGCGGATAGGTCACGGGCAGCTTGCCGTCGGCGGCAAACCCACACACTTTTCGGTAAGCGGCCAAATGCTTTTCATCAAGGGAGACATCATTCAGGCGTAGACCCACGTCCGGCAGGGTGGGGTTACTGCCCGGTTTAACTGTGGCACGTAATACGGCTTTGGCAAAGTTGACCACCATGGGCGGTGTATTACGTAGCTCGCGAAATTTGACCTCACTCATGACTCAATCCTTTCCCGTTGATAGCGTTGCAATGAAAGGCAACGGTGACAGTGAAAAAGAGTATAGAGCAGGGCAGCCGGGTCGCTATTGGCCGTATAGACAGGGTGGCTGGTGAGTTAAGCACAGGGTGCTCGACACAGGGCCAGAAAGGATGAAACTTGTTCAGGAACGGTTTTTGTCTGAACGCCACATGCCCACGCCGAAGTAAATAAGGCGTAGTTGCTTCTCTGCGGTAATCAGCACTTCTTGCTGGCCCGTTTCATCCGTTTCTTCCAGTTCCAACATTTCCTGTGTCAATGCGGTGACATTGTTAACAACCAAGCCTGCCATCATTTGTAGGTCTTCGGCATTAACGTGATCGAGGAAGGGGAAGCGTGCCATGTCCATCGCCAGTTCGTTGGTGAACATGCGGATTTCGCGGCGAATGGCATTGCGCATGGTGGGGGTGCCACTAGCCAGTTCCTTGGATACGAACAGGAAGTGGGCGCGGTTGTTACGCACATAGGTGAAGTAAGTTTCCATGGAGCTGCGCAACATGTGCTCGTTGGGTAATTCCTGCTGGCGTACTTGGCGCATCATCTGACGCAGAGTACGGAAGGATTCGTCCAGCAAGGTGAGGCCCATGGCACTCATGTCCGAGAAATGGCGATAAAAGGCAGTCGGTACTACCCCGGCTTTTTTGGTGACTTCCCGCAGACTCAGGGCAGAAAAGGGGGCCTTTTTGACCACCAGCTCCAACGCAGCCGTCATCAGTGCTTCCCGGGTCTGTCCCCGTTTAGGCTTGCGAGTTCTGCTGGTGCTTTCCTTTGTCATCGTTTTTTGCCTCCAAAATCAGCTGCTTATTCTCTTCTGTGCGGGCTTGTGATGCAACCAATTCCCTATGGCAAGTTATAACACCATGATAAAAAACGACTTTATCTTTTTTGTGAACACGTGTTGACTGAAGGGCAGGGGGTGTGAATAATGCCTACAACTGTTCACTTGAAGGGCCTGACCCATGAGCTCGATAACACAAACATCCAATCGTTTTCAGCAAGGCGTTAACCGTCTTCTGCAGTCCCGTGTGGCCACCATTCTGGCTACTCCTCACGGTGTGGATCGTTATCTGGAAGTATTGAATCCGATGTGGTCGGTCGATGAAGTGCGCGCTGAAGTGGAGCGCGTGGACTATCTCACCGACGACAGTACCACCGTGACACTACGCCCCAACAGTAATTGGCAGGGGTTTATTCCCGGGCAGTTTGTGCAACTTACCGTGACAATCGATGGCAAGCGTCAAACACGTTGCTACTCCCCGGCAAACTCTGTGCACCGCGCAGATGGCCGCATTGAGTTAACCGTGAAGGCTCATGCTAACGGTTTTGTTTCGCGCTACCTGCGTGAGCAGATGTCAGTGGGGGAAGTGGTGACCTTGTCTCAGGCGGCGGGCGAATTTGCGCTCCCGGCAGAGCGACCTGAACGGGTGTTGTTGATCAGCGGTGGCAGCGGCATTACCCCGGTAATGTCCATGCTACGGACACTCTGTGATGAAGGGTTTTCTGGGCCTGTGACGTTCTTACACTATGCCAACAGCGCGGCTGACATGATCTATGCCTCCGAGCTGGAGAGCATTGCTGAGAGTCATGACAATGTGACTCTGTTGCGTTGCTTCAATGACGAAAGTGAACACGGAGAATTAACGGGCTTGTTTAGCCGTGAACATTTATTCCGTTCCGTGCCGGACTATGCCGAGGCAACGGTTTTCCTGTGTGGCCCGCCGCCGATGATGGCCGCAGTTGAAAAAATATGGGAGGAAGACGGACTTGGCGACCGGCTGCATAAAGAGCAATTCACCTTGGCCTCACCGGATCTGCAAAGCGACAACGTTGCAGGCGAAGTGCGCTTCCTACAGAGCGAACGAGTAGAAGTAAACAGTGGTGCGACTCTGCTTGAGCAAGCAGAAGAGGCCGGGCTAACTCCCCAATCCGGTTGCCGCATGGGTATCTGCCATACCTGCTCTTGCCGCAAGACAGCGGGCAAGGTCCGCGACATTCGTACTGGTGAAATCAGCGATGCCAGTGAAGAAATCATCCAAATCTGTGTGACCGTGCCGGTGGGCACGGTCACGCTGGATATCTAAATCGATCAAGGAAGGCGAGACATTATTATGAGCATTTTTAGCAACCTTACCGCCGAACAATTCGAGACGATTGGCCAGCAATTAGACGAGATCCGTAACCGCGAGCTGGCGGACTTGGGTGAGAAAGACGAAAAGTACATCCGTAGCGTAGTGAAGCGTCAGCGTCAGCTGGAAGTGGCTGGCCGTGGCTTGTTAATGTTGGGTTTCTTGCCACCAGCATGGTTGGCCGGGGTGGCTTGCCTGTCCGCCTCAAAGATCATTGATAATATGGAAGTCGGTCATAATGTGATGCATGGCCAGTATGACTGGATGGGTGACCCGAACCTGAACTCCAGGACATTCGACTGGGATAACACCTGTACTAATAAAAACTGGAAACACACGCATAACTTCGAGCACCACACTTATACCAACGTGCTCGATATGGACCACGATATTGGTTATGGCCTGCTGCGCATGTCTGAAGATCAGAAGTGGGAGCCCCGTTTTCTGTTTAACCCGGTGTTGTCGGTGATTCTTGCCGTGTTTTTCCAGCACTTTGTGGCCGTTCAAAGTCTTAAGTTAGAAGACTATTTGATCAACAAAACCAAGAGCAAAGAAGACATTAAGGCTGAGTTTAAGCCGATTTGGAAAAAAATGCGTAAGCAGTTGGCTAAGGATTATCTGCTCTTTCCCGCATTGGCAGGCCCGTTTGCGCCGCTGGTGTTTGCCGGAAACCTGGCCGCAAACGTGACGCGTAATCTATGGTCCTGCGTGGTGATTTTTAACGGTCATTTCCCTGAAGCGGTAGAGCAATTCGCCGAGTCCGTGGTGGAAAATGAAACTCGCGGCCAATGGTATGTGCGACAGATGCTAGGCTCTGCCAACTTTGAAGGTAGCCGCTTGATGCACTTGATGAGTGGTAACTTGAGCTTTCAGATTGAACACCATTTGTTCCCCGATATTCCGGCGCATCGCTATGCTCGAATTTCCCTTGAAGTACAAGCCATCTGTGAAAAACATGGGTTGCCTTACAATACGGGCTCTTTTATTGGCCAATCGATCAGTACTTGGAAGAGGATTCTCAAGCTGAGCCTGCCAGGCAAGCGCAAAAAAGATGGGCAAGGCCCTGGTTTGCTGAAAGGGTGGCAAGCCAAGGCAGAATCACTGACTTCAACGCCAGAAGCAAAAAACCGTAGCGCGGCCTGAGCCAATACGATTTCTTGGGTAGGCCGGAATGCTGTTCTGGGCCTGCGTCCTTATGCTACTCTCAGGCCCTCTGAGGCTAGTTTTTTTGTTTGGAGACAAGCAAGCGCATGGCAGAAATGACGGATTCCGGTGTGCTGTTACGAATGGCGTACAAAGCCATGGTAAAAGCCGGTATTGATGCTGATGCCGTGTTGGCGGAGGTCGGGCTGGATAAGTCCATTTTGCAGGTTCCGGACCTGCGCACTCCCCACGATGCCCAAGAATGGTTCTGGCAGGCGCTGGAAAAAGTGTCCGGTGATGAGTACGTCGGATTACATTTGGGCGAACATATTCCCGTCTACAAGGGCCAGGTGCTTGAGTACTTGTTCCTTTCCAGCCCGACCTTTGGTGAAGGGCTGAAACGGGCCTTGGACTATCAGCGCTTGCTTTCTGATGCCGCTCAGGGCGAATTGTTTGAGGAAGGTGACCGAGTTTTTCTTAAGCAAAAAATCTGGAGTGTTCGTCTCAGCCATCTCAACGAATGCATGATCATGGGTTTGATCAAGTTCTTCCGCTTCGTCACCGATGATGCATTTGAGCCATTAGAAGTGCATTTCGGCCATCCCCGCCACGCGGATCAACGTGAATACGAGCGCCTGTTTGATTGCCCGGTGAAATTCGACATGCCCAGTGTGGGTCTGTATTTCGATGCCAAACTCATGAACTTGCCTTCCGCGCATCACGAGCCAGAGCTGTTGTACTTGCACGAACAGCTTGCCAGTGAACAGGTGGCCCGGCTTGAGAAGCAGGACTTGGTGGCGCAGGTAAACCGGTTAATTGGTGAATTGCTGGAATCCGGTCATGCCAACCTAGAAGAAGTGGCGGAACGGTTGGGTATTAAGGCACGCCAACTTCGCACCCGGCTGGCGGATGCGGGCACCAACTTTAATCAGTTGGTGGCTGACTACCGTTGCCGTCTGGCAAAACGATTGTTAGCTGGCACCGACGAATCCATCGACGAAATTGTCTATCTCACTGGGTTCTCAGAACCGTCCACCTTTTATCGTGCATTCAAACGCTGGGTCGGGATGACCCCTATCGAATACCGTAAACTGAAGGCGGAAGAGGATGCGATGGGGTAAAAGCCCCCGTGTTCTTGTAAATACAAAACTGAAAAAGCGTACCTGGCCACTACTGTTACACGGTTGGCGGCGTGATAAAGCGAATCTCATCTGAGCTTCGCTTTTTTTATGTTTGTTTAGATGCTATGGATTAAGCGTTTTTCCGGGCTTTGCGCCCCGTAAGCCGGTTGGGTGTGTAACACGCGAATGATGTTCTAGACTGCCCCGCCTTCACGGGAAAAGCGATCAGCAGGTGAGTGATTATTGCAATCCAGACGTGGGGGGCGCATTGCATGAGGTGCCCATATGATTCTTAATCTGTAGGTTCTGTTTGATCTCTTTAGAATTAAGAAGCATCCGCTCTACCGGATAACGGAAGAGCTGACGATGGACGCTTCCGGTTGCTATTGGTCGGTGCGGTGGGATTCGCCCTCAATGGTGTCGCCGCCGGTAATGGTGCGATCATCATTGCTGGTTGGGCGTTGCTGAAATGGATTGCTTCCCCCGTTTGTATAGTGGGTGCGGGTGTAGGCAAACCCGGCGCCTTTGACGGTGGTGAAACTTTGCAAGGATCCTTTTTGAATCACCTTGTTTGCCATCCAGCGGCGTGAGGCGGGTAACAGTAGGGCAAACCCCACGGTATCGGTAATAAATCCGGGGGTGATCAGCAGTGCGCCGCCGAGTAGCAGCATCATACCTTCGACCATTTCTTGGCCGGGCATTTCACCCTGTTGCATACGCTGATTCAGTCGCACCCAAGTATCCAGCCCCTGGCGACGAAATAGATAACTACCCAGCAAGGCTGTTATCACCGTAGCGAGGATGGTAATGGGCCAGCCAATAGTGCCGGCAACCTGTGCCAGCACCAAGACTTCCAGTAGGGCGAAACCGAAGATAAAGAAGAAGACGCGACCAAAACCCATGGGGTGTCCTGTTTGCTGTTAATAATCAATATGTGGTTATGCTTAGCTCGTAATTCAAGGGGCGGGTTCTTCCGGCAGCCTTTCTTTGCGCTGCTAGAGCGAAAGCCACACTATTTAGGCTATTACCCATATGAGATCAATCACAAAAAAACCGCACCCTAAGGCGCGGCTCTTTTGTTGATATGTGGCTCGGCGTCACACGGGCTGCATGAAACGTATCGCCTACCGCGGACGTTTACGCCCCCAAGAGCATCTGCCCACACACACGTACTACGTTGCCGGTCAGGCCTTGAGATGCCGGGCTAGCAAAGAAGGCGATGGTTTCTGCCACATCTACTGGCTGACCGCCCTGGTTCATGGCGTTCATACGACGGCCTGCTTCACGGATGGTGAAGGGGATAGCGGCGGTCATCTGAGTTTCGATGAAGCCCGGCGCCACGGCATTGATGGTGATGCCTTTCTCGGCGTACTCATCTTTAAAAGCATCGACCATGCCAATTACTGCTGCTTTGGAACAGCCGTAGTTGGTCTGGCCCAGGTTGCCGGCAATGCCCGCGATGGAGCTGATGGAGATGATGCTGGCGCCTTTGCCCAAGCCGCCGCTGGAGAGCAGGGCCTCGTTAATGCGTAGTTGGCTGGCAATATTGATGTTCAATACCATGTCCCAGAATTTTTCCGACATGTTGCCCAGCATTTTATCGCGGGTCACACCGGCATTGTGGACAATCACGTCATAGCCGCCAATGGCCTTCGCTTTTGCGGCGATGGCTGCAGGGGCTTCGTCAGCGGTGATATCCATTTCAAGGGTGTCACCACCGATCTGCGCGGCTACCGTATTTAGGTCATCGGCCATGGGAGGGATGTCCAGCACGGTGACAGAAGCGCCGTCGCGGGACAGAACTTCAGCAATGGCGGCGCCAATACCGCGGGAACCACCGGTAACCAAGGCTTTCTTGCCTGCCAATGGTTTGTCCCAGTTGAAGTTGGCGGCTTTGAAGCCTGCGTCTGAAACACGCACCACCTGGCCGGACACATAAGCGGATTTGGGTGATAGGAAGAAATGCAGTGGGGACGCCAGCTGCGCCTCAGCGCCTTCATCTACATAGATTAGCTGGGCAGTGGCGCCTTTCTTGATTTCCTTGCCCACGGAGCGAGTGAAGCCTTCTAGGGCGCGCTGGGCAACACGCACTGCGCCAGCCTGTTTTTCTGGAGTGCGACCAATAACGACAACGCGGGCGCATTTATCCAGCTTGCGGATCACCGGGTGGAAGAACTCCCACAGAGCTTTTAGCTCGTCTGGGCTCTGGATGCCGGTGGCATCAAATACCAGACCTTTGAATTTAGCATTGTCTTCACGGTTAGCAGTGTAGTTGCCCGCATCAACACCCAGCTTCCCGGCTTTCTTCTGCAATTCGGTGGCGTTGGCGGTGTTGGCAAGAACGGCAACCTGCGCGTCGGGGGCACCTTTAAGGGTTTTCAGTACATTGTCGATGGCTGTGGAGCCCTGGGCGGCACCTACCAGCACGCGTCCTTTGATAAAGGATGCCTGGCCCGGCTGCCAGCGCTCCAGAATAATCGGGATCGGCAAGTTGATGGCACCGAATAGCGCCTTGCCCATGGGAGAGTTGGCAATCGTCTGATAGGTATCGCTCATGGTCCTGTCCTTTTTCCATCGAATGATGAATGTGTTCATTTACCTTAGGGTAAACGAAACGGGTTTAAAGGGGTGCCGCGCAAAGACGGGGTGAAAATACGCCGTCTTTCGTAGGGCAGGAAATCTGCCCCTATCGCACACTGGCGCGTATTGAATCACTGCAGTGTGACGGGTGTATTGACCGGCCCTGACCGTCAAACAGTCGTTTGAGCCAATGAGGCGGGCACGGTAGGGGGTAGACTGCGCCCTGTCGAGTGAATACCGTGGCTAAATTCGCCACCGTTGTCATCGTTGATGACCGTCCATCTCTAGAGGAAAAGATTATGCTGGCAGGTAAAGCCGTTCGTAAGGTCGCCATTATTGGTGGTAACCGTATCCCGTTTGCCCGTTCCAACAGCGCCTACATCGACATCAGCAACCAGGACATGCTGACCGCAGCACTGGATGGTTTGGTGGATCGCTTCAAACTGCATGGTGAGAAAATTGACGAAGTCGCCGCTGGCGCCGTGATGAAGCATGCCCGCGATTTTAACCTGGTCCGCGAATCCGTATTGGGCTCCAAGCTGGCTCCGGAAACCCCGGCCTACGATCTGCAACAAGCCTGCGGAACCGGCCTGGAAGCCGCTATCCTGGTCGCCAACAAGATCGCTTTGGGACAGATCGACTGCGCCATCGCCGGTGGTGTGGACACTACTTCTGACGCGCCGTTGGGTGTGAACGAAGATGCCCGGAAGGTGTTCATGGCGTTGAACCGCGCCAAGACCAATGGCGAACGTGCCAAGCTGGGTTTGAAGCTGCTGAATCCGAAATCTCTGATGCCCGATGTTCCTAAAAACGGCGAGCCGCGTACCGGCCTGTCCATGGGTGAGCACCAGGCAATTACTGCCGCCGAGTGGGGCATTTCCCGTGAAGCGCAGGATGAGCTGGCATGGCGCTCTCACCAGAACTTAGCCAAGTCCTATGAAGATGGCTGGCAGAATGATTTGGTCACGCCTTTCAATGGCCTGGAACGCGACAACAATATGCGTGGCGATTCTACCTTAGAAAAGCTGGCGACTCTTAAGCCTTGCTTTGGTGGTCCTAACGGCACAATGACCCCGGCCAACTCCACCCCGCTAACTGACGGAGCGTCTGTTGTTTTGTTGGCTTCTGAAGAGTGGGCTAAAGAGCGTGGTTTGCCCGTGTTGGCTTACATGACTATCGGCGAAGCTGCAGCGGTAGACTTCATTGGTAAAAAAGAAGGCCTGTTGATGGCGCCGGCGTATGCGGTGCCAAGCATGCTAGACAAGCTTGACTTGAGCCTGCAGGACTTCGATTTCTACGAAATCCATGAAGCCTTCGCTTCTCAGGTACTGTCTACCCTGAAAGCATGGGAAGATGAAAGCTTCTGCAAAGAGCGCCTGGGCCGCAAGAAGGCATTGGGTAGTATCGATCGCAGCAAGCTGAACGTGAAAGGTTCCTCACTGGCTGCGGGCCACCCGTTTGCTGCCACCGGTGGCCGTATTATCGCCAACGCGGCCAAGTTGCTGAACGAAAAAGGCTCCGGCCGCGCACTGATCTCCGTGTGTGCTGCTGGTGGCCAGGGTGTGGTTGCGATTATCGAGAAGTAATCCTCCCTTTTGCTAATAAAAAAACCGGCCAAGTGGCCGGTTTTTTTATGCCGTTTTTTATACCGCCCTGCGGCTGCCTCAGGGTTCTCGTAACAGGAGAGTGCGATGACACTCGCCCTCTCTTTCTCTCGGCCCCGCGTTAATCCTCAATAGATCCCTCGTGTCGTTGTTTCAGGCGATCTGGCCGGTGTGGTGGTTATGTCGGGTTCTCCTCTGAGTTATTCATAGAGCGAGAGGTGTTAAGCGATAGAAGGGTATTGGTGGGTCAGGGAAGGCGTGTGCAAATCCTGCCGGTGGGTTCAGGTCGGTGTCAGCCTGCATTCAGGTTCCATTCAGCTTGGCCCGTTATGGTTCACCCGACCTCAACGAAAAGGAGAGTAAACATGACTTTGACCAAGACAACCTTGATTGCCGCCGTATTGGGTGTGGCTTCTGTCGGTGTGCTGCAAGCTGATGACGTGCCTCATAGCAAGATCGATTCGCTAGTGAAGGACGGGACTATCCAGTCGCTGGATAAACTCGATAAGGTAGCATTAGACAAGCACCCTGATGCGAAAATCACCGATACGGAGCTGGAAAACGAGTATGGCCGTTACCTCTACCAGGTTGAGCTGCGCGACCCGCAGGGCGTGGAGTGGGAACTGGACATTGATGCCAGCAACGGTGATGTGCTGGACGAAGAGAAGGACTGAGTCCTTGCTTGTTCACACCTTGCCGGGTCAGCGGCCACGTAACAGCAGGGCGATACTTGTCGCCCTGCTTTGCGTGTGTTCATTGTCCAGTGCGGCTGATGACATTAGCCAGGATGAGGCCTTGCAGTTACGTCAGCAGGGCGAAATTGTGGCGTTTTCCTCTTTGTTGGAAACCCTGAAGCTGCGCTATCCACAAGGGCGTGTGCTGGAGGTTGAACTGGAGCGCGACGATGGCCAGTTGATCTATGAGATTGAATTACTGACCGGAGACCGGGTGGTCCGTGAGATTGAGATGGATGCCCGCACCGGCCAGGTTCTTGATGACGAGCGTGACGACTGATGCGCATCCTGTTGGTGGAAGACAGTATTCCGTTGGCGGATCAACTTATGCCCATGCTTCGCGAACATGGCTACGCGGTGGATTGGTTGGCGGATGGCCGTGATGCCTTGCCGGCACTCAATGATGATCCGTTCGATCTGGTGATTCTGGACCTGGGATTGCCGGGCCTGGATGGCCTGCAGGTGCTTGAGCAGTGGCGTGTAGAAGGGCAGGCGGTCCCTGTGCTAATTCTCACCGCCCGTGATAGCTGGGCTGAACGCATTGAAGGTTTGCAGAGCGGTGCCGATGACTACCTGGCCAAACCGTTTCATCCGGACGAGTTGTTATTACGGGTGCAGGCTTTGTTGCGACGCACTCATGGCCGCGCCAATACATCTCAGCTTACCGCGGGCACCTTTACGTTGGATGAAAATCGACACAGCGTCTGGTCAGGGGAAGAGGAAATTAGGTTGACTGGCGCGGAGTTTCGAATGCTTCGTTACTTCATGCATAACCCTGACCGGTTACTCTCGAAAGGGCAGCTGGCTTCTCACTTGTACGATAACGAAAGCGACCGCGATTCTAATGTGCTGGAAGTGCATGTGAATCGCCTGCGCCGCAAGCTGGGTAAAACTGTGATTGAAACCCGCCGTGGCCAAGGCTACGTTTTTACCGGTAAAGCACAATGAGATCCATGGGCCGCCGGCTGGGAATCAGCCTGTTCGTCAGCTTGCTGCTGGCAGGTGGTTTGATCATCCAAGGAACGCTGTGGTGGCTGGAGCGCGATCAACGCCAGACCCTGAGCCTGCAATTGCGCGATGACGCCGCTGGGGTGCTGGCGGCATTAGTGGCTGGCCCGCAAGGCCACTTGAGTTTGGATACGACACGTCTGCATCCCGCCTATCGGCGCCCCTTGTCTGGGCGTTATTTTGTGGTGTTGCTGGGCAAGCAGCGCTGGCGTTCCCGTTCGTTGTGGGATCAGCAATTGGCAGCGCCTTCGCAAGTGGGCGTACACCCTGATTTGCAACCCGGGCCGGCGGATCAGCAACTATTGCGTTTTCGTGGTGAGTACCAAAAAGAAGGGCAGGCTGTCACCGTGGTGGTGGCTCAGGATTACACGCCGGTTCTGAAAACCTATAACCAGACGCGCACCGTGGTGTTGGTGGCCTGGGTGGTAGTGTTGCTGCTGCTGGCGGGTATTCAGCAGTGGCTATTACGCCGGGGGTTGGCTCCCCTGCGCCGGGCGCGGGATGAAATCGAACAGCTGCGCGGCGGTGAACGCCATGAGTTGAACGAACAGGTAGCGCTGGAATTGCATCCTTTGGTGGTGGAGATCAATCGCCTGCAGCGCCATACAGAGCAACAGCTACAGCGTTCCCGCCATGCCCTGGGCGACTTGGGGCATGCACTGAAAACCCCGCTCGCCATTCTCAAAAACCGCTGCACACAGGAGCTGGCCGCGTCTGATCCGGCGCTATACGCCATGCTGACCGAGCAGCTGGGGCAGATGGAAGCTAATATTCGTCGTGCTCTAGGGCGCGCTCGGGTCGCGGCCGGAGTGGCAACCCGTAACCGGTTTTGTCCGGCGGAGGATATTCCCTTGCTGCTTGGCACGCTGGAGCAGGCCCACCAGCGGGATCTGGACATCCATCTGGACATGGCGCCGCTGCCGGCCCAGCCGTTTGACCGTGATGACATGCTGGAAGTGTTGGGCAACCTGTTGGATAACGCCTTTAAATGGGCAAATCAACGTGTCAAGGTGATCGCGAAGAGCGACATGGGTGACGACGGACACAGACAGTTGATTCTGTGTGTGGAGGATGATGGCCCCGGCATTCAGGCGGAGCGTCAGGATCAGGTTTTGCAACGGGGGCTGCGCTTGGATGAGCGCGCCGCCGGCCACGGGCTGGGGCTATCCATTGTCAGTGATACAGTGGCGGCCTATGGCGGCTCATTGGTGCTGGATGATAGTTCACTGGGAGGCTTACGAGCTTGCTTACGCTTGCCTGCTCCGCACAGTGAAAGCACTGGTTTTCAGAGAGAACAGAAAGCGTGATGTGCATTCACCACGGGTGAATATTCAAATACATATCTGAGCAGGAGGGGTCATGAAGGGGGAGTCCATGCAGCGTCAATGGGGTAGGGGGCTGGCTGTGTTGCTTTGCCTGTTGTTGAGTTGTTTGGCCTTGGCAGAGCCTGTGGCTCTGGATGCACAGCTCAGCAAGTATGCCTATCCCTACCCGGTTCAGAGGTTAACCGTTGCCGATCAGCAGCAGCGCCTGGAGATGGCCTACATGGACGTGCAGCCGCAAAAAGCCAATGGCGAAACGGTCCTGTTATTGCACGGCAAGAACTTCTCCGGAGCGTATTGGAAGAGCACCATGGATGCGTTGCTGGAACAAGGGTATCGCGTGGTGGTGCCCGACCAGATCGGGTTTGGTAAATCATCTAAGCCGGACCGTTTTCAGTACAGCTTTCAGGTGCTGGCGGATCAGACTCGCCGGCTGCTGGATTCCCTCGAGATAGAGCGGGCCTCTGTTGTCGGTCACTCCATGGGTGGCATGCTTGCCACCCGTTTTGCACTGATGTTTGCGCAACGCACAGACTCGCTGACACTGGTCAATCCCATTGGCCTGGAAGACTGGAAACAAAAACAGGTGCCTTGGCAGTCCGTGGATGCTTGGTATGCAGGGGAGCTGAAGAAAACCCCCGAGAAGGTTAAAGCGTACATGACGCGCAGTTATTTTGATGGTCAGTGGAAAGCGGATTACGAGCCGTTACTGGCGTTGCAGCAAGGCTGGATTCGCGGCCCTGACTATCCGTTGATTGCCTGGAATTCAGCCCTGACCTACGACATGATTTATAGTCAGCCGGTGGTGCATGAATTTGACCGCCTGGCCGTGCCAACCCTGCTGATTATTGGTAATCGTGACCGCACCGCATTGGGTAGCAATCGCGCTCCTGAAGCAATGCAGGATAAGTTGGGGTTATATGGCGCGCTGGGTCGGCAAGCGGCACAGAGCATCCCGGAGGCAAGCTTGGTGGAACTGGACGGTATTGGCCATGTGCCACAGTACGAAGCGTTCGAAGATTACATCAAGGCACTGACAACGTTCTTGGCCAGTAATCGCTGATGCCAGAATCCAGCACCGTTTGCAGGCAAGCGTTCAGTGTTGCTTTAGGGCGGAGACCCTAGAAAGGGATCTCCGCTTGGCTTCTGGGGACCCTGATTCTTTACACGCCAGAGAGAAAGACGCTCCGTTTATACCTTTGCACTAATCTCGCGATAAACCTTATTTGAGCGCCGCCATAATCAGCGATACCGCCTGCTGGCTCACCGCTTCCATGTCGTCCCGGTTTACATAGACCCCATCAATGAACAACTTGCAGAGGCCGTGGATAGTCGCCCAGCTGGCCTGAGCCACCCGCAGGGGGTCTGTGTCAGTGGGCAGGCGCCCCTTAACTAGAGGCTGTAACCCTTCGGCATAGCGACGAAAGCTGCGGTAAGCCACCGCTTTCAGATCGTCTGTGGGGTTGCCGCTTTTCCAGATGGTGCGCCCGAACATCAGCTCATATTGTTCTGGGTTTTCGGTGGCGAAACGCAGGTATTCGACTACGAAAGCCTGGATGTCTGGTTTGCTGGCGGCGGCTTCTAGCTGGTGCTCAATAATGGTGTCCAGCTGCGCAAAGGCTTGGGCGGCAAGCGCGCAGAGTAGTGCATTCTTGTCGCGGAAATGATGGTAGGGCGCAGTACGCGAAACCCCGGCTCGTTCGGCCAGCTTGCGCAGTGACAACCCTTCTATGCCCTGCTCATTGAGCAGGGTGTTGGCTTCCTGCAGTAGGGTGTCATGCAGGTCTCCATGGTGGTAGCGAGCGCTTTGGGTCATGCGTGTCCTGTCTTTAGGCGATATATTGATTTTGTGTCTTATGCAGACGGCATAGAGATGCTTGTAGGCTGGGTAAGGTGAATTGTCTCTCGTGCCATCTTGACACTGTCAAAATAACGCCTAAGCTTGACACTGTCCAGATTAATCAACGCGTAGCCATCTGTGGTGCAGATGCCTTTGGAGACAACACCATGACAGCCAACCGCTATTCCAATCTGCTTTCCCCGCTGGATCTGGGGCATACCCAAATCAAGAATCGGGTGATCATGGGGTCTATGCATACGGGTCTTGAAGACCGTTTTTGGCAGTTCCCCAAGCTGGCGGCCTATTTTGCCGAGCGGGCCCGCGGGGGGGTTGGCTTGATCGTGACGGGCGGTTTTAACCCCAACAAAAAAGCGTGGTTCTATCCATTTGCCGGGTTGTTCAACAGCCGCTTCGATGTACGTAATCACCGCAAGGTGACCGATGCGGTACACCAGGAAGGAGGCAAAATTGCCCTGCAAATTCTCCATGCAGGCCGTTATAGCTATCATCCATTCTCCCGTTCGGCTTCGGCGATTAAAAGCCCGATCAACCCTTTCAAGCCCAAGGCTATGTCCACCAAGGAGGTGGAGCAGACGGTCAAGGATTTTGCTCACACGGCATTGCTGGCCAAGAAAGCCGGCTATGACGGTGTGGAAATCATGGGCTCCGAAGGCTATTTGATTAATCAATTCACTGCGCCGTGTACCAACAAACGCACTGACAAATACGGTGGCAGTGCCGAAAACCGTCGCCGTTTCCCTGTGGAAATTGTTCGTGAAGTACGCAAGCAATGCGGTGACGATTTCATTGTGATGTTCCGTATTTCCGTAGTCGATCTGGTGCCGAACGGGGCGACCCGTGAAGAAGTGTTAGCGCTGGCTAAGGAAGTGGAAGCGGCGGGTGCAAGCTTACTCAATTCCGGTATTGGCTGGCACGAAGCACGCGTGCCCACCATCGTCACGTCTGTTCCCCGCGCCGCCTTTGTGGAAGCGACACGGCAAGTGAAAGAGGTGGTCTCGATTCCGGTGGTGGCCTCCAATCGCATTAATGACCCGGATGTGGCGGAAGCGATTTTGGTCGCTGGCCAGGCAGATGCCGTGTCCATGGCGCGCCCATTGCTGGCGGACCCGGATTTCGTCAAGAAAACCGAACAAGGCAAGGCGGATGAGATCAATACCTGCATCGCCTGTAACCAAGCGTGCCTTGACCATACGTTCCAGCTTAAGCGGGCTTCCTGCCTGGTAAACCCCCGTGCCTGCCATGAAACCGAGTTGTTGTACCTTAAAACGGCAAAGCCGAAAAAAATTGCCGTCGTTGGTGCTGGCCCGGCGGGCTTGTCGTGTGCCACGGTGGCGGCAGAGCGTGGCCATGCGGTGACGTTGTTTGATCAGTCGGGGGAAATCGGTGGCCAGTTCAATATGGCCAAGGTGGTCCCAGGTAAAGAAGAATTTCACAACACCATTCGTTATTTCAGCAAAAAGTTGGAAACCACCGGTGTCACCACGAAGTTGAACACCTGGGTGGAAATCGCCGATCTTGAAGCGGCGGGCTTTGACGAAATTGTTATTGCCACCGGTGTGCTGCCGCGTACGCCGGACATTCCTGGTGTGGATCATCCCAAGGTGTTGTCCTATGTGGATGTGTTGCGTGGCAAAGCCAAAGTAGGTGAAAAAGTGGCAGTCATCGGTGCCGGCGGTATCGGTTTCGATGTGTCTGAATTTTTGGCCGAACATCCCCGTGAAGGCGAGCAGCCGTTACCGGAATGGATGAAAGAGTGGGGCGTGGACATGGCCGGCGATACCGCTGGTGGCCTGGTTGAACCCGCCCCTGAAAAGCCGGCACGCCAGATTACCCTGCTGCAGCGCAAGCCTACGCCATTGGGTAAAGATCTAGGCAAAACCTCTGGTTGGGTGCACCGTGCCACACTGAAATCCCGTAACGTGGAAATGCTGAAGAACTGCAGCTACGAAAAAATTGATGATGCGGGCCTGCACATCAAGATCGGTGAAGAAAGCCGAGTGCTCGACGTGGATAACGTCATTCTGTGTGCCGGCCAAGAATCATTGCGAGAGTTGTACAAGGAAGACAGCAGCAATTTCCACTTGATTGGTGGTGCAGATTTGGCCGCTGAACTGGATGCCAAACGCGCAATAAAGCAAGGGGCGGAAGTGGCTGCGAAGCTTTAAGCGCCCTGACAAGCTGTAAGCGAACAGGAACATAAAAAGCCCCGATATTCGGGGCTTTTTATGTTAGCGATTGATAAAAAATGTGCGCCATCCATGCGCATCATTTTCTTGCAGCTGTCCGTTCAGATGTTGGCCCGTAACCGGCGGGTCTTGAAACTGCCAACGCCCATGGTTGCGATAACCTTGAACAGGGCGAGTAATACGCTTTCGTTTGGTTTGGGCTCTTTGCCGGCACCCATGCGGTGTAGCTGACGGGTATACCAGGACACTTCCATCATGGCCATTTCATCAATGGCTTTAATGCCGGTTTTACGCGGGGTGACGCGGCTGACAACACCTTCTCGGCCAGCTTGAATGGCGTTGGGTAGGTCGGGTTCAACGGCTAGAGGACGAGCAATGCCGATGACGTCGGTCGCGCCACTATTTACGGCTTCGGCCATGGCTTTGGCCGAGCGGAAGCCTCCGGTAACCATCAGCGGAACGGAAACCCGCTTGCGAATTTCATTGGCGTAATCGAGGAAGTAGGCTTCCCGGTTGACGGTGCTTTCGCGCACGCCTTTGGCGCCTGCCATGACCGGGTTTTCGTAGTTGCCGCCGGAAATTTCCAGCAGGTCTAGGCCTTCATCCGCGAGGGTTTTGGCTACGGTCATGGATTCTTCTTCGCTGAAGCCCCCGCGCTGAAAATCGGCGGAGTTGAGCTTGATGCTTACCGGGTAGCCCTCACCCACCTCCTTACGAATAGCGCGATAGATTTCTAGTGGGAAGCGCATGCGATTTTCCAATGAGCCGCCCCATTGGTCTGTGCGACGGTTATGGTGGCCGGACAGGAATTGGCTTACCAAATAACCATGGGCACCGTGAATTTGTACGCCGGTGAAACCGGCTTTCTTACAGATGCTGGCGGTGCGGGCAAAACGTTGGATGATGTCTTGAATTTCTTCTTCAGTCAGCGCGCGGGGAGTTTTAAAGGCACTTTTCAGTTCCTTGCCAAAGGGTACGGCAGAAGGAGAGAGGGTATCGCCGCTGGCCAGCATACGAGGGATTTGCTTGCCGGGATGATTCAGTTGCACCCAGATAGCGCCGCCCTGAGATTTGCCTGCCTCTGCCCAACGCTTTAGTAGTGGCATGTCACGCTCATCTTCCACCACCACATTGTTTGGCTCACCGGTATGGCGGCGATCAATCATGATGTTTCCGGTAATGTTCAGGCCGGTGCCGCCCTTTGCCCAACGGGCATAGAGACGTTCCAGCTTCGGAGTAACATGATTATCGATAGTGCCCAGTGCTTCGCTCATGGCGGATTTACCGAAGCGGTTGGGTAGGGTAACGCCGCAGGGTAGTGTCAGAGTCTGGCTCAGGGTATCAGCGTGGCTCACAGTGTTTTCTCCGGTGGTGACTAACTGTGACGGCAAGGTTTGCCGCAACGGTATAGTTTGATGGTGGTCAAACTATAAGCTAGTTTTATAATCGTCAAACTGTTTCTCGTGGGGGGTGTGGGTTTTGGCACAGGAAGACACGGTGACGGCGGATCAGCTTGCTGTAGCCTTTCGTGCACTGTCGAACCCCAATCGGTTGAGGATCTATCAGGTTATTGTGGATCATTGCCGCGAGCATGGTCAGGCGGACCTTGCCAATGTGCCGGCAGGCTGTGCCTTTGGGGATTTCATGCAACGATTAAATATTGGTGCGTCAACGGTATCTCATCATGTTCGGGCATTGTCGGATGCGGGTTTAATTCGGGTTGAACGCGAAGGCCGCCGTCGGTTTTGCCATGCGGAGTCGATGATGCAAAGTCGGTTGGCGCATTTTTTTGAAATATAAGGGTACCAAGTACCAGGGGTATGTAACGGCAGTAAATCTATGCGCTCTTTACGGTTGATGACTTAATAAAGTATTTAGCTGTTATCGCTGTCTTGGAGCTGTCTCTTATACACATCTCCGAGCCCACGAGACCAGAGAGGATCTC
>OJFG01000022.1_pt1 | contig 130329 bp, 105 predicted proteins | sample 1594071 | NCBI WGS metagenome assembly OJFG01 (sample SAMN05416818, study PRJEB24817) | seawater metagenome | isolation source: Sea water | place: Canada:Atlantic | collected 2013-07 | reverse complement strand
CTGGCACTGATGAAGGCGATTACCAGGTAAAACTGCGCAACCTGCGTCGCTTTCTCGAAGGTGGTGATAAAGCCAAAGTCACAATCCGTTTCCGCGGACGTGAAATGGCGCACCAAGACATCGGTATAGACCTACTAAATCGCGTTAAAACCGATTTAGAAGAGATCGCAAACTGCGAATCTTTTCCACGTCGCGTGGAAGGCCGCCAGATGATTATGGTGCTAGCCCCAACTAAGAAGTAGTAATGGTCTAAAGTTTTCAGGAATCTGCAACCTGAAACACCTTGCTGCATACATTAACCGACAATTAAGCGTCTGCACGCTGAACACGTCGATACAAAACAATGCGGAGTTTTAGCAATGCCTAAAATGAAATCTGTAAGCGGTGCCGCCAAGCGTTTCAAGAAAACGGGCTCTGGTCGCTTTAAAAGCAAGCAGTCTCACTTACGTCACATTCTGACTAAGAAGAGTACTAAGCGTAAACGCCAGTTACGTGGCAAAAAATTGGTTCATGATTCTGATACTAAATTAGTTCAGCGCATGTTGCCGTACGTTTAAGACTTAGGAGACTAAAGAATGGCTAGAGTAAAACGCGGCACGGTTGCACGTGCTCGTCACAAAAAAGTCCTCAAGCAGGCAAAAGGGTATTATGGCGCTCGTTCACGAGTTTATCGCGTAGCGGTACAAGCTGTAACTAAAGCTGGTCAATATGCTTACCGCGACCGTCGTCAGCGTAAACGTCAATTCCGTCAGTTATGGATTGCACGTATTAATGCTGCGTCACGTCAAAATGGTTTGTCATACAGCCGTTTCATTAACGGTTTGAAGAAAGCGTCTGTTGAAATCGATCGTAAGATCCTTGCCGACATCGCAGTTCATGACAAAGCAGCTTTTAGCGCATTAGTCGAAGCGGCTAAAGGCGCATTAGCTTAATTATTAACTAATTAAGTTTAAGTTCTTTCGGGGAAAGGCGAGCAGGATGCTCGCCTTTTTCTTTTCTACAAGAATATTCTGTAGAAGTTGGAAGGCTTCACAGGTTAGTTACTGTTGTAAACTCCTAAACTTTAATACACCTTAACTTCAGTGCACCTAAGCTCTAGTAAACCTAGGCTCTAGTAAAACTGAACTCCAGCACAACTAAATTCCAATACCCCCAAACTCTAATACACTCAAATTCCAGATTTCCTAATATTCAGCTCTTGACGTAAAAGGTCATCAACTACATACATATTACCGAGACGTTCTGTAATCGTTTCCCAATGATGTGACGCTAATTGTTCAGTGTGTTTTCACTTCTATCAAATGCACAACTTGGTCACGTTACACATTTCATATGCACAATTTAATTTAGTAGTGACATAGACGAATTACAGCGCTGAGGAGTTTAAAAAACTTATCTTTTTTAGTGGGAGATGGGATGTACGTATAACTCAAGGCCGAGGCCTATATTAGCTTACAGGGAGCAGGTTGGAGTTGGGGGGAGCTATGAACAAGATTTAAGCCAGAGAAGATATGAGACTAGACTATTCTTAGAAATAGTGGAGAGAATAAAGCGCAGAAATAGCCTTTCTGCGCTAAATACAACCAACTAATTAGTAAGCATTTTTATTTAAGAAACCGTTAAACACAGTCATAAATACAATCTTTATATCGAACCAGATAGACCACCGGTGAATGTAATCTAGGTCGTATTCAACCCGCTGAACCATTTTGTTCGTGGTTTCTGTTTCGCCACGTAAGCCGTTTACTTGTGCCCAACCGGTAATGCCTGGCTTAACTTTGTGTCGCAGCATATAGCCTGTGATTATTTTGCGGTATTCTTCATTGTGAGCAACGGCGTGAGGGCGGGGGCCTACGATAGACATTTTACCTTGTAACACATTAATGAATTGGGGAAGTTCATCAAGCGAGGTGCGTCGTAAAAAACCACCTATCTTTGTTAAGCGTGCATCATTCTTTGTCGCTTGTTTTACTACTGCGCCATTGTCTTGCGTTGTCATCGAACGAAACTTATAAACAGTAATTTGTTTACCATCTAACCCGTAGCGTTTTTGTTTAAAAATAACCGGGCCTTTAGACGTAACTTTTACAGCGGCAGCTATACAAAGCATAGGAATGGAAATTAGTGCAAGAATGGCAATGCTTAACATTATGTCTTCAATACGCTTCAACACATCGCTAGCGCCTTGAAATGGAGTATCGTAAACACTTAGCGCTTGCACGTTACCTACGGTCTGCCAGCGAGCGTTCAGCAAGTTGTACATAAAGAAATTTGGAATAACATACACATTTGCTGTGGTGTCGCTGCACTGTTCTAAAATAGTGCGTATGCGGTTTTCTGCGCTCATTGGCAGTGCAATGTAGATATAATCCACCTCGTTACGTTTTGCCATTTCAATAGCATCATCAATTTTTCCCAAAACCGTATTTTGAAGCTCGTGTGGAAGGCGATCGCTTCCTCTATCATCGAAAATTCCGTTAAACCGAATACCCAAATGTTCGTTATTCTGTATCTGTAAAGCGACATTCGTTCCTAGAGGGGTGGCGCCGATAATAATCGACCTTCTGGAATTAAGACCACTTTTTCGAATTTTGAAAAGAAATTTTCTCATTACGTAGCGCCAAATTATAAGCGCAATGAATGATGAAGCAAACCAAAGTAAAATTGCATGTGCTGGAACATTGATATCTGAAACGAAAAAGTATCCTAACGTGAGTGTCGCGAATATACTGATGGCCCAAGTAATAGCAGCAGCTCTAAGCATTTCTTGTGTTCCATGTCCTCGCCAAGAGCGATATAGCTCAACACCTTCGGCTGAAACTTGAAAACAAACAACATTAATGAACAGCAGAAGAAGACTAGTGGAATCGATTGCTGTGCCGAAGAATGAGGCGCTGGCGTAATAAAGCATGGTAACTAAGGATAGGTCGATTAATCGATAAAAGGTGGAAAAACCGCTTTGATTACGTACTACTAAGCCGCCGCTACCCGATGATTCCATTGGGTGCGATTTAATTGCTTTATTAGTTTCTACTTTATTGTCCATTTATAAGTATCTCTAGGTGCCGAAATGAGTGAAGCATTGATAGTAGGCCGTTTTATTAGAACTGATTAAAAAATGTAATTTAGAGTTAGCAAAGCAAGAAATGAGCCTTGACCTACCTCTAATTATAAAAAAGAAGTTCAACGAGAGACTAAATATTCTATTTAGGGAATAAAATGAGCCCACTATAAATAGTTGCGATATTAACTCTATATCGCCACTTTTGTAATTTTATTACAAAAGTGGCGAAAGGCATAGTGATTTACCTATTCTTTATTGGTTTATACTTTCCATCTTACGACTAAATAAGATAGCATATGCGCACACAAAACACGTGTAACTATGAAGTTAACGCCAGAAACTCGCTAGGGCGACAAGTTCTTTAGCGATGGTGAACGATGCGTTGCCAAGTAGCCTGTTAACAGATAGGTGCGTTATTTGCATAGCTTATAGCAATGGCGAGTAACAGATTTTCGTTACCGAACTTAACTTTCACCTAAATCAATATATAAATCTTTTGAAGTCGATACACTCACAGTTTGTAGAGTATCGACTTGCTCAGCCTAAATTCAGAGGAATAATGATGTCTAAATGGACACGGAATATTACAGCGGTGTCGGCACTTTGCGCCACAATACCCCTAAACGCCTTTGCGCAGGATGCGGGTCGAATCGAAGTCGGGCAGTTTGATTTAGTTCCAATTTTTAATTCATCATTAAGTTATGTAGACAACGTATCACGAGTAGCAGACGGAGAGCCTAAAATTTTCAGCTGGCGATCGACTATATCGCCCGAAATAATCGCTGCCACTGAAATCAGTGGAAATCCAATACAATTTGGCTATCGCTTGAAACGTGGAGTTTATTTTTCTAGTAGTAACGATGACTATACCGATCATTTTTTAGAAGCTTCAACTGAAATAGATATAAACAGCCGAAATCGCTTCGATCTACTAGCACAGTATGAAGATGGGCATGAAGATCGAGGCTCGGGCTTTTCCATAGGCCTTGGCCAAAACTTGACAACTCCAGATACATATAAAAGTTCTTTTGTAGGCATCAATTACGAGTTTGGAAGCTTAACGTCTAACGCAGGGTTAGAGTTTAAGGCGAACCGCTCGACACTTGAATACGACAGGACCGAAAACCAATATTTAATTCGTAACAGAGCAACCAATGTTATTGGTGCTGAATTTAGTTATGACATCAGCCCGTCCGCATCTTTTCTTTTAGATCTCACAAGGTCTTCGATAAATTATGATGAACAGCTACTACTCGATCCGTTAGACAGTGACGAAACACGATTTCTTGCAGGTTTTAGGTGGGAAAACACAGCAGCTACCACCGGTTATGCCAAAGTTGGTTACAAAGAGAAAGAGTTTGATGCGCAAGCAAGAGACACTTTCCACGGTACTGACTGGGAAGTGGGCGTTGAATGGCAACCACTAACTTATTCTACATTTGATTTTTCAACTTCTGCAACGACTAACGAAACGAACGGTGAGGGTAGTTTGATTAGAAGCAGGCTATATAGAGCGTCTTGGACCCACAACTGGTTAGAGAGGCTTAGCACTTCCTTTGGTGTTTCAGTTATAGATGATGAATACATTCTTGATGGGTCTGATTTAGCAAATCGTTCTGACGATATAACGCGATACAATGCTTCTTTAAATTACAGCGCACGTAGATGGTTAAGTTTTTCCATTTTTTACAACGTTAATAAGCGCGACAGTAACAGAGAAGCAATAGGATATGATCAAAATATTGTTGGAGTATCTGCTGAGGTAACGCTGTGAAAAATATTGTTGTAAAATTATGCGTTTGTTTGTCGTTGATGATGTGCATGACATCTTCCTGCTTTGCCCAAGCTGGAAATCTTAGTATGAGCCAATATCAGCTAGGCTCAGGCGATAGAGTAAAAATCAGCGTTTTCGGTCAAGAAGATCTATCCCTTGAGGTGAGACTTCCCGATGTTGGTACTATTAACTATCCGTTTTTAGGTGAGATAAAACTGGTAGGGCTATCAGCCGCTGAAGTTGAGCAACTAATTTACGAAGGACTACTAGGTGATTATCTAGTGAACCCCTCAGTTTCAGTGTCTATTGTTGAATATCGCCCATTTTTCATCGATGGAGAAGTTAAAAGACCGGGCGGTTACCCGTATCAACCGGGGTTATCTGTAAACAAAGCCGCAGCGTTAGCCGGCGGGTATACTGAGCGTGCAAGCAAAGATAAAATTCAAATAATCAGAGAAAAGGACGGCCAGCAGTTAGAATTCTCTGTTTCTGTTACTGATATGATTCAGCCTGGTGACATCGTAACAATCAATCAGCGCTTCTTTTAACCGATAATCGTGTGAGCTAAAAATGGCAGTACAAATTACGGACAATAATGAGACGAACGAACTCATCGATCTCGGATACTACTTCAATATTATAAAACGCTACAGTTTCAGAATTATTGCGCTAAGCCTTGCATTCACGTTACTAGTTGCGGTTTTGGTGTTGCGTATGACACCGCTATATACGTCGTCTACAACATTACTAATTGAGTCTGACAAAACCAATGTTGTGTCAATTGAAGAAGTTTATGGCATTGATACAAAAAGTAAAGACTATATGGCAACGCAATACGAGATACTAAAATCTCGCCAGATTGCAGAGAAAACAGTTGAGGGACTATCCTTGTACAACAACGACATTTTTATGCCCGTTGTTGAGGTAAACGGCCCTTCATTGTTATCCCGTGTCAAAGCGATGCTACCCTTTTTACCTCAAGCCGAGCCTACAACGCTAACTGATTTAGAACTTCTAGAACGTAAGAAACGACGGGCAGTCTCTTTGTTGATGAGAGCAACAGATGTATCAATGATGAAAAACACTCAGTTAATGAGGATATCGGTAACTACAGAGTCTGCTTCATTGTCTGCGCTGATAGCCAATACGATTGCCGACGTTTATATTGAAAGCTACCTTCAAGCTAAAGTAGATATGACAGCTAAGGCGACGTCCTTTTTAACTGATAGTATTGAAGGTTTGAAAGGAAAACTTGATATTGCTGAACGTAACTTAGCTCGATTTTATGAAACAAACCAAGTTGTAAATATTGATGGTGTAGTTGGTTTGGCTTCAGATGAGTTGGAACGGCTCAATATACAATTATCTGAAGCTCAAATAGAACTGAAGTTAAATGAAGTTATTTACAGCCAAATAAAAGACAGTAAAGCACTCTCTGATGTTGCAAGGTTACCTGAAGTTTTAAATCATCCGGCAGTGCAAGATGTAAGGCGAGATGAGGGAAAAGCACTAGCTAAGGTAAGCGAGCTACGAAATGTTTATGGCCCTAAGCACCCTAAAATGATTGCAGCTAATTCCGAGCTTACTGCCATTAGAGATACGCTTAGCATTCAAATAAACGACCTAATTAGCAGTATTACCACGCAATATGAATCTTCTAAAGAAAAGGTTAAGCGCCTTGAAAGCGAAGTTAATGCTTCAAAAGCTGCTTTCCGTTCACTTTCAGAGTTGGATAATCAAAGAAAGGCCCTTGAACGAGACGTAGACATTAATCAGCAATTGTATAATTCGTTTTTTACTCGTTTAAAAGAGACTGATGAACTAGGCGGGTTCGAAACGGCAAATGCAAGAGTACTCGATAGCGCACTTCCGCCAGGAATGCCCTCAAAGCCCAACAAAAAGCTGTTTATTGCGATTGCTTTCGTGTTTAGCGTAGCTTTTGGTGTGTTTTTAGCCATTCTGCTTGAAGCTTTAAATAGCGGTATTCGCTCTGTAGAAGACGTAGAGCGTAAGCTTGGCCAAAGAATGTTGGGGCTTATTCCGTGGCTTCATCATAAAAAGAAAACGGATTTACCCATCCGTTCTTTTTTCGATGGGAAAAAACATCAGTTTTCTGAGTCAGTCCGAACACTGCGCACAAGCTTGTCTTTACTAAATCTAGACAAAGAGCAGCAAGTTATCATGCTTACGTCTAGCGTGCCTAAAGAAGGTAAGACAACAGTTTCTATTAACCTCGCTTTTGCACTGGGCCAATTAGATAAAACTATTCTGATAGATGCTGACTTGCGCAGACCAAGTGTGGGTAGGCAGTTTAATATTCCAAGTTACCAGCCAGGCGTAGCTAACTTAATACTGAAATCGCATACTTTTGATGAGTGTTTAGTACAAGATGAAGAATCGAAAATAGATATTCTTACGGCAGGTACTATACCCTCGAATCCGCAGGAGTTACTTTCTGACAAAGGCTTCGACTTACTTATTCAAGATCTTAAAACTAAATACAAATATGTGGTTATTGATACTGCGCCTACTCAGGCCGTGAGTGATTCAATGGTAATTGCAAACTCGTGCGACTCGGTGATTTACGTAGTGCGAGCAGACAGCACTAGCGATAAAGTCATCAATAGCGGTATTTCTCGTTTCTTACAAGTTGGACATCGACTTGATGGAGTGGTGCTTAATCAAGTAAACTTGAAAAAGTCTGACGTAGCACAAAGGTATGCTGGCTTTTATGACCAATACGAGTACACCAGTCATAAAGACGGCGAAAAGTAGTATTTGATAGACCTTCATAGTCATATATTACCTGGCATCGACGACGGTGCCAGGAACATCGATATTGCCGTTAACATGGCGCAGCAAGCAGTGGACTGTGGTGTAACGCACATGGTGTGCACCCCCCATATTCACCAAGGTTACTTCGATAACAACATCGCCACTATAAAGGCGGCCTTCCTACAGTTAAAAAGCAGTTTAGAAAAAAATGAAATTCCTCTTTCATTATCTTTTGCTGCCGAGGTTCGAGTAAACGAGTTTATCCCTCAATGGATTAAACAAAACGAACTTCCGTTTTTAGGTGCCTTGGAGGGAAGAAACGTTTTGTTGTTAGAGATGCCTCACAGTCATGTGCCGCCGGGTATAGATGCGCTTATTAAATGGCTATTGAAGAACGGTGTTCAGCCTTTAATAGCTCATCCTGAAAGAAATAGAGAATTATTGGCTGAGCAGCATAAGTTTAACTGGCTAAAACGAACAGGCTGTAAATTTCAAGTTACCGCTGGCGCGTTTACCGGCAGGTTTGGTGAGAAAGTGCAGCAGTTTGCTAATGCACTTATGCATGAAAGGGCATTTCATGTAGTTGCTTCCGATACACATGACACCGTACGTCGCCCTAATGATATGGCAGACGCATTTGAAATACTCAGTGGCTTTGATGCGCAATATGCAAATGAAGTGTTCTATACCACGCCTGCCGCTATTGCTGGAGTTGAATAACCGTGCCTAGCCTAGCCAGAAAATACAAAACAAACGCTATTCGTTTGTTTATTATTTTATTGGCGCTTTGGGGGCTAGTTTGGAGTGCGCAACTATTTATTGCAGGTAATGCCTATTACAGTGTTAAAAACACACTGGATTTATGGCAAGATGACCCTAGCATGGCTTCTCAGCAAGACGCAGAGCAAGCACTTGTAAAAATAGACTACGCGCTGAGTTACTTTCCGAAGAACGCGCTTTACCATCAGGTTAAAGGCCAGGTTTTCGAGTGGCTAGCATTCATAAATAGCAAAGGGCAACAGAGCTATTTTACAAATGCTACTCAAAGCTACCGCAAAAGCGTTTATTTCAGGCCGAATTGGTCGGGTAGTTGGATTGGTTTGGCAACGGTTAAATGGAAAAAGCAGCAGTTAGATAATGAGTTTCACGAGTATTTAGCTACTGCTGAAAGAGTAGGGCCTCAAGATGCTATCACTCATGTCTTTATTGCAGAGTATGGCTTTGCAATGTTAAGTGCGCGTAGTATACAGTTTGTAAGAGTTAAAAAGCGATTAAAGCACCATTTGCCTTTGGGGCTAATAAATCCATTAAGTAGAAAGCAAGTTATTGCAGTAATAGAAAAATATGATGCGAAGCAAACGGCATGCAGTTGGTTAAATACTGATGAAAATAAAGGGCCGTATAAGGTGTTGGGCTGTTAAATAGACTAAAAACATAGTTACTCTTCGGCTTGCATTAGTTATTAGTCATAAAGCCTCTTCCTAGTAAATTTTAAAAGTATGCGATTAGCTTTACGTGTTCGCTTTGAGCCAGTCCCAAAGCCCCAGCGAAAAACCCTCAAATAAATTTATCCCCAACCAGCTCTTTAGCACATACAGCAAAATAAGCCCTAGTAAAGAAGATAAGGAAACAAACAGCATTAGCCCCACGGCAAGCATCACTTTTCCAGCGCGTACTTCTTGCCTAGATAAGTCTCGTTTGTCCTTACCAGCTAGTAGCACTAAGTAATAACGACTCCGAAGAAAGCTAACCGTGCCTCTTACATCTATTTTGTGACTGCCCCACTTTCGTCCAGCGAGAGCCGTATTCAAATGCGACAACTGCTCATCGGTAAATGAATTCGCAACTTTTTTAGGCATGCGCTCTAGCATGTACTGTACATTAGGCTCTTCACGAACAGGGTGTTTAATTTTAAGAACCATGGTGAGTCTCGTTATTGTTTATTAGAGCTGTCTCGCTGCATAGGTAAGCTTCTGCTTAAAACCCCCAGCGTTAGTAAAACGATGAAAGTGGCTGTATTTGCCGGTGCTTGAAGAGGAAAGTCAACGCTACTGTGCATAGCTATGCCTATACAGGCCATTAAAGACGCAAATGCTGACCCTCGAGGTAATGGGTGTCTTCGCCGCCTCATGGCTAAAAAGCTTTGCTTAATGCAAAAAGCAACTACTGCCGCTATTAAAAAAGACCCTATAAAACCAAATTCGATAGCAAATTGTAGGTATTCATTGTGTGCGTGGTCGTAAAAATGCTGAACACTTTCACTCTGTAACTGCGGGAAAACTGTATAAAAGCTACCACCGCCTGTACCTAAAATTGGGTATTCAGTAACTAAAGGCAGTGCGTCAACAATAACTTCATCTCTGCTTTCTTGGGCTAAATTAGTTTGTTCCAGCCGTTGCTGAACTTGCTTAAGTCCAAATAGGCTGCTCACAATAAGCACATCAATAATTAACATACTGATAAAAAGTGCCACGTAGCTTTTGTGTTTTGGTTTAAAGTAAATAAGCCCTAGTGTTGCTGTAATGGTCATAGCAACGAAAAACGCAGTATTGCCCATGCGCGAGCGCGACATTACAAGAGCGATTACCATTATAATAATACCAATTCTAAAAAGTACTTTGTTACTTAGCCAAAACTTAACAATTCTTCTTAAGCGTTCTCGTTTCGAGCTATTTGGTGTCGCATATAAATTTGCGATTAAATATCCAATTGCCGCGCTTAGCGACAACATAAGGTAATTTGCATAGTGGTTTTTATACACAAAACTGCCAGTGGCAATATGCGTCACTGGGTAGTTAAAAATAATGCTATACCCACTATCAAGAAGTACTTCTAGGGTGCCATAAACAGCTTGGAATATGCCTGCAGCGCTAATGGTGATAAGTACTAGCCGAAGTCGACTTGGTGAATTTACTAGAGTGAGGCAAATAAAAAACAGAAAACAGTAGGCCAGAGACTTAAAAAAAGTGATAACACTTTGGCCAACATCAAAACTCAGTGACAGCCACGGCAGGTCGTTAATATCTTTAGGTGTGAATGATAAAAGTGGCTGTACTCTTGCTGGGCGAATAGCGCTTATTAATTCGAAGGGGAGTGGAAGTATGGTTAGAATTTGCCAGGCTAAAAATGCAAGCCACAGTAAAATAAAAATGCGATAGCGTGAATATAGCGACTCAAGAATAGTTTTGTTAGTGGCACTTAGTAGGCCCGCGATAACAAAGACAGACATCTGCATAAGTGCCCATGCCCATGGACGATTTGCACCTAACGAAAGAGGGAGCCAAAAGAGAGTAAACAAAAGAAAACCGAAAAGAAACTTTTCGGTTTTTTGAAAGGACTGATTGATCACCTATAGTACTACCTGAGGTTACACCATCTATTTAGTTAGCCGAAACAGTAGTGTCGCCACCGCCTGCACCAGCGGCCCCTGTGCCAACGCCTAGAGGAGATACTGCATTTCCATCGGCACCTGCTGCTGTTGCGGTTAATGTAGTTGGATCTATACCTGCATTAATTGCAGCTAGTAAAGCATCGTCTTCGCTTAACATGCCCATTTGCGATGCAATGCCGTAAATTTCATCTGCACTTTCCGGGAAAAATATCATTGCAATCGTCACAACTTGCGTAGGAACGTCGGGCATCGAATCTAAACCGGCAATGGTAATTTCAAAGCCAGACGCATTTTCATTCAGTAGCGTCACCATACTTTCATATGACGCACGATTTTGCTGTAAATAAGCAAGACCAGCAGCATCAAAATACAGCCCTTCATTAAGAACGGTAGCACTTATTTTACTTGAAGCATTGCCTAGCTCTGCGCCAGCCTCAACCTCGCTTACCAATAGGCCCCTAACTTGCGTACCAGGTGCTATGGATGATTCCTGGGCGTGCAGCATGGGCGACAACAGCATAACCGCGCTTACTAACAAAGATAAAAAAGCACTGTTTCGCATAAAAACTCCTTAACCATTAAGTAGAGCAATAGTCTCTAAACTTACCTCGAATAATATTGTACACGATTTGCACTAAGCACGCTGCTTATTTATTGTCGTTATGAATGTACATTTAAATATATTTACAGATACTGCCAAGCGCTCTTTTTGCACATGTAAGCTTGTGTTTAAACTTGCCATAATGTCGGCTTTGCAAAATAGTAACCTTGCTGAAATGTGACATCAGCGGCAGATAAGGCTACTGACTCTGCTTCATTTTCAACAAGCTCAGCTATAACTGAAATCTGCAGGCTACGAGCCACACTCAAAAGGCTACTCACAAACAATAAATTATCTTTGTCAGTATGTATTCCTTTGGTCAACTTGCCAGAAATTTTTACATAGTGTGGTTGAATTGCACGCAACCCAGTAAGTGATGCAAGATTGTCACCAAAATGTTCTATGGTAACGCGGCAATCCATTTCTATGAGTGCTTTAGCTAACTGCACTGCTCGGTTTTTATGATGAATTAGTGCAGAGTCTTCAATTTCAAATACCAGTTGCTTACATAATTCAGGGTGTTTACCAATAGTTTGAAGCAACCACTCTGTAAAAGAGGCGTTCGCAATGGATGCGTTTGCAATATTAATCGCTATATTACGTGGTGTTCCAGAAAGCTTCTGTAACACTAAGCTTACTACCAATTTATCAACTTCTGGAATAAGATTAAGCCGTTCAGACGCGGGAATAAGTTGCGACATGGGAATAATACTGCCCGTGTCTTTATCTTTAAAACGGGCAAAGGCTTCAAAGTAAGTAGGGGTGTTATTCGACACGTTCATAACAGGTTGGATCAAAATATCTGCATACTGCAATTCGAGTACATTGTTAAGGCGCTCACGCCATGCTGTATTACTGTGAATAAACGTAAGCTCTGATGCAAATTGCCACCCGTTTTCTTGTTTGGTGGCTGCCATTAACGCACTGTCTGCATTTTCCATAATCTCTGAAAACGATTGCTCGTCTGTAAATTTGGTTACCCCCATCCATATCGCTTTCGACCCATCTTTTATCGGCGTAACGCTATTTAATGCGTCTGCCAACATTCGCAAACGTCGCTCGCACTCATCTTGTGAAATGGCTTCGGTAATAATCACGAAGTCACCACCGGATACGCGGAATAAGAATGACTTTTCTGGAAAGTTACTTGTTGTATTCTTTATAGCTTTAGCTGCATCAGATACATAAACATCGCCTTCTTGGGCCCCCAGCGTCGTATTTATAGTATTTAAATGAGCAAGCCGAGCAATAATAATATATCCCTCGTCGCTATGTGCTGTGCTACTTAATAGTGCATTCATGTGCCTTGTAAAGGCACTTCTATTAGAAATGCCCGTTAAGCTGTCTTCGTAGGCTTGTGCCTTAAAGTGTTCAACCTTTTGGGTAAGCTCTTTAAACATGGCCTCTACAGATAGCGAAAGCTTGTTTACAGCGGTTGTAATAAAGCTAAGCTCTTTGGTAAAAGGCGTATAACTTATTTGAGAAAACTTTTGATTTTGAATATCGTTAATTTTGCCAACGACAATGCGTAAGGGCTTGGTGATAGCGTTGATGATGAATAGAAGTACTATATAGGCTAAAACAAAAGCAGCAAAAAACATAAATGCACTTTGCTTAACACTTTCCCATAGAGTTTCGTTGGCAAGGCCTGGGTGACTTTTTACTATCAATTCACCTGCTAACGTCCAACCATCGTTTAATTCTGTTTTTTCACTCGGAGGATTTACATTTACTATTTTAGTGAACCATTCTGGCACTGAGTTAATGGTATTGGGGTTTCTGCGCTCAATCACCATATTCCCGTTCATGTCGGTAACAGTTATATATTGGTAGAACCCTCTGTCAAATATGGCGTTAACCATGGTTTCGGCTGTCGCCATGCCATTAGGCTCAGATAAATAAGGCGTGATAGAAAGCCCCAGCGATGTTGCGGTATCTTGTGCATGGGTAGCTAATTGTTCGTTAACATATTCACGCGTTAGCTTTACGTTAATTACAAACGACCCAGCAAACACCAATATCAGAAATACGAGCAAGCTAGTGCTCAATTGGGTAGATAATCTCATTGTTATTCTTTATCTCCGTTCATTACGGTATCTAGCCGTTCTACCATGTCGTCCCACATTTTCATGGGACCACCGCTTCTTAATTTTTTTCCTGTGCCCATGGCTTTGGCAGCCCATAAACCGTTACCATTAAAACTATAAATCGGCGCAAGGTCGAGACGCTTGTTCGCAGGGAGAATGCGCCTGTTTATGTTGTCTAACACTAAGGGAATAGAAGTAGGGGTTTCGTAATACGCCAATACCATATGCGGCTGACGAAGTTCTAAAGCAGTAACGTACATTAAGCGCAATTTACTTTCTGGCACACCTAGTTCTATCAGTGAAAAGTATTTTGCAATTACGTAATCTTCGCAATCGCCAGCACCCGTTGCGATAAGTTCTATAGGCGTTGCCCAGTAATCTTTTTTCTTCCAGTGTATTACATCGTCGACAAAATCGAATCGATTAAAAAAACGATTTATGGAGAAAAGCTTTTCGTCTATATCGTCGGTTTCTAATCTATCTATCAGTTGTCGCCAATCAGCTACGCCTTCAGAGGCGCTTACTCCGTAAACTGTGTTTATACGCTCATATATTGCATTGGTGAATATACTTTTTTGCTGTGCAATTAAAGGCGGACCGAAAAGAGAACTTCCTGCTATTAGCGCGCAAAAGGCCACTAAGGAAAAATTAACTCCTCGTCTGCACGAAAGTATATTCAGCCACTGACATTGTACTTTAATGAACATATGCTCCAATAGTGTGCAAGAAGTAGGGGATTTAGACAGTTCACAAGCCAATAATACTGATAACTAATGAAAAGTGCATGGAGAAACTGATAATTCTTACTTATTTGCTCAGAGGCGCCAGTGGTTATGAAAATACAGTGAAGCTAATAAGTAAATTGTAGTTGAACAAAAGCAGAGTACAGTATTTATTCGACAAGGTTCTAATTACTATCGCGAGGTGTTGCTATGCGGCCTATAAATTGCAATTATTTTTGCATCGAAGGCGAATCCCCTGTATTTTGCAACCCCTACGAAGGAGTTGTACATCAACGTTGCTATGGAACAATCAAAATCAGTGCTCAACTATGATCATTCGTAAAAGCCCACTTTATCTATTTTCTCCTGTTATTTATTTGCTCCTGTTAACGAGAGCATGGTTGGACCCTGTGCTGAAAATGACTGACTTTGGAGGTATCAGCCTTGGTGCGGTGCTTAATCTAGCGGTGATAACTCTGTTTTTTGGGGGATTGTTTCAGAGCCGAGGAAAAATATCGACAAGTTCATTTAAATTGTGGATTGGATTTCTAATTATAGGCTTAATTTCAGTGGTTATTTCTCCTACACCGCTTACCTCATTTCGTTCGTTTGTTTCAGTAATTACTTACTTCGTAATTTTCTCCTTTGCTTACAATTTTGTTCGTTCAAGAGAAGATGTTGAATCGATTATTAAACTAATTATTTTTTCTAGTTTTGTGCCCTTTGCGGTGTCAGCTGTTCAATTTATATTTCCAGAGACAAGTACAACTAGGCATGGTTTTAGGCTTCACGGTACTTTTAGCCATCCAAACATTTATGCATTTTACCTAGTATTAGTTGCGGCAGTATCATTCTACAGCATCAAGTCAAACGCAGTATTTTTCTCGAAACGGTTTATCCGTTTATGCACATTTCTTATACCTTTAAGCGCCGTGTGCTTAATTGCTACTCAAACTCGGAGTGCATGGGTGGCGTTTTTTGCCATATTTTTTATCTACGGTGTTTTATACGAACGAAAATATGTTGTTTTAATGTGTTGCATTGGTGTTCTGGCATTATTTTTGCCTTTTGTACAGGACCGAATAGCTGATTTAGCATCTGATTCTCAATTGACTGAATCAGGAGGCGAAAAGCTAAACTCGTTTGCTTGGAGAAAGGTGGTATGGATCTCCTCTTGGGAGTTTATACAGAATAAAATCTTTTTCGGTCATGGTTACAATACGTTTGCGTATTACTTTTTAGATTTTTTTACTCTGGAGGAGAGCCATGGATTTGATGCACACAATGCATATGTTCAAATAGCATTTGATATGGGCTTTCTAGGTCTTTTGTCTTACTTGGTATTATTATTCGGAATATTGATTAAACATCTAAAAGGTTTTTCGAAAGATCCCAAAGGAAACAGCGTTCTTTTGGCCTTAATTGCTTCATACATGGTTGTCTGTTACTCAGACAACATTTTGTTCTATCTTTCATATTGTTGGTATTTTTGGCTACTATTGGGCACCAGTTGCGCGATGTTGGAACTGCGCGGTAAGAGGCGTATTGCAGAAAGATTAGGTAGGTAAGTTGTAATGTATTGGGCGAAAATTGTTAGAAGCCAACAAGTTTTGCTTTTTTCTTTATGAAATGGATATTAGAAAAATGATTAGGAAAATTTTAAGAAGAATACAATACTTTGGACTTTCTGTAGTTTTCTGGCAATTTGTTTGCAATAAAGTAGGCAAAAGTGCTACCGCGCAATCGATATTCGCAGGTAAAAAGCACACCGCAATAAAAAGTAAGTTGATATCTTTATTGAATATCGATTTTGATAATTATAATAATTTGCAGCAAAACGATACCGTTGAACGTCCAACTATTTGGTACTTTTGGTGGGACGGAAGAAATAAACTACCTGATGTTTGTTCTCACTGTTTAAAATCAATTGAGTTGAATTGCGGTAAAGAAAATATAATCTTTATTGATAAAAACAACTACAGAGATTTTGTAAAAATAGACGATGATATCGAGAAAAAGTTTAAAGTGGGTATTATACCTATACAGCAATTCTCAGATGTGTTGCGAGTCGAACTGCTTAAAACCTACGGCGGGTTGTGGTTAGACGCAACGATGTTCATTATCTCTAACTTAGAAACCGAATTGAACTCACGTTTCTTCACCTTAAAGCGTGGTACAACAACTATCTTCGTGTCTAACGGTAGGTGGTCGATCTCTTGTATAGGCTCCGAAAAAGCACATCCTCTGTTCATGTTTTTGTCAGATGCTTTTAAACGCTATTACAATAGATATGATGAATTGATAGACTATTTTTTAATGGACTATCTCGTGGAGATTGCCTATGAGCATATTCCTATTGTTTCAGCTGATTTAAATTCTGTAGCTGAAAACAATCCGGACGTATACTTTTTACAGAAAAATTTTGAAAAAAAATTTGACTCAACTGAATTTAAAAAAATAATGTCTAAAACCAAAATATTTAAGTTAAATTGGAAGGCAGAGCGGGATTTTTCTTCAAGTGGCGAGGATAGCTATGCTAGTTACCTTTCTGATTTTAACAACCAGAATAAAGATGATTTTTTATCTAATTAAATTTAATAATAATTTTTTGAAAAATGACTATGCAATCTAGTTATTAAATCATCTCGCTAAAAAAGAGTTTATGATTGACATTTATAAACGGCTACGATGGAAGTTGTAAATGTATTTGAAGTTAGCGCTTTTATTTTATTCAGTATGAGAAAACGATGCTAAGTAATGAAACCTCACTACAAATTCAATATTGCAGGATTTTATGCATCTATTTTATGATCGTTGTTCATATTCCACCGTGGCTCGAGCATGCTTATATACCAACCTTTTTCGAACCAATAAAAGTTTTTTACTACAATATATTTGGTAGGATTAGTGTAACCGCTTTAAGTTGTATTAGTGGTTTTCTAATTTATTTTACGATAGTAACACTGCTCTCTATAATTTACCCTTTTGTAAGTCTTTTTGGGATCATGGGTGCAGCTTATTCAATGGCTATAATTTTGGGTCTGTCAAGGGGGATACTTCAACCCATAATTATTAGTAGAGTTTTGAAAATAAGCTTATTGTCCTATTGTGTTAACTTACTTGTTCCAATGCTTATATTAACACTGGTACTCGGTATTCTTTACGTTGGGGCAACTAATTTGGGTTTTACAAACGAGAACATTACAGTCATTTCTTTCGCAATCATGCAAGTTGTTGTCGCAACAGCAGCAGCTTTATACTTAATGTCAAAAATTATTAAACAACAAAGTTAAACTTAAACCAAGTGGGTCATGGAGCTTTAAATTGGGTATGAAAATAGTGTTTTTTTTAGGGATGGAATATAAATGAGCGTCTCTGTTAGTGCCATAATCCCAGTTTATAATGGTGAAAGTTTTCTTCAAGATGCGATTGAATCGATACTTCAGCAAACGCACCAAGTTAGTGAGATAATAATTATTGATGATGGTTCAAAAGACAAAAGCTTTGATATTGCCATTTCAAATAGCAAATCATCATCAGTTCCGATAAAAGTTTTTAGACAGCAAAATTCTGGAGTTTCTGTTGCGAGGAACTTGGGCCTTCTCAAAAGCTCAGGAGATCTTGTGGCCTTTTTAGATGTAGATGACATTTGGAAGCCCACTAAAATAGAAAAGCAATTGGCCCTATACGATGATCTTAAAAATCATGAAGCATTTATTTTCACAGATTATTACTTAGACGATGAAAATGATACATGTAGGGCTTTAGCAGGGTATACAGATTACAATGTGTGCACCCAAACAAACTTCTCAAAAGAAGATTTTCAGTTGGCGTTTATCAGACGAAACTTTATTGGTACGGCATCAACTGTAATATTTAACCGAGAGTTAGCTATGAAAATTGGTGGTTTCAATCATAGGCTCAATCACTCAGAGGATTTTGATTTTATACTGAGGTATTCACAGCATGGATGTGTGTACGTTATTACTGACCCTTTGGCGGTAAAACGAAGTCATGGTGCCAACTTATCAGGCGATTTGAAACTTCATTTTTGGAGTCATCATATCGCGCTCAAAAGTAATATTGATCTCTCCTCCTCATTTACACGCTTCAATTATCGGGGTGATGTAGAGTACGAAATGATGCTATCACACGATACGTATTTAGTCCGTTTCTGTAACCAAGTGTATGAAATATCTATTAAGGATGGTCTTAAGAAGTACTTTGAAGCAATTTCTAAAATAAAAACTTTTCGCGGTTTTAAAGTGTTTTTAAAAGCGTTTATAAGAAAACTGATTCGTACTGCGTCTTTTGGCTTAATTAAGCGCTCATAGATGTAATGGTAAATATAAGCTATGCATTTGAGATAAATACGTTATTAGATAAATGCTTTATTACGCACGTGACCATTATAAATATGAAAAATATCAACTCGCAAACTAAATTCAATCTAGATAAAAATTTGATTAACTAGAGTGGTTAGTTGTCATATGATAGTTTGAGCTCACCTTGTAAAGTCATTGAGCTTACGTAAAAATTAAACAAACTTGTTTGTGCGCTAGCAGTTCTTAATTACTCGCAACCAATCCGCCATTTCTGATAATCTTAATAAATAGAGAAAAAACTTGTGATTAAAAAAAACATCGCCACGCTGACATTACCTCTTACAAATAACTATGGAGGCATTCTTCAAGCCTTTGCACTCCAAGAGACTCTTTCAGAGTTAGGGCATACAACGATGTTAATAAATATCAAGTCCCCCACTCATTCCAATTTTAAAAAGCGATTGGAACATATGAAGCAGCGAATTCGTAAAGTCATTAAAAATACTACTGTTTTTCAACCTGATTTTACAAGTGAATCTGATAAGAAGTACATAAATCGAAACGTTCAAAAGTTTATAGATAGGTATATAGTAACCACTAAAGAAGTATCTCCATATTTTAAATTCGACGATTTAAAAGAATATAATTTCGAAAGTTTTGTGGTTGGAAGTGATCAAGTTTGGAGACCTGATTACTCTTATTATTTGGCTAATTATTTCTTCGAATTTTTAGAAAATGTACAAACTGTTAAAAAGTTATCATACGCTGCGTCTTTTGGCGTCGAAAATTGGAAGTTAACTGAGAGCGAGACTTCTAAGTGTAAGCAGCTTATAAGTTCTTTTGATGCCATTTCAGTTCGAGAGGTAGCGGCAATATCATTATGTGAAAATTACTTAGCTACCGACTCGACGATGGTTCTGGACCCAACTTTACTTGTTTCAAAAGAGAAATATTGTGATTTAGTCAGAAATGCATCTTTAGACAAACCGAAAGGGAATTTGTTTTGTTACATTTTAGACCGCTCTGAGGAAAATGAGCGCTTCGAAAAAAATGTAGCTAAATCTTTAAATGCAGAACCATTTGGAGTGATGCCACGCAAAGATATGAAGAACTTAACGCAACGCAATAGGGACGAATTTGTCTTCCCACCAATTGAGGAGTGGATAAACGGGTTTATCCATGCAGATTTTATAATTACTGACTCATTTCACGGCACCGTTTTCGCTATACTCTTTAATAAACCCTTTTTATCTATAGGAAATGCTAAGCGCGGCCTTTCAAGGTTTTCCTCATTACTTGACAATTTTAAGCTTAAAGAACGACTTATATTGGAACCTCATAAATTTGAAATGCAAAGACTTAGCGATGAAATAGATTGGGACTATGTAAATAGTAGACTAGCACAAGAGCGAGAACGCTCTTTGGCCTTCTTAATAAAGAACGTATAAGCTCGCAAGTTGATGGCAATGGTGTTTACAAAAACTAATAATGCACATCAGCAGGTCAAACATGCGATAGCGCAGTCCTTGAAGCTTGCAAAAAACAATTCTATAGCGAGCAGCTAGTAGTTGTGATTTTCATGGGTGAATACATCAAACGGAAATCAAAGACATTTGGAAGGAAGTAAAATATGAATGTTCTACTTTTAGGTGGCACTGGGGCCATGGGAGTGCCTTTAAGTAAAATTTTACTAAGCAAAGGATTCTCAGTCTACGTGACATCACGTAAATCAAAAGGGGCAATATCAGGCATCGAGTATTTGCAAGGTAATGCTCAAGACGATGCTTTTTTTTATGAGGTTTTAGAACGAAAGTGGGATGTTATTATAGATTTCATGGCATACCGCTCAGCACGTTTTGCGAAAAGAATGCCGAGCATACTCGATGCAACTCAACAATATATCTTTATTAGCTCAGCGCGCGTCTACTCTGAATCTTTCGAGCGTATCACTGAAGAAACCCCCCGCTTGTTGGAAACAACAACAGATACCGATTACTTGAGTACAGATGAGTATGCATTATCAAAAGCGAGACAAGAAAATTCGTTGCGTGATTCTGGTAAAAGCAACTGGACGATAATTCGGCCAAGTATTACATTTAACGAATCGCGCTTGCAATTGGGCGTATTAGAAAAAGAGTCGTGGCTGTATAGAGCATTAAAAGGACGAAGTATTGTCTTTTCAGAAGATATTGTCGATAAGATAACGGCAATGACTCATGGTGATGATGTTTCAATCGGTATCGCGAATATTGTTGGGGAACAAAAGGCCTTAGGTGAGGCGTTTCATATAACCTCAGAAGAAGAAATAACTTGGCAAGAAGTATTAGATATTTATCTTCAGGTGCTCTACGAAGAGTTGGGGACGAAACCTAAGGTCGTAATGTCTGAGAAGTCACTCAATCTTAATATCAACAAATACCAAGTCATTTACAGCCGCTACTTTAATCGTCGTTTTGATAATAAAAAAATAAAGCAATTTGTTGATGTCGATTCTTTTCAGAAAGCTGACGAAGCCATCAGGGCTTGTTTGAAGGAATTTTTGAAAAACAAAGAGTTTCTTTCCATTAATTGGAAACTGGAGGCGATGAACGACAAAGCTTCTAGCGAATTCACGCCTTTGGATGAAATCCCAAGTTTACACCAAAAAATAATTTATTTGGCTGAACGATTTGGTGTGACTTTTGCCTTAGAGTTAGCTTATAAAGTTAATCGTTTCTTACGGAAGAAATAGTGTAATTTATGGAAAAAAATACATCTTCAAGCTCACAAAAAAACTCGCGAATCGCGAAAAATACAATATTCCTGTTTGTTCGCTCAATCATAACAATTGCGGTCGCACTTTATACCAGCAGGGTTGTATTATCTGCGCTGGGTGTAGAAGACTTCGGAATTTTCGTTGCCGTTGGTAGCGTAGTCGCTATGTTCTCCAGTATTTCTGGGTCTCTATCGTCTGCTGTTAGCAGATTTATAACTTACGAGCTTGGTCGTGGTTCTGAAGGTAAACTAAGCTCTGTTTTCTCATCGAGTTTGTTTCTGCAAATAATGCTTTCTATATGTTTGTTCTTTTTAATACTTCTTATCGGCGGTTGGTTTCTAAATTCCAAGATGAATATTCCAGAGGGTAGTTTATCAGCTGCAAATTGGGTTTTATTGAGTACAGCTATAACTTTTGCTATTGGAATGATAACCGTTTCATACCAAGCCATGCTTATTGCGCACGAGCGTATGAAGGCGTTTGCTTACATTGGTTTAGTAGATGTGTTTCTTAAGCTTGGTGTTGCACTATCATTAACAATTGCTACTGTCGATAAGTTGAAATTATATTCTGTACTTTTGACGTTGATATCTTTAGTGATTTTTACAATTTACTATTTTTATTGTAGATACAATTTCACGTCAAGTCGCTTTAAGTTTATATGGGATATAAAGCTGTTAAAAGAAATGTTTGGTTTTACTGGGTGGGCGTTCTTTAGCTCTTCGGTAGCGATTATCAATACACAAGGCATTAATATTTTGATGAATCTGCATTTTGGAGTATTAACGAATGCAGCCCGAGGTGTTTCCACACAAGTAGAAAATGCTTTAAATCAACTCATAAGTAATCTTACAGTAGCAATGAACCCGCAAATAACTAAGTCCTATGCTGCAGGTGAAAAAGGTTACATGCACCAACTTATTTGTAGTGGAAGTAAATTCTCTTACTTTCTTGCGCTTTTTTTTATTGTTCCTCTTTTCATTGAAGCTGAGACTGTATTAAATCTATGGTTAAATGAAGTACCAGAGTATGCTACCGTATTTTTAAAGCTAACATTGCTGACGATGCTACCTCAAGTGATGGCTGGTATTTTATTTACTGCAGCAATGGCAACCGGCAATATTCGAAGGTATGCACTAGTCGTAAATGCCGTAAGTGTGACTGTCTTTCTTTTTGCTTGGGCGTTATACTTAAATGGTTACCCACCAGAAACTGCGTACTTAGTTCACTTGGTGATCAGGGTTTTACTAATAGCAATACGCTTGCAGTTGCTTAAAAGTATGATTGGTCTTAATCCATATTTATACTTTAAAAACGTAATTTTAATAATAATTCCTGTTACCGTTATCGCTTTTGCAATCCCCTTATCGGTCATTCTTCTTCCCATTTCTGAGTCGTTCTGGCGACTTGTGTTAGTTACTCTAATAGGAGCATCTACAACGGCACTTGCAGTGGCGATAATTGGATTAACAGCGCAGGAAAAGGTATTCGTGAAGGACAAAATATCCCTACTAAGGAACAAATTTATGAGGTTGCAGAAAGATGGATAAACATTACTCAAACGATAAAAACGCTCAAATTTTAATCGTTTTGCTGAAGGCACATGGAATTCGAAAAATCGTAGCATCGCCTGGTACGACAAACATGGCGTTAGTGGGGAGCTGCCAATATGACCCTTGGTTTGAAGTTTATTCTTGTGTAGATGAGCGTTCGGCTGCTTATATGGCATGTGGTTTAGCAGACGAGTCTGGAGAACCAGTCGTAATTACGTGCACGGGAGCCTCTGCCTCACGCAATTATTTACCTGGCTTGACAGAGGCTTATTATCGTAAATTACCAGTATTAGCTATCACATTTTTTGTAGGTTACTACGGTATAGGCAATCTTGTACCACAGGTGATTGATCGCAGTGTTTGGCCTAAAGATACATTTAAGTATAAGGTTGAATTGCCTCATATAAAAGACGAAGCAGACTTTCAATTTGCTGAGTTAAAAGTAAACACTGCTATTTTAGAGTTAACACGTAATGGCGGGGGCCCAGCACATATAAATTTAGCAACAACAAAAGGCGACTTTTCAGTTAAAAAGTTGCCTGAAGTTAGAGTGTTAAAGAGAATTAACTATAATGATCAATTTCCAATTTTAACGAAGCCGGTTAAACGAGTTGCTATTTATATTTGTTCGCATGCGGTATTTACAGAATCACAAACTAATGCCATTGACGCATTTTGTAAGAAGAATGATGCGGTCGTGTTCTGCGATCATACTAGTCGTTATAAGGGTAAGTATAGAACGATGCTTGCGTTAATCGCAGGGCAAGAAAAGTATGATTCTCCGCTTTGTTTTCCTGATTTGTTAATCCACATTGGTGAGTTATCTGGGGACTACATGACTTATGGCGTGATGAAGGGCGCTAAAAACGTTTGGAGACTTAGCCCTGACGGAGAGGTCAGAGATACATTCCACAGGCTAACCCACATATTCGATATGGAAGAACAGACTTTCTTTGAGCATTACACCAAACACCCGTTAAGAGAAACGGTGAACGAAGATGCGTACTTGAACGCATGTATTGCAGAATATAAAGATTTATACGATAGAATACCCGAGCTACCATTCTCTAATAACTGGGTAGCGAAAAATGTTGCGCCTAAAATTCCTGAAAAAAGTGTGTTGCATTTAGGATTGAGTAATACTTTACGCGCATGGACGTTCTTTGATTTACCTAAAACTGTAAGTACAAGTTCAAATGTAGGTTGTCGAGGTATTGACGGAGTTTTATCTACATTTCTTGGTGCTTCTTTAGTTCAACCGAATGTTTTACATTTTTGTGTTTTGGGCGATCTTACATTTTTCTATGATATGAATGCAATTGGGAATAGGCACGTAGGTAACAACTTAAGAATAATACTAGTTAATAACGGGAGAGGTATGGAGTTCCGGTTACATTCACATCCGGGGCAAAAGCTTATGGGTGAGGATGCGGACGCCTATGTTGCGGCGGCTGGACATTTTGGAGCAAAATCACCTGAACTGGCTAAAGGCTATAGCCAAGCCTTGGGTTTTGAGTACTTAAGTGCGAATAACAAGGAAGAATTTAATACAGTTATAAAACGTTTTTTAACACCCCAGATAACTGATAAGCCTATGCTATTAGAAGTTTTTACAGACTCAGAGAGTGAACGTAATTCGTTACAGGCGCTTGTTAATCTAAAATCTGAAGTAAACACAAAAAAATTAGTTAAGGCAGTAGTCGGAAAATCTGGTGTGAAATTGGCGAAGAAGCTTCTCAATAAATAGACAAAAAGCTGTTAAATAGCTGAAACAGTCAAAAAATAGTTGTGGGGAAGCGACTAATTTAATAAGTCGTTTCTCCTTTTAAAATAGATTGTCTTGTCCACTTCCCCTAAATTGTCTGCAAAACCCTATGGAATACTTTAGGTCTATTTTTTGCTTGGAAAATGTAAAGGCTCAGAGTGAAAACGAGAAAGTACTTCAATGCTACGGCTCTCAGTTCATGATTTCTTAAAATTACTACGGTAGTAACTTGTAATGTAATTACGTTTATCTGTTACCATTGAGCCAATAAAGCACTTATTAGTTAGGCTATTTTGAAAAGGATTTAGATTGTTAGTTACCGTGTATATCACCACCTATAATCGTAAAAAGCTTTTAGAGCGGGCGATTAATTCAGTTTTGGACCAAACGCATTCGCCAATCGAACTTATCGTAGCTGATGATGGCTCAACAGACGGCAGTCAAGAATACCTAACGGAAATGCATGAGCGAGGTATATTAACCGCAATCCTCAATAAAACCGGCAAGTCAAAAGGAGCGTGTTACGGTCGTAATAGGGCAATTTCACAGGCTAAAGGTGAATTCATATCAGGGTTAGATGACGATGATTACTTTGAACCATGGCGAATAGAAACATTTATTAAAAAATGGCGAGAATATACAGTAAATAAAAAAGTATTCTCTGCGCTGTTTGATAGTGTTGTAGAGCATAGAAAAAGCGGTCCAGTAGCATGCTACGATACCAAAGTAGCTACTTACAAGAAGTTGAGAAAAGGTAATTTAGTAGGTAATCAAGTGTTCACTAAAACTTCATATTTGAAAGCGGTAGGTGGCTTCGATGAACTGATGCCAGCACTACAAGATTGGGATACTTGGCTAAGGTTATCTAATCAATATGGAGATATCCTAAATATAAACTCTCGATCTTATATCCAAATTCAGAACCACGAGGGCGAGAGAATAACCGGCAAACCTGCTGACAAGATTCGTTTTGCATTCAATCGATTGATGAATAAGCTCCAGCCATTAACTCGCTCTGAAGAGTCACATTTGTTATCAACTATGTATGCTGGTTACCCTCAGATCGATATCAGGATTTCCGAACTTTTTAAAATATTTATGGGTGGTCATTTTAGGAAGGTCGCTCAAGTCGTTAAAAGGACTTTACTTAAATGAAGATTCTTTATCTTATTAATCAGTACCCTAAAGTAAGCCATACCTTTATTAGACGAGAAATATTGTCGCATGAAGAGAATGGTATAGAAGTTTTAAGGGTTGCTATGCGTTCTGATGATCCGAAAGACATGAGCAAGGTTGATTACGCAGAGTATGAAAAAACTCATTATGTGCTCAAACAGCCCAAATTCGAATTATTAAAGCACGTTTTTAGTGCAATAAGAGAAAACCCAAAGAACTTTCTTAAAGCTTTAAAGGTGTTATTCAAAATGCATTCTGCATCGAAGCAGAGCTTGCTAATTCATCTAATTTATTTGGCAGAAAGTTGCAACGTTGCGAAAGTCTGCAGAGAAAGTGACGTAGATCACATACACGCGCACTTTGGTACTAATCCGGCGGAAGTAGCCATGTACACAAGCATTATAAGTGGCGTTCCTTATAGCTTTACTGTCCACGGGCCTGAAGAGTTTGATAAGCCTCTTACACTTAACCTTAATCAAAAAATAAAATACGCAAGTAGAGTAATAGCGATAACTAATTATTGTAAATCTCAACTTTTTCGCTGGGCTGATTATGAAGACTGGCAAAAAGTAGGCATTGTCCACTGCGCTCTTGAGGCTAACTTCTTTAATGAGCCGGCTCTAAACTCGAAAAGGGAAGGGGATGAATACCGGTTTTTATGCATTGGTCGTTTATGTGAGCAAAAAGGGCAGCTACTTTTATTAGAGGCATTTAATCGCTTTATTAACGCTGGCTTTAAGGCAAACCTTACTTTAGCTGGTGATGGCGAAATGCGAGTTGAAATAGAGTCTTTCATTAAGCAGCACAATCTGCAAAGTAATGTAACCATAACAGGTTGGATTGATAGCATCGAAATTAAAGATTTACTTAGTAAAAGCGATGCAATGTTACTTCCTAGTTTTGCCGAAGGTTTACCTGTGGCTATTATGGAGGCTATGGCAACAGGTGTTCCTGTCATAAGTACGGCAATTGCAGGAATACCAGAGCTTGTAGAAGACAAGATTACAGGCTTTTTAGTGTGTCCTGGCTCCGTGAAATCACTCGAAGACGCATTAGAAGCGTTTACAAAACTGAGTCAAAATGAGTTAGATGCTATTAGAAAAAGAGCTTTCGAAGCGGTTAAGAAAGAACATAATGTAACCACAGAAGCTGAAAAGTTAGCTGTATTGGTTGGAGCAAAAGAGTAAATGATTTTACTAGATAGTGTTTTCTTTATCGTGGCTTTTGTATCAGCCTTTCTTTCTTTACAGCTATTTTTAGGTCTTCGAAACAGTAACTCGGTTGAAGTAAACAACAGTAACAATACTTTGCCATGCGTGGTCCTAATTCCGGCACATAATGAAGAGTTAGGTATTGCAAAAACAATCCTTTCTGCAAAAAATGAGGTTAGAGAGGGCGATTTGATATTGGTGGTCGCTGATAATTGTTCAGACAGCACTGCCGCTGTGAGCAGAGATGCTGGAGCTATCTGTATCGAACGTACTAATTTAGAATTAGTGGGTAAGGGGCATGCATTGCAATACGGGATTGATTATTTAGCTCAAAATGATGTCGAGTTTGCTACCGTTGTCGTTATGGATGCTGATTGCTTATTTGGTGAAGGGAGTCTGCATACTTTATTGAATGCTTCACAAACGAAAAATTGTGTGGCGCAGGCGCTTTACCTAATGAGATCGCCAAATAAGAGCAACATAAAGCTTAATATCAGTGAGTTTACGTGGCTCATAAAGAATTGGGTGAGACCGTTAGGCCAAAAAAGGCTAGGAATTAGTTGCCATCTTCAAGGTTCTGGTATGGCTTTTCCAAAGTCAATCTTACATAAATATTCTTTAGCATCTTCCAGTATTGTTGAAGACCTTGAACTAGGTTTGCACATAGTTCAAGGGGGGGAAGAAATGACGTTTGTTCCCCGTGCTTTAGTGACGAGTGAATTTCCTGAGAACAATGAAGGGCTCGAAAACCAACGAAAGCGTTGGGAACATGGCCATCTATCTGTTGTAAAGAAAATGCCAAGTATGATGCTGCAAGGCTTGAAACAGCTAAACTTCAGGTTGTTTTTTCAGGCATTAGATGCAGCAATTCCCCCAACTATTATGTGGATAATACTCACAATTCTTACATTAGTTGTCTCGTTTATCGCTGGAATTTTCGACGGTTTTTATTGGTCTGCAGTCCTAGGGCTGTGTATCTCTATTTTTGCTTTAGCAATTGCTTGCGTATGGTTTAAATGTGGGAAAAAAATATTACCACCAGCACAACTAAAAGGCATTATTCCTTTTGTTCTGAGTAAATTCAGTGTTTATCGCACTTTTGTTTCTAATCGAGAGAAAAGCTGGGTGAGAACAAAGCGAGACAACGAATGATTAGGTTGATATCAACCTAATCTTTCTTGTTTCATATTTCTCCATAATATCCAGAAAAACTTCGGTATACCTATAGCATATCTATTAAATAATCTAATTGGCTCATTCATTAATCGATAGAGCCATTCTAAATTAAGTTTTCTAAAAATAGAGGGCGCGCGCGTAAAACGATTTGCAATGAAGTCAAATATTGCGCCGCCGTTCACTACAACCAATGGCTTTTCATAGTTGTGCTGTAGGAAAGCTGAAAAGTACTCTTGCTTTGGCATACCCATACCCAGTATTAATATTTCGGGTTGATATGCCTCTACAAATTCAAACATTTTTTCGTTACTTTGAAAGCCATCTATAAAAGCTTTAATATTGTAACCGTTTGATTTATAGGTTGATGCAGCTTGCTCTATGTAAGGAGACTCTGTTCCGATAAAACATACCGACTTCCCTTTGAAACGGTCTAAGATTAACGGTATTAAATCGGTACCGTTAGCGTTATAACCAACGGGCTTGCCGTATTTTTTTAATAGTATTTTTGCGCCAATCCCATCTCTGAATAGTATACTTGCGCCCAGTAAGCACTCTCTAAACTTACTGTTATCATTAGCCATTGTGTAGGCGTGTGCATTAATAAACGAAATCACGCTAACCTTATCATTTTCAAGTTCGTCGTCTACTGCTTTCAACGCTTGCTCCTCTGCTTTTGTCTGGCTAATTTTTTCTGCAATACATTTCATCGGCGGGCTTCTCTTTACATAGATATTCATCTTCCGAATATCTTACTATTATCATTTGACATGATCGAACGACTTTCAATAATGGGGAGATGTTTTTCGCAGTAAAGTATTAAAACTCACCCCCCAAGAAAAAACAACTTTACAATATACTAGTTAGAGCAACCTTGGTAATTATATAGCTTTGAAACTTCTATTCTAACTATCGAGCTCACTTGCTGAAGAATGTATACATATTTGCTATCTTCTGTGAACTCGATATCCACGGCACCGCTTTCGTTTGGAAGCAGGCAATTTATATCAACCCAGGCTTCTTCATCTTGCTTCTTTAGTAGTACTTTTCCATTCGGTTCGCCGCTCCAGTCAATTGCACCTACTAAAGTAACTAAACGATCAGGAGCTTCTTTAAGTGACAAAAAGGCTGAAGCAGACGGCACTTTTACTATTTCCGTAAATGTTTCGTCAGTGTCATTAAATCTATATACAACAGCGCCACCTAGTGAGCCAAGTAGATACAATGAGTCGCCTATAACCTCTAATTCAAAAGCCCATAGGCCAATTGGGGCGTTGACTATTTTTGCCAGCTCTCCTGTGTTGATGTCATGAAAAAATAACTTCTTTTGATCATCTATGTGAAAAGAAACCAAGTAATTTTGATATTTTGTCAGTGCTCGATAAACGCGGTTTTTTTCTGTTGAAAAAAGCTTTTGGCTTGTGCTTTCTTGAATGTCGTTATCATTTTCACGTTGTGAGTAGCCTAATTTATAAAGCCCACCATTTAAGCCATCTTTATAAACAAAAAGACCATTTGACAATACAAGTTTCCTTGAAAAACTCTGACCCCAAAAGGTGCTAGTGTCTTTACGGCTAGCTGAGTCATCAATTTTTTGAACATTTTGAAAGTTATTTTCTGCATCTGCAGTAAGAATATAATCTTGCGACAAATTCCAAGGCGAGAGCGTGGCAAAAACACCTTCGGCGTTACTGTCAACAGACCATGCATGGCCAGCTAACAACCAGTCTGATGATTTTCGTGGGAAAATGGGAGTGAATTTATTCGGCCTATTTAACGGCATTGATACTAGGCCGTTGTCCATAGCGGATATATATAGAGTGTCGTTGGCTATATGAATATCGGTACCTACAAAATTGCTAGCATCATATGATTTCTCATAAAACTGATTAGAATTGATATCATACGCGTATATTCCCCAATAATCGCCAAACCATATTTTGCCTTTTACATTGTGCGGCATACCAATTGGTTTAGTCATTGATTTCCGCCATTGTCTGTAGGGGAGTGTCCTGTCGTAAACAATATTAACCTTCGAGCCTATGGACAAACCAGAGGGCTCTGTAGTTAGTTCATGAATAGTAGCGTTCCACTGTCCCCCAAGTGCTACAAAGTGCTTACCAGTTGGAGTCGAGTCTATTAAAACGTTCACAATGCTTTTATTATTTAGCTCTATATTGACGTTGGCAAAAGAGCCTAATTCGTAGATGCTGTTTTGAGTGAACACTAAAGGCTCTGAGTCGTTACTTAATTTTGCTATACGCAAAATGTTTTTGGAAAACGTATATTCAAGAGTATGGCTACCATCAAATATATCTATTCTGTAAAGTTTATTATCGTTAAAACCATAGATGTAGTTGTTATCTTCTTCACTGAAGTAAACACCTTTTAACTTGCTTAACGAGAGATGTTTCCTCGATACACTGCCTTGCTCATCTATACAGCCTAGCCTTGCTTCAAGTGCTGCAAAGCAGGTAGTACCATTTGCTGAAGTTGAATAAAGTTGAAGCGTAGTATTTCGGTATGTATTTATCGCTAAACCTACAGGCGACCAAACATTGTCTTCACCGAGCTTTAGTATCTGCTTTTTTGTGGCAGCAAAAAGAGTATTGTTGTGAACAAGAAGGCCTGTGATATTGTAATTTGTAAGCCCTTTAACAACAGGGTACCAATGAGGGCGCTCGTGTCTCCAAACACCAGTAACGTCAGACGATGCGTATATGTCGCCGTTATATTCAACGACACTACTAAACGCGCCGCTTCCTCCCCAACCTATACGCAAAATTTCAGGTTCACCACTTGAAGCAGGTACACCCATAACCAAAGTGGGATCCAAATTAGCCTTTACAATTAGCTCTACAAATTCTTGGCTGCTCAGTAAGTCCTGCTGACCAGCCTTTTGGGTTAAAGATTTCGCGCTTTTAGGAAACAATACCAATAAAGTATCTAATTTTGTCTTTATCTCTTCTTTATCATCTTGCTTCCATGTTGATATAAAGTCGAGGTTGCCGTTAGAAGCAGAAGCTAAAGCGCCTGTTCGAAGCATTTCAACTATATTGGATACCTGAGTATCGGAAAACTCATTTTGCGTATGGTCTTTTAAAAAACTAGCTACATAACTATGTAGATCAGTGTCTTTTTCGTTTATCAGATCGGATGAAGTTGCTAGTAGCTCGTCCCCCAGCTGCGTTTTTTGGGCTGTAGACGTTAAAGTAGATAGACAAGAGCTTAGCAAGGAGCTGACTAAAATTATTGCTAATAGATAGAGTGCAGCAATAGATAATGAAGGGACTTTCATATGAAATTCCTTTGTTTTGCATATTGAAAAAAAGCCAAGTTTATTGGCAACTGAAGACTAAGTATGAAAAGCACTGTGCAAAATAGCCTAATTAAAGTGTAGTTAGAGCAACCTAATGTGCCAATAAATAGTTCATCAATAGAACAACGAAATTTTCTCCTGATTGATTTGGCTTGTGCCCATTTCTTCTCAATAGGGTTGAGATCTGGACTGTATGGTGGTGCAACTCGGGAATGCGGCCACAGTTTTCTATAGTTTCAAGCATATCTTTGCGTTTATGGAATGTCGCATTATCCATGACGATTACTGCTCCAGAATTAACTTTAGGGAGTAGTTCTTGCGTGAGCCACGTATAAAAAACGTCAGAGTTAATACTAGATGAAAATAGGCTCAGTGTTATGAAAGTCATACCAACAATAGCACCTATCGCATTTAACCGTCCTTTAGTATGCCTATCCTGAGCTCCATAGCAACGTGTCCCTTGCTCAGAGTAACCGTAATTTCGGGGCATATCTTGCGCAAAGCCACTTTAACCCAAATAAATGACTTCTTTACCTTGCTCTTCATAAGCTTTAATTCGGGTAATAAAAGCCATTCGTTTATCAGCGCAAGCTTTAGGGTGCTTCAGTGTTTTTTTTATAGCTGATATTAAGACGTTTAAGTGTGTAATGAATGGCTGGTTGCGTTACGTTCAATCGTTTAGCACGTTCCCACTGATAATCGTCAGGAAATTCCTCAATGTCTTTCTTAAGTAAATCCATGTTGACCTTACTTGCAGGTTTATCTCGTTTTTTGCAAGGTTCTAATTTATTCCGTCAACGAAATAACGAAGCGATATTTACGTTAAAATGTTCACTTGTTTGCTCAAAAGTGAGGTGGTGTTTTTCTTTTTAGGCAAACACCCATTTGCCTAAAATATAAACTATATGCCATCCAAGTAATATCTCACATTATACTTATTTAGCTATATATTTATTTTCAGTGATCTCTTGGATCCTTTTGATTGATCCCCCCCAGTCTGTCAAAGAGACTCCATGCCACGTAAAAAATAGCTATCAAAGCCTCCCGCCGTCGATAACTTAGATGATGCAAAATTGGTTATTCAAGCATTATGGGACAGGCTCAACGACCTTGAAGACCGACTGAATCAAAACAGTCGTAACTCGTCGCGTCCGCCATCTTCTAATGGTCCGGGGCGTCCTCTTCTGAGCCACCTAAAAAGCTAACTGGACGCAAGCGCGGTGCACAATCTGGTCATAAAGGCAGCAAGCGAATGCTGGCCGATAGTGTTGATGAAGCCCTGACGTACTATCCCGATGATACATGTGGCGGTGCCATTACCATCAGCGATTCACCGTATCGCCGCTAACAGGTATTTGATATTACCTGTCAGGCCTTCTCTGTGATTGAACATCAGTTACATCAAGGCCAATGTTGTCAGTGCAGCAAAACGATAAAGACCACGTTGCCGGACAACGTCAATCAGGGCAGATGGGCAATAACCTGCTGGCCTATGTGGCGATGCAGTCGGGTCAGTTTCATCAGAGTATCAGTAAAAACCAGCAACAGCTCGAACAGAACTTTGGCTTATCGTTCAGTCGTGGCGCTATCTCTGAAGCGCAAGGCCGCGTCATCAGCGAGGCAACGAAAATCGCTGAATGTGGCAGGTATCCACACCGACACTGTCTTGCTTTATGACTCACTTCTTACGGGGCGCTTGGGCGGCCAAGAAATTACTGGGCGATAATCCTGAAAATATTGTTGTTACCGACCAGTATGCCGGTTATCACTATATTGAAGCTGACCACCGACAATTATGCTGGGCGCATATATTAAGAAACATGAATGCCTTGGCGGAAAGCTGGGGCACGAATAAAACCTACGGTAGGGTATTGATCAGGCTCATACGCTTGTTGTTCCAGCTGCAACACCGGCGTGAAAAAACACCTTGAGTGAAAAGCGATACAGGGACCGGATGGAAACACTGTGCATTGCATGGCGACAGCAACTTAAACTGGCATCAAAACGCTGTGTTACTCGCCGCTATCAGAACCGGTGTAAACTGCTGCTGAAACATGATGACATGTGCTGGGTATTCCTCAAACACAATGGTGTACCGCTCACCAACAATGAAGCAGAACGCTCATTGCGCAGTTATGTGCTGTGGCGAATAGGAAGCTATGGTGTGTGGTCTAACCGGGGCGAACTGTTCAGGCAGCGAATCCTGACCATCGTCGAAACCTGCCGGAAGCAAAAGCTGAACCCGCTAAATTGGATCCGAGCTATGCTCGATGCTACTCTGAATAAAACCACTTACCCTCTATTAAACGACTCCAAAGCTGTCTGTCAATAGGGCCCTGGTGAACGGTTACGATTAAGTTTTTTTGTACTGTCATAAAATTTTACAGCACAGCTCTCTAAAATGTTTGATGTATTTGTAAGTGATTGATTGTTGTAGTTAAATGTTTGTTGGTATATTTAATGCATAGCCTGATGTATAAATAATTTGATAAAAAATCAATTAACTTTTAACATACGCTTTTAGCTTTGGAGTATATATGGCGAGCTTTAGTACAAAACATTCTGCATTAAGAGTTGTATCAGGATTCATCGGGCTTTGCTGCCTCACATTGAGTCTTAATGCAAAAGCAGCTTTTATAGATATTGATTTTACAATTGACGGTAATACCTATTTTGAGCCCTTTACCGTTACCAACAATTCTTCTGCAGATCTAGATATATTGAGCTTTGCGCTCGATCTAAGACCTAACGCAAGTAGCTTTTTGTGTTTTGATGAAGTATCAAACCCTTGCCATAGTTCTGTCAGCAGGGATTTTGCCGTAGTCGGTTCTAATGATGTTGGGTTTTCTTCATACTCTGTTCTTGACGCTGTTGGCGGTATAAACACTCCTGATTTTTTACTAATAAATTTTGACAGTGATAGCTTTTCTTCAGGAGAGCAGTTTAGTTGGGCAATCGATATTGATGGGGCGGCGTCAAGCGGTACTGTTTTAGGTAATGACCTTATTGGTAGTTTATTCTTTGTGGAAATGTCAGATGGTCTTACTTACCAAGGTGCCATTGAAGCCGTTGTTGGTAACAGTGACGCAGGTCAGTTAGTTATTAGCGGCAGAAGCTCAGTAACTATAGACAACGCGATAAATGCTGTTCCTGAGCCATCATCTATTTTGCTCTTTGGTGGTTTACTGGTCGGGCTGACAAGATTTAGACGCAAAAACCTTTAATTAAAGGTGCATAATAAAGAGGTATGACTTATTTAAATTAGGTCAAGGTCTTCAAATAAATGGCTCGCTTAAAAAGTGGGCCATTTTTTATTTAATGGTCATCAAGAGTATTAACGATGTAATTCATAGTCATTAAAAAAAACTAATAGTTCTTAATTCGTGACCAACTCTCCAAAATTTCGCCATTATCAGCTATATAGGGTAGCGGTAATGTCTGTCACTCGTGTAAACTACCGCTTTTATTTCAAGCAAGCCTTTGCCCGTAGATTTATTCTACCTATGCGAGGGCCATGCAGTCATCATGCACATTGAGGAAACCATGGAGCTTGACGCTATTATCAATCAGGCGCAGAGCCAGATTGACGCTGCCGAAGATGCAGCCACATTAGACCAAGTTAGGGTCGAATTTATGGGTAAGAAAGGTAAACTTACCGACTTACTTAAAGGCTTAGGAAAGTTATCTAACGAAGAACGTCCTGCCGCTGGCCAAAAAATTAACCAAGCGAAACAGGTTATTCAGCAGGCTATTTCTGCCAAAGGCGAACATTTACGCACTGAAGAGCTTAACAAAAAGCTTTCGGAAGAAGCGGTAGACGTTACGCTACCTGGGCGTACTGAAAAGCCCGGTAACCTGCACCCGGTTAGTCGCACCATTGCGCGCATAGAGTCGTTTTTTGGTGAGTTAGGCTTTTCGGTAAAAACAGGCCCTGAAATTGAAGACGGTTTCCACAATTTCGATGCGCTAAATATTCCGGCTAATCACCCTGCGCGTGCCGATCATGATACGTTTTACTTCAACCCAGACATGATGCTTCGTACGCAAACTTCTGGCGTTCAAATTCGTACTATGGAAGCAGAAAAGCCGCCGCTACGTATTATCTCACCAGGGCGCGTTTATCGTAACGATTACGATCAAACTCACACGCCAATGTTCCACCAAGTGGAAGGCCTGATGGTAGATAAAAACGTTAGCTTTACCGAGCTTAAAGGTATTTTGCACGACTTCTTACATCACTTCTTCGAAGAATCTTTAGAAGTGCGTTTCCGCCCGTCTTATTTTCCGTTTACAGAACCTTCAGCTGAAGTAGATGTAATGGGTAAAAACGGTCAGTGGCTAGAAGTGCTTGGCTGCGGCATGGTGCACCCTAATGTACTCAAGTCTGTTGGAATAGACCCAGAAGAATACACTGGTTTTGCCTTTGGTATGGGCGTAGAGCGTTTAACGATGTTGCGTTATGGCGTTAACGACTTACGCGCGTTCTTTGAAAACGATCTTCGTTTCCTCAAGCAGTTCAATTAAGGCAGAGAGTACACATGAAATTCAGTGAAAAATGGTTAAGAGAGTGGGTTAACCCGTCGCTGTCGGCACATGAGCTGTCTGAACAGTTGAGCATGGCTGGCCTAGAAGTAGACGGCGTAGAGCCTGTGGCAGGCGAGTTCACCGGCGTACTAGTGGGTGAAGTGGTAGAGTGCGGTCAGCACCCTAATGCCGATAAGCTTCGCGTTACCAAAATTAATGTAGGTGGCGATGAGCTGCTAGATATCGTTTGTGGCGCACCTAATTGCCGCCAAGGCATAAAAGTCGCGGTAGCCTGTGTTGGTGCGGTATTGCCTGGCAACTTTAAGATTAAAAAAGCCAAGCTTCGCGGCGAGCCGTCTTTCGGCATGCTGTGCAGTTTTTCTGAGCTAGGCATAAGTGATGATCACGACGGTATTATCGAGCTTCCTGAAGATGCGCCAGTAGGTACAGATATTCGTGAATATCTAGGGTTAGACGATAACGCTATTGAGGTAGATTTAACGCCTAACCGTGCAGATTGCTTGGGCATTCGCGGTATTGCCCGTGAAGTGGGCGTGCTTAATAACTTAGATGTTTGCGAACCGGTAGTTGAAGACGTTACCTCTACTGTTGATGACAAGCTTGCTATAACCCTTAGCGCAGACGATGCATGCCCGCGGTATTTAGGCCGTGTGGTTAAAGGCGTTGATGTAACTGCTGCATCACCACTGTGGCTTGTTGAAAAGCTACGTCGCTGCGGTATTAGAAGTATAGACCCTATTGTTGATGTCACTAACTTTGTATTGCTTGAGCTAGGTCAACCTATGCATGCGTTCAACCTTGCTAGTATTGAAGGTAATGTGAATGTGCGTATGGCCAAAGAGGGCGAAAAGCTTACTTTGCTTGACGAAACAGAAGCAACCCTTAAAGAGAACACGCTGGTAATTGCAGATGATAACAAAGCGCTAGCCATGGCTGGTATTTTTGGTGGCTTGCATTCAGGTGTTACCACTGAAACGAAAGACATTTTGCTTGAAAGTGCGTTTTTCAGTCGCGATGTGATTATGGGCCGTGCCCGTCAGTACGGTTTGCACACCGACGCATCACATCGTTACGAGCGTGGCGTGGATCCTCAGCTGCAGCGCAAAGCAATGGAGCGCGCTACCTCACTTGTTCTTGAAATTTGTGGTGGTGAAGCGGGCCCAGTAGTTGAAGCGGTTTCAGAAGATAAACTGCCTAAACAAGCTACGGTTACACTTCGTCGCGACCGCTTAACTCGCGTGCTTGGTATTAGTATTGATGACGCAAAGGTAAGCGAGATGCTTTCTCGTTTAGGCTTAGACGTTACCGCTACCATTGAGGGTTGGAAAGCCATTGCACCTAGCTATCGTTTTGATATTTCAATTGAAGAAGATTTGATTGAAGAGATTGCCCGCGTTTACGGCTACAACAACATTCCTAATGTTGCGCCTGCCGCAACGCTTGCCATGTTGCCTTCCCAAGAAGCGCAGCTGCCGCTAGGCACAATGAAGTCGTTGTTATTAAGTAGAGGCTATAACGAAGCTATTACGTATTCGTTTGTCGACCCGAAAATACAAAACGCATTGTTCCCTGATGTAAAAGGCATGGTGTTACCGCACCCAATATCATCTGATATGTCGGTAATGCGCGTAAGTTTATGGCCAGGTTTGTTAGGCGCTTCGGCGTACAATCAGAAGCGTCAGCAACAGCGAATTCGACTGTTTGAAACCGGATTACGCTTTATACCTCAACAAGATGCGCCAAATGGTGTATTGCAACAGCAAGTAATTGGTGGTGTAGTAGCAGGGCGTCGTAACGAAGAGCACTGGGACTTAGGCGATAGCCCAGTCGATTTCTTTGATGCAAAAGCAGATGTGGAAGCTTTATTGGCACTTACCGGTAAGCAGGGTGAGTTTCAGTTTGTAACAGGCGAACACAGCGCGTTGCATCCTGGTATGACTGCAAAAATTTTGCTTAACGATGAGGAAGTTGGCTATATTGGTGCTGTTCACCCACAATTTACTAAATTGTTGGGCGTAAACGGTCGTGTATTTGTGTTTGAACTAGCGGTAGACGCTATTAGTGAACGTAAATTACCGTCTGCTGCACCTGTATCGCGTTTTCCATCTAATCGTCGTGATATAGCTATTACAGTGAAAGATGAAGTGCGTGTAGGAAATGTTCTTTCTTACATAGAAAAAATTGGCGTAAATCAACTAGTTGCTCTAAACTTGTTTGATGAATACAAAGGCAAGGGAATTGAACCTGGGTACAAGAGCCTTGCATTGTCACTTCATTTACAAGATCCAGAAAAAACCTTGGAAGAAGCTGAGATTCAGCACGCTGTCGATACTGTGGTAAAAGGTTTGGAATCTGAGTTTGGAGCCGCGTTAAGAGAGTAAACTATGGCATTGACCAAAGCCGAGATGGCTGAACACCTATTCGAGAAACTAGGCATTAACAAGCGTGACGCTAAAGATCTGGTAGAGCTTTTTTTCGAAGAAATAAAAGGCGCTCTGGAATCTGGTGAGCAAGTAAAACTGTCAGGTTTTGGCAATTTCGACCTGCGTGATAAGAATGAACGTCCTGGACGTAACCCTAAAACGGGTGAAGATATTCCTATCAAAGCGCGTAGGGTGGTGACATTCCGCCCTGGTCAAAAACTTAAAAGCCGAGTTGAAAACTCAGCACCTGTCGACGAGTAATTTGCACACTGCTGCAATTATAACGTTGTAAAACATGAAAAGAGCGGGGAGAACCCTCGCTCTTTTGTGTTTCTTCATTTTACAGTGCGCTCGCACTGAATTTCTTATGTTATTTTTCTGGAGGATAGTGTGAAAAAAGCACTTGTCGTTCTTTCTATTGTATTAGTAGCCATAGCTGCATGGTTCGTTTTCTTATCCGTAGATGCTGATAACCGCGACCAAGAAGCTTCGAGCGTACCCGTTATCACCGTAATGGAAATATTGCATGCAAGCGACCTGCAAGAGGGCGTAAAGCAGGCGGTTAATCAAAACAATGACGAAGAAATTCAGTATTGGCTTCAGCAGGCCTCAGAGGTAGGGGAAGCGGCAAACTTAGCAGCCGACGACCTTGAATACTTGCGCTCTCGCGCAGCAAAAGACTACGTAGTTTTTAATGCTAAGCGCCAGCTTTTTAACGAAGAATTTGAAACTCATTACTATGCATTAGAAAGCATAGAGGGCCTGAAGTCTAAATACCCAGAAGCGCAGGACTTATTTGCACGTGCTGATGCGCTGCTTGAAAAGCGAGATGCTATTATTCAACAAATTGCTGTTACCATTGCCGGTAATGACTCACCCAGTGATGCGGTAATAAAAGAGGCGAGAGAGCAATGGCTTCAACAGGCCAATGCAGTGCCTGTAAACTCTCAGTAGTAGGAGCACGTTAAAAACAAGCTCTTAAATACTCGCACCCATAGCTCAACCAGACCGCTCATTCGAAACAGCTCGTATTGAGTGCTGTCACAGATAGATTATACAAAGCGCTTGCAGTGATAGCTTATACAAAGCGCTTGCAGTGATAGCTTATACAGAGCGCTTATATTGACAGCTCGGCAAATTTTGCGTTAGTGAGTGCAGCTAGGTCGGCTGCACGTATTGCGACCTCTAAGCCTCGCTTGCCCGCACTCACATGAATGGTATCAAGCGTTGCGGCACTTTCGTGAATAACCGTAACAAGTCGTTTTTTTTGTCCCAAAGGGCTAACACCACCAAGCACATACCCTGTGGATGCGATTACTGCATCGGCACTGGCCATGGTCACTTTCTTTGTGCCCAACACTTTTGCCATTTTCTTTTCGCTAAGCTTAGTGGTAACGGGTACAACGGCTACAGCTAATTCTTTATGCTCTTTATTTCCCTTACTCTCATAGCTTACTACCAACGTTTTAAACACGCTTTCAGGGGCTAAGCCTAATTTTTCAACGGCTTCTAAGCCATAAGATGAAGTGTTGGGTTCGTGTTCGTATTTAAGCACGCTGTGCTTAATACGTTTTTTAGATAGCAGCGTGATGGCCGGCGTCATTCTTCTTCTTTCTTATAAAATGTGCGTGAATAAATAATATCGCCAGGCAAAAGAGGCGTTGCTGCCTGGGTGGCATAGTCATCAAAACCTGCTGTAAAAAAATCTGACAATGGATGGCCAGACTGCCCGCCAGGTAGGGTGAGAATAGCATTGTCTAAATGCCCAGGACTCACAAAGAAACGCTCTGAAGCACCAAACCCAGTAGACTGCACGGCGGGCATATAGGTATCACCAAAACCTGCAACTGGGGCCATGTTTAACTTATCACCTATTAACGGTATTTTTGCCGAGAAGGGGTGCTTCACTGTTAACGTGTTGACACTTCCCCAGTTAAGCATGTCCATGTTCGCCTCAAGAGGTGAGTATTTATCAAGAAGCTTATGCTTGGCTCGCCTGTAGGCATCTACCAACAACTCATCGAAAGTATCGGTTCCCTTGGGAAGCCAGCTGCTTGGCTGATTTTGTATGAGTTGCCACGTAGCAGGCTCAATTCCACGCAGAAGCGTGCGGCTTTGTACGCCTTGTTCATCAAGGGATGATAAAATTTCACCAAAAAGGGTTTGTACTACTTCACGACGAAAGTGCTTTACCAGGGTGTAACCCACAGAGTCGTCGCAAGCACAGGCTCCCCATGTGTTTAAGTAGGTCAGATCTGGCTTAAACTCGACGTTTTGCATAGTGAGTAGGCCACTGAGTAAATTATGCCAAGGTATTAAAAACTGAGCATGGTTGTCTAACTGAATGGCGTAAAAATCAGTTTCGGTGAAGGTGTCTTTTTCAAACAGCCGGTCTCTTATTTGTCTGCCTCTTGCTCCAAGCGCATAGCCGCCATCGCCTAGTCGCGATACGTCTTTCGCTGAAATAACCCGAGCATTGGCGGTCCATAGTCTATTGGAGACAGGGTTTTTTACCAAGGGCAGCATGGTTGCTGGGCGAGGGGGATTGTTTCGCATTTCTTGTTCAGATATTGCGGTGTACGATGCCTTTTCTCTGTGAAGCGTTGCGCCGCCCGGCATCCACGCCGTATTACCTTCGCTATCAACCATCACCAAGTTTTGCGTAGGATTGGCAATTCGCTTTCCTATATCGATAGCCTCATCCACAGACTTAGCACCACCAAAATCTACAATAGCTAAATTGGCAGCAAATTCGTGATGGGCAACCCAATTAAGGGCATAGCGTTTTCCGTTGAGCGTTTTAACGGGGCCAAATTCACTGACTTCCATGGTGTATTCATGAGCACCTGAGGGAAGGGGAATGGTTTCTGTCACTTTAGTGGTTTCTGTATCGCTATTCAGCGCCACCCAATCTACGTTGTCTAAGTTAGCGTTAGTAAAGCCCCAGGCTATATCGCCATTGGTACCCACAACAATGCCGGGTAAACCAGGCAGCGACACGCCTGTAATAGAAACATTTTGCCCTGCGTCACTGTAATTTAGTTGAGTGCGATACCAGATAACGGGTACACGAAGGCTTAAATGCATATCGTTTGCCAGCAGCCCTGCTCCGGTGGGCGTAATATCTCCTGACACCGCATAGTTATTACTGCCTATGTCAGGAAGTTCGGTGCCCCTATAGGTATAACGAGCGCGGCTGTAACGAGGATCGGCATAACGAGAATCGGTATAACGAGCTAAGTCATTAGGCAATACGCTATTAATGCTACGGTTGTTATAAGCTTGAATATCTGCGTTGTCACTTTCATTTTTACTTTCGACTGCGGCTTTAAACTGGCTAGGGTATTCAGGAATAGGGGCGTCGGATAAAGGCAGCTCGCTGCCATCAAGGGCGGCCTGAAAATGACTTTGCTGGGTTATAAAGTGATAAATGTCATCGCCAAAGGTGTCTTTAAGAGCGGTTCTTGCAAGATCTAGCTTTACCTGCCCGTCCTGCAAATCTAGATACATGCTGTAAATAACCAAAATACTGTCGGTAGGGCGCCACTGCGTTATCTCCATACTGGCTGCAATGTATTCGAAGGGAAGAGTGGTGTATTCATTAATGGCTTCATTTACGCCATGAGCATAGCGAATAAGCAGTTCTTGTTGTTTACTGGGTAAGTTTTCGAAAACGGCCTGTGCTCGTTGTTCAAATTGATGGAAACGGGCGTTTTTATCTGTGTCTAATGCTGCACTTCCTACCCAGGCTGACAAATTGCCAGAGGCTGCTCTGCGCTGCAAGTCCATTTGAAAAAAGCGGTCTTGACCGTGAGCAAACCCCAATGCATAGGCGGCATCAAATAGGTTATCAGCGTTTACAACAGCATGGCCTAGCGAGTCTCTCGAAAGCTGGGTAGGCTGGGTTACGTGATAAGTGGCACTGTTTCCCTCTAATTTGGGTAAACTTAAATATAATGTGGTGTACACAGCAGCTGCGGCAATCGACAACAACAGTACAGCACCAACAACAAGCCACTTGATCCAATTTATCACGTGAATTACTCCGCTTTTTTCTCTATCCTACCCCAACAAACTCAACAATGAGAAGTGATGTTTTATGAGACTAATTAAACGCACAATTCTTGATAAAAATAAGGATGTGCTGTGGGCCCATTAATGCTCGATTGTCAGGCCGAAGAGTTGCTGCCTGAGGAAAAAGAAAAGCTGGCGCATCCCGTCGTCGGCGGTGTTATTTTATTTTCCCGTAATTACCATGATAAGCCTCAACTTTGTGCACTGATAAAAGATATTCGCCGGTATGCGAATAAGCCTTTGCTTATCGCAGTCGACCACGAAGGAGGGCGAGTACAGCGTTTTCGTGAAGGGTTTACCGCCATTCCTGCAATGGGCGATATCCTGCGCCATGCGAAAAGCGAAGGCGAAAGTGCTGCTCTTGCTCATGCGTGTGGGCTTGCGTTAGCAGTAGAGCTTAAAACACTTGATATCGACTTTAGCTTTGCCCCTGTATTAGATATTAACGGCGTGTCGCAAGTAATAGGTGACAGAGCCTTTGCTGATAATGCCAAAGACGTAGTGCGGCTAGCCGCGTCTCTTATCGACGGGCTTAAAACGGCAAACATGCCTGCTATTGGTAAGCATTTTCCTGGTCATGGCAGCGTTGCCCCAGACTCACATATTGCATTACCCCTTGATGAGCGAGATTTTGACGAGATTAAGCACACCGACATGGTGGTGTTTGAACGGTTAATAGAGCGGGAGTTGCTGGATGGCGTTATGCCTGCCCACGTAATTTACAATCAAGTATGCTCAGAACCGGCAGGTTTCTCTTCCCGCTGGCTTAAGCAGATATTAAAGAAAGATGTTGGTTTTAGTGGCGCTGTTTTTTCTGATGACTTGTCTATGCACGGAGCGTCGGTTGCCGGCGGCTATGTCGAGCGTGCCAGTGCTGCACTTGATGCAGGCTGCGATATGGTGTTGGCTTGTAACAATGCTAAAGGGGCCGAGCAAATTCTTGATGGGTTAGAAAGGCGTATTGCACAGCAGTCTCAGGAAGATAGCCTGAAACGCGAGCGCGTGATGAAGTTATACGGGCGAGTATTGCCTGCGGGCCTGCGTGAGCAGTACGAAAGTGCCGTGACACTTATAGAGAAGCTACCGCACCTATAGAAACTGAGCTCTTCGAGAGACGCTGCGGTGCTTATAGCGCCGCAGCAGCGGTTATAAAGCCGCTAGCGCTTACCGGAATTTAAACCGCTACTTCGTCTACACCAGCTTCGATATTCAAAAAGCGTGCAAAGGTAAATAAGAAGTCACTTAAGCGGTTTAGGTAGGCGTGAACCACCTCGGGCACGTCGTAGTGCTTGGCCAAGCTTATTACCGCACGTTCTGCACGCCGGCATACCGCGCGACAAACATGGGCTTGCGCTGCACCCTCACTGCCGCCTGGCAATACAAATGATGTGTTCGGCGGCATTTGATTGGTTAACTCATCGATAAGGCTTTCAAGTGACTCAATGTCTGACTGCGTCAACGCTGAGCTGGCCGATATGGCAAAGCCTGCCTGAAAAAGGTTACGTTGAATGGTGTGTAGCGGTGTGCGATGTTGCTTAGGTACGGAGGCAGCAAGCAAACCAATGTGGCTATTAAGCTCATCAATGTCACCGTAACTTTGTACCACTAAATCATCTTTATCTACGCGGATCGCTTTGTCAGCGTATATTTGCGTGCTGCCTTTGTCGCCAGTTCGAGTATAAATTTTCATTTAACAGCAATCCTATTTTTGGGTGTCGTTTTGTGTATCAGCTTGTAAAGGACGTTCATAGCGACGAATTTGTACAATAAATCCATACAGCGGATGGTCAAAATAGTGCAGTTGCTTGCTGATCACGCGACGTTGCTCGGCAAGCGGTATGGATACCAGCTGATATTCTATTGTTTGAGCGCTGGTTTCTGATGCATTGCTTTCCAATACGCTGCTTTCACCATCACCATCACCATCACCATTCACAAATGCGCCGTTGTTTGATGAAGCAAGCTCTGAGCTTAGGTCGCTTCCACTGAAATATTGTGTAGGTACCTGATGTCGATAAAACATCTCACTGTCGATATGTAGGTAGGGCACTCGGTTGATATATTTAAGAAATACCTTCATTCGGCCGTCAATTTCCCAAATAGGCTCGCGGAAGGCACCACTATCGTTTGTGGTCTCGTCGCTTAAATCGCCCTCTGTTTCTAAGCGCTGAAAGGTTTTAAACGAGACAGGCTCTGGTTGTGACAAACGCTGCTTTAGCGACGTGAAAAAAACGTCGCTCACGATGGCCGTCTGTTCATCCTGATTGAGAACACCTATTGTCGCTTCTTTCGCTGCTTGTGCTGTGTTTGCAGTGACTGCAGTGTCAGTAACCGCAGTGCGTTTATCTTTTATTTGTTCGCCGTCTTTATTAAAGCGACTTGCGTAATTAGTGCCGCCAAAAAGGCGCACGTTAAACGCCTTATTTTTGCCAAACTTAACCGGCTGTCGCCACGCTACATGAAGCAGGCGTTCTAACTGGCGATTAGAGCGTATTTGACGAGAAATAGAGGTGAGTTCTTGCGTATCGCTAGAGAGCAAGTGAGTTTTTGATGCTAATGGCCAGTCATTGCCTTCTATAACAACGGGAAGCTGCGCAGGCGCAGGCATACTGTTATCAACGCTATGTCGCACCCACTTAATACCATTGGCTAGCTGGTTAATGCTAAGCCAAGGCTTCTCGGTTTCGCAGTAGGTGAATTGAGGTGCTGAGACTGTTTGCTTTGAGTTGGTACCGAAAAAATCAGTCCAATTTGCGTCTACCCAATACGATGTAATGGTTTCTAGAGAGGGTACTGTGGCACTGCCAGTAGATTCTGAAGACTCTGGGCTTTCGACAGAAGTTGAGTCATCAAGCTGGCCTGTCTGGTTAAGCACAATCTTGTTAAGCGCGTTACTTGTATTTAACGCTAAAAAGTCAGTATCAAAAGCGGGTACAAGTAAACTCAGGTCGTTAGGCCAAGCAGGTAAGGGCTTCTTTTTAGGCAAGCCGTTGATATCGCAAGTGGCCAAGTTTTGCTTGATAAATCGAATGTCAGGCATGATTACCGCACTGATCACATCCGCCTCACTCTGGGGAACCGCAAAAGACTCTGCCAAATTAAACTGTTCTTCTAGCTCAGTCAGTGCCTTGTTGCGTTTAAATGCAATAACCTCTACATCAAACCACCAGTCGTCGTTGGCACTTGCTTTGACCAACAACGATGAGGCTATAAAAGCGGCCAACACAGCAGTTAGTGTGCACCTGCGAAATAACGTCATGTTATCGCGACTCCTTTGCAAAATCGGCAATGATATCGCTAATAAACGCAATGCGCTCTTTAGCTGTTTCGGTTTTCTTCACCAAGCGAAGCTTTTGGCTTCCTTCAAACTTAAAGGTGTTTGGCTTAGTTTGAACCTGCTTAATAATGTAGGCAGGGTTAACCTTGGTGGTTTCTTTAAATTCCATGGTACCCCCTGTAGCAGACAAGTCTACTTTTAGTATGCCTATGGCAGCGGCTCTTATTTTTATTTCAGCCACATCCACAAGGTTTTTAGCAGGCTCTGGCAAAAGGCCAAAGCGGTCGATACATTCCACTTGGAATTCGTCAATATCATCTTGCGTCATGCAGCTGGCAAGACGCTTATAAAGCGACAGTCGAGTATTTACATCGGCAATGTAATCTTCTGGCAGTAGTGCTGGAATTCGCAACTCTACTTCGGTGTGGCCAGACAACGCATCGTCAAGCGACGGCTCTCTGCCATCTTTTAACGCATTGACTGCTTTATCGAGCATATCCATGTAAAGGCTGAAACCAATGCTCGCTATTTGCCCAGACTGATCGTCGCCTAGCAGTTCACCCGCACCACGAATCTCTAAATCGTGAGTCGCGAGTGCAAAACCCGCACCCAAATCTTCTAATTGTGCAATGGCGTCTAGGCGCTTACCGGCGTCTTTGGTCATACGCTTAGGATGGGGCGTTAACAAATATGCGTAAGCCTGATGGTGAGAACGACCCACACGGCCCCGTAACTGATGCAGTTGCGCTAAGCCTAAATGATCGGCTCTGTCCATAATGATGGTGTTAGCACTTGGCACATCAATACCGGTTTCGATAATAGTAGTACACACCAGTACATTATAACGCTGGTGATAGAAGTCGCTCATTACGCCTTCCAAGTCCCGTTCACGCATTTGACCATGGCCCACGGCAATACGGGCTTCAGGCACAATTTCAGCTATTTCCTCGGCGGTGCGCGCAATACTGTCCACCTCATTATGTAGGAAGTAAACCTGACCGCCCCGTAAAATTTCACGCATAATGGCTTCGCGAATAGTGGCTTTGTTACGTTGCTGCACGAAGGTTTTTATAGAAAGTCGTCGGGCAGGCGGTGTAGCAATAATGGATAAATCGCGCATACCAGAAAGCGCCATATTTAGCGTTCGCGGAATAGGCGTGGCAGTGAGAGTGAGTATGTCTACATCGGCGCGAAGCGATTTTAACTTTTCTTTTTGACGAACGCCGAACCGGTGCTCCTCATCGATAATGACTAAGCCCAAATCTTTGTATTTTATATCGCTTGATAGCAGTTTGTGGGTTCCCACCACAATATCCACCTTGCCTTCGCCAATGCGCTGGGTGACGTCTTTTTGTGCTTTACCGCTCACGAAGCGGCTCATGACTTCTATTTCAAAGGCCCAGTCGGCAAAACGGTCTTTAAAGTTTTCATAGTGTTGTTGAGCAAGTAGGGTAGTAGGCACCAAAATAGCCACTTGCTTACCGTGGTTGGCCGCCAAGAAGGCTGCTCGCATAGCCACTTCTGTTTTACCAAAGCCCACGTCACCACACACTAAACGGTCCATGGCTAGTGGGTTACCCATATCATACATTACTGCGGCAATGGCCTGTGCTTGATCTGGTGTTTCTTCAAATGGAAAACTATCAGAGAATTTTTGGTAGTCGTCCCAGTTTATGTTGTAAGCAAAGCCCGGTTTAGCGGCGCGGCGGGCGTACACATCGAGTAGCTCGGCAGCTACATCGCGCACTTTTTCAGCGGCTTTTTGCTTGGCTCTCGACCATGCATCTGAGCCTAGGTAGTTCACCGGAGCGTTATCAGCATCGCCGCCGGTGTAGCGAGAAATTAAATGCAATGAGGCTACGGGTACGTACAGCTTCGACTGCTTAGCATACTCAATACATAAATATTCGGTAGTGACGCCACCGGCATCAAGGGTCTGCATACCAAGATAACGGCCGACACCGTGGTCGAGGTGCACCACCGGCTGCCCAACAGACAGCTCAGCTAGGTTGCGAATAATGGCGCTTTCGTCGGTTGCAGTGCGCTTATCGCGAAGACGGCGCTGACTTACCTTGTGCCCGAGAAGCTCGGTTTCAGTAATAAAAAGCAGCTCGCCTTCTTTGCTCTTCCAGCGAAAGCTATGCTCTACCAATCCCACGGTAATGCCAATGGCATCGTGATTTGATAGAAATTCGTTAAATGAGTTAACTGGCTTAGGCTTAATGCCTGCTTTTGCCAGTACGGTCATTAACCCTTCACGACGGCCTTGCGTTTCTGCACAAAACAGTACTTTTGCGCCTTGCTTGGTTGCCTCATTAACGGTGGCAATTAAGCGTTCGGCAGGCACTTTTTTCTGTGAGTTAATGGCAATGTTGTCTAGCTTTTCGCACAGCATATTAGTGCTGCCCGCTTTATCTTCTAGTACTTCACTGCGCATAGAGGCGCGAGGCCACTGTTTTATTTGGCCAAACAATTCATTAATAGGTAGAAATAAATCATCGGGTGCGAGTAGTGGGCGAGCTAGGTTATACCGGTATTGTTCGTATCGCTCTTTTACATCGGCCCAGAAAAACTCACTGGCATCTTGCACATCGCCATGAAGCAATAGCATGCTTTTGGGGTGAAGATAATCGAATAACGTGGCTGTTTTTTCAAAAAACAGCGGTAAGTAGTATTCTACGCCGCTAGGCATGGTGCCTTTGCTCACTTGAGAGAAAATACTCTCTGAGGCGTTGTTGGCATCAAATTTTTCAAGAAACTGCTGTCGAAACAGCGTGATCGCGTCTTTGTCCGTTGGAAATTCACGAGCAGGGAGCAGTCGAATTTTATCAACGGCGTCGCCTGAGCGCTGGGTTTCAGTATCGAAATAGCGAATAGAGTCTATTTCGTCATCGAATAAATCTATTCTAAACGGCTGTTCGCTACCCATTGGGAATAGGTCTATGAGGCTGCCGCGCACCGAAAATTCGCTGTGACTCATTACCTGGCTAACGTGTAAGTAGCCGGCTTGTTCTAAATTGCGTCTGAATTGGTCTCTGTCTAGGGTTTCGCCTTTGTTCAGCATTAACAAGTATTTGGCAAGATAATCTGTAGGCGCCAGACGCTGCATTAAGGTGTTAACGGGAACAATAAAAATACCGTCAACTTGCTGGGTAAATCTGAAGAGGGTTTCTAAACGCTGAGAAACAATGTCCTGGTGAGGAGAAAATGAGTCGTAGGGCAGGGTTTCCCAATCAGGAAATAACGTAATAGGGACATCTTTGGCCGAGGGCTTGTTCGCCATAAAGAACGTGAGTTCTTTTTCTAACTTCATTGCCGATGGCGTATCGGCAGTAATCAGCACTATTGGGCCGTTATACTGCTCCTGTGCTTGGCTAATACAAAGCGCAGTACTGCTACCCTGTAATTGCCCCCATTGCTTATGATCCTGAGACGATGCGTCTTTCTTCTGCGCCGGAAGAGGCAGCGATAATAAGGTGGCTGTCATGACGTCCTATAACTGTTTAATACAATTTATACCAATGTAAGATGGCAATGAGTACTGCTTATGGTGGCAATTAGGATCCAGATTTTTTCTCTTTCGCGCGTTTTCTAAGCTGCTGGGTTTGAACATGCAGGCTAGCTCGCACCAGTAATTCTTGATCTTGCTCTCTAATGGCACTGAAAATAAAGGCTATATGGTAGCTATCTTCCGCGCTCTCGCAAGTAATAACTTCACCGTAGCAGAATATGGCTGCCGCTTCGGCGTCTAGAAAAAGTTTTAGTTCAGCGGTGGTGCCAATGTCTAACGGCGATGCTGACTCAATAATAACGCCTCCGCCTCCATATTTTACTGAGCGATAGCGCTGTGCCTCTTCGTCTTGCTGATGCAGCACAAAAGACATCATGAGATCTATTTTTCTAGACTGATGGTTAAGAAAGTCGGCCAACGATTCGGCGTGATCGCCTAAATTGCGAAGGGGTCTAATTGCCTGCGCCTCGATGGTTGCCATTTCACTGGCAATACGAAATGCATAGGGCATGGCTTCTTCAATACCTTCTTCATCTGGAACGGCTTCATTGTCCTTTAGCGGCCTAACATTGACGTTAATGCCAGAGGCAATTGAAAAGTATTCGTCGAATTGGGCTTTCTTTTCATCTAGACTAAGTTTACTCACGACATTCCCCTGCCACTAATTCTTGTGCAGCCAGTAGCTTACACGTAGTATACCCACTTTACTATTTTGGGTGTATCTCGTCATCTCACCTTTTGACTAATTAAAGCCTGGTCCTTGCTAATGGGGAGACCATGTTAATGGGGTGGCCACGCCATTGGGGTACGAGACGTTAATTTCTTTATTAAAGCAAGGCGCCATGTCCTATCCTCTTTCAGTATCAATAGCCTATCGATATGCCAAATCTAGCAAGGCCAACCAAACCAGCTTTGTATCTTTTATCAATCGCTTTTCAGTTGCTGGTATTGCCTTAGGGCTTACGGCGCTCATCATTGTTGTGTCGGTAATGAATGGCCTAGAAGGACAGCTTAAACAGCGTATTTTAGGCATTGTTCCCCATATTGAAATAACCTCAGAAGCCACAGACGGTATAACGTGCGCGCTCGCAACATCGCCCATTAATGATGTGATTGCGGTTATGCCGTACCGAGAAACGGAAGCGGTGGTGCAGTCTAAGCGAGATTTAAGAGGTGTGCAGATTCACGGAATTCATCCTGAGCAAATGAAGCAACACACCATGGTAGCGAACAACATGGAGCAGGGGCGTTTTACCGATTTAGAAGCGGGCAGCTTTAGAGTCATTATAGGTCGGGCATTAGCGCAAAAGTTAGATGTGCGCGTAGGGAATCGACTTCGCGTGATGGTTGCCGGTGCTAGCGTTTATACTCCATTTGGCAGAATGCCGAGCCAACGCCTGGTAACAGTATCAGGGGTTTTTGATATGGGCTCGCAAATGGACGACAAAGTGTTGTACATGAATATTAATGACGTTAATCGCCTGCTTCGCGACGCTAAAGGGCAGGGCGAATCGGTGCGGCTGTTTTTAAACGACGCATTCGATTATTTAACCACAGTCAATACTCTTCAAAGTGAATTGGGTATTGATATTGCCCATATAAAGACATGGCGAGAGCGGCAAGGGCCTTTGTTTGACGCGGTAAAAATGGAAAAGAACATGATGATGTTAATGCTGCTGCTTATTATTGCAGTGGCGGCGTTTAATATTATCTCTGCCCTGGTGATGGTGGTATCGGAAAAACAGGGCGATATTGCCGTTTTGCAAACCCAAGGCATGATGCCTAAAACGGTCATGTGGATTTTTGTTTTAAATGGCCTGTTTAACGGAATTAAAGGCGCGGGAATTGGACTGGTCTTGGGTTGCATTATTACCAGTCAACTCAACAATGTATTAGCGCTGGTTAACTCTCCACTTGCTCTGGCGGCCGATGGAAGCGGGCTGCCAATTGATATGGATATCATGCAAATTGTCAGCATAACCGGCATTTCTGTGTTGTTATGCGTATTGGCCAGTATTTACCCTGCCTTCAAGGCCATGAAAACCCAGCCTTCTCAAGTGCTGCAAAATGAATAATTTACTGATCAAGCCTCTAGCAAAGTAAGTGAATAACAAATCGAAAGAAACCACCTGTGTGTTTAAGTAAATCATACAGGAATAAACCGAGTTTTCCGTGCAAAACACCGTGAAGTTCACTATACTCGCGGTCTTTTAAATTTCGCCGAATGAGACGTTATGAACAAGAATTTTATCACTTCGCAATCCCTATTACAGGACTCCTTTCGTTTAGCTGCAAAGGTATATGACGATGGTTTCCGTCCAGATTTTATTATAGGTATTTGGCGAGGTGGTGCACCGATAGGTATCGCCGTGCAGGAGTTCTTTGAATTCAAAGATACGTCAACCGATCACATTGCCGTGCGCACGTCGTCTTATTACGGCATTAATCAGCAGGCAAAAGAAATTCGAGTGCATGGTTTGCACTACTTAGTAGAAAAAGCCAATGCGGGCGACAAGCTTCTTATTGTTGATGATGTGTTTGATTCAGGTCGCAGCGTTGACGCACTGATTAAGCAAATTAACAAGCTGATGCGTTTAAACACACCTACAGACATTCGCATTGCTTGTCCTTGGTATAAGCCGCAAAACAACAAAACAGACATAGTGCCTGACTACCATATTAACGAAAGCGACGAATGGCTTGTTTTCCCTCATGAGATTGCCGGTTTATCGGAAGAAGAAATTCGTGCTGGGAAAGGCGAGTTATCTGAAGTGATGGATATTCTTTTCAAGAAATAAAGCGTCAACATTCTGCTTTCTAGTAAATATCAAAGCCGTATTGATCATTACATCGATGCGGCTTTTTTATTTAAGGCGCTTTATTAGCGTTAGCGTTAGCGCTATCAGCATTGCCATTGTCGCTTTCACTATCACCAGTTTAACTATCATCAGTTTCACTATCATCAGTTTCACTATCATCAGTTTCACTATCACTGCTTGCAACAGGAAGCTGAAGCGTGAAGGTAGTGCCTACATTGACTTCGCTATCTACCTTTATTTTTCCGCCCATAGATTCGATGATTGAAAACGATATATAAAGGCCCAAACCTGTGCCTTTGCCTGTAGGTTTTGTCGTGTAAAAGGGGTCGAATAGCTTTTCTAAATCGTCTTTTTCAATACCACTACCTGTGTCTTGCACGGTCACTATCACTACTTCATTATCATCTAGATATTTGCATTGTGTTGTAACAGTCAGCGTGCCGCCGTTGTCCATAGCCTGCGCTGCGTTAACGAACAGATTTACTAACACCTGATTTAATTTACCGGTTTTCCCCTTAATCAACGGTATATCTGCAAGGTCAGTATTGATGGTCACTTTGTGTTTAAGTTCGCTATTAACCAGTCTAAGGCCGTTAGTGATGCAGTCGTTTATATTGACGGTGTCATCGTCTAGTACATCTGAGCTGTGTGAAAATGAACGCAGGCTAGTGATAATCTCAGTAACGCGATTTAACCCTTCTCCAGACTCCTCACAGATATCGGCAATTTCATCCACAATGGGGCCTATTTTGTTGTTGCTTGTCCACTGCTTCGCTTTTTCAGCCACAGCAGCGCGCTCTTCATCTGTTGCGGCCTCCGCAAGTTCTTGCACAATATCTTGCATGCTACTTAAAGACGGCAATACCTCTTTAATAAACATCATATTGCTATTTACAAACGCGATGGGGTTATTAATTTCGTGGGCCACACCGGCGGCAAGCAGACCTAGTGACGCCATTTTTTCCGACGAGATCAGGCTCTTCTCAACCTGCGCTTTTTCTTCTTTTAATTTAATGGTTTCAAGGGCCATGAGTTTGGCCTGAACGCTCATAGACATTTGTTGAGTAAAGGTGCGGTAGCGATTTGCCATATCCACATACTCTTGGGTATAGAACCCCAAGGTTTGATGACAAAACACCATAACCGCCTGCTGGTGGTGCACTCTAAATGGGCACAGTAATGCCGAGGTTATCGGAGCATCAAAAAGGTGAAGGTGCTCGCGCCATGTTGGCTGTAGCTTTACATTAAAAAGCGCCACTGGAGAGCTTTTTATGGCCCGAGAAAGTGTTTCGTCCACGTCCCACATGGTATCTAATAACGCAGGGTGTGTGGTATTGGTGCAGCGCATTTTGCCTTTGCTGTCGTTTTCTAATACAAAGCAAACGTCGTAGCTATAAAGGCTGCGAAAAATACCAAACATTTTGGTATACAGCTCTTTTTCGTTTCTTGCAGTAAGCAAAGCCCGTGTGCCAGCGAGCAGCGCATCACTTTCTTTTTTGTGGGCTTCAGCCTGCTCTTTCAGCCGATATACGAGGGCTAAGTCCTCAAGAACGTTTTCGTAATCCTTACTCATCTAAACGCTGCCATTAAAACGGTTACTAAAAAACTAACGCTAACAAACCTACCATCACGAAAAACGTTCATTGAGAAAAAACGACCGCTGATATCATTAAATTACCATGCCTGCTTTTACCGTCTAAAAATCGACCTTGTTCACCGAAGGTGTAAGTGCCGCAAATAGGCAGGCTCTCAAATTTTTCTTGAAGGGATGTGAGCATAGGGTGAATTTCATCGCCAACCGTTAATCGACAGCCTGCACAGTAGACCAACAGCACGCCAACGGGCTTGCTATCATCTGGTAGCAGCATGATGGCGTTGTTGATAACCCGCTCTGCTCGCGCCGTTAAACTGGCAATGCTTCCTTCCATCAACACCAGCTCTTCCCCTTCTATAACCTCAGAGAACACGTTTAGGCCACCATCATTACATACCTCATCGGGGTGACACAAAAGGTAATTGAGTGCGCCATTTTCTAGCTGCACTGGCTTGCCTAATGGGGCTGTAGAAGTAAGCCCTAGAATTTGACCTCCGGCCAATTCTTTAGCTATCAACCCATTTGTAGCCTCGTTATACGCCTTTGCAGCAGGCAGGCCATCAAGCTCTATTATGTGCCTGTTTTGAGCACTCGATGCTTTAAAAACGGCTTCAGTTGGTTTATAGCCCGAGCTGTAGCTAAGCCCTAGCGGCGAGGAGGGATACATCACTGCCACTGCTAAGCAATTGGCGCCGCTGTGTGATGATGTGCTGATATACCAATTTCCCTCTACGGTATTGTCTGCGGCCGAGCCACCAAAAATAGGTACTTGCTCGCCCACAACGCTGGTAAAACCATTGAGTATGGCCTCTTCCTCACCAGGTGGAAGCGCGCACCATATAAGAGAGGGGCTTTCAAACGGGCGGCCTGCATTCATAAGCGCATTCTCAAGGGCGCTAGCACCTGCACTAAAGGCGTCAGTTTCTGAGCAATCGGCGCTACCAACACCAAATGCGCCAGCTTCATCAAAAATCGATAGCACACTTAAACCTGCGTCTGCCTGTGCGCGGGACTCATCGCATAATAAGCTTCCCAAGCACGAGGTGGCCAATAGATAAGGGGCGCCAGATTCGTTGAGTGACGCGACTAGGGTGCTGGCATCGTGCTCTGCGTTAGTAAACGCAAACACTAATGATGTTGGTCCATCGTCTTGAAGTGCACCGCACACTTCTTTTGCGGCCGCTGTTGTGTCTTTTTCATCTGATGAATAGGTTTTTATGCGCATAAAATTAACTACTTATTTGCTGTTAGACATAGTGTAGATTAAAAATAATTAAAATCTCATTAACAATTAGTTATAGAAATTCGGTTGCTAGAGCATATTTATCTATTCTCAGTTATCGAGGTAAAACTTATCGTGGAAGGTATAAACCCAAGTGGGTTGATAAATAACGAGTAGGGTAATTGCCATGCCGTTAAGCAATGCCTCAGGAAAAATAAGCAGTGGAATAAGCACCACGTAGTTTGAGAAAACAATATCCCAAGAGTAGACGCCTTCAATAAAGAAATAACCGCCTAAGGCAAAGGTTTTTAGCGCAATACCCACTGCGGCTGGGAAAAAAGCGCACACAAATATGTAAACAAAGAGCTGCCTTGGAATACGGTGAAACGACAGCATAAAGAAAAAGTACGTAATGGCGATGGGAAGTACTGTGCCGAGTAGGCCATTTACCCCGAAACTCTGCCAGGTTCCGTATCCAATGATGTGAGCGCCAATAAGTGCAATAAAAGATGAAATAACCGCGTAGCGAAAACCGAGCATTAGCGTGAGTACAGACAGACCAAGGAAGTGCACGTCTAACCCTTCAAAGATACCTGCCTTTAGCAACCACAGCACAAAAAGTGCAGCAGCAGTACCAAACACCAGATGTTGCTGGTGTTTGGTCTTTGCGAAATGAACGAGGTCTATGTTTTTAAGCGAGCCTAACACGAAAAGCCCGTAAACAACCATCGCCAACGTTTGCAATGTACTCACTGTTTCTCCTGCGTATAGTAGTATTAGTTAAGCGCTACGCGTTTGTGCACTTAAGAGCGTTTAAGGTTTACCAATGAGTATGAGTCACTAATTTACTCATACGTAGCCCAAATTGGGGCATGATCAGAGGGCTTTTCAATTCCCCGTAATTCGTAATCTATACCTGCGTCTTTCAGCGCACTGTGCAACGATGGTGTAGCGAGGATCAAATCTATTCGTAGGCCTCGGTTATCGTTAAACCCTTTAGAGCGGTAGTCGAACCACGAATATTCATCGTCTCTTTGTGGGTTTAGGCTTCGGTAACTGTCCTCAAAACCCCAAGACATGAGTGTGTTTAGCCACTCACGCTCTTCTGGCAAGAAGCTACATTTCCCCGTTCTTAACCAGCGCTTTTTGTTTTCTTCGCCAATACCAATGTCTAAATCGGTGTGCGACACGTTAACATCTCCCATAACAATGACTTTTTCGTCAGGCGTATGGTTGTCGTTAAGGTAGGTCATTAAATCTTGATAATATTTTTTCTTAGCGGGGTATTTGGTTTCGTGCTTTTGATTCTCACCCTGCGGAAAGTACCCGTTTAAAATGGTAACGGGGTCGCCTGCATCGTCGGTGGTTTTGAGAATTATCATGCGGCGTTGGGCATCTTCATCATCTGTAGGGAAGCCTTTGATGACAGCCGTTGGCGACTTTTTCGCTAAAAAGGCCACACCATAGTGGCTTTTTTGGCCATGAAAAAAGACCTTGTAACCCATGTCCTCAACAGCTTTCACAGGAAACTGTTCATCGTGAACTTTTATCTCCTGCAAACCAATAACGTCGGGTTGATGAGCATCTATTAATGCTTGCAGCTGATGAAGACGGGCACGGATCCCATTTATGTTAAACGATACAACTTTCATATTTTCTTTTCTAACAATTCAATGATGGGCCTAGAATACCAGAAACTTGCGACACGCTTAACGGACTTAATGCATATCGACGCTAATGTTCGGTGCTTGACGCTATTTATAAATTCTTAAAGAATAATATACCAACAAGCAGAGAGGGTTGATTAAGATAATTTATACGTTGGAGAATAAATGGAGGGATTCAGGGATTACTTACCTGTCTGGGCCTTGCCTAGGGAGATTAAAAATGAAAACCACGAGTTTGCATCTTCCACAATATCTCGAATACCCTTGTCATTATCAAGCTTTAATTCAGCCAATATATGTTCAACGGTTTGCTTAAACGGGACCCACGCTTTAGCGCATCCTGCCATTGCTGAATAATAGGCTGTTGGAATATCGTTATTAAGCTTTTCAAGCCGTCTGCTAATCATGTTGGCTCCCATGGAAGAGCCTAGCCACACATACATGGCTGCGATAGCCGCTGAGTTTTGCCCGCGAAAGCTGAGTTGGTTCTCAAGCGCATTGACTGTCTGACTGTCTAGGTTTTGACTAGTTTGTGCCTGAGTCTCAACGGACATATCAGTCTCAATGATTATATCAGTCTCAACGCTTTTCTCAGTATCAACACCTATCTCAGTATCAAAGCTTTCGGCAAAATTACAATGCAATGCGTTGGTATCGCGATGAAGGGCAGCAGAAACTTCATCTGTGTTTAACATCTCTGCAAGCCTATTAACACTGGGGGTTTCGTTTAGCGCTTTTAAAACATGAGACGATGTGATGCTATGAAATACTGACATTACGCTAAGCACATCGCTATACGTTGAAGTATTAAACTCGGATAGGTTGTGAAATAGCGAAAAAGGGGGCGTTTCTTCTAATGTGGTGTGTTTATCGAGAGTATCTTGTTTTAACGCCGTAAATAGTGTGTGCATGGAGGTAATCTTTTGTCCTGTCTCATCATTTGTATGTGTTCTGGGCAATTTATTTAGACTCGGATAACACTTAAAAGTGCGTTAAAGATATCTTACTAGAGACAAACAAAACGATTTGATAAAACGCCGTAGATGCTGTCGTAAATAAACCACGCTTAAATGGTATCACAGACGTTTGAAAAGCGGCATCACCATATTGGTCTAATTGCCGTTGCACACACAACTGGCACAGGTATACTTGCCGAAAATTTTAAGACGAGAACCGCCGTGTTTCCAAATACTATTAGTGAAAAATTAAGTGATACAGTAATAGACCAAGCAATGAAGCTGTCTGCAGAAGAAAGGCAGATGTTGGTTATCAGTTATGTGAGTAAAGCCAAAGAGGTGTGGTTAGTACAAGGCTCTGAAGGTTTCGTTATGCTTGAAGATGATGGTGCAGTGCGTCTTCCTATTTTCCCCCATCGCGACTTAGCGAATGCCTTTGTTACGTCAAATGGCCTTGACGGTATGTGTGTTAGCACGCCGTTAAACGAATTTGTATCTACATGGCTACCTGGCCTTGAAACAAATGGCGTCGAGCTGGTTATGTTTCCAACGCAAAGCGACGTAGAAAACTTGGTGATGACAGCGCCAGAGCTGAGTGAAGAGCTAGGCTCAGAGCTAAATGATCAGCCAAGTGAGGATAAAACGTCAAAGCTCGGTGATGACGAAAGTAAGTAGTTAACAAAACAGTGAAGCGGGTTTAAAGAAATGACACTGGCGAATATGCAATTACTTCCTCTTGCACAGCAGCTATCACAGGCTAAAAGTTGGGATGAGTTTACTCGAACCATAATGCTAGCAGGTAAAAAATTACCTGCTATGCCTGAGCATTTGCGGCGCGATACTAACTCAGTAGAGGGCTGCGAGAGCCCAGTGTGGTTGGCGTTACTCCATTTTGAGAGCAGCGAGAGCGGTGAGAGTGGTGAACCCAACACCGAATTTGTCGCCTATTCACCAAGTAAAGTCATTCGAGGCGTGCTCGCGGTTCTGCTTGAAAAAGCCAATAGTTTAGAACAGCAAGAGCGCGCTAATTTTGATTTTGGGGCTTACTTAAATGAGTGCCAGTTGCAGCGCTACATGAGCGAGTCTCGAGGAAACGGAATAAAGTCAGTGGTGCGTCAATTAAAAGAGCGTTGAATTGTAGTAGTGTGATTACCAAGGGAAACTGTCGGCCTAATTACCGAGCAACTTTGTCGTAGCCACGATATCAGTCCATATTTATCCTTGCAAAATGCATGGCCGATCTGAGCGATAGAAGACACGTTTGATATTTAGTCCTTAATGCGAACAAAAGACAATTACCGGCCACTTACTTCTGGGCGGAATTTGAATGGATGAATGTTCATAAAGCACCTAAAACAGCCAAAAGTCCCTAAGCTTGTATAATACTCAATTAAAATAAAAAAAACTTTGAATTCCTAAATCGAAGCGCCTGTAAAAGAGCTAAAATAGCGTCTGTTGAATAGCTCAACCATGCTATTTATTCCTGCCGTACTTTTCTATTATATTGCGCCATGCCTCTCTTTATGTGTCGATAATATTTACATATAAAAAAAAGTAAAAATGAAAAACAAGTAACTTTATGATAAATAAATAAAAAAATAATGGCGCGAAATGTGCATCATAGGTCATTATTATCCTAAACCACTAACAGATTGGAATTCATTATGAGATGTAGAAAAATAACAGAAATGCTTTTTGCTCTAATAGTTCTTAGCACGAGCTCTGCGCAGGCCTCTGTCATACTTTCACCAATTTCTGTCGTAAGCAATACGCTAGGCAATTTTGATGGAAACATTACCGCTGAGAATCTTATTAATCAGACAGGTTTATCCCTGAATTTCACTAGTGGTCTAACTGATTTTTCTACATATATAGCATCTAATCCCACTCATGCCGATTCTTCTACTTCACCTGGCCCTGGTTGGGCTAGTATAAACAACGATGTGCTTTCAGGGACTCTTGTCTTCGATTTAGGAGCGACATATGCTCTTAACAAATTTGTATTGTGGGGTGACGTTGACACCCAAACCGTTGGCTTATTTTCCTTAGACATAAGCGATGATATTAGTTTCGGGGCCTTTTCAACGTTGGGTGGTGGAACTGGAACTGTGTCCACAACAGGTACAGCGGATATTTTTACTTTGTCCACCTTTTCGGGACGATACGTTCGATGGAATATTTTTGGAAATTTAGGTGCGTCTAACTTGGTACAGGCCGGTGAGATCGCTTTCGAGGCCAATGCAGTAATAGAGAACGAAGTGCCAGAACCAGCTACACTCGGAATATTCGGACTAGCTCTTCTAGCAATACGCAGATTAAAAAGAAGCTAAACAAATCATTTTCTATAAGGCAGCTTCGGCTGCCTTTTTTGTATCTGAAATTCACCGCAAAACAAAAAGACTGTGTATTAAACAGTTATTTGAACATCTGCTTAATGCTTTTTTCAGGTCACTGCCTTCATAAACGACTGTCAGCAATACATACACAAGGGCTGCACAGGCAGCCCCTTACAGCCTAAACTTCTATAGATTCCGATATTTCCAAAGCGTCGTCCACCTCAATGCCTAAGTAGCGAACAGTGCTCTCTAACTTTTTATGGCCCAGCAAGAGTTGAACTACCCGGAGATTTTTAGTCTTCTTGTAAATCAGATAAGGGTTGGTTCTGCGCATTGAATGGGTGCTGTAGAGAGATGTATCTAGACCAAGTTTTTCAATCCATCCGTGAAAAATGCGGTTATATTGTCTAGTTGATATGTGCTCAGCGCTATGTATACGGGACTTAAAAAGATAATCAGAGGGTTTTAATCCAGCTTTCTTTACCCAAGCCAATATCGATTCTCCCGTGTTTGGTGTTATCTCAAATTGGACAGGACTACCTGTTTTTTGCTGAACGACATGCGTGCGCCTAAGAGCTGAGCGTCCGCAAACGACATCGGAGACCTTGAGTTTAACAAGGTCACAACCTCGTAGTTTGCTATCAAGACCAAGGTTGAACAGTGCTAGATCACGAGTCCGTCCTTCAAGCTCTAAGCGAATCCGGATACCCCATATATGTGATATCTGAAGAGGCTTTTTCTGACCGATAATACGATTTTTGTTCCAAGGTGTATGGATTTTAATTGCCATGATTTGTCTCCTGTTTAATAGGAAACATAATTATGGCAGTCCGGCCAAAGTTTATGGTTTGAATAATGGTACTGACAGATTTTTTTACCGGGAATTCAGCATTGCTCAACCATCAGACTGAGAAGCTATATGATTTCTTATATACTGTGCTTTCTTTACCCTACTTGCGCAGGTATGGCCAAAGTAAACTGCATGAAATTTTAACTATTTTGATTTTGTTCAGAAATATACTGAGCATAAAGAAGGTCAGCAAAATCCGCTTCACCAATTTTGCCCACAACCAAATCTCTGATGGCATCTGCGAATAATTCGTTATCAGCAATTAATTCATAATCATTGAGAGATAACTATTCCAAAGCTACAGCGAGACCAGTCCGTTTGTTTGCATCAGGAAGCGAATGAGAAAGTGCAATAGAGGAAGCATACTTTGCTGCTATTTCGAAAACATCATTCAAGCCTAAATAAACAATAGCATTATCAATCCTGCCTAGCGCCCCCTGAAGCTTATTGATATCAGCGGCCCCCTTCATACCAGGCTCGTTTTCGAGAATGTAGGCGTTAATCTCTATAACGCGCTCGAAGGGGAAAAAAATAAGCTCCATTACATGTAAGCGAGTTTTTCGAACGTACGCTTGTGTGTTCTTAGCACTAGCTTAGTTTCGGATTTCACGATCTGTTGCCCAAACTCACCAGAGAGGTCAAGTTTCTTTCTTGCTGGAACTTTGGGGCGTTGAACAGCTTTAACACCGTAAACTTCAATTTTTGTATTCATAAATACCTCTCATAACTAGGTCGATAGTATACACCTGATTTTAGGAGAAACATATTAAGCCAAGACTATTGGTATCATATGCACACATACCAAGCTAAATTGCCTCTTCAGGCAACAAAAGACAAACAAGAGACATTCAGCGATCTGAACGCTGTAATGCATCGTTTTATGACATTGTCGAAATACCCTACAAACAGAACAATCATAAAGAGCATCTACCAAAGCGTGCAGTAACAGTTTGGAGCGTTATACCAAGAATTAATTGTTAAGGCTAATGCACAAATCAAAATGCAGTAGAATTAGCCTCGTGTTTTCAGAAAGCAAGAGGGCACTGGGTCTACGGGCACTTCGAACTTCTTGTTGGCGGGTATTTCGGGCCTATCAATTGGGCTGAATGTTTTCGTTTTCAACAAGGCTGTGGTATCACCAATAATTGCCTTAACATCAACCCCCAGTTTGCGACCTATTATGGTCAATAGCGTAACGGGCTCACAAAAGTAATGATTATTTTCAAGTGCCGTTCTGAAGTACTTGGTTGTGTGTAAGTGCTTGTCAAACAAAAGGTGCGCACCTTCTTTCATTAAACTGGGCTCGTTGTTTACAACGCCTCTTACAAGCTTGCTAACCCCGGGTTGAATATAGAATTCACTTTTTTTGCTTTCCAGCTTTTCTATACCACCAAGCATTTGCATGGCGGCATCGGTTTCACCGCGCCATAGATGGGCCAGCATAAGGTAGAATTCTGGCGGCGCTCTAAATCTTATATCGTTGGGAATGTCCAGTGCTAAAAGTACAGCTGCCGACTCCTCAACCTGTTCTTCATAACCGAGCAATAGTGCGTAACTAAATAGGGCGTATTGATAGCTGTTATCATGAGATACTTTATTCTCTGCTACGGCCATCCTGGAATTTGGAATAACGTCGGCAAACAACTTTTCTGATAGATTTTCATCACCGAGTAGGTTCGCTTTAAATCCCCCTACAAAGCTTGTGCCAGCTGTACCATAGTAACTCGTCACCTTGTTGGCCGCAGTGGCTGGATTATAACATTCGATGGTCTGAAGTGTATCTTTCAACTGAATTGAAAGCTCTTGTTTAGTGTCGTCTGGAAGTTGTTTCATTCTTTTCCTTAAAGGGGCCCCGCACGTGAGCCCCAAGTACTTAATGCCTTATTTTTTTAGTGGTAATTCAATGATCACGATTTCATTAATTTGAGATGACCCGCCAACACCCAGTTCAGGGTCCTTAGTCAGCCCCTGCGTAACGCCTACGCCAGCATGCCTGTCTTTCACAACAGTGTAACGGGTTTTAATCTTTTCACTGTCAAAAGCATCTCTAATCTTTTGCTTGTCAGAATCACTTAGTCCCGATGCTCGAGATAGCGCACCAGTTCTATTATTCTCACCAAAAAGATATTTCTTTGTCAGTTGCCTACCATCGGCTGTGGAACTAAGGCCAGAGAGCCCGGCATTGCCGCTGCTGGAAACAAACTTACTTTCCTCTATTATAAAGTTACCATTTTAGTCTTTATAAATATTATCTATACCATTGGCTGAAGCCTTCAAGTAACTAATGCGCCAACTTCCGCTTCACGTACACAAGAGACTGTCAGGTTTGGTCTAGCTCTATATCTGAAAGTGCCAGGTTAAGTGACGACTAATCCCTTGGTAATCACACTAATCCATTTAAATCCCTTTCGCCCTCTTTTAATCCCTTTAACCTCTTTAATATTGGCCCTTACGCTATAGCCTGCTATTTATTCTTTTCTTCTATCCACTGCGACATATACTTTGTCGCATTCAAACTCTGGTGCCATAGCAAGCTTTGTAAAAAGAGCGATTCTCGATGGTTTTTTAGCCCGTTGAACAGCAACTGTAGATGTTCAGGTAGCGTCATGTCATCAGCCTGCGCTCTGTAAGCCTTAAGCATCTCTTCGCACTGTTTGCTCGCTTTCTGCCACCTTGTTTCGTTTTGATACAGTGATACTGCATGCTCAACAAAGTTATCGACAGCATGATTATCCATAATGGGTGAACAGATTGCGCCCGGCCAATGGGTAGATATCGCCGTTACTTCTTTTTCGTTGTTGGTGTGTGTATCTAGCAAATCGCCTTTTGAGCTTTTATCTTCCGAGCTAGTACCTTCCGAGCTAATACCTTCCGAGCTTATACCTTCAGAGCCTAGCCAAGTAGTGATGCTTGGGGTGCGCGTGCGCATGGCATCAAGCAGTTTTCCTTTGATGCCTGCGCCAAATCGAATGGGAGCGATGAGGACGCGAGCGCTTGAAATAACTTCCTCTGCATTATCTGCCCAGCCTTTTACAATAAACCCTTGTGCAACGTTGTGTAGTTGAGAGGCTTTCTTAGGTAGATAGGCGCCGTAAATGTGTAATTGGGCGTCAGGAATTTTTTTGCGAATAGCTGGCCAAATATGCTGCTTTAACTGGAGCACAGCGTCCCAATTTGGCGCATGACGAAAATTACCAATGTGCACAAAGTGTTGACGCTGTGAGTAGTCTAATGTGCTTGTGGGGGCGTCCTCAACAAAAAGGGGATGCAATCGAAGTTGAGCACGTGGCACGTTGTAGTGGTTTTCCAGTAACTGTTTTTCATATTGTGAAATAACTAGCGTTAGGTCGCTACGCAAAATAGAGGCAATTTCCCGTTGCGCTAGCTCAGTGTTGAGCTGAGCATTAGATGCATCACCTGAGCTTTTTACCGCATCGTGGCGCGCCTGTCGAAGGCTGTGTAAGTCTTCCGTATTCAACACTCTTAATGCATGTGGGCATGCGTCTTTTACTCGCCAGGAAAATTGCTCTTCCGTCATGTAGCGGTCAAAGATAACCACGTCTGGGCTTATTTCACGAATACGCTCATCGAAACTGCTGCAGTTAAGGGCAATCGCCTCGCTTGTAACATCAAATTTTGCCAGATCAGCCTTGTGAATACTGTCGGCAGCAGCGGTAAGAAAGGTTACTTTATTGCCAGCGTCGCAATGTTGTCTTATCAACGAAAGCATGTTTTGCCCCGCAGCAGACGAATTCGGCTCAGGCCATACATAACCAATCACCACTATGTTAAGCATATTAAAATTTCTTCTCACAACGAAAGTGCGCGGACTATACCAAAACAATCAAGAGATGTTGAGAATTACAGGGTTCAACAAGGCGAATAAGCTAGTCACTGTTGCATCAAAGAGGGTGAACAAAAAGAGTAGGGGAAAAACGCTTCTTCGTATAAAAAAGTATTAATCAAAGAGGATCGGAAAGTATTTAAGCTCGTACAGCGCTATAATGAGCGCAATACGCTTTGCTAAGTCTGTGAAAGGCATTAACTTATTTAGCAGAGCGCTTTATCTTTTAGTCTATTTTTGCAATTTTAAGTTTCTGATATAAAAAGAAATCATACTTTTTGATGATGCGGCATCTGTTGACCAGCAAGATAAATACGCCTATACCTACAGTATTGACGGAGAATCGGACCTCTCTAACAACACAAACGCCACATTGGTTGCATTGGAGTGAGTGCACACATGAACATAGATGAATTAGTTTCGAAAGCCGAAGACTTATTCGTATTGCCAGATTCAGTATTACGCTTGAAAAGCTGTATGGATGATGAAGCGTCAAGCATAGATGACATCAGTGAAATTATCGCTTTCGACCCGTCCTTAGCCACACAGCTGTTGCGTGTAGCAAACTCTGCACTCTATCAATTCCCTAATAAGATAGACACGGTATCCAGAGCGGTCCAAGTGGTTGGTACACGCTCAACTTACGACCTCGCATTAGCCTATGGTGTGAGTCAGGCGTTTGGAAAAGTCGATGCCCAAATTATTGATTTAGATAAATTTTGGGAGCACAGCGTATCCTGCGGATTGCTAGCGAAATACTTTGCTGAAATTAAAGCAATCAAAGAGCCTGAGCGATTTTTTGTTGCAGGGTTACTGCACAATATCGGCGAGCTTGTTGTAGTGTCTACATTGCCAGAGGCTGCGAAACGCTGCCTGAATTACAGTGAACAAGTCACCCCCGCTGAACTTCAGTACGGCGTGTTAGGCTATACGTACAGCCAAGTGTCTGCGGGCCTTATAAAAAAATGGGGCATTCCAGATACTATTTCAGATCCAATAGCGAATATTCATAACGTACAAGGCGATCCGCAATCAGACTCAAACCGCATACTTCAACTTTCTTACGTGCTGTCACTGGATAATGTCAATCCTGAAATTTACCCTAGCTATCATAATTTAAAACCAGAGCTGCACGAGCAACTGACATTAAAAAGAGACGACTTGGAGGATGCCTTAGATATCACCAATCTTCAGTGTATTTCAGTAATATCGTTGTTTAACCCCAACGCATTTATGCTTTATTGAGTTTGTGAGAAACAACAATGGCCAGCATGGCACTGGCCACTAAAACCTTAGGTGCCAAATCTCAGGTGAGAAACATCAGGTGCTAAAAAAGCTTGGTGCCAAAAGACTAGTCGAACACCGCCACAGTCTGTCTGCTTATTGCGATAACCTCGTTATCTTTGTCCCAAATGGTTGCCTCTGTATGGCCATACCCATCTGCAGCTTGTCGTGTATGTGCCTTATACGCAAACCAATCGCTGGGTGATACTGGTTTATGCGGATGAATAAACTCTAAGTTCCAGCTTACGGTACTTGCTGGGGCAGGGAGCTTCATCATTTGCAGTAGCGTAGGAGGCCAAGCATCGATCATTGTAATGATATGAGCGTCAGTAATGTGCGCTGGTGGCTGCTTAAAGCGCATAAACCCGTGATAAATGCTGGTTTTCTTGCGAGTAAACGGAATACCGCCATCTTCTATCGCTAGGTCGAAATAGCGTAAAAACTTCGGCGTTATTTTAGGGATTTGAGGAATAAACTTCGCTTTGTTAGGCGTAGACATCTGATGCGTTTCGGTATTTTCAACCCGTATGCCTGATTCTCGGCCAATGCCAAAACACGCTTGAGAAAACACACAGCTTTTACCGTCTTGCATGGCGTGCGCTGTGTATTGAGACACGTTTTTTCCCATTCTCAACAAGGTAACTTCTATTGAAAAAGGCGTGTCGAGCATGAGAGGTCCAACAAAGTTGGTGGTGAATGAGCGTAATACCCTATCATCGGTAATCTGCTGCTTTACCGCGGTGTACAACATGCCTGCCGAAATACCACCGAATGCGGTTCTACCTTGTCCCCATGTTTTCGGAATAACAAGGTTTTCTACCTTCCAGGTATTTTCAGAAGTTTGGGTTAGGGAAGGGATATCTAACAGTTGATCTACTGTCATAACTGCCTATCTGGTCTGATGAGTCTTAGGCTAAATATCCTACCCTAAGCCGTATGGAACAAAAAGCCTCAGTTACAAATTTTCGTTATGTTTACAAATAAGTAACAATTAGTTGCCAAATAATTTACCTCATGCCTAGACTGTCCTATCTTCATTTAAAAGGACTGTTATGGCCCATACAAGCGTTGAAGGTTTACCCGCACAAGAAGCGGGTGTATCTCGAAGTTACCGCAACTACGTACTCTTTATTCTCACACTTGTCTATGCATTCAATTTTATTGACCGTCAGATAATAGGTATTCTCTCTCCCTTCATAAAAGCCGATTTGGGTCTTGATGATGCGCAATTAGGATGGCTTAAAGGGATCTATTTTGCTTTGCTGTACACCGTGATGGGAATTCCTATCGCGTGGCTTGCCGACCGATATAGCAGAGTCAATATCATTGCCATTTCACTCACTCTATGGAGCGGTTTTACAGCAGCTTCAGGGCTTGCCAGCAATTATGTTCAGTTGGCAATAGCGCGCATTGGGGTAGGTATTGGAGAAGCTGGCGGAAGCCCGCCTTCACACAGTATTATCTCCGACTTGTTTCCAAAGGAAAAACGAGCGGGCGCATTGTCTATTTACTCACTGGGGATACCGTTTGGCATAATGCTCGCGTTTTTTGCCTCGGCGTTTTTCTTACAAGGCGGCTCGGCCGATTGGCGAACGGTTATGTACAGCGTAGGCATACCAGGCGTTTTGCTTGCCTTGCTGCTTAAATTTACGGTTAAAGAGCCCACTCGCTCTGTTACCGCTCCCTCGCAAACAGAAAATGCTAATAAGCCAAGCGTTAAAAAGTCGTTGAAGCAGTTGCTCAAAATTCCTACGTGGTGGGGAATGGCTTTAGGCATTTCCTTTGGCTCTTTCGGTAACTACGCAATTTCGACCTGGATCATTGATTACTATGTGCGTGCCTTTGCTGGTTTAGACATTACCCAACTGTTGGTAGTCTTCGGCATCATTAACGGTACTGCATATGCACTAGGCGTGTGGTTAGGTGGCTACATCGCTGATAGATGGGGCAAACACAATAAAAAAGCGTATGCACTGTTGCCAGCTATTATGCTTATTGTAGGTTTGCCAGCGTTTTATGCATCCCTTCAAGTTCAAGACTTGTGGTTATCGGTAGGATTGATGGCGCTTCTGTTGTTCACCAGCGGTTCCTATTTAGGCCCAAGCTTTGCAATGGCGCAAACACTAGCACCTATTAACGTGCGAGCAATGTCTACCGCCTTGTTCTTCTTTGTGCTTAACATTATTGCCCTTGGTGGCGGACCAACGCTAACCGGTATCATCAGTCAATCCCTCGTACCATCACTAGGTGAAACAGAAGCATTAAGGCAAGCACTGCTTTATCTCGTTGTACCGTACGCATTGTCAATTGCCGTATTCTTGTGGACAAGCACAAAGATTGTGAAAGACTGGGAAATGGCAGAATCGAGAGGGTTATAGTACTATCTCGCCAACGATCGCAATACTGTATGATTAAGGGGCTATTAGCCCCTTTTATTTTGAAGTCTTTTTATCAGGTTCAGGAGTGACACGGTGTCATCAGCAGAGTTAAGTTTTCACTTCGCCCATGCCAATGGCTTTCCAGCGGGAAGCTACAATACCTTATTTTCAGAATTGCCAAATAATTTTAATCGTTTACATGTTGAGCGCTTTGGTCACGATCCAAAGCTTCCCGTAAATGGTAACTGGCGCAATCAAGTACAAGAACTTATTCGCCACATAAGGGCTGAAAATAAGGACGAGCGTGGAGTATTCGCGGTTGGTCACTCTTTTGGTGCGGTAATATCGTACATGGCCGCATGTGAGGCGCCGGAATTATTTAGAGGCCTAATATTATTAGACCCTCCCCTTGTGGTAGGGCCAATGAGCCACTTTTTTAGGTTGGCCAAGTACACGCCATTAATCAACAAATTAACCCCGGCAAAGTTAGCTCAAACAAGAAACACACAGTGGCCCGCTAATACCGATATGGTGGCTTACTTTCATAGCAAAGCCTTATTTAGAGATATGGACAAACGCTGTGTAAGAGATTACGTTAATGCTGTAACAGCAAATAAGCCGGACAGTATTTCATTAACGTTTAAAGCCGATGTGGAAGCGGCGCTGTTTCGAAACGTGCCCCATAACCTTGGAAAGTACAAAGGAAAGCTTAAGTGTCCAGCAGTGTTAGTTACCGGTACAAAAAGCAAGGTATGCAGACCAGAAATGTATTCTCGATTACTTCAGCATAACGCAATAACGCACACCGAGCTTGAAGGGGGGCATATGTTTCCGCTAGAGCATCCAGAGGCGGTAGCTGAATTTATTGCTACCACCTTACAACAATGGAATGCTTCGTAAACGAGGGTATAGTAAAATTGCTAGGCGCTTAGTAAGCGCCTACGTGTTGACCTAACATTTCTCGAGTAACAAGGACTACGCCTTTTTCTGATACTCGGAATCCTCTGGCACGGTCTTCGTCGTGGTCATAGCCAATGACAGTGCCTTCAGGGATAACGCAGCCTCTGTCTATGATTACCTTTCTTAATTTGCACCCGCGCATAATTTCAACGCCAGGCAGTATGACTGCATCTTCAATCAGTCCGTAGGAGTGCACGCGAACATTTGAAAAGCAGATTGAGTTTCGCAGGGTGGAACCAGAGATAATACAGCCGCCAGACACCACTGAGTTGATGGCTTCGCCTCGTCTATCTTCGTCTTCCCACACAAACTTAGCAGGTGGCAATTGTTCTTGATAAGTCCAGATAGGCCATTTTTTATCATAAAGGTTTAACTGAGGAACAGGTGATACCATTTCCATGTTAGCGTCCCAGAATGAGTCAAGCGTACCCACATCTCGCCAATACGCTTTCTCACCGTTATCGGCTTCAAAGGGAAACGCATGAACCAAGTGCTCTTCAATGATGGAAGGAATGATATCTTTACCAAAGTCTCGCTGTGAGCCTCTGTTCTTAGAATCTACACGCAGCTGTTCAAATAAAAACTCAGTATCAAAAACATAATTGCCCATTGATGCCAGGCAGCGAGTATCGTCATGAGGAAGCGGAGTAGGGTGTTCCGGTTTTTCTTCAAAGCCGTTTATACGGTACGACTCATCTACCGACATAACACCGAACGAGCCAGCAGCCTCCTCAATAGGTACAGACATGCACGACACGGTCATTTTAGCGCCAGACTCAACGTGTTTAGCCAGCATATCGCCGTAGTCCATGCGATAAATATGGTCACCAGATAAAATCATTACATATTTAGGAAGTTCATCCCTTATGATGTCAATATTTTGAAACACCGCGTCTGCAGTACCTTCATACCAATTATCTGAAAAGCGCTGAGAAGCTGGAAGAATTTCTACAGATTCACCTAACTCTCTTTTGAAATGACCCCAACCGCGAACAAGATGGCGAATAAGAGAGTGTGATTTGTATTGCGTTACAACGCCAACGCGCTTTATTCCTGAGTTAATACAATTTGATAGAGGAAAATCAATAATTCTGAATTTACCACCAAAATACAGTGCAGGTTTTGCTCTCCATTCTGTGAGCTCGTGTAACCTAGAGCCTTTACCACCAGCTAGAATCAACGCATAAGTATCACGAGTAAGGTTGCTTATGTAACGAGAACTCCGATCAGTCATTTCTTAACAACTCCTGTTTATAAATGGTGCCGACTTAACACGATGATAAATCTCTTTGACTAGGTAAAATCGCTATTAACACGGCTGAATGCGCTCTTTGATTATTAAATCCCTTGTCTCCACGCCTCGATAGATACGTGGACTTTCTTTGTCTCATATTACAGAACACCTGTAAAAATAATAGGTTGATTTCATCACTTTACATCACTTTTTCATTAACATTTATAACAATGATAGCGCTTTCTTTTGTTTCGTTAAGCATATAAGAAAAATGTGTTCGCCAAAAAGAGCATATTCAGAAAATAATACGTTAAGCACCCGCTGCCCGTGCCGCCCTAATCAAACGCGCCCGATTTAGGATCCACAGTGTGAACAGATGATTGGTTTACTAACAGAGACAAATTACTTTTTCATTAAAAAGGGTTTTTAGACAAATGCACAATGACATTTGTTAATTAAATGTTATATTTTGTTGTCGGTAATTAAAGAGGAGTAAAACATGGGTGTGTTAAAAAAGTTATTGTTTACTGTGAGCGGGCTAATTGTCCTTGTGATTGTCAGCAGTTTCTTTATGCCTCAACAATATACCGTGGAACGCAGTATCATCATTGATGCTGAAACGTCAGATGTATACCCATACGTAGTAAATTTAAAGCAATGGGAAAAATGGGGAGTGTGGTTCAAACGAGACCCCAATATGGAACTTTCCTATGCAGGACCGGATCGTGCTATCGGCATGCGACTTGAGTGGAAAAGCGATACCGAAGGCGATGGTGAAATGGAAATTGTTCAACTAGAGCACAATAGCAAGGTGGGTTACACGCTCTATTTCCCAGAAATGGATATGGGGTCGAGCGGTGTTGTAGAAATTGAAGCCACAGACAGTGGTAGCCGCGTGACTTGGCGCGATGAGGGCACGGTGGATAACAATCCGATTAATAAGCTGTTTGTTTTATTTATAGACGACATAATAGGCCCAGATTTCGCAATGGGTTTAGAGAATTTAAAAACCGTGGTGGAAAATAACGCCTAATGCATTTCTCCACAAAGCGCTTACCGAAAAGCTAGTAACGTAAGCGTTTATCTTGTTCGTTTAACATGATTTTTTATATAGTCTTTTACATAGCCTTTTAACATGATCCTTAAACATAAGACCTCGTAAAACTGTGCATATAATAAAAAACGAATCTACATCATGACCAACAAGAAGCACCTTTTAGTAACTGGGTTATCGTTTAATAAATTAGCAGACTTACTTATTTCTGCGAAAACCACGCTTCCCGCTTTACTCATTGTTCTTGGCGCGCCGGCTTGGATGGTCGGGTGGTTGGTGCCAATCCGTGAATCTGGTGCACTCTTACCTCAAGTGCTCATTAGCATGTATCTACGTAATAATGCTGCTCGGTATAAAGTGTGGCGTGTGGGTATTTGTATTCAAATTTCCTCAGTAGTGGGCATATTGTGCTCTGCAGTCTTACTTGATGGCTTTAATGCGGGACTGTGCATTCTAGGCTTTCTCATACTGCTGAGCTTAGGTCGTTCTGCATGTTCGTTAACCGTTAAAGACATTGAAGCAGATGTGGTACCCAAGGGAGAGCGGGGTAATCTTGTTGGATTGGCGTCTACTATTTCAGGCGTAATGACGCTGCTGGTTGCGGTTCCTCTACTCATCTTTGATGACACGTTTAAAGATAACGCTTTGCTGGGCGTACTGGTGTGCGCTGCGGTATCGTTCACTATTACGCTTTTATGCATGTTCAATTTGAAAACAAAGGTAGAAGACAACGGCGATGATAAAGGCAAAATGTTTTCTATCCGTTTCGATAAAACGGTTTATCAGTTTGTCTTTGTGCGAGGTCTCTTTGTTCATTCTGCGCTGGTAGCCCCATACTTCATGCTGGAAAATGGTGATAATGCGCAGAAATTATTACCTATTTATATTGCCGCGCAAGCATTAGCATCTATGTGCTCTTCGTTACTTTGGGGAAAAGTTGCAGATTACAGCGCAAAGCTAACGCTGCAAATAGCAGGTGTGCTTACCATAGCTGCTTGCGTAGGCTTACTAATCATAGAGTCTGACACACTTATCATTTCTGCTGTTTTGTTTTTCATTTTGTCTATTGCTCACTCTGGGGTAAGAACGGGACGAAAGACATACAGCCTTGATGTCAAAGAAGGGCAGGAGCGCACAGAACTGGTGGGGTTTTCAAATACGGCAATCGGCATAATCCTACTCACCTTCGGGGCGGTGTATGCCGCTATAGGCCCATTTTTGTCGTTCTCGGTGGTGTATATTATGACCGCCATGATGGTTGTGGCCACGATATTCACAGCGATACTGCCGAACGAAAAATAAAAGCGGTAAAAGGCTATTTTATTAAGCCAGGCCTGTTTCGACAACAAAAAAAGGGTGCCGATAAATTAGCACCCTAATATGTTTAAGGCGGCTGCCCCAGTGGTTTAAAGTTACTTTAAAAATAGGTTAAAACAGCCTTTGCCAAATGAGCCTAAGCTCAAAAACGCCTAGGCTAAAAGACACTAATTAGCTAGTCAAAAGCGCGTTGGCTACCTTAGAAGCTGGAGACTTATTGATCACCTTCGAAATAAAGTCTGTCGCTACAAGCAGCTTTTGCATGTCGATGTTTGTTTCTATGCCCATGCCGTTTAGCATATAAAGCACATCTTCAGTAGCCACATTACCGCTTGCACCTTTAGCGTAAGGGCAACCGCCTAAGCCTGCTACAGCAGAGTCAATGGACGCCACTCCGTATTGCAATGCCGCGTAAATATTCACAAGCGCCTGTCCATAGGTATCGTGAAAGTGAACGGCAACATCGTCGACGGACAACACAGTTAACACACTATCTAGTAAGCGCTGAGTCGCCACAGGTGTACCCGTGCCTATTGTATCGCCTAATGATATTTCATAGCAGCCCATGTCAAGCAGCTGCTTAGATACTTTTGAAACGGCATTAGGTGCTATTTCACCTTCATAAGGGCAACCCATAACACATGACACATACCCACGTACTCTCATATTATGAGCATGGGCTTTCTCAATAACGGGTTCAAATTTTTGCAAACTCTCGTCAATTGAGCAGTTTATATTTTTCTTAGAAAACGACTCAGAGGCGGCGCCAAATACCGCCACCTCTGTGACTCCAGCCTCTATGGCAGCATCTAACCCCTTAACGTTTGGGGTTAGGGCTGAATAGACTATAGCGTTGGCTTTGTTGATGCCCGTAAACACATTGCCAGAATCAGCCATTTGTGGCACCCATTTGGGCGAAACAAAACTTCCAGCCTCAATGCGCTTCAGGCCTGTTTCAGACAGTAAGTTGATAAACGCAATTTTGTCATCAACAGTAACGATGGACTTTTCATTTTGAAGACCATCTCTTGCCCCAACTTCAACAATACTGACGTGCTGTGGTATACCCATGGCGACTAAGCTCCCTGTGCGTCGGCACTTGTGAATTCGAGTAAGGCTGCGCCGCCGTCTACCAATTCACCTGGTTCAAAGTAAAAGCTGTCTACAACACCATCGCTAGGGGCTACAATGCTGTGTTCCATTTTCATGGCTTCCATAACGAGAATTGGCTCGCCTTTTTTCACCTTTTCACCGCATTTCACTAAGTGAGCCACTATGGTGCCGTTCATTGGGGCATCGAAGTTAGTGTTACCACTATTTTCATCATCATCGCCTTCAGATGGGGCAACAACAGTGAAGTTGATATGCGTATCTTGGTTGTATAAGCCAAAATCGCCATCGCTTACTGCGAAGGTGTATTTCGATTTAATACCTGCTACTTCAACGTTAAGCTGATGATCATTGATGGCGCCACTGACTTTCACCGTGGAGTTTGCCGTTGTAATTTCCCATGCCGCAGATGCATCGGCATTAAACACATGACACACCGTTACCGTGAACTCTTCTTCGCCAACTAATAGCGTAAGCTGCTCTTCGTGAGACGCGTTTGCCCGCCATGCACCGGCTGTAGACCAAGGGGAATAGCTTGCTCTGTCAGCAGCTAAGCCTTTTTCAAAACGGCGACGTAATACGGCCAATATCGCCATTACCGGTAACTTTGCCTGAATGTCGCGCTTAGCCTCAGCAAATAATGCGTCGTTGTGCTTTTCAACAAAGGTGGTGGTTAATTCTGCAGCCTTAAATGCGGTATTGCTTGCTACGCGCTTGAGAAAATCGATATTGGTTGTTACACCCGCAATATGATAATCGCCAAGGGCATGCAATAATCTTTTAAGCGCGATATCACGAGACTCGCCCCATACCACAAGCTTTGCAATCATTGGGTCGTAATAAACACTCACCTCGTCACCTTGCACAACACCCGTGTCTACCCGTATAAGTGAAGACTCTTCAGGTGGTTGCAACAAGTGCAAAACACCGGTGGAAGGTAAGAAGTTATTGGCTGGATCTTCAGCGTAAATACGGGCTTCAAATGCGTGCCCATTTAACGTTAATTCCTGCTGGGTTTTAGGCAGCGCATTGCCTTCTGCCACACTCAACTGCCACTGGACCAAATCTTCGCCAGTGATCATTTCCGTAACAGGGTGTTCTACCTGAAGGCGGGTGTTCATTTCCATGAAGTAGAATGAGCCGTCCTCATCTAATAAGAACTCGACGGTACCAGCACCTTCATAATTAATCGCTTTTGCCGCCAAGATAGCCGCTTCACCCATGCTTTCCCGAATGCTTTGGGTCATGTTTGGCGCAGGCGCTTCTTCAATAATTTTTTGGTGTCGACGCTGTACCGAGCAGTCTCGCTCAAATAAGTACACGCCGTTACCATGGCTATCACAGAATACTTGTATTTCCACGTGGCGAGGGCGAGTGAGGTACTTTTCTACAAGCATATGATCGTCGCCAAAGCTTGCCATAGACTCGCGTTTTGCCGCGTTAAGTGCCTGAGTGAATTCGCCTTCGTTCCACACCTGACGCATACCTTTACCGCCGCCACCTGCGGCCGCTTTTAGTAATACTGGGTAGCCCATGTCATCTGCCGCTTGTTTAAGCGTAGACTCTTGCTGATCATCACCGTGATAGCCTGGTACTAGCGGTACACCTGCTTCTTCCATAATCCGTTTGGCAGCAGATTTTGAGCCCATGGCCTCAATAGCAGACGCCGGCGGCCCCACAAAAATAATGTCATTAGACTTACAAAGATTGGCAAATTCGGCATTTTCAGATAAGAAACCATAGCCCGGATGAATCGCGTCAACGCCCAGTGCTTTTGCGTGCTCAATAATAAGGTCGCTGCGTAAATAGCTATCTTTAGAGGGGGATGGTCCAAGGTGAATGGCTTCGTCGGCCATGGCAACATGACGTGCGTTAACGTCGGCATCAGAGTAAACGGCGACGGTTTTTACACCTAAGTGTTTTGCCGTCTTCATTACTCGGCATGCTATTTCGCCGCGGTTTGCCACTAAGAGTTTATTTATCATTATTTTGCCTCCAACCAAGCTGCTTTGCGCTTTTCAAGAAACGCACTTAGGCCCTCTTGGCCTTCTTCAGAAGTTCTTACTTTGGCGATGAGTTTGCTGGTATCGTTTAACATGTCGCTGTCTATTGGCTTATGGGATACCCACTGAACCAGCGCCTTTGATTGTGATACGGCCTGCGGACCATTTTTCAATATGCTAGCGATGATATCGTTAACTGTGCTGTCTAAGTCTTCTTCATTGACCGCTTCGCTCAGTAAGCCCAAACGTCTGGCTCGTCTTGCAGAAAACACTTCAGCCGTTTGAAAATAGCGTCTGCATACGCGCGCACCCATTGCCTCAATAACATAAGGGCTGATAGTCGCGGGCACTAAACCAATTTTTACTTCGCTTAAGCAAAAGTTAGTCAGTTTACTGCCGATGGCGATATCACAGCAGGCGATAAGCCCTACCGCGCCGCCAAATGCAGCACCTTGGACTCTTGCAATGGTAGGCTTTGGCAGGGTGTAAAGCGTATGAAGCATTGAGGCAAGCCCCATGGCATCTTCACGATTTTGTGCCTCGGTGTAACTGGCCATCTTTTTCATCCAGTTGAGGTCGGCACCGGCACTAAAACTTTTGCCTTCAGCGCGTAAAACAACAGCGCGAACAGAGTCATCAAGGCCTGCTTTTTTAAAAAGCCTTTCTAGCTCGGCAATCATGTCGTCATTAAACGCATTGTGCTTTTCAGCACGGTTCAATGTAACGGTAGCGATATGTTTGTCATCTACGTGATACGTTACTGCGTCAGATACTATATTTTCTTTTTGGGGATTATTTCTTTGGGTGTTGTCCATTCGTGATGCTCCTACATTCTAAATATGCCGAATTGCGTTTCTTCAATTGGCTTATTAAGTGCTGCAGATAATGACAAACCCAATACTAAGCGAGTGTCTGCGGGGTCAATCACGCCATCGTCCCATAATCTCGCTGACGCGAAGTAGGGGTGTCCTTGCTCTTCGTATTTATCAACAACAGGTTGTTTGAATTGCTTTTCTTCTTCTTCGCTCCAGCTTTCGCCAGCACGCTCTTTTTGATCGCGCTTAACCTGGGCCAATACGCCAGCCGCTTGTTCACCGCCCATCACAGAAATTCGTGCATTGGGCCACATAAACATAAAGCGTGGGTCGTATGCTCTGCCGCACATGCCGTAGTTACCAGCACCAAAACTACCGCCAATGAGCACCGTTAGTTTAGGTACGTTAGCACAGGCTACAGCCGTTACCATTTTGGCACCGTGTTTCGCGATGCCGCCATGCTCGTACTGTTTACCCACCATAAAGCCGGTGATGTTTTGTAAGAATATAAGAGGAATTTTACGTTGAGCGCAAAGCTCAACAAAGTGCGCGCCCTTCATGGCGCTCTCACCAAATAGGATGCCGTTATTGGCAACAATGCCAACGGGGTTCCCGAAAAGGCGGGCGAAACCGCACACAAGTGTGGTGCCGTAAAGTGGCTTAAATTCATCAAAGTCAGAATCATCGACTATGCGAGCGATGATCTCTCTCACATCAAAAGTCTGTCTACTGTCTTTAGGCACAATGCCATAAATTTCTTTTGGATCGAATTTAGGTGGCTTAGGCTCTTTAACATCAAGCAGTTTTGGCTTTTCTCTGTTAAGACGGGACACAGCATTTCGAGCAAGCGATAAAGCGTGATGATCATTATTGGCTAATTGATCAGCAACGCCAGAAATACGGGTATGAACGTCTCCGCCACCCAGTTCTTCAGCACTAACCACTTCACCGGTGGCCGCTTTTACCAGCGGTGGACCACCCAGAAAGATAGTTGCCTGTTCTTTCACGATGATGCTTTCATCAGCCATGGCGGGAACGTAGGCACCACCCGCGGTGCACGACCCCATCACTACCGCAATTTGCGGAATATTTTTGGCCGACATATTCGCTTGATTGAAAAAGATTCGACCGAAGTGTTCTCTGTCAGGAAATACTTCATCTTGACGAGGTAAGTTTGCGCCACCTGAGTCTACAAGATAGATACAAGGAAGATTGTTCTGCTCGGCAATCGTTTGGGCTCGTAAATGCTTTTTAACAGTGAGCGGGTAATAGGTGCCGCCTTTTACTGTGGCGTCGTTGGCCACAATCATGCATTCAGTGCCGGCAACCATACCGATACCTGCCACTACACCTGCACACGGCACGTAGTCGTCGTAGACTTCCCATGCTGCAAGTTGGCCAATTTCAAGAAATGGGGTGTCTTTATCGAGAAGGGCGTTTATACGATCTCTTGGGAGAAGCTTTCCGCGTGAGATATGACGTTCGGCAGCTTTCTCTCCGCCGCCCTGTGCGATTTTCATTATTTTTTCGTGCAAGTCATCGACTTGCGCCTGCATGTGTTCGCGGTTTGCTGCGAACGTTTCAGATTTGGTATTTACACTTGAACGTAGAACGGGCATACCCCCTCCTGTGTATTAGCACTTGATAGCGGCGCTGTTAATTTATTATTCAAATTATCTTGAAGCTAAAAGGATAGTCGGTGTTGTTGTATTTCGTTTTATTATTAATCCGAAGCTTCAAACGTAAAATTAAGATGTGCAAACAGGCAAAGCTTCTGGCATAGGCTTGAATCTTAGGAAGCAAGTGCGAGAGACATCTATACCAGAAGTTCACTGAATATACATGTCTCGCAATTACAGTCTCTAGCGTCTGCGCGCTTTCCAATCGCTTCGTACACTCAGCTATCGCTGAGCGTTCAATGCGATTTAACTAAGCCTTTAACGACGCTCTGCCTTGTTTATTTCACAAACCTTATTTAGATTCGTTAAATAGCTCTCGACCTATCAGCATACGTCTAATTTCAGAGGTACCTGCGCCAATTTCATACAGCTTGGCATCGCGCAAAAGACGACCCGTAGGGTATTCGTTGATATAGCCGTTACCACCAAGTAATTGAATGGCGTCCAATGCTATTTTCGTTGCTAGCTCTGCAGAATAAAGAATGGCGCCCGCCGCATCTTTACGGGTGGTTTCACCGCGATCGCAAGACTGTGCTACCGCGTAAACATAGGCTCTTGATGCATTCATTTGCGTATACATGTCGGCAACTTTGCCCTGAACTAGCTGAAACTGTCCGATTGATTGACCAAACTGCTCTCGGTCGTGCACATAAGGAACTACAATATCCATACATGCTTGCATGATGCCAAGTGGTCCGCCAGATAGCACAAGTCTTTCGTAGTCTAAACCACTCATTAACACGCGAACGCCTTCGCCTAAGTTTCCTAAGATGTTTTCAGCTGGCACTTCACAGTCTTCAAACACAAGTTCACATGTATTTGATGAGCGCATGCCGAGTTTATCTAGCTTCTGTGCACGGCTGAAGCCTGGGAAGTCACGCTCAACGATAAACGCCGTTATGCCTCTTGGACCCGCTGCTGGGTCGGTCTTTGCGTAGATAACAAAGGTATGCGCATCTGGACCGTTAGTGATCCACATTTTGTTACCGTTTAAGATGTATTTGTCGCCTCGTTTCTCTGCGCGCAGCTTCATGCTTACCACGTCAGAACCGGCGTTTGGCTCACTCATCGCAAGGGCGCCGATATGCTCACCAGAAACGAGTTTTGGAAGGTACTTTTCTCGTTGGGCTTCGTTGCCGTTACGGTATATTTGGTTGATACACAAATTTGAGTGAGCGCCATAGCTTAGGCCAATGCCGCCAGAAGCACGGCTTACTTCTTCCATTGCTATGGTATGAGCTAAATAACCCATTCCTGATCCGCCATACTGCTCTGAAACCGTCACGCCGTTAAGGCCCATGTCGCCTAACTTCGTCCATAGCTGGTTAGGGAACTGGTTATCTTCGTCAGCCTGTGCAGCAAGTGGTGCAATTTCGTTTTGAGCAAACTGATAGACCTGATCTCGAAGCATATCGATCTCTTCGCCAAGTCCAAAATTCATCGTAGGGTAGGAGGTGTTCATGCAATTTTTCCTCGTTTAAGTTCTGCGAGTTCTTCTCTACATCTGGTTTCAACGTCGTCCAGCTCTGTCATCAACATTTGTATGTCTTCTAATTGTTGATTAAGCACTGCACGCTTTTGCTCGGACATTTCTAGCATCGCTTCTAACTGAACGGCCGAGTTTGGATTACTGTCGTACATGTCGAATAGTGTCTTGACTTCGGCAAGTGAAAAGCCAAGACGCTTGCCGCGCAATATTAGCTTTAGGCGAACCCGGTCTTTATTTAAATAAACGCGGTTTTGCCCAGTGCGAGTGGGAGATAAAAGCCCTTGCTCTTCGTAAAAACGAATGGAGCGGGGCGTAATATCGAACTCTCTCGCAAGCTCACCAATGGCGAAAGTAGTTTCATTGTCCGACTGACTCATTACATGTACCTTGTCGTATAGCATTTTCTTGCTGTCCAAAATTTAAACGTGGACTCATGTCCTTAACGTTGCGCGCATACTTTATTGCGCATAATTTACTGCCATTCTTTTGATTACGCTTCGGCTTTGCTTACTCTCTGTGTGAAGTAAGAATGTTGCGTTTGGTTGACAGTTCCTTGTTACAGGTTTACGTTAACGTTAATTACATTTTACGTAAAGGTAAAGTAACATTTTGCTAACGTCAATTTTTCATGATGACGGTCTTTGTTTAGCACAGTTCAAGGTGTTTACTTTTGTATACATGACGCAAAGTGATCACATTTAAGTAATTGAAATTATTATATATTGAGGGTTGGATTATGAGTGATAAAACAGTAGTGATTGTTGCCGCTAAACGTACGCCAATGGGCGGTTTTAACGGTAGCCTAGCGCCAGTGAGTGCAACAGATTTAGGTAATGTGGCGATTAAAGCCGCGTGTGAAAGCATGGATGTCTCTCAAATCGACGAAGTGGTAATGGGCTGTGTATTGCCAGCGGGTCTTGGTCAATCGCCTGCCCGTCAGGCGTCGCTAGGTGCAGGTTTACCGCTAAGTGCAGGTGTTACCACAATCAATAAAGTATGTGGTTCAGGGCTAAAGGCTGTCATGCTTGCCCATGACTTAATTAAAGCGGGTAGTGCAGACACCGTTGTAGCTGGCGGTATGGAAAGTATGAGTAACGCACCCTACATGCTGGACAAGGCCCGTTCTGGTTATCGAATGGGGCACGGTCAGGTGCTCGATCACATGATGCTGGATGGACTTGAAAACGCCTACGACGGAAAAGCAATGGGCTGCTTTGCCCAAGATACCGCCGACAGTGAAAACATTACTCGAGAAGAAATGGATGAGTTTGCGTTAAGTTCATTATCAAAAGCTCATGAAGCCATTAATAGCGGAACCTTTGGTGACGAAATTGCTAAGGTCACTATTGCTGGTCGCAAGGGCGATGTGGTTGTCGATACCGATGAAGGTCCGGGCTCAGCCCGTCCAGAAAAAATTCCATCGCTTCGACCTGCTTTCAAAAAAGACGGCACCGTTACAGCCGCAAACTCCAGCTCAATTTCAGACGGTGCAGCAGCACTAGTGGTAATGAGCGAAGAAAAAGCAAAAGAAATGGGGCTAACGCCGCTAGCCAAAGTGGTGGCCCACGCAACACATTCTATTGAACCAGAAAACTTTACCGTGGCCCCAGTAGGTGCAATGGAAAAGGTACTAAGCAAGGCGGGTTGGACAAAAGAAGAAGTAGACCTGTTTGAAATAAACGAAGCATTTGCCATGGTCACTATGCTTGCCATTAAAAAGTTAGGCCTCGATGAGAGTAAAGTAAACGTTAAGGGCGGAGCATGTGCTCTTGGTCATCCAATCGGCGCTTCAGGTGCACGTTTACTTGTTACTCTGCTTCACTCGCTCAAACAACGCGATAAAAAGCGTGGCATTGCCTCACTATGTATTGGCGGTGGAGAAGGTGTGGCGCTTGCGGTTGAGATGCTGTAGGTTAGATTACTACAACGTTTTTCATTGAGTAAAAAGTCATTGAGTGCAAGTTAAATGCACTTAACAGCGATTATGTAGCTAGGTAGATAAATAACTATGTACGTACATCAATAAATACACCTATAAATATAGAGGTAAGTACATAAATAGTTACATAATTTTAATAGCTTAAATGGCACCATTTGTGGTGCCATTTATGTTTAAATAATCAAAAAATACATAATAAGAACGTTATATGAAGTTTAAAGCTTATACTGGAAATTCAGTTTTCACTTTCACTGACGCTAACTTAAATATAAGTACAAACGTCACTGCAAGCATCAACGCTATCAAAAACGCACCCACAAAATTAGCGCTGTCATGAACTGTGCTGCTACGGATTGGCATGAGAAAGCCTTGCCTGCATTGATTAGGCTACCGAATAAATTACTTTTGCTAGTCGTTACCATTTTGATCTTGGCCGGGTGTTCATCACTGACCGCTGTGGATGAAAAACACAACGACACTAAGACGCCAGAGTCATTAACGTCCTTCGACCAAGTTCCCTACAGCTCACTTTTACTGCTACCTAAATCTGTGCCGACACGCATAATGTCTTACGGCAGCGATGCGCTTCAAACGGTGTCAGTATACGAAGCTCAAAGAGATAGCGATGGAGTAAGCGCATCTCATTCTGCCATTATTTTTATCCACGGAGGCTGCTGGCTCAATGCGTATGATGCCTCCCATGGCGCTGGCTTCTATTCAGCTTTGGCTAACACAGGCATCGATACTTACGCGGTGGAGTACAGAAGAACGGGCGATGAGGGAGGAGGTTGGCCCGGCAGTTTTAACGATATTCAAGACGCGATAAACACAATAACGCGCTCACTTTCCCAAACAAATGAAGAAAAAAATGTCTACATTGTAGGCCACTCGGCAGGAGGTCACTTGGCCCTGCTTGCTGCCGCTTCTGAGCTAAATATACCGAAGAGCGTAAATATTAAAGCCGTTATCGGCCTTGCAGCGATTACCAATGTAACCGAGTACGCCAAGGGTACAAATAGCTGTCAAACTGCTACACCTAAATTTATGGGTGGCAAGCCCGAAGGGCGTTTTGAAGCGTACAAGCAAGCAACCCCTAATTTAGCGCGTATTACGACTCCAGTTATATTAATGCAGGGCGATACAGATAGCATAGTGCCGGCTTTGCACAGCGTGAGTGAACATGCCGACACTATTTCTATTGTAAACGGTGGCCATTTTGACTGGCTACATCCTAAATCAGACTCCTACAAAGCACTTCTAAAGGTAGTGACAGCAAATGATTAATAAGGTTTTTTCCGCCAAGCAGTTAGACGATAAAGATCCCTTACACCACGTTGTCAGTCAATTTGCACTGCCTCCCGATACCATTTACTTAGACGGGAACTCGCTCGGGCCACTACCAAAAGTCGCTGAGGAGCGAGCTCGCGACGTGGTAACTAACCAGTGGGGTAAGGATTTAATAAAAAGCTGGAACTGTCACGATTGGATAAGACTCCCTCAAAAGGTAGGCGATAGAATTGGCGCGCTTATTGGGGCAGAGGCAGGACAAGTCGTTTCTTGTGACTCAATATCCATTAATCTGTTTAAAGTGCTAAGCGCGGCGCTCAATATGCAGCCTGATAGAAAGGTAATAGCCACTACCCGCGACAATTTCCCAACCGATATTTATATGGTACAAGGGTTGCTCACCTTGCTGGGGGACGACTACAGTATTCGTTATATCGACGAAAGTGAGATTGAGAGCCAGCTGTCTGACGACATAGCGGTACTTATGCTGACTCAGGTAAACTTTCGTTCGGGTTTTAAATTGAATATGGAAACGATAACTCGCCAAGCACAGAAGCTTGGTATTCTTACACTGTGGGACTTAGCGCACAGTGCAGGGGCGTTTCCAGTAGAATTAGACAAGTGTAATGTAGATTTTGCGGTAGGTTGTACCTACAAATACCTAAACGGTGGCCCTGGCGCGCCGGCGTTTGTGTATGTAGCGCATCGACATCAACAGCAATATAGACAGCCTTTGTCAGGGTGGATGGGTCATAAATATCCATTTGCATTTACGCCAGATTACGAAGCTGATGATTCAGTGAGTCAGAATCTATGCGGTACACCGGGTATCTTAAGTATGAGTGTGCTTGATGCCGCGTTGTCGGTGTTTGACGATATAAGCTTGAAAGCCATTGATGAAAAATCTAAAAAGCTTCAAGCGTTCTTCGCCGCGGAAGGAAAGCGCGCAGGCCTTTGCGACTATATGGATATTATCAGCCCTCCTATCGAAAACAGAGGAAGTCAGGTGGCTCTGTCGCACCCAGAAGCCTATGCAATATGCCAGGCGTGGATTGCTGAGGGGGTTATTGCAGATTTTCGGGCCCCCAATATTTTGCGAATAGGCTTTGCACCGCTTTATCTATCATTCGAAGATATTGAAGTCGCGGTGTCTAAACTGGCCGATATCATGCAGAAAAAGACATATGAAAAGGCCGAGTTTCAACGCAAACAGCACGTTACGTAACCATTTTGCTGCAAAATCACAGAAATTCGCAGAATAACGTTCTTGAAAACATTGCAAAATGGCGGTGAAGAATGAATACTTTCTCGCTGTTTTTGCAGGTAGTGTTAATGGTAAGGCTTTGAAATTATTTAGCTATGTCGGGTGGGCAGTTTTCTTTAGCGTAAATATGCTTATTTGCGCGGCATCCGCTCAAATTGAAAATGAGTTTGAGAGCGAAATACTCGACAATACTATTGAAAATGTGACCTACTGCGTCGATCCTAATTGGGCGCCCTACGAAGCCATCCGCAATAACCTTCATGTTGGTATATCTGCTGAATATCTCGAGATTATCGCCGACATCGGTAATCTCTCTTTTACATTAGTTCCCACTGAAAGCTGGCAGCAAAGCTTAGAGTTTGTACAACAAGGGCGTTGCCAAGTTATTCCAATGCTGAATACTTCAGACTATCGCCGGCAGTTTCTCGATTTTAGTCTCCCTTACTTTGAAGCCCCGAATGTGTTGATTGCAAAAGAGGGAACTCCGATGTTGCAAGGGTATGCAGGGGTAGGTAACCGAACGGTTGGTATCGTTGATGGCTATCGCCAGCTTGAATACATTTATCGTCATTACCCCAATGTACGTTTAGCAATGGTGCCGTCTGAGCGAGAAGGCCTTAATCTTCTTGGTGAAGATAAGTTCGACGTAATGGTTGGTTCACTGCTTAGCGTGAACATGCATATCAATAATCAAAACCTAAAAGACTTAAGCATAGTAGGGTATGCAGAGCCACACGACTCTCTAGCGTTTGGTGTAAACAAATCGTCGAGCCACCTAATACCAAAACTGAATTTCGCCATAGAGCGCATTCCTGAAGAAAAGAAAGTAGAAATCTATAAGCGCTGGAATAACGTTAAAATGCGCTATAGCCGCAGCTATTCTCAATTGATGCTTTGGGTAACTATCGTATTGCTTGTGTTGCTATGGTTAATTTACCGCAATCGATATGTGCGAAAATACCAACATATCGTGGCGCAAAAAGATGTAGAGATCGGAGCGCTTCAGGCAACGCTGTTAGAAAAGAACCGCACGCTCGCTTTCTTATCTGCCCACGACAAAACAACCGGGTTGTACAACCGAAACCATATGATACAGCGAGCCGAAGAGGAAATTTCTCGTTTCCAGCGCTTTCACACAACCGCAACGCTCATTCTTATCGATTTAGCGCAGCGGGACGTTAAAACGAGAGCTATCGACGATTTTGTGCGTGAGGATTTGTTGAGAAAAACAGCGGCAAGCTGTTTAAGCACAATACGAGAAGTGGATGTGGTGTCTCGTTTTAACGAACAGTTGTTTATTATTCTGTGCCCTCAAACGGAACTGGATGCGGCAACCACGCTTGCTCATCGGTTGTTAGAACGAATGAAGCAAGAAGACGCAATTTCATCGCTAATGAGTGTGTCTATGGGGTTAGCTGAACTGAAAGATGAAGAAGAGTTTTCCGACTGGTACGAGCGAACACTCAAAGCCTTAAACAAAACCAAGCGCGAAGGTGTAGACAGCATCTCTGTGGCCGAGTAACAGTTCAGGCTCATAAGTTGCGCTAAAGGGCTGGGCGTATGACTAACTCACAATCAAAAACAGGCCTACCACTTAAGGTCAACAAAACGTCTACACAATAGGGTCGTAGTGCCACTGATGTGCGTCGTAACGAATCTGGGAGCGATTGTACTCGCGCTCTGAACGCCAGTTTCTGTTGTTAAGTTTGGCAGTAACCCCAGGATAAAGTCGCTTATTCGCTATCAACTTAACGTCAGACTGATAGGATTCTTTGGCGCCTTTCACTTCAGAGGCTTTTCCTTCAATCCATTCAAGTAACGCAGTTTCGTTGTTAAATAGCTCAAGAGCATCAGTCATTTTTTGTTTGAGCTCTTTAGGCACTTTTTTGCTTTTCAATAAGTCGATCTTTTCTTTGTGCTTTGAGTTATTTTCGCGAATTTGCTTAAGGAGTTCATCTAGGCCGTCTTTTCGTTCCAATAATAAATTAAAGCCCGGGCTAAAATCTATTTTTAACGTACTGCCAGATACTGCGCCAAGAGTGCCTGCTTCAACACGACCTTGGCTGATGATGTCGCAGGCAAATAAATTTCCCATGGGGTTGTCTAACTGACCAACGATAACTGCGCCGCCACAGCGCAATCTGCTGTAGGCTAGCTGTCTGCCAACAGTAACATCGCCCTTGCACTGAATTTCAACACCTTGCCCATGCTGAACGTGAATGCTGCCGGCGGCGATTAACTTGCAATGGTATTCGCCATCGTTATCGTTAACCTTACCCATAGCGCCTTCAGTAATAATTATATCGCCGCCCGATTCAATGAGTGCAGATTCTACAAAACCATTGATGGTGACATCGCCAGACGCTTTAATTTGCATTTTTTCGGTAACATCACCGTTAACCAGTACAGCACCTTCATAATTAACATGCCCAGAGCCCACGTTTACGCCTGTGCAAATAAAGGTGTCGTCTATATTCATTATTTGGTCGCGGTATTTCGGCATGCCGGATATGCTTGATACAAGCAGATTTGAATCGCTGTCTGATACGACGGTACCGCTTCCCATTTTGAAATTAAGCCATTCGCCTGGCACGGATGGAAGCTTGTTGCCTTTGATGTCAAATCCAGTGCGGCCCTTTGTAGGTGCAGTTCGTTTGAGAACTGGTGTGTCTACTTTAACGCAAATTACCTCGCCCAAATTACGCATATCAACTCGCTCACCCATCTGGGTTTGCGGTTTTAAAATTCGTTCTAATGCGTTAGGAACGAGAGGGATAAATTTAGAATTTTTACCATTTCGTGGAGGAAGGCCCTTTGCTATGGTGTCTTCAAGGATTTCGCCGCTTGTGGCTTGTTTCGCTTGTATCAGCAACGTCTTGATGCGTTTAGTGCTAATGCCCTTAACAATCTTACTTTTCCTTGCAAGAGACATTATTGCGCCCATTGAGGGAAGTTTGCCGCCATAAGGTGCCGTTAATACTAAATTTGCCGACATATTGTCTTCGGGAATACGAAACTCTACTTCGGCATTTTTTCGCTCGCCAATACGCTCTCTTACTATCGTATTGTCGCCTGTTTTAAAATAATGGTTGGCAGTATCACACGCAGATTTTAGCGACTTCTCTGAAACGTACAGACCCGATGTTTCGCCGCGTTCAAGCTCAGCGCGAATGCTACTGATATCAATATCGGCATCAAATAAAGAAGGGTCGAGCTGAATATTTATATACGTTCTAGACTTATCGAAACTAATTGTAACGCCATTCATGACAACATAATCCTCTGAGCACACCGTGATGTGTTATCGGCCGCTCGTATTGTTACTTAATGGTACTTTCTATAACTATTGTCACTGTCTGACGTATCGTTAGTACAAAACGTACGTATTGCGACAACCGACCACTATTTCCTTATACCCAACAATTTATTCTGATACTGGCTTTGCGTCAAAGGCTTTCAGCGTATTGATACAACGCACGCAAAATTGCCTGCTTGTCTGGGTTATCACTATACTCGTGGGCAAGCTGTTCGAGTTTAACCAAATAGGTATCCAAGGTGATAGAACCACTAGACGAAGCATCGGTTAATCGGGCGTGGCGATGGCGCTGCCATCGTGTCATCTCATCAGCGGTAAGGGTATTTGGAAAGTTTCTAGCGCGATATCTGAAAAGTAGCGCCCGTAAACCCTGATGTTGGGTAGTGTCAGCAATGGCTATCAAGTTTTCCGGGCGAGACTCAATGACTTGCTCGCACCAGCGCCTGTCTTCCTCGCTTAAGAAACCACCACTATACAGCGCATGGTCTATATCCTGTTCACCATGCTCTTCCTCAATGTCATACAGTGCCACTAGCTTTTGGGCTATCTCGGGGTTTGCCGCAATTTTTCTGTAGTTATCTAGACAGCGGTCGCGATCAAGGCCTAAACGCTCTGCATTATCTTCAGACATGGCTTTCGCAGTGGTAATAAACGGAGAACGATTTGCATGAATAACCTTAATACCAGGGCGTTCTTGTTTACTAGCAAATTGCTCCGCTGGGGCATAAAGTTTTTGTTTTAACTCTTCGGGTGTATCGTTCAATAAGCTATCAACATCGTGAGATAAATCGATGGTAATGAATCCATTGCCGTTTTTGGGATGCTTGGCAATAGGCATTATCCATGTACAACAGCCTTGTGAAGCGGGTAGTTTGGAAGAAATGTGAAGCAATACCGATGGCTTTGAGAGGTCGATTTGCTGCATTACCGCCTGTTTACTGCGAAGAGAAAAGGCGTAGTCGAACAATCTTGGCTGCTTTTCTTTTATTAGCTTTGCAAGGGCAATGGTGGCGTACACATCACTTAATGCGTCGTGGGCGTTACCGTGCTCAAGACCATTGGCTTTGGTGAGTAGTTCTAGTTTAAAGCTTGGCGAGCCGTCATCCCGTTCAGGCCATACAATACCTTCAGGGCGAAGTGCATAACACGCCCGGGCCAGGTCGATGATGTCCCAGCGGCTATTACCGTTTCTCCATTCTCTAGAATACGGATCGTAAAAATTGCGATAGAACAAAAAGCGGGCAACTTCGTCATCAAAACGAATACTGTTATATCCAACGCTACATGTGTTGGGCGTGGACATTTCCTGATAAATTTTTGCAGCAAAATCAGCTTCATTAGAACCATCACGTAATGTTTGCTGCGGTGTAATTCCTGTTACTAAGCAAGCCTCAGGGTGGGGAAGATAGTCATTGGCTATGGCGCTCATTATATTAATGGGCTTTCCCACGATGTTTAGATTTTCATCTGTACGTACTGCCGCAAACTGGCAGGGTAAGTCCTTGTGGGTGTTGGTGCCAAAGGTTTCAAAGTCGTGCCATAAAAAAGTAGGTGTTTGCATAACCACCGAGATGTTCCCTTAAATTTGCGGTCCAGTTTACACTGGGATATCGCCAGCGCCAAATTTCTATCCTGCTACCTTTTTATCTTTTTACCTTTTATCAGTGGCACTATTGTGTTTGTAAAAAGCATCAAACGTCGATGAGAAACAACGTATTTATCCGTATTTTTATCGGTTGCACATCATTACTGTAAAAATTTTGTTAAATCAACTGGCTTGAGCTAATTTCTCGGTCTACGCTAAAAACAGTGAGGGAATGTCGCTTTCACAGTTTTTTTATAATAATGAAAATGTCGCATCGCTTATTCATTTTACGGTTTAACTGCTGATAGGCGCGTCGACTGGAGAACAAAGATGGAATCGTTGCAAGTCAGTGATTATATGAATACGCACCCAGTTAAATTGTATGCTGAGATGCCAGTTGCGCAAGCTGTAGAAGCACTATTATCCACCCAACAAAGCGGAGGTCCGGTGCTCGATATAAAAGGTAGAGTCATCGGGTTTTTATCCGAGCAAGATTGCATTGCTACAATGATTGCGTCTAGCTATTACCGAGAGCAGATATGTCGGGTGGGCGATATTATGAAAACACCGGTACTCTCCGTAAAGCCCTACATGTCAGTGATTGAGCTTGCAGAGCTATTTTTGAAACAAAAGCCGAAAGTGTACCCTGTTGTAGATGATGACGGAATCTTGTTGGGATGTATTAACAGAACGTCGGTGTTAAAAGCTATTGATGTGCAGTTAAATGATGGGTACCAATACGCAGTTTAATCAAATGCATTGGCTTTGTCTCTTTTTACCGATAGTTGCGAGGTTATCTAAAAGGGACAAGGTCAACACGCCAAGTAAGACTGCAATCTGTCTATTTCCCTCTTTTTCATTGCGCCCCCTTAAATGCATTGGGCGTGGTGAAAATTCAAAGCAGCGTATACATTACGCTTTGTATTTCTACCCTCATTTGGACGTGTCACTTTTTAATGCACAGAACACGTGCGTGATAAATTGAAAGCCCATTAGGTTTTTAATTTTCTTTTGCAATATAATCAAAACCTTTTATCCTCTCCACCTAATGAAATTTGACGAAACACAAACGAGTTCCTGTGCATCCAACTAATTCTGTCGCGCCAAATCCAATGGGGCTAACGCCCATTCTTCTTTTTGTTGTTCTTGTTGTTGTGACGGGTGTGACGACCAATGACATCACTTCAATGCCTATTTTAGTTGCGTTTTTTATCAGCGCTGGATACGGCCTTTGTCTTAACCCCGAGAACGAAAAAGTGAGCTTTTCTGAAAAAGTCCAAACTTTCTGTAAAGGCGGTGGTGATAAGAACATCATCTTGCTGGTGCTCATCTTCCTTTTGGCAGGTGCTTTTTATGCGGTCACCATTGATATTGGTGCCCGTGATGCAACAGTTAACATGGCGCTGCAGTTTGTCCCGTCGTCACTCATTTTGCCGGGCTTATTCCTAATTTGTTGCTTTATTTCTTTTGCAATGGGCACCTCGATGGGAACGATAACCGCGCTATCACCTATAGGCGCGGGCCTTGCTACTAATCTCGGGCTTCCTATTGAAATGGCACTGGGAATTGTTGTTGGCGGAGCTATGTTTGGCGATAACCTTTCGTTTGTGTCAGATACCACTATTGCTGCAACCAGAACCCAAGGAGTTCAGCTTAAAGATAAGTTTCGCGCGAATCTTATGGTTGCACTGCCAGCGTGCATCGTGACCATGATTTTGCTTTTATTTGTTGATGTGGATACATCGGGAATTGTGCAAGCAGAAAACTATGATTTTTGGCGAATTTTACCGTACCTGTGCATTATAGGTTTTGCACTTAGTGGATTTAACGTAATAAGCGTGCTTGCTGTTGGTATTGCCAGTGCATGTATAGTTGGCCTTGCTCAAAGCAGCTTCACGGTGCTGTCTATGATGCAAAGTATTCAAAAAGGCATGGGGTGGATGCAGGACTTAGCGATGATTGCTATAACCATTGGCGGCATCGTGGCGTTAATGCATGCCAATGGCGGTATTACGTGGCTTATTCAAAGACTTACAAAAAGAGTCACCACTAAAAAAGGCGCTGAGTTTAGTATTGCTGGTTTAGTTAGCTTTTTAGATATAACCACTGCCAATAATACCATTGCTATTGTAACCGCAGGGCCTATCGCTAAAGATTTGAATGAAAAATATGGCGTTGACCCTCGTCGAACGGCTTCATTACTTGATATCTTTTCATGTAGCTTTCAGGGATTAGTGCCCTATGGTGCTCAACTTCTTAGCGCGGCGGCGGTAGTCGGAATTTCCCCCTTAGCCATTACCCCTTATTGCTGGTACCCCATGTTGATTTTTGTCTTTGGGATAGCGGCGATTAGCTTGGGCTTTCCCCGATTTAGTACACCACAGGGCGATGAGTTAACCCAGACGCCCTAAATTTTCGTACTAGTTGCCACTATTTATTTTTAATGTTTTAAAGTCATTTTCCTTAGGATGTTACTTTGTCTTCACCCATTGCAATAAAACCGCTTTATCTACATCTCGACTCCTGCCTTACGGCAGACAAGTTTCGGTTAAAGCGACGTATTACTCAGCTTGCTCAAGCGCTCAAGGCTTCTGACACCAAAGCATCTGAAACCAAGGCCTCTTCTAAAGCCAATACTGTATCTGACAGTAAAGCCGCTCCTGAAACCAAGTCTGCATCTGACGGTAACGTCGTTCCAAAAGGCAATGAACGCAATGATGAAAAACTGCTGCAGCAATTTGAAAAATTAGAGAATGACATTGCACGCTCTGCTGAGAAAAAAGCCCAGCGGAAAGCCAATTTACCCGAGGTCGACTATCCACCGCTGCCCGTCAGCGATAAAAGAGGGGATATAAAAGAGGCCATTGCGAATAACCAAGTTGTTATCGTTGCAGGTGAAACGGGCTCAGGAAAGACCACACAGCTGCCAAAAATTTGTTTGGAGTTAGGCCGCGGTGTAGACGGAATGATTGCACACACGCAGCCAAGACGACTTGCCGCGCGAAGCGTAGCCACGCGTATCGCTGAGGAATTGAACACGCCTCTTGGGGAGAAAGTAGGGTTTAAAATTCGCTTCAGCGACCAAGTCAGCGAACGCAGCTATGTAAAGCTGATGACCGACGGCATGCTGCTAGCTGAAATGCAGCAAGACAGATTCTTAAATCAGTATGACACCATTATTATTGATGAAGCCCATGAGCGAAGCCTTAATATTGACTTTCTACTGGGGTATTTACGTCAGCTGCTAGATAAGCGCCCAGATCTAAAGCTTGTCATTACCTCTGCAACCATCGATCCTGAGCGCTTCTCTGAGCACTTTAATAATGCGCCCATTATCGAGGTAAGCGGCAGAACGTATCCTGTAGAGGTTCGCTATCGCTCCAATGAAGATGCTGACAACGAAGTGGAGCAAACTGATGCAATTATCCACGCTGTCGATGAGCTTATGGGCGAAGCGCCAGGGGATATATTGGTGTTTCTCAGCGGTGAGCGGGAAATACGTGACACTCAAGATGCCCTGAGTAAACAACATTACCGCAACACCGAAGTGGTTCCCCTTTATGCTCGCTTATCGGCTTCAGAGCAAAATCGAATATTTCAGTCTCACAGCGGTAGGCGCATTGTACTCGCTACCAATGTAGCGGAAACCTCTCTCACAGTGCCCGGCATTAAATATGTTATTGACCCTGGCTTTGCACGTATTTCTCGCTATAGCGCCCGCAGTAAAGTGCAGCGATTACCCATAGAGCCAATTTCCCAAGCATCGGCAAATCAACGGGCAGGGCGCTGCGGTCGTGTATCTGACGGTATCTGTATTAGGCTTTACAGTGAAGACGACTATTTGGGCCGCCCTGAGTTTACGGACCCAGAAATATTGCGAACCAACTTAGCGTCAGTCATTTTGCAAATGCTGGCCTTAGGTTTAGGTGATATTGCAGCTTTTCCCTTTGTACAGCCCCCAGATAATCGCAATATCAATGACGGCTTTAGGCTGCTAGAAGAAATTCAAGCAATTGCAAAACACAAAGACAAGACGCAGCTGACGAAAATGGGAAGAAGTATTGCGCGGCTCCCTATCGACCCTCGCTATGCGCGAATGGTTATTGAAGCAGACAGTACCAACGCGCTTAGCGAAGTTATGGTTATCGCCGCAGGCCTCTCTATACAAGACCCACGAGAGCGGCCTCAAGAAAAGCGTCAACAAGCAGATGAGAGTCACAGTGAGTTTGCAGATAAAGACTCAGATTTTATCAGCCTTCTTAACCTGTGGTTAGGTTTTAAAGAGCAGCAAAATAACCTTACCCAAAACCAGCTTAGGAAATGGTGTAAAACGCGGTTTATCAACTACCTGCGTATGAGAGAGTGGCAGGACATTGTCAGCCAATTGAAAAAATCTATTGCCGAATTAGGATTTGGGATCAGCAGTCAAGAAGCCGACTACCAGGCTATTCACCAAGCGATTGCCAGTGGTCTTCTATCTCATTTGGGCTTTAAGGATAAAGACCGAGAGTATTTAGGCTCTCGAAATACCAAGTTTATGATCTTTCCGGGCTCGGGTTTGTCGAAAGCACAGCCTAAATGGATAATGGCGGCAGAGCTAGTAGAAACATCAAAGCTGTTTGGCCGTATGGTTGCCAAAATCGAGCCGTCTTGGATAGAGCCCCTTGCCACGCACGTGACGCAAAGTAGCTATTCAGAGCCTCACTGGTCCAAAAAGAGAGGCGCTGTTATTGCCTTTGAAAAGGTAACACTTTTTGGGCTGCCAATTGTGATGAAGCGAGCGAAAGTGTACAGCCTTATTGACCCCGCTATTTGTCACGAGCTATTCATTCGCGAAGCGCTGGTGGCGGGCAATACGAAAATCAATTATCAATTCCTGCAGGAAAACCAAGCATTGCTTGAGCAGGCAGACGAATTTGAGCAAAAAACTCGACGCCGAGATTTGCTGGTCGACGATGAAGAGCTTGCACACTTTTATGCTCAGCGTGTTCCTGTTGAGGCAAATAACGACGCAGCCTTTAAAAAGTGGTTTAAGCAGCACGGTAGTAATGAAAACCTAACGTTTACGGAAGACGATGTTTATCGTCAGCAGCCTGGGCAGTCTGTTGCCAATGCGTTTCCTGATATTTGGCGACAAGGTAACGTCACGCTGCCCCTTCGTTATAACTTTGAACCGAACGCTGAAGACGATGGTGTCACTGTTCTTATTCCGCTGCCCGTACTTAACCAAGTTGATGATGTTGGTTTTGACTGGTTAGTACCGGGGCTAAGGCACGAGCTTATTGTGGGAATGATAAAAACCTTGCCCAAACGTTTGCGTAGAAACTTTGTTCCTGCGCCTAATTTTGCAGATGCTTGCCTTGCCGATATCAGTGAAACAGACAAAAACAATCGCCCTGTAGTGATGGTAAATGCAGTGGCTGATAAATTGCGCAAAATGACAGGTGTTGTGATTGAGCCAGAAGATTGGAACTTCGAGCAACTAGACAAACACTTAAAGATGCATTTTGCTGTGACCAACGATAACAATGAAAATATTGCGGTTGGTGATGATTTGCACGCCCTGAAACGGCAGTGTGCAGGACAAGTGCAAAAGACGTTCGAGAAAGCGGCTACCCCTGATTTAGAACGAAACGATATTGAGCAGTGGGATTTTGAAAGCATTCCTGAAACCTTTGTGCAAAAGGTGGGGGGCTTTGAAGTACAGGCATTCCCAGCGCTGGTAAGACGGGGGGACAAAGTAGATATTGCCCTTGTTGATGAAGCCGATAAGGCCGGACTTGAACATCGACAAGGCGTGAATGTTTTAATTAAAAACGCCATGCCTTCTCCACTGAATTACTTACAAAACAAGCTGCCGAATAAAGCAAAGCTGGGGCTTTACTTTAACCCCTTTGGTCATGTTAAAGCGCTCATTGATGACTGTATTTTTGCGGGTATCGATGCCTTAGTATCTGACTTTTGCAAAGCGCATAATACTGATATTAGAAAAAAGACAGACTTTGAAGCCTGTGTTGATAAAGTCAGGGCTGACATTAATGACAGAGTGCTCGATATTGCTAAGCAAGTAGAGCAGGGGCTTACGCTTGCCCATCAATGTCAAAAGCAAATGAAGGGCAATGTGCCACTGACAATGATTAACGCATTAGGCGATTGCAAGGCTCACTTAGCGTCGTTGGTCTATCCTGGGTTTGCCTCGCAAATTGGTGAGGGAAGGTTAGAGGATTGGAACAGATATATAAAAGGTCTCTCACGTAGGTTGGAAAAACTGCCCATCGATCCTAACAAAGACCGAATGCATCAACTGACCATTGAAAAGAGTATCAAAGAATGGGAAAAGGCTCGCAGTAAATACCCGAAGGGAAAGGTACCAGAGGCCCTTGATGACGCGCGGTGGATGATTGAAGAATTAAGAGTATCTTTGTTTGCACAACAGCTTGGTACCGCTTACCCCATATCGGCAAAACGTATTACCTTGTTCTTAGACGATTTTTAATTCTTGCTATTAGACACTGTATGTACACATAATTGTACGTAATTTAATCACTTAGTTTGACAAGTGTTTATCCTCAATCTATAACAGAAAGAGGGTAGTAAGCGTGAGCTAAAAATCAGAGGAAGTAGGCATGCTAGGATACGACGACAAGCGTAATTTTTTCAGGATGATGGTCAACTCGCCGTGTCAATTACAGGTTACCGACGATGAGTCTAGCCGTACGATGCAGGCAATGTGTAGGGATATAAGCGCAACGGGCATGTCTTTAGAAGTTGATGAACCAGCCATTGAGGTGGGAACGCAGATTAGTGTTGCCATTGAGTCCTCTAGCTCCCAAATACCATCACTAGCAGCCCTTGCTAATGTGGTGCGATGTGAACCGGAAACCGATGCAAGTTGCATTATCGGTGTTGAAATTACTCAAATGAAATAGCACGACTTAGGTTTCACGACTTAGGTTTCACAAATTAGTTAGCGCAAATAAAGCACCGCACAGCAAAAGGCGTATAGGCGTAGCTTGCCCGTACTACTGCAACACAACAGTTGCGCGCTATTATTTGAATTTTAAAAACGGCGTAGGTCACTTTGGGACCTACGCCGTTTTTTTGTGTCTTGATTAAAAAAAGCGATTACCTTGTTATAGAAAAAGTGTTAGTAATCTTACTTGCAATTGATAATAATTCTCATTACGATACTAGTCATTACGGTATCAGTCATTAAGATATTAGCCATCACGAATTAAGTGAAACTAAGAATTAGAGGAGCCAATTGTGAAAAAGACAATAACATTTGCCATTATGCACTTTGCGGTAGCATTTACTGTTGCCTATTTACTAACGGGTAGTATGATTGTGGGTGGTCTGGTGGCACTCGTTGAGCCAGCAGTGAATACGGTGGCTTTTTACTTTCACGAAATGGTGTGGAAAAAGCTAGAGGAAAAACCTGAGAGTGACAGTGGTTTGTCTCAGGTGGCACTTTAAGGTAAAACACGGCGGCAAACATAACGTGAGGTAAAACATAACCTTATGTTATGCCAACACTCGCCTCACACAACTGCTTGCCCACACAACGTTATGGCGTTTGACAAGCTTTCGCGACGCAGTTGCAAACGCTTGTCAAGTTCGGCGACTAACGTGTTATACGTTAGTCGTCAGTGACTTCACAAACCAGACCTTTCAAATAGTAACCTTCAGGGTAGCTGCCAATGATAGGGTGGTCAGAGGCTTGATTAAGCCTAGCAATAATTTTTATGGTACGACCTGCATCAAGGGCGGCATCGGCAACAATTTTTTGAAATAGATCTGCAGGCATCAGGCCAGAGCAACTAAACGTCAGTAGAAATCCCCCTGATCTCACCGCATGAATGCCGTACATATTTATGTCTTTGTAGCCGCGGGCTGCGCGATTGAGGGTGGCCTTGTTATCGACAAATTTTGGTGGGTCGAGAATAACCATATCAAACTGCTTTCCTTCACTTTGATACTCTCGTAATGCTTTAAAAACGTCTTTATTGATGTATTGCGCTTTATCTTCGTCAAGTTCGTTAATAGCAACGTGGTGTTTTGCTAAGTCTAGAGCGGGTTGAGACACATCGACGTTGGTAACTGATTTTGCACCACCTTTTAGCGCGTAACATGAAAAGGTGCCGGTATAACTAAAGCAGTTTAATACGTCGGCGTCTTTTGCATAATAGCCGGCGGCAGCGCGACTGTCTCTTTGGTCGAGGTAGAACCCTGTTTTGTGGCCAGTTTCAATATCAACGACAATCTTGAGGCCGTTTTCTAAAACGGTAACTTGGCTAGGTGGTGTGCCGTGCAATACGCCCATCACTGGCTCTAGCCCTTCTTTTTTGCGCACATCTACATCGCTGCGCTCATAGATATGCACATCGGGAAGTAGTTTAGTAATTGCCCACACTATTTTGCTTCTGTGTTTTTCTCCACCAGCACTGAGCAGTTGAACCACGGCCACGTTGTCGTATAAGTCGATAGTAATGCCAGGCAGGCCATCACTCTCTGACGCTATCCATCTAAATGCGTTAGTTGTTGCGGAATTGAACAAACGTTTACGAAGGGCTAAAGCAGTTTCTAATTTGCGCATAAAAAAGCCGTTGTCGATGCTTTCATCTTTTTTAAATGTCCACATACGAATTCGAATTTTTGATTCTGGAGAATAAGCCCCGCGTCCTAACCATTCACCTTCAGAGTCGAAAACATCCACCGTATCGCCAAGCTTTGCTCGGCCTTTTACTTCAGCTACCGCGCTTTCAAAAATCCACGGGTGGCGCCGACGCAACGATTTATCTCGATTAGGCTGAAGGATGACTTGTGCTGACATGAAGGCTCTCTTACTCAATAAAGTAGATATAAAAAGGTTTAAAGTGGATAAAATTACGTGGAAATCCACGTGGATGCTCCCGCGAATAACTTCGCAGCGGCCACGCACGCAATAATAATATTATACCGAAATTTTGCTTACCTTGTGTCGGTATCTGTTGTGAAAAACAAATTGAGATGACAAAGTCAGCAGGTCAAGCGCTAACTAAACTTTAACCTTGGCAGTCCCGTAAACAAGTCACATCCGCAAATGCGGTTATCGACAGGAGAGCAAAATGTATTACATAGACTTTGAAAAAGGATGTTCGCCCTCAAAACTCGTTGTTAAAGAAAGAGAGTCCTATGAGCTGCCCGATGGAATGGTAAAAGTGGCGGTGAACGCTTTTGGCGTTAATCGCGCTGATACATTACAACGTCAGGGACACTATCCGGCTCCACAGGGAGAAAGCCCAATACTCGGATTAGAAGTTGCAGGTACCGTAACGGAAGTGGCATCAGGCATCACCAATGTAAAAGAGGGTGATCGCGTGTTTGGGCTCGTCGCCGGTGGTGGATACGCAACAGAAGCTATCGTTAACCCTTCCCATTTAATGACTATTCCACAAGGCATGCCTTTTGTTGAGGCAGCGGGGCTTGCCGAGGTCTTTTTAACCGCTTTTCAATGTTTGCGAACCATAGCTCATGTGAAGCCCGCTCAGCATGCCCTTATCCATGGAGGCGCGAGCGGAGTGGGTCTGGCCGCTACACAGCTATGTCGTTATTGGGGAGTACACAGTGCAGTGACGGCGTCAGCTCAGGAAAAGTTGAATTTGTGCCAAGAGAATGGGGCAGAGCTACTGATAAACTATAAAACACACTCATTTGCCGATGAAATTAAACGGGAATGGCCTGAAGGCATTGATATGGTGCTTGATATGGTTGGGGGAGACTATCTCAATAAAAATCTCAGCGTGATAAAACAAGATGGTATTATCGTTAACCTTGCCATGTTAGCCGGGCGCTACGCTGATAATTTAGATATGGCACTATTACTCGGTAAACGCGCCACTATCACGGGAACAACCCTTCGCAATCGCAGCGATGCGTACAAAGCAAATCTTATTAGTGACTTTGCCACAGTTTGTTTGCCAGCGTTTGAAACCGGTGAGCTGGTGGTGAATCTAGACACCCATTACAACATTAAAGACATAAGCAAGCCCCATGCTCGTTTAGAAAGTAATGATACAAAGGGCAAGATAGTGGTGTCTTGGTAAATTGAACCTAAAGCAATCTATTTGGCAACGAAACCATCGTCTGGTTTCGTTGGCTTAGATTCAGCCGCAGTTCTTGCTAATACGTCGCATCGTTCATTTTCTGGGTGACCTGAATGCCCCTTCACCCAATGCCAGTTAACGGAATGCTTTTTCACAGCTTCGTCTAGTCGCTTCCATAAATCTGCATTTTTCACAGGCTTTTTATCTGATGTTTTCCAGCCGTTTTTGCGCCAGTTATGGATCCACTGATTAATCCCATTTTTAACATATTGGCTATCGGTGGTGAGTTCTACTTTACAGGTTTCTGTTAAAGAATTGAGCGCTTCAATGGGAGCCAGGAGCTCCATTCTATTGTTGGTGGTGTGCGCAAAGCCATCGCTTAATTCTTTCCTATGACCTTTATAGATAAGTACGGCGCCATACCCTCCCGGTCCTGGATTACCTAGACAGGAGCCATCGGTAAAAATATCTATGGTTTTCTGTGTCATGTCTTCTTTTCCCATATGTTTTTCACCGCACGCTTTGTAACTGCAGCTTTTTAATCACGCACTCGCTCATCGCGGCATTGCTAAACGCAGCATTTGGCAAGAAGTGTCCTTTTTATGTTAAGCGCCTATCAGCTTTAGTTCAGCTTTTGTCAGCTCTTATATAATGCTCTGATACATTTATTTTAACTATTTCCCTTAGTCTGTAGCGAAGGCCTTGATATACTATCAAAAAATAGAAACACATTAATAGCAGAGGATGTATGCGCCAAATTGTTTTAGATACTGAGACGACGGGTATTGACCCAAAAGAAGGCCATAGAATCATTGAAATTGGCTGTGTTGAAGTAGTAAACCGTCGTTTAACTGGTAATCACTTCCACGCTTACATCAACCCCGGTCGTCACATAGAGCAAGAAGCGATAGAGGTACATGGTATTACCAATGAATTTCTCGCAGATAAACCGGTGTTTTCATCTGTGGCAAATGATTTCGTGAATTTTATCAAAGGTTCACAGTTGGTAATTCACAACGCGCCCTTTGACGTTGGATTCATGGATCATGAATTCAAAATGGAAGCGCGAACCAAAGGTGTGGTTACCAGTAAAATCTGCGATGTACTGGATACGCTCACTCTTGCCAGAAAAATGCACCCTGGGCAGAAAAATAATCTTGATGCCTTGTGTAAGCGCTACGGTATAGACAACAGTCATCGAACGCTGCACGGTGCATTGCTCGATGCCGAAATTCTTGCCGATGTTTATTTATTGATGACAGGTGGGCAGACCAAATTGAAATTGGCGTCTAGCGGCACCAGTGATGCCGATGCTACAGCACTTCGTCGTATTGAGCGTTCGGCAAATAAATTAAAGGTTATCAAGGCCAGCGCCGATGAATTAGAACAGCATGAAGCGCGACTGAATATTGTCCAGGAAGCGGGTGGTAACTGTATATGGCGACCAGAGTGATCAAAACGAGCCAGCTGTAGATAACCGACATAACGAAATGCAGGAGCATAGCAACGTGAGAGTGTGGATTTATTGCGTAATTGTCCTTTTGGGCACGTGGTGTACAAACGCGTCTTCACAATCGTTGCGGGAGCAGCAAGATCTTGCACTACAAACTGCTGATGGCGCGGTAACGTCAGAGGACGACGCAAAGCAGTCGGTAGACACCTCTGTTATCTCTGAGCTTGGAGATGATTACACCAATTCCATAGAATTGCTGAAGAATCGTTTTCGTGTGGACTACAACGTTGAAGAGATCACCATGGTGTTCTTTCGCAAATACGGTTCTGCACCTGTTGTATTAGTTCGTCCCGATGGCTCTAAGTTATTTCAAGGCAGGGTAGACGAAAAAAAAGTTGAGTGGTTCGATTCCGATTCCTTCGACATGATCACGATTAAAAATCCTGTCCCCGGCCCGTGGCAAGCAGTAGGGCAAGTGCTACCAGAAAGCCGAATAATGGTTGTTTCTGATATAGAGCTAACCGCCGACCCACTTCCAAACATCCTTTTTTCTGGCGAGATTTTAAAGTCTACGGCCTATCTCACAAATGGTGGAGAAGAAATAAAAAACAACGAATTTCGAAACGTTGTGGATGTGGAAATAGAATTTATAAGCACCAATAATGCAAACTACAACAACTTTGGCGCAGTAGACGAGTTAGTTGCAACGTTTGAAGACGATGGCCTGGGTATGGATGAGCGGCCTGGAGACGGTATTTTCACCGGCCAGTTCAATTTAAAAATAGCGTCGGGAGAGTGGAAGCCTGTTTTTTCTGTCGCAACGCCAATGATGACTCGCGAGCAAGAGGGCTCACCAATCGTACTGCATGAAAATCCGGTAGACATTTCGGTGGTAATGAATGAAAACGATTCCGGCTACCATAACCTGCTTATTGATGTAGACCGAGAGCTCGTGCAAATCGACTCCTTGTTGGTAGATGGAAAGGTGCGCTTTCCCAATGGGGATACTCAAAACTTTTCCCTTACCGAAGGTGGACCAGACGCAAGGGAATACCAGATTGTTGCTTATGAAAAAGGCGTATTTCGCGTAAAACTTACGGCTTATGGCACCACTACTGATGGCCGAGACTTTATTCTTGATGTACCAGAATACACATTCTTAGGTCAGGGCCCTGCAGAGCCTGAAGTAGAAGACCCTCTCGTGTACGGCGAAGACCCTATCGTAGATGGAAGCGCCCCATTGGTTACCAGCAACACTGAAACGCCGCTTAATACCGCAGAACAGTCGTCTGAGGGCGATATGGATTCTGCCACACTGACGCTTCTGATCATTGCTATTAACGGTTCAATCATTCTCATTGGCCTTATTGTCGCTGTTATTATTATCTTAAAACGGAAAAAGGGAAGTAGTGGAAAGGCTGTACCTTCAAAAGTTAAGCCATCAAAAGCAGAGCTTAAGAAAAAAGCCAAAGATAATGCTGCTGATGAGTCTAATTTGACCCTAGATGACAGCCCCAAAGGGATAAAGAAATTGTTTGCGATGTTTAAAAAGAAAAAACAGGATGAAAGCTAGGCCTGTAGGTCTTAGTCTTGGCGTAAAATTATCCATCTTGGATTTTATTTCGACATTGTGTTTATTTAACAGGCAAACAAACTGCAGATGACAATTTTATTAATAAAAAGCATTGACTCCACATTGGGGAATACGTATTATCTGCGCCGCAGTGAGGGCACAGGGTTACAGCAACCTTTTTAACTCACTGATAACATTGAGATTGTGGAGCGGTAGTTCAGTTGGTTAGAATACCGGCCTGTCACGCCGGGGGTCGCGGGTTCGAGTCCCGTCCGCTCCGCCATCAATGCAAGGCTTCAATCACACCCCTATACTTCAGAGATGACCTCGCTATTTTGGGCCTAACACTGGTCTGTTATTTACGACCAAAGTGCAAATGCTATTTTTTCAGAATTAGTCTATTCTTTTCATACTTAAAATACTGAAACCCATGTGAAAGTATGAGCCATAAGCCCCTTAATGAGCATATTACTGCAGATAAAGCGAAAGCGGTTCTCGTGTCGCTTGTTAGCGCAATCATTGTCACTCTTCTCCTATTTTTAATTATGCTTTCATTTGTCAAAGAGCAAGAGGAGAGACGAGCGCTAGAAATCCTCAATAATGTGGGTGTAGTATTCCAAGATGCTTCTGCAACGTTGGATAGGGTGAATGAATTAACGTTCACCCAGTGTAGCAACGAGCATTTATTTGCGATGAGAAAAATCTTATTTCGTTCTCGCTTTGTGAAAGAAATAGGTTTTTACGAAGATGATGCGCTTGGATGCAGTACTTATCTTGGCATTCTTGATGTGCCATTCACCGATGCTGCACCTGACTTTGTAACGATTCAAGACGACATTTTCTGGGTAAATACCCCTCTCGCCTTGTTCGACGAAAAAGCGGTGGGTACTGTCGTGAAAAGGGGGCGTTATAACGCTGTTCTGGATATGGGTAATGTTATCGGCTTCACTCGTTTTCTTGATTGGCAGTTGTTTTATAACGGCGATAAGTTTTACCACATGGCTGGCAATAAAACGCTGCTTAAAAACTCAGTGTCAGAGAGCGAGTTATCAAGCGATTCATTTTTTTCTCTTCATTTTATCAAATGCCATGATGTTTATTATCTTACCTGTCTGAAAGTGGACCCGGACATGAATCGCCTGTTCGATCTACACGTTGGTAAATTGCTTCTTCTCTTTCTAGTCACACTTATGACAGCTGCATTTTCTCATGTACTTACATTTAATTATCTTCGGCATAAACACTCTCTTGAATCGCGAATAAAAAAAGGGCTAGCAAAATCGAGTTTTTACTGTGTGTACCAGCCTTTTGTGGACCTTGAATCTGGTGAGGTCATTGGGTGTGAGGTGTTAAGTCGCTTCGAGGATGAATTAGGCGCTATTTATCCTGATGAGTTTATTCCACAAATTAAAGCATTAGGAATTACCCGAGAGTTCACACAAGACATGATCAAGAAATCTATGCTCGAACTTACTAACTGTGAGGGTATTCCAAAAGATTTTAAGGTTTCATTTAACTTATTTCCCATGGATTTTAACCAAGACTACTGCCTCGATCTAGATTTTGCTCTTACTCTTAATACGAAAAATTTTAAGCTAGTGCTGGAAATTACTGAAGATGAGCAAATTTCAACGCACAGTGCCATCAAGCATATTAAATCACTGAAGAGTAAAGGGTTCCTGTTTGCTATTGATGATTTTGGTGTAGGCTACTCAAATCTTAGTCAGTTGAAGACGATGAACTGCGATTTCTTAAAAATTGATAGAAGCTTTGTTATGGAAATGGAAGAGAACAGTATTCGTTCATCCCTTATTCCTCACATTGTTGGTATTGCCAACGGCCTTGAGATTAAGTTAATTGCTGAAGGCGTAGAAAACAGTGAACAGGCCAGTGAACTGCGCAACCTGTCCGTTGGTTTCGGTCAGGGTTGGCTATATGGGAAACCACAATCAGTAGAAAGTCTTGCAGAAAGCGTACAACAGAGCGCTTAAATAACGGCTGATTAACGAGAAAAAGTATAAGCAGTCAAAATAACATGCCCCTGTTATTTTCTATTTGGTGTTGGTAGTGTTTAACGCTACCATTCGCACACGGATAAATAGAGAAGAAAAAAACCGCATGCAGGACGTGCTTTGTTGCCACCACATTCATAAAAGTTATCACGACGGCAGTAATGAAACTCCCGTTCTTCAAGACATATCACTTTCAATTAAAGCCGGTGAGCATGTTGCCATTTTAGGTAGTTCAGGCTCAGGCAAAAGTACCTTGCTTCACTTGCTTGGTGGGCTCGATAAGCCAAGCAGTGGGGAAGTACAATTTAAAGGCAAAACCTTATCCTCCCTAAATGCGAATACTCTTGCTGCGTTACGCAACGAAGAGATGGGGTTTATTTACCAGTTTCATCACTTACTTGGTGAATTTTCAGCACTAGAAAATGTTGCTATGCCTCTGAGAATAAGAGGGCTTTCAGCAAAGGCAGCTCAAGATAAAGCCAAAGCTATGCTTGAGGAAGTTGGGTTATCACATCGCATCTCGCATCTACCTGCGGCCCTTTCTGGTGGTGAACGTCAGCGTGTTGCAATTGCGCGAGCGCTTGTGACCGAGCCTTCTGTTGTACTGGCCGATGAGCCCACCGGTAATTTAGACGATAGCACGGGTGAGCAAATCTATAAGCTGCTAACCTCGTTAAGTGAGAAAAAGCACACTGCATTTGTGGTGGTAACCCACGATCTAGCGTTAGCAAACAGAATGGATAGAGTGCTGCGCATAAAAGATGGAAAGCTGGTTCAGTCTGGTGCTGTTAGGATGCAGTCATAATGTTCGCATTAGAACTTGCAAGGCAGTTTCGTAAAACGCGCTCCCAACAGCGCTTCATTTCCTTTATTTCCATGTCGTCAACGGTAGGCATAGCTCTTGGTTGTTTCGTACTTATATTGCTATTAAGCGTTATGAACGGATTTGAAAAAGAACTCACTAATAGAATACTCAGTGTTATTCCCCACGGAGAGCTATACAGCGTTGATAAGAGAGGCATCGACAACCTCGACGCCCAGCGCTATCGTTTGGAGCAAGACGAGAGAATAGCGCGCGTCACGCCCTATACAAAGCTAACAGGAATGTTGCAGTACAAGGGTGAGTTAAAAGCGATAGAGCTCACCGGCATTATTGCCGCAGACAATCAGCAGTATTTTGAAGATAGGGTGTCACAGCCTCAGTGGTTATCTTTTCAAGCCAACGATAAAGGGGTGTTAATTGGTCAAGGTATTGCCGAAAAGCTTGGCGTGCAGCCAGGCGATGCCGTGCAGGTATTAGTTCCTGTAGCAACGAATGACCTAACTTTTAAAGCGCCTAAGACAATTACCCTGACGGTGAGTGGGTTTTTATCTATAGGTGGAGAGTTGGACAACCTAGTAGGGCTAATGCACCTTGATATGGCATCGAATGCAGCGGAAATAACGTCAAAGGCTCAGGGCATGCAATTCACGTTTTACAATGCGTACTCTGCCAATGAGATTATGCGAGAGATAGGCTATAGCTATCCACAAGCCGTGTATATGTCCGATTGGACTCGTACTCAGGGTCACCTGTATAACGATATTCAACTGGTAAGGGCAGTGGTTTACATCGCCCTTGTGCTTGTGATTGGTGTTGCCTGCTTTAATATCGTGTCGTCCTTGGTGATGGCAGTAAGAGAAAAACAAGCCGCCATTGCAATTTTAAAGACAATGGGCGCTACAGATTCGCTGATACGGACCATTTTTATCTTACAAGGGATCATTAATGGGGTGGTGGGTATCACAACAGGTGTCTTATTGGCGTTGTTAGTCGCACCTAACTTGTCCGCAATCGTGCTGTTTGTAGAGAACGCTTTAGGTATTGAGGTACTCTCAGGAGATATCTACTTTATCGACTTTTTACCGTCTGAGCTACACTGGGGAGACGTTGGCATAACAGTAGCTTTGGCCTTAACGTTATGCGTGTTGGCAACGCTGTACCCAGCCCAAAAGGCGGTAAAAATATCACCGTCTTCAGCGCTTCATTAGTTGCTCAAACTCGAATATGACCGCCAGTATCATTGCACAAGCGTTATTAGTTGCCAGCATTATGACTACGTGGCGATGAGGACATAATGTTGACCGTATTGAAGCAGGGTGACCGTATTGAAGCGAATGGGGTTTGATGTGAAAGCCCAATAAAAAAAGGTAGCGTATAAGCTACCTTTTTTATGTATCGGATAAAGAAAAGATAAACGTTTTAGCTATTCTTGCCATGACGTTTATTATCTTACCTTGCCATTACTTGTTTCGGTCGAAGTGCTCAAAGTCTACGTCTTCTTGTTTTTCACCCGCGTTAGGGTCGTTAAATATATCCTCATCTAACGCGCCTTCGCTTTTAGCAACAACACAGGACACCATGCAGTCGCCAGTAATGTTAACGGCAGTACGGGTCATATCAAGCAGTCTGTCTACACCGATAATAAGGGCAATTCCCTCAACCGGTAAGTTAACTTGCTGAAGCACCATGGCAAGCATAATGAGCCCAACACCTGGCACACCTGCAGTACCGATTGACGCCAGTGTGGCGGTTAACACAACCATCATGTAGTCGCCTAAGCTTAAATCGACAGCGTAAACTTGAGCGATAAATACCGTGGCAACACCCTGCATAATAGCGGTGCCGTCCATATTAATGGTTGCGCCTAAAGGCAAGGTAAATGAAGACACCGAGTTACCCACCCCAAGCTTGTTCTTTGCTGTTTCCATAGTCACAGGCAGCGTTGCACTACTGCTTGATGTACTAAAGGCGAACAGGGCGGCATCGCGCATTTTCTTAAGTAATATCAGTGGGTTTAGTCCAGCAAGTACCTTGAGCAGTACCGAGTAGGTCACCAAACCGTGAAGGATAAGCACACCAAATACCAAGAAAAAGTACTTGGCAAGGCTGAGAATGGTATCGCCGCCAATGGTTGAGAACAGTTTTGCCATCAACACATACACACCATAGGGTGCTAGGTTCATAATAATAGTCACCAAGCGCATTATTACGGTGTTGATATCTTCAAAAATCGCGGTAAGTCGTTTACCAGCATTCCCCGTCATTGCCATTGCTATACCAAATAGCACTGCAAAAACAATTATTTGCAGCATATTCCCTTGTGCCATAGAATTGATAGGATTACTGGGGAACATGTTGACGATAACGTCTGACAGGCTTGGCGCTTCTTTTGCCTGGAACGTGGTTTCAGTCGTTAAATTTAGCCCGTCGCCTGGTGCAACAATTAGCGCTATACTCATAGCCAGTGTTATCGCTATGGCGGTTGTGACAACATAAAGTCCGACAGACTTTGCGCCTAACCGACCTAACTTACTGGGGTCTGACAGTGTGCTTGTTCCACATATTAGTGAAACGAATACCAATGGCACCACCAGCATTTTTAAGCTGGCAATGAATATTTGGCCTAAAGTTGAAAATATACCTTCTACAAGAATGTTATACGTAGAGAGTTCTAAACCGAATATCGAAAATGTGAAATCTCCGCTATCATCAAACAATAATTGGAGTAACACGCCTGTCAAGATACCGGTTGCCATGCCGATAAAGATGCGAGCGGTTAAACTATACTTGTGTGCAGATTGAGACATGAAAGTTCCCTGTGCATTATTATATTTTTTTAGTCTCACGTAGTGTGCCAGATTCATTTGATTTTTAAACATAAAAAACGACGCAATTGCCATTAATAGAGGTTCAGGAACGAATTATGCGGACATTAGCGAAGACGCTAAGCTTATTTAGCGCAATATTTATGCTAACAGCATGTGGGGGAGGCGGTTCCGTCTCTAGAGACGACACGGACAATGGTGCTGGAAATGGCAACGGTGGGACGACTACACCGACCTACACGGTGTCCCTTGCCCTTGAAAATGCCAATGGTGAAGGCGATAACAATTTATCAGAGAACAACAGCCTCACCGTGGTAGCCACAGTCACCGACCAAGACGGTAACGCACTGTCTGATAGCTTAGTGACTTTTGCGCTGGACAATGCCGCGCTGGCAACCTTTGCAAATGATACAGGCACCGCTCGCACCAATGACAGCGGGGTAGCGCGTATAGGCCTAAATGCCAGCACCGCGTCGGGCGACGGTCAAATCACCGCCAGTTTAAATACTGGGGAGACGGGAACGACGACATTTTCGGCAACAGCCGCAACAACCGGCTCAACAGATTCGTCGGTAACGCTGACATTGCAAAACAGTGATGGCGAAGAAGACAATGAGCTTTCTACTAATAACGCACTTACCGCAGTTGCAACGGTGACTGACGCAGATGGGAATCCACAAGACGACGTATTGCTTACGTTCTCACTAAGCAACAGTGACCTAGCAGAGTTTTCAAATGACACGGCAACTGCGCTAACAGATGAGAACGGTATTGCATCTATTGGCATGACGGTAAGCGATTTATCTGGCGATGGTGAAGTAACCGTTACCCTACCAACGGGCGAGTCAGGTTCTACAACCTTTAGTTCTCAAGGTCGCACTAGTGTCAGTGAAGAGCCTGCCTCCCTAGAGCTTTTTGCAGACAGTATTCAACTAGCATCAAGCGGTAGCGATGAAGTTGAGTTAATCGCATTGGTGAAAAACGAGCAAAGCGTGCTGATGGAAGGCGTTGAAGTGAGCTTTTCAGCGCCGAGCGCAGATGGCGTTGAATTACAGCTTATTCAAACTACTACAGCGGCAGACGGTACCGCCCGTGCACTATTATCTACTCGAAACAATGCCGCTAATCGCATTGTCACGGTTTCGGCACAAGCAGGTTCCCTTAGCCCAGAAGACGTTTCTATCGAAATTGATGGGACGGAAGTAACGGTAAACGGTGCATCATCAGTTATTTTAAATGATACGGTAAATTACACCATTCGCGTTCAAGACTCTGACGGCACATCAATACTGAATCAATCTGTTCAGCTTGAAGCCAGCGGCGGTACACTTGGCACCTCCGAGGTGAATACCGGTTCAACGGGCCAGGCAACGGTATCCTATACCGCGTCTGAGTCAGGGGAAAATACAATTACGGCGACCGCATTGAATGCCAGTGCTACGTTTACTGTGCAAGTACAGCAAGATGAATTTAACTTCGTCAATCTTCCTACTGAAGAAGTGTCTGTAGGCCAGCAGCAGTCTATTACGGTGCAGTGGCGTCAGAACAACTCACCAGTCGTTGGCGAAGATATTACGTTTAGTGCTTCACGCGGCGTGATAAACGGTGCATCAACGGTGGCAACCGATGCAAACGGTGAGGCTACAATTAGCATAAGCTCAACCAATGCCGGCATATCATCTATCACAGCAACGGCGACAGACGGGAATGGCGATGTGCTTGTTTCTGCGCTCACGCAAATTGAGTTTGTTGCTACCACGCCACACACGCTAATTGCTGATGCGTCACCGGATTTATTGGGTCCAGACGGTCAAACCAGCACTATAAGCGCTGTTGTGAGAGACGTAGATGGCAATTTGGTGAAAAACAGTGTGATTAATTTCTCAGTGTCAGACGTTTCAACCGGTTTTGTTTCACCTTCACAAGCAACAACAGACAGTAAAGGCATTGCTACTACTGTATTTACGTCAGGGTCAGTGTCTACGCCTGACGCAGTGGTTATTACAGCATTCGTTGCTGATGATCCGGCAATAGAAGATGATGTTGTTTTAACCGTTGGTAACCGTGCTTTTGATATCTCGATCGGAACTGGGAACGAGTTGGAAGAGCCTACTTCAACAACCTACTTAAAACGCTTCAGCGTATTTGTGTCAGACTCTGTGGGTCAGCCTGTTAGCGGCGTAGAGCTAACTGCATCTGTTACCCCTGTTAAATTTGTGGATGGCGGCGAGTATCGTACCGGCTTTTGGTTTTACAACGATGATGAATCCATTTGGCAGGCTATCGTTAATCAAAACTGTGAAACAGAAGATGTGAATGACAACGGTATTTTAGACACTACGCCTCGCCTTGAAGATACCAATGGCGACGACATGTTAACACCAGGCTCTGTTGGCACAATCACATTTGCGGTGGACTCGGTGACTGATGAGAATGGCTATGCGGAGCTAGAGTATCGTTATCCCGCAAGCTATGCGGTTTGGTACGATGCAGTGATTTCCGTGTTCGGTCAATCCACAGGTAGTGAAGCTAAAGCATCGATGCATTACACATTGAGCATTTCTGCTGATGATGTAACTGATGAAGGTTCATCCCCGCCGGCTAATCCGTTTGGCGTAACAGACCAATGTACTGAGGTGACTCCGTAATGCCATTAGATTAGTAACAGGACTAGTTAAAAATAAAAAGCCGGCTTCATTGCCGGCTTTTTGATATGCAGTGAAAGCTATTTACGCTAAAGCGCGCCAAGCAGGCTATTACCCCTGCTGAAACGGATAAACCGAGCCTATTTGAAGCAGCTGTGTAAGTTCATCAAGGGCAGTGCGCGACTCAATAAGTAACTGCGGATCTCTCAAGTCATCTTCACTTAATTCATCGCGATAATGCTTATCTATCCACGCATTTAGGCGAGCAAATTGGGTGTCGTTTATCAGCGTAGACTGATTAACACCGTTCAACTCTTCTTCACTCATTGCTACGCGCAAGCGTAAACACGCCGGACCGCCACCATTTCGCATGCTTTGTTTAACATCAAAATAATTAACCGACTTTATGGGCGTACCCAGAGTGACAAGGTTGTCTAAGTAGGCTTTAACAGAATCGTTCTCAGCACAGTCCGTAGGTGCAATAATCGTCATTTCACCATTTGGCAGGGTAATGATTTGCGTATTAAACAAATAGGTCTTCACTGCGTCTTGCACTGACACTTGTGCTGTAGGCACTTCAATGAAGTGCAGTGGCTTTTCACCAAACTTACGCTGTAATTCGGTAAACCCTTTCTCTTTTTCATGAAACGCTTGTTCATGGAAAAAGAGCACGTTTTGGTTACCTACCGCGATAACATCGTTGTGAAATACACCTTGATCGATAACGTCAGGGTTTTGCTGCATATACACAACAGCTTCGTCACGCAAGCCATGTAAACGCGCTACCGCTTGGCACGCTTCAAGTGTTTGTCTAGCTGGGTATTTTGTTGGTGCAGGCTTTGAGGGGTCAAAGGCATGTCTACCGTAGACAAATAACTCAACACCTGCTTCGTTATAATCGCTGCACAAACGGGTATGGTTTGCTGCACCCTCATCGCCAAAATGCTCATTGTCAGGCAGATGTTGGTGATGGGCAAAGTAGGTATCGTTTGCAAACGTACCGCGCAAAATATTGCCTGTGACTTGAGGTTCTAATGACCTGTGAAACTTGTTTGTTAAGTTTGCAGGGGTAAAATGCACTCGCCCATCCGCTGTATCGGCGCTAGGAGACACAGTGGCGGCGTTTGCAGTCCACATGCTACTAGCAGAGCAACATGCTAAAAATATCTCGCGAGATTGCTTTGCAGCGCTTTCTAGCACCCGTGCATCTGTGCCGGTAAAGCCTAATCGACGCAGCGCGTTAATGTCAGGTCGTTCTTGCGGAGCCAACACGCCTTGCATCATTCCCATGTCCGACAGCGCTTTCGCTTTAGCCAATCCCTGTTTAGCAGCCTGCTTTGGACTACTCACTGCATTGGCATTGTTGAGAGAAGCAACGTTACCGAATGATAAACCGGCATAGTTGTGGGTTGGGCCAACAAGGCCATCAAAATTCACTTCAAATTGCTTCATACTTTCCCTCTATTTGGTGTTTGGGCATTTGAACGCTACGCTGTATAGTTCTAGGCATTTAGCAAGGCGTTCAACAATCGCGCTTTTTTTACCACCAATGCGCATCTAACCTTTCACAGCGCGCAGTGGTGCTAGTGGAATGGCTGGCATTATACGGCTTTTAAAGGCTTTGCCAATCGCGCTGCTTATTTCTTGTACAGTTTTTGTGTGAGATTGAAGCAAGTAGAAGAATAAGTATGAAGAAGATCTTGTTTTCCATTCACTTTGTAGATATATGTTAAAAAAGAGCGGGCACCCTATATATAGTGCAAGGTTGCATCAATTTTCGGTATTTGACGTAAGAAGTCATTTAAAATCAATAGGTTTAGTTCAATTATATGGCAAAATCACTGGTCATAGTCGAGTCACCAGCCAAAGCGAAAACGATAAATAAATATCTTGGTAAAGATTTTATCGTAAAAAGTTCGGTTGGCCATGTTCGGGATCTTCCAACGAAGGCTTTAGGTAACGTAGAGCCTAAAATACCGGCTAAAGAACTCAAAACATACAGCGACGAAGCACGTCAGGAATACCTTCGCCGCCATGAATATTTAAAACTTGTAGACAGAATGGGCGTCGACCCTGAAAAGAATTGGCATGCTCATTATCAAGTGCTGCAAGGTAAAGAAAAAGTTGTTAATGAATTAAAAAAATTGGCTAAAGATGCCGACACCATCTATCTCGCAACGGATTTGGACCGAGAAGGAGAGGCCATTGCTTGGCATCTACAAGAATTACTCGGCAGCAAAGGCAAAACCTACCAGCGTGTGGTGTTTAACGAAATCACAAAAAATGCTATTCAGGATGCGTTCTCTGCGCCTGGTGAACTTAATATCTCTCGCGTTAATGCGCAGCAAGCACGACGGTTTCTCGATAGAGTCGTTGGTTTCATGGTATCGCCACTACTTTGGAAAAAAGTAGCCCGAGGATTGTCTGCAGGCCGCGTTCAGTCTGTTGCAGTGCGTTTGGTGGTAGAGCGTGAGCGAGAGATTAAAGCGTTTGTTCCCGAAGAGTTTTGGGATATTCACGCAGACCTTACCAGCAAGGAACAAGCCGCGCTAAAAATGCTTGTAGCCAAGTATCAGGGCAGTGCATTTAAGCCAAAAAATAAAGACGATGCAGATAAGGCATTAGCCGATTTAAAAGGTGCAGATTACACCGTTGAAAGTCGAGAGTCTAAGCCTACGTCAAGCCGTCCCTCTGCGCCATTTATTACATCAACCCTTCAGCAGGCGGCGAGCACTCGTTTAGGCTTTGGCGTTAAGAAAACCATGATGATGGCTCAGCGTCTTTATGAGGCTGGGTACATCACGTATATGCGTACTGACTCAACCAACTTAAGTCAAGAAGCGGTTGAAAGTGCAAGGGCGTATATTACCGATAATTTCGGTGATAAATATTTACCCGATTCTGCCATACGCTACGGCAGTAAAGAGGGTGCACAAGAAGCTCACGAAGCTATTCGTCCTTCAAACGTGACCATAAGTGCGGCAAGCTTAGGCGATATGGAGCGTGATGCTCAGCGTCTTTACGAGCTAATTTGGCGTCAATTCCTAGCCTGTCAAATGACGCCTGCTAAATACGATGCAACAACGATTAAAGTGGTTGCGGCGGATTATGAACTCACCGCAAAAGGCCGAGTGCTTAAATTTGACGGTTGGACACGTGTTCAACCTCAGTTGCGCAAAAAAGGTGACGATGAATTATTGCTACCTGACGTGCAAAAGGGCGATTCACTTACGCTAAACGAGTTAGATCCAAAGCAGCATTTCACTAAGCCTGTAGCTCGCTTTAACGAAGCTTCCTTGGTAAAAGAGCTTGAAAAACGTGGCATTGGCCGTCCTTCGACTTACGCCAGTATTATCTCGACTATTCAAGATCGCGGTTATGTAAGACTAGATAATAAGCGCTTCTACGCTGAAAAAATGGGCGAGATAGTGAACGATCGATTGATGGAAAACTTCGACGATTTGATGAGCTTCGACTTTACCGCGAATATGGAGCAGCACTTAGATGATATTGCCGAAGGGAATAAAAATTGGAAGGACGTACTTAACGACTTTTACAGTGACTTCTACGGTAAATTGTTAAACGCTGAAAAAGACCCAGAAGACGGCGGTATGCGCCTAAACCAGGCTATTCCTGCCGGCATAGAGTGTGAGAAGTGCGGCCGTGAAATGAACGTTAGAACTGCCTCCACAGGGGTCTTTTTAGGATGCTCAGGCTACAATCTGCCACCTAAAGAACGCTGTACCAACACCATGAACCTAACATCGGGTGATGAGGTGGTTAAGGTTGATGACGAGGAAGAGTTAGAAACCGAAGCACTGCGCTCTAAAAAGCGTTGTGCTAAATGCGGCACAGCGATGGATAGCTATCTTGTGGATGAGACAAGAAAGCTTCACGTGTGTGGCAACACGCCTACCTGTGACGGCACGGTTGTTGAAACCGGCACCTTTAAAATAAAAGGCTACGACGGCCCTATCATTGAATGCGATAAATGCAGCAGTGATATGGAGCTGAAAAACGGTCGATTTGGCAAATACTTTGGTTGTACTAACGAAGAATGCAAAAACACCCGTAAGTTGCTTCGAAATGGTGAAGCAGCTCCACCTAAAGAAGATCCGGTGGATTTACCGGAACTTCCGTGCGAAAAAACCGACGCACACTTTATGCTACGTGACGGTGCTTCAGGTATCTTCTTGGCAGCCCACAACTTCCCTAAATCAAGAGAAACTCGTGCGCCTAAAGTTCACGAACTTGCTCGCTTCAGAGACCGTATATCGCCTAAGTTCTATTATCTTGCCGATGCGCCAGCTAAAGATTCAGACGGAAACGAGACTATTGTTCGTTACAGCCGTAAGACTAAGCAGCAGTACGTAATGAGTGAGAATGCAGAGGGCAAAGCTACCGGATGGTCGGCGTGGTATGAGAGCGGCAAATGGCAAGAGCAGACCCCGAAAAAGCCAGCGGCAAAGAAGCCAGCGGCAAAATCTAAAGCCAAAAAGAAGTAACTTAATAGGTAATTGAACGAAATATGGCCTCTTTACAAGACCAACTTTTAAAAGCGGGATTAGCGGATAAAGGCACGGCTAAAAAAGCCCGTGCTGAAAAGCGTAAAAAGCAGAAACAGAAGAAGCCAGTAGTGGATGAAGCCACTCTGGCTGCTCAAAAAGCAGCAGAAGAGAAAAAGGAACGTTCTCGAGAGCTGAACCAGCTTCAGCAAAACGAACGAGAGAAACGCTCGATTGTCGCTCAGGTGAAGCAGCTTATTGAAACCAATAAGCAAGCGCGTAAAGGCGATATGGTGCTCAATTTCACCCACGATAATGTTGTGAAACGTATGTACGTGAACGCAGACATTCATCGTCAGGTAACTAAAGGTCGTTTAACCGTCGTGTTACTTGATGATGCGTACGAGCTAGTGCCTACGCCTGTGGCAGATAAAATAGCCCAGCGCGACGATAGCTTTATTGTTTACCGAGCTGATTTAGATAAAAGCGGCACCGACGGTAAAGATGAAGCAGAAGACGATTGGTATGCAGACTACGACATTCCTGATGATTTAACGTGGTAAATGGTTTGGTGATTACTTGGCAACTGTGTTCGTTCAATGAATTAACGACTAATCAACTCTTCGACTTGTTAAAGTTGAGAGTTGATGTGTTTGTGGTTGAGCAAACCTGTCCGTACCCTGAACTTGACGAAAAAGACAGGCACCCTGACACTCGGCACCTTATGGGGTTTGTTGATGGTGTCTTAGTTGCTTGTGCGAGGCTGCTGTCTAAGGGTGTTAGCTTTCCGTCAGTCAGTATTGGGCGAATTGCAACGCATAAAGACTTTCGTGGTAAAGGGGCAGGTAAAACGTTAGTGAGTAAAGCGATAGCAGAGTGTGAAATGCTGTGGCCTAATGAAGCTATTGAGATAGGCGCACAAGAGTATCTTTTGTCTTTCTATGAAAGCTTTGGTTTTGTTTCTTCATCGCCCATGTATTTGGAAGATGATATCCCTCATGTGGATATGAAAAGAGCGTAAATCGCATCCGCTAGAACAATGCTTTCAATCCCCCAGTGCTTTCAACCCCTCAATGCATCAAGCTTTTTGAGTCTATTCAGTCATTTCAACTGCCACATAAGCTTAAAGGCTAGTGTCGGCATTCCCTTGGGGCAATGCCAAAGGCCTGTTTGAACAAGCGGCTGAAGTGACTGGCACTGTTGAACCCTAAACCAAAACATACTCTACTAATAGGCTCACCTTTTAATAGAAGTGCGCGTGCTTTTTCCAATCTTAACTGCCTTTGAAACAGCGCAGGTGAGGTGCCAAAAACCAGCCTGAATTGCTGATAGAATTTACTTCGGCTCATACACGCTATTTTGCACAACTCATTAATGTCCAGTTCTTCTGCTAAATGGCTTTTTATGTATTCAATCGCGTTACTTATTTTCCCTTTAAGCTGGAGTGTCTGTGAGCTAGCAAGCAGTAAGTCACGGCTTTGTTGCTGAAGCAAACGAGTAATTAGTTCATTTAGCGATAAATCAATCAAATAGTGACGCTCTGCGCCCTGTTCACTGAATAAATGTACCATACGCTCTAGAAGCTGTTGGGTTTGAGCATTGTGCTTTGTATGCACTAAATCTGGTGTGTATTCAAACAATCCGTCTGACGCTATTCTCTGCTGCACATTCAGCGCCTCAGATACTGCGCTAATCTTATCTTTACTAATTTCAATCGCAAGGCATGTGGTGGGGGTATTTAGCGAGGCTTGAGGGAAGTCAATAAGCACCTTTTGCTGCGGCGCCATCACAAAAGACTCGTGAGGTAAAAAAGCGTTGTGATACTGACTACTATCCACATGCATAATTTTTTTGCCAGACAGCATGGCGCAGAAAAGAAGTTCATCTGAGTGCAACGCCACTTTTTGAGCGCTTTCGTAGGTATCGTAAATACTCAGTTCACTGTTGTCGGCAGCAAACGTCACCTTATTTTCAATCAATACATCAAGCTGTTGACGCTTTTTATCTAGTCTTGGTGTGTGCATCTTAAACCTTTACTTTTTCCTGTACTTTTTATTCTGGAATCACAGACAAGTTTCTTGGACAGCAAATCAAGAGAACGCCGATTTGTTAGTTTAATGTAAAGCAACGGTAAATATAAAGCATGTTTTTTCGTCAATAGTTACGACTAATAGCGATAGCTATTTACCCCTTTAAACAACCAAAAGAGAGTAGAGCTATGATTTACGCAAACCCAGGAAGCGAAGGTGCCCTCGTTAACTTTAAATCTGAGTATGGAAATTACATTGGAGGTCAGTGGGTTAAGCCGGTCAATGGGAACTATTTTGACAACATTAGCCCTGTTAATGGAAAAGTATTCTGCAAAATACCTCGTTCAGATAGTGCAGATATTAATCTTGCGCTGGATAAAGCCCATGCCGTGAAAGCTGAGTGGGGAACTACCTCGGTGACTGAGCGCAGCAATATCCTTCTGAAAATTGCAGATCGCATTGATGAAAACCTCGAGCTACTTGCTGTTGCCGATTCGTGGGATAACGGCAAAGCAGTACGAGAAACCCTCGCTGCTGATATTCCCTTGGCAGCCGATCATTTCAGATACTTTGCCGGTTGCTTGCGTTCACAAGACGGTTCTATTGGCGAAATTGACGAGACAACAGTGGCCTATCATTTTCACGAACCACTGGGTGTGGTTGGGCAAATTATTCCTTGGAATTTTCCTATTCTAATGGCCGCTTGGAAATTAGCGCCTGCGCTGGCAGCCGGAAATTGCGTTGTGCTTAAGCCTGCAGAGCAAACGCCAGTATCCATCTTAGTATTAGCTGAATTAGTAGGTGATTTGCTGCCACCGGGCGTGTTAAATATTGTCAATGGGTTTGGTAAAGAGGCCGGAGAAGCGCTAGCAAACAGTACACGCATTGCCAAAATTGCTTTTACAGGTTCAACACCGGTTGGCTCCCATATTCTGAAATGTGCAGCAGATAATATTATTCCCTCTACCGTAGAGCTTGGCGGTAAGTCACCTAATATATTCTTCAACGATGTCATGGATCATGATGACGCGTTCCTTTCAAAAGCGATTGAAGGAGCAGTACTTGCGTATTTCAACCAGGGAGAAGTGTGTACCTGTCCATCTCGCTTATTCATCCAAGAGGATATATACGACAAGTTTATGGAGAAAATACTTGAGCGTACGGGCCAAATTATACGCGGTAACCCTCTTGATACCGAGACCATGGTTGGTGCTCAGGCATCTGAAGCCCAGTTTAATAAAATTTTAAATTACATTGATATCGGCAAAAAAGAAGGCGCAGAGGTCCTTACCGGCGGCAATATAGAAAAGCTAACTGACGAACTCAACGGCGGTTTTTATATTCAGCCAACGCTGTTGAAAGGCACCAACGATATGCGAGTGTTTCAAGAGGAAATTTTTGGCCCTGTAATTTCTATGTCTACATTTAAAGATGAAGCTGAAGCACTAAAATTGGCAAATAGCTCCGAGTTCGGTTTAGGTGCTGGGGTTTGGAGCCGAAATATGAACTTGGCCTATCGCATGGGACGCAAAATAGAAGCGGGTAGGGTATGGACTAACTGCTATCACATGTATCCTGCCCATGCCGCGTTTGGAGGGTATAAAAAATCAGGCATTGGCCGAGAGACACACAAGCTAGCGCTTAGCCATTACCAACAAACCAAAAACCTGTTGGTAAGTTATAGCGAGGATCCACTCGGTTTCTTTTAGTAAACCGTTAGGAAGATGAAATTACAAATAGCGAAAGTAGAAGGACAGAGTTAGGAGGGCAGAGTTAGAAAGGCAGAGGGCTTTTAATCTTCTGTTCATCTACTTTTAATGAAGGGTAAAAGGTTTCGTTATAATTTTTCTCTACTATAAAAAGGGTAGCAAGTGCTGTTGCCCTGTTGCTTAAAGGACATCAGGGATGTCGGCGGAATATCTTGGGTTAAGGATTTGATGTGTGTGCCAATGATAAACCGCGTTAACGACAAAACCGCCACTATCGCTACAACTATGCCCAACGTTGTCCCTTCGTTGGGCTTTTTTTATTTGCGGTTTTATTTAACCGTTAACCGATAACCATTTCCACGCAATGTTTCTATTGAAATTGAGTCATTGGCGCTGAGCTTTTGCCTCAGTCGACTGATGTATACATCCACAACGTTGGTGAGTGGATCGCTATGGCTTTTCCAAACTCGACTCAGTATTCGTTCTCGTGAGAGCACTTTCTCCGCATTTTCAGCAAAGTAATACAAGGTGTCATATTCTAGCTTTGTTAGTGATAGCTCATCGCCGCACAAGGTAACAATTCTAGAATCTTTATCAATTTGCAAAGGGCCCACTGTTAAACTGTCGTCCACAGTTGCCGATCCCGCTCTGCGTTTTAGTGCAGTGATACGCGCTAATAACTCGTCAAAGTCGAAAGGCTTACACAAATAGTCATCAGCACCTAAAGTAAGGCCGTTAACGCGCTCTTTCACGTCATCCACGGCAGTCAGTAGCAATACCATTGGTGCATTTGGCATGGCCTTTATCGTGGGTAAAAGCTCAACGCTGTCCTCATGGCCAAACATTCTATCTAGCACTGCAATACTTGGCGATTCTTGCCGAATTCGTGTAATTAGATTGTGTAAGGTGCTTTCTTCTACGCATTGATATCCCTCGGCGCTGAGACCGCGAGATAAGAATCGTAATAGAGGTGCCTCGTCGTCGGCAATTAAAATTTTCATTATAAGTTTTTCTCTTTCTTGTTTATTCGCTGGCAGCCCTAAAAGCCGACGCTAGCGTTAATGCGATGCAGGCTTTTTCAAGGATAATGTAAAGACAGACCCCTTCGATAGCTCTGAGCGTGCAGTGAGTGTACCGCCGTGCGCCTCAGCAATGGCCTTTGCAATTGAAAGGCCTAAGCCCATGCCATCTCCCTGTCGCTTAAGGCGAACAAAGCGTTCAAAAATATGTTCTAAGTCCGATGAGGAAATACCGTCGCTGGTATCCATAATATTAATACGTATCCAGTTATTATCATCGTCTAGTGCTACTATAATGGGGGCGCCGGGTGAGGAATATTTGTTAGCATTTTCAACTAAAATAGTTAATGCCTGAATGATCCGCTCTTTGTCTATAACAACACTCTGGTTGTGTTGAAGTTGGCTCTGAAAAGTAATGTCACGTGTTTTAATCACTTTCTGCCACTTTGTCACTTGCTCAGAAAGTTCACTCTCGAGAGTGCACTGAGCAACGTCTAAGGTAAATTCGTGCATTTCCGCCCTTGCCAATAAAAGCAAATCGTCTACCAGCTTACTGAGCTTTACAGATTGCTCTAAAATGGTGTTAAGCGTTTCTTGGTAAATTTCCATAGTAGCGGTTTGCTGACGAAGGGTGACCTGGGCTTCTCCTCGGATAATAGTGAGAGGGGTACGCAGCTCGTGACTCACATCTGCCATAAATTGACGACGTTTAGTATCGAGTTGCGTCAGCTTGTTATTGACCTCCTGCAGTGCCCGCGTTCGTGTTTCCACCTCATACTCAAGTTGCTTTCGGTGTGCAGACGCTTTGTCTTCATGGGCGCCAAGCCGCACAATCATAGAATTAAACGCTTTAACTAAATCGGTAAATTCGCTATCAAGAGTTTCTGGTAGCCGATAGTGATAGTTACCGGAGGCAATAGCGTCTGTTCCCGTTCGAATAACAGTGAGCGGATGATACAACGCATTAAATAGCCAATAGCAACCTAGTAGGATAAACGGGCATGTTATGGCACCTAAAATAATGGTAAACCAAACAATACTGGTATTGAGTGTATCTATACTTGAATTAATACCCGACACCACACTGCTTTGGCGCACTACAGCGGCATTAATGGCTTCACGAAATTGATTATCAATGGTGCTTTCAAGCAGCGTATGCAGTCTTTCTTGCTCTTTTAATGGAGTACTATCATTGCGCGCGGCTATAGCGCGAAATTCGCCGACAATACTGCCAATCAATGCCTCTAGTTCGTCAGTGTCTTCAACACTTCCCTGAGTTGCGTCAAGGCCAAGCGCGTCACGCTGAGCAAGCTCAAATTGTTTTATTCTTGCTATAGATTGGTCAATTCTTTCCTGTTTATTTCTTACGTTTGCTTGGTTCGCACTTTTTCCGAAGATAAGTTCATCAGTCAGTTGTTTAAATAGTCGGTAAGATGTACTGGAAAGCTGCTGATGTTCAGACAATAAGGACTGAGCCAGCTGACTTTGTTCTAAATTGGTTCGCGTAAGATGTGCAGTTACCGCAGCGCTAGCAAGGGCGATGAATAGAATAAAGGTAGAGAGAAGGCCAAAAAGATATAGTTTGCGTTTGTACATAAGAGCAGAGAGCTTTCGATAGTTATAGCTATTACGTTAGGTTATTGTAAATTGGTCACTTATAAACCTAGTAATAACAAATATTGCTATCCCAAGTATTGCTATCAAAAGTATCGCTACCCCAAGTATCGCTATCAAAAGCATTTGGAAATAGACCCGTATTCTAACTAGAGCTGCCTTTTAGCATTGATAACGCGATAGAAGTTTGATGTTGTAGCGCTTTATCAATCTTCCAATGTTGTGGACTCCACCCTGCTAAAAATCGATGAAAGTCAGCACAAGCGATGGGGTAGAGTGTACGCCACTCTTTGATGAGTAGAGGTATTTCAGATTTTTCTAGTGCTGTTGGCGGCGCAGATTCGTATGCTTGAGAACCCACTGAGCAGCGCTGGTGTAAGGCTAACGCTAGCGCTTTAAAATAAACCTCTAAGCAGTGCTCAGAGTATGTTACTTGGTCATCTTCACTTAGCGCGCTCCCTAAAAAATACGCTACATCTTTTACACCTACACCAAATCCAACGTATTGAAAGTCTACTGCCGCGCAAGACTGAAAATCAGGTGTAAAACAAAAGTTGGCGACCTTAGCATCACCATGCACTAGGGTTTGGTATTTAGCGTTGTTCAGCACGCTGTCTATTTTGCTTGCGCTATCTTTTAATTGGCAGGGAGTCATGGCTTGGTATTCATCTTCACGGGTTTTTAAATGCCAATAGGTACCCGTATCCCAAAGCAATACATTATTAGTTTGAAAATACGATTTTGTGTGAATAAAGCGACTGTGAAATTCAGCCAACCAGGTAAGCACTACCTCGGCCTGCGCCACTGTCAGTCTGAGGGTTGTTTGCGTAAAACCTAACTTTCCAAGGTCTTCCATGACTAATAACGTGCTGTCACCGTCCTTCGCGGCTGCGATACAGCGAGGGGTTTTACAGCGTTCGTTGGTAAAAGGTTGAGCATACTGGTAAAAACTGTTTTCAATAGCAAATGAGCGCAGCTTTCTGTTATGGCCAGTATCACCGTTCCAGCCTCGAGGGTGTTTGTGAGTTGCAGGTGTCACCGCGCATTTCACCACCGCAGATAAAGGCGCTGCAAGGTGACTGTTTCTAGCAGGTTGCAGGGCTGCCCGAAAGCAGGCGCCATAGCCGCTCCATAGTGTTTGAATGAGCGACGTCTCAATTGCGTTTGCCTGACAATGTTGTTCTAGCCAAGATACGAAGTGTGGGTTAACGGGGTGACTCATCGCTTAGCTCCTCATTTTTATGACTTATTTTAGGACGAGAGGCATAAAAAAGCCGCTTAAAACAGCGGCTTTCATTATTAGAGACGTTTTATCTCAAAGGTTCTAGCAAACGCTTAATCTACGCTGCCTGGCAGTGTAGCAGGAGCAGATGCTCGCGCTGATACCTGAGCCATGTTTGCAGTTTTACCGCAAACCGTTACAGCGGGGCGAGAATCATCTGACTTCGCTGTAAGCTTCACATCGACAAACTCATCGTCAACAGACGCTGGGGTTGTCATTGGGTGAGACGCTCTGCGTTTTCCTGTTCCGCTTGCACCTAGTGGCGATGCTGGCTTGTCAGCCTTTTTAGCTGTTGCAGTCACTATAGGCTTTTCATCGGCTACAGGCTTAGAAGGCGCTGAAGGCTCTATATTCGCTGAAGGCTCCTTCCCCGCTGAAGGCTCTTTACCCGCTGAAGGCTCCTTACCCGCTGAAGGCTCTTCAACCACTGCTGGCTTGTCTTCAGCTACAGACTGCTTGGCTGCAGGTGCTTCTGCTGCCTCAGTAGCTTCCTCAGCTAAGTTTATTTCAACTTGCTTTGGTGCTGCTGTTTCAGCGTTATCTTGTTGAGCCGCTTTTACAGGCGCTTCTTCAGGACCACTTGCTTTTGCTGCTTCATCTGATTGCGGGGCTGCCTCGAACTGCAATTCATCTTGAACCGCTTCAACACTTGGCGCCGCCGCTGATTCTTTCGCTAGCTCTTCAGACTGAACAGAAGCGTCAGCAACAGGCGCTTTAGTCTCTTCGGCGGTTGACGTTGTTTGCTCAGCAGTTGCAGTTACCGCTTCTTTAATGCCATCCGGTTGTGCATTTGTTGACTGCACTTCTGAAGAGAGCACGCCAGGTTGTGTAGCCTGCGTTTCATCAACGTTTACTGGCGCAGTATTATTATGATTGTCGTTACTACTCTCGGTAGTACCTTCCTCATTTTGCTGCGCTTCTTTCTTACGACGTTGACCTGCCGCGCGAACGTGACGAGGAGAGCGACGTGAACGTCCTCTGCTTTCACGTTTTTGGCCGTTTTCGTCGTTAGTTAACTCTGAAATTACTGCTGCTTCTTGAGTTTCCTCGTTGGCGTCAGAGGTTTCTGCCGTCGACCCGATAACCGTTTTTTGCTTAGCGTGATGCTTCTCTAACGGCTTTCCTGCTGCGTCTTCAGTAACAGGCGCAGAGTTAACAACTTGCTCGTCAGGCTGCTTCTCAGCGCTTTCTGGCTTCTTAGGTGCAGCTGGTTTAGTTTCAGCTTTTGGCGCACTTTGCGCATTAGCATTTGCTGAGTCATCTTTGTTCACTCGAACGCTGCGACGCTTATCACGACGCTTTCTGCGCTCGGCAACTTCACGTTTCTTCTCAACCTGATTGTCCTGTTGTTCCACATTGTCATTAACAGGAGCGTCTTGTTGAGGCTTTTCATGCTTTGGCTTTTGCTGCTCATCACGAGACTGCTGCGCTCTGCGAGGCTTGCGGCCACGGTTATTGCGCTTGTCGTCTTGATCACTGCGTGGTGGGCGTTGTTCCTGCTCACCGTCTTTTGCTTGAGCTGGATTATTGCGACGGGTATTTTTACGAGGCTTACGACGACGGTCGTCATTATTGCGAGTATTACGCGGGTTTTTACCTTTGTAATTAGACGACGTTCTCTCGTTTTTCTCTTGGTTTTCCTTTGGCTTAGCTTCAGGCTTGTTGCTATCGCCAAATACATCGTTTATCCACTTACCAATGCGAGCGAATAATGATGGAGATTCGTTTGTTTGTGCCGCTTTTTCCTGAACTTTAGGCTGAGCAACAGGTGCTGCCGTAGTAGGAGCAACAAGGCCTTTAAGTGCGGGCTCTTCACGCTTAACAGGGGCAGTGGTCGTCGTCACTTTCTCTGTTTCCACAGCAGGCATTAGCTCAACTTCATAGCTTGCATCTTGCAGGGCATCATCTGGACGACGGCGCTCTACTTGATAATGAGGCGTTTCTAAATTTGCGTTTGGAATAAGCAGCAAATCAACACCGTGGCGCTTTTCAAGAAGCTGAATAGACTTGCGCTTTTCATTTAACAGGTACGTTGCCACGGACACTGGTAACTGCGCTTCAATCTGTCCCGTATTCTCTTTGATACTTTCTTCTTCTAATATGCGAAGGATAGAAAGTGCAAGAGATTCAGTACCACGAATAGTACCGTGACCTGAACAACGTGGACATACATGATGGGCAGATTCGCCAAGGGAAGGGCGCAAACGCTGACGAGACATTTCAAGAAGACCAAAGCGAGAAATACGGCCTAACTGGACGCGAGCTCTGTCGCTTCGTACCGCGTCTTTCATGCGGTTTTCCACATCGCGCTGATGTCTAACTGGGGTCATATCAATAAAGTCGATAACCACTAACCCACCGAGATCACGCAAGCGCAACTGGCGAGCAATTTCATCAGCCGCTTCTAGGTTTGTGTTAAGTGCCGTTTCTTCAATATCTCCGCCTTTTGTCGAGCGGGCAGAGTTGATATCAATAGAGGTTAAAGCTTCTGTTGGGTCAATAACAATTGAACCGCCCGATGGTAAGCGTACTTCTCTTTGGAATGCAGATTCTATCTGGCTTTCTATTTGGTAGTGGCTAAACAAAGGTACTTCGCCGCGATACAGTTTTACGCGGTTTGCGAAGTCGGGGCGAACCAGTTCGATATGCTGAAGTGCTTGCTCGTAGATACTGGTTTTGTCGATGAGAATTTCACCGATGTCACGACGTAGGTAATCGCGAATAGCGCGAACAATAACGTTACTTTCTTGGTGAATTAAGAACGGTGCTTCACGCTCTTGGGCCACTGCAGATATCGCGTCCCAGTGCTTAAGAAGTACTTTCAAATCCCATTCTAATTCTTCATACGACTTGCCAACGCCAGCCGTGCGCACAATAAGGCCCATTCCGTCTGGAAGGTCTAATTTGCCTAATGATTCTTTAAGTTCAGTACGCTCATCACCTTCGATACGACGTGAAATGCCACCAGCACGAGGATTGTTTGGCATAAGAACTAAATAACTGCCTGCTAACGATAAGAAAGTAGTCAGTGCTGCGCCTTTCTGGCCACGCTCTTCCTTATCGATTTGAATAATAACTTCCTGACCTTCCTTGATAACATCTTTAATGTTAGGGCGGCCTTCAAACTTGTAACCTTTAGGGAAGTAAGTGCGGGCTATTTCTTTAAGGGGGAGGAAACCGTGGCGGTCAGCGCCATAATCGACGAAAGCTGCTTCTAGGCTTGGCTCTACTCGGGTTATCTTGCCTTTGTAAATATTTGCTTTCTTTTGCTCGTGCCCAGGACTTTCAATATCTAGGTCGTACAAGCGTTGCCCGTCTACTAGAGCAACACGCAACTCTTCTTGTTGAGTTGCATTAATTAACATTCTTTTCATTGTATCTAACTCTGTTTTTGTACAGCCGTTAAGACACAAAATTAAAGTGACATGTGCAAACCCTCACCGCGCAACCTCACGGTTGGACGGGGACTTTGTTGTTACATCGCATTATCCCGAGTGGGTAGCCTATGCACTTTCTAAATGCATCTCTGTCAGCGTTACAGGTTACAAACGTTGTTTTTGTTTGTCTATTTTACCTAAACGACTGACCTTACCAAGGCCACGCTGCTTTGAGGATGTCGGGAGCGACAAACCCTTATTTCAATTTTCATTTTAACAAGCGAAATAATGAGCCTCGCTTGTTTGTCATTTAATTCTGTTGGCTAAACGGCAAACTTATTTTATGTTCGCAAGCACGGTTTCGCTTTACTACGGCAGTGTTGTCGTTGCCTCTTAGCGAGTTCGGTATGAAATGTCTTGTTTCTTTACTGACACTACCGACATCTAACTCATGCTTTTTCGTTTGCGACGTGAAGCATCGACCGCAATATATCGTCGTTTTTGCTTCAATATCGTCTATGTTGTTTTTACGCGTTGTGTTCGCAAAATGAGCGCGTTGGCGCAAGGTTATAATTCGCGTTTGTTTCGTGTAAAAACCACTAACGATTATCGCACCAATAAGCAAAATTAAGCAAGGTAAGTCGGTGAATAAAAGCAACTAATACCGAGATATTTTTGTAAAACGATGAGCTCAGAGCAAAAAAGAGTCAAAAACAAGAAATTTTAGCAAATAGATATTTTCATAATGTTGGCGGCGAAGCATTGCGGTATAATCAAACGCATGAAAGAACAAGCTCCCCAAAAAGTCCGTTTTATAACGGTAGAGGCCGATTTAGCAGGCCAACGCATCGACAACTTTTTGCGCACTCAATTGAAAGGTGTGCCAAAGAGTATGATTTATCGCATTTTACGCAAAGGCGAAGTACGCGTTAATAAAGGTAGGATAAAACCTGAATACAAACTGCAAGCTGACGACGTAATACGCATACCGCCTGTCAGAGTCTCTGAGGGCGCGCCAGCACCCTCACCCAAACTCGATAAGATTGCAGCACTTGAATCGCACATTTTATTTGAAGACGATCGTCTGATTGTCATTAACAAGCCTACCGGTATTGCAGTTCACGGCGGAAGCGGCTTAAGTTTTGGTCTGATTGAAGGATTAAGGGCTTTGCGTCCAGACGCGAAGTTTATGGAACTTGTGCACCGACTGGATCGCGATACATCAGGCTGCATGCTCATCGCCAAGAAGCGCTCAGCACTGCGTCATATGCATGAACAGCTGCGTACAGGCAAAATGGACAAGCGCTATAATGCGCTGGTCGCAGGTGAGTGGCCGGCAAATCGATTTAAGGTAAAGGCGCCTCTTAGAAAAAACACCCTGCAGTCAGGCGAGAGAATGGTCAGCGTCAGTGATGATGGTAAGCCTTCTGAAACCCGTTACAGAATATTAAAGCAGTTTTCTGGGGCAACGCTGGTTGAAGCTTCACCGATTACGGGTCGAACTCACCAAATACGCGTGCACTGTTTACACGCAGGGCATCCTATTGCTTGCGATCCAAAGTATGGCGATAGTGACTTCGATGCCAGCATGAGAGAAAAAGGATTAGACCGATTATTTCTTCATGCCCAAAGTATTGCGTTTATTCACCCAGCTACAGAAGAAAGAATGACGTTTACCGCACCCCTTGACAAAGCGCTGACTGATTCTTTAATGGCCTTAAACGCCCTAAGCACGAAATAACGAGTAGTAACGATTTATGTCCGACATTTCAACTGCGTCACAAACACAACCGTCGCCAGTATCTTCAATTCCGCCTCGCTACAAGCTCGTAATTTTCGATTGGGATGGCACAGTGATGGACTCTGCAGACAAAATAGTTAACTGCATGCAGATTGCAGCAAAGCAATGCAGTATGCCAATACCAAGTCGTGATGAAGTGGGGCACATTATTGGCATCAGCCTTAAGCCAGCTATTAAGCAACTCTTTGGTATTGACGATGACGCACTCGCAGAACAGTTAGTGATAGCGTATAAAGAAGCGTTTGTTGCCAAAGACACCACGCCATGCCCTTTATTCGATGGCGCTGAAGCACTGTTTAATGCGCTTAAAGAATCTGGCTGCATTCTTGCCGTTGCCACAGGTAAAGCCCGAAGAGGTTTGGACAGAGCGTGGAAACAAACGGACACGGGCAGCTTTTTCTCCGCCTCACGCACAGCTGATGAAGCAGAGTCGAAGCCATCACCTGATATGCTGCTCCAACTTATCGACGAATTGGCTATTCCTGCCAGTGATGCTGTGATGATTGGTGATACCACCTATGATATGCAAATGGCTAAGTCTATTGGCATGGACAGGATAGGTGTGTCGTATGGCGTTCACGCACAAGTCCATTTAGAAGCGCTGCAACCCAAAGTGATTGTTCATTCGATTGCAGAATTACAGCACTACTTACTGGGTAAGTAACGTAGTAGGTGAGCTCTCGTGTTAGAACGGCTATTAGCTGATAAGCATTTGGGTGAAGAGCCAGCGACAACAAGACGATATTAACGAGTAGCCATCTCTAGCAAGTTACTATTAAAGTGAGAAGACAATATATCGTTTAACAGTATGATGGGCAGCCCAATGAGACTATTTGGGTCTCTTCCTTCTACACGTTCAAATAGAAGTATGCCCATGCCTTCGCTTTTAAAACTACCAGCACAATCTAGTGGTCGTTCTTTTTCAACATAGCCTTGTAATAGAGAGGTCGTGTTTTCACGAAAATGAACCCGTGTTTCTTCTACATCAGTGATTAACGTATCGCTACTTGCTTGATAAACACAGATAGCGGTAAAAAAAGACACAGTTTTACCTTGGCAGAGTTTGAGCTGCTGAACAGCGGTACCCACATTTAAAGGTTTACCAAGTAATACCGGTCCGTCGTCTGTGGCTAAAAAAGCGACTTGGTCGCTGCCAATAACGATGGCCTCATCGTTGCTCACACGTGCGCTTACTTTTAGCGCCTTTTCTTGCGCTAGGCGTTTACTCAGTGTCAGGGCGGTTTCATCAGGCTTAGGCGTTTCATCAATATCTGGACTCATGGTTTCTACATGTAGACCAATATCAGCCAGTAACTTTTTTCGATATTGAGAAGACGAGGCTAAAATTAGTGTAGTCATGGTGAGTATTCCTGTTTCGAGCTCTTATTTTCGGCGTTCTACTTTAATACGCCTTAATAAAGGTATGCCGGTTAGTTTACCCTGTTTCCCCCCAAGTTAAATCGCAATTTTGCTTTGACAGAAGCGGGGTGACGCTATATCATGCGCGCCCTATGCAGAAAGTGAAATTACCCCATTCGGTTGAACCGATTAAAACCGCCACTAAACGTTCCGATTATCGGGGGGTTATTTTGGCTAGTGATATGGAACGATTGAGCGGGGCAGTTGTCCGATGCAGTGAGTATGTGGACGCAGAAGTACAGTTTAGAAAAGACGAGCAGGGTCTTACTGTTTTTCACGGCCACCTATCTACTGATGTTACACTTATCTGTCAGAGGTGTAATGGTGAACTCGATTTATCCGTTCATTCGGATTTTTGCTTTACTCCAGTGCAGGGAGGAGAGCAAGAAAATGAGGACATCATTCCCGAGGCTTACGAACCGGTAGAGGTCAACGACCACGGAGAAGTCAGTCTGCTTCAGATATTTGAAGACGAGTTACTATTATCGTTGCCAATTGTACCCCTTCATGCAGAGTCGGAGTGTGCAATAAAGCGAGATGAGATGTCATTCGGAAAGATTGAACCGGAACAAGAGCGACAAAACCCTTTCGCGGTTTTGAAAGAACTTAAGCGAGACCAGGAGTAAGTTATGGC